>Ga0157372_10003149_pt1 | contig 17791 bp, 13 predicted proteins | sample C55metaG_FD_115307 | JGI IMG/M metagenome (GOLD analysis project Ga0157372, IMG submission 115307) | Corn rhizosphere microbial communities from Kellogg Biological Station, Michigan, USA - C5-5 metaG | ecosystem: Host-associated > Plants > Roots > Rhizosphere > Soil | place: USA: Michigan... | reverse complement strand
TCCGCTTCGTCGACCCGCCCTGCGAAATGCAGTTGGCGCGCGAGCATGTCGCGCGCAGTCACATTGTGCGGTTCGCGCTCGAGCGCCTCGCGCAGCGTTGCCATCGATTGTTCGATCTCGCCGACGCGCTCGAGCACTTGCGCAAGACCGAGCAACGGCGCCACGCGCCGCGGCTCCATTTCAGCGCTGCGTCGAAATGCGCCGACCGCGCCGGCGCTGTCGCCGCTTCGCGCCAACGCGCTGCCGAGATCGATCATCGCCTGCGCGTCATACGGTCGCGCTGCCAACACGCGTTGGAGCAGGTCCACGCTTTCGACACTGCGGCCTTGCAGGTGCGCGATCGCGGCGCGCACGCGCAGCACCTCCGGATGCGCCGGCGCCAGCGCGTGCAGCGCGCTCAGTTTTCGCTGCACATCGTCCCAATTGCGCGTTTGTAGCGCGGTGTGGATGTCCTGCAGCAATTTGATCGCACCGGGCGAAAGGCCAGCGGTACGATCGAAAGGCATCGTGGCCGTCGACGCGGTCTTCGCGGTTTGCGGATGCGGTGGTTGCGACATGGCGCGCTAGCGAATGCGAAAATCGTGGACAGTGTGCGATCGCCGATAAGCGATCGCACACGCGAAGCGCAAGTGTACCGACTCTCCTGACGCCGCGAGGACGGCGACGAGTCAGGAACCCGAAATCAGCGCGCCGAGGCGAACCATGCGCTGCAGAGTCTCGCCGTTGCGCACGATCGTGAGCGTCACCGGGTGTCCGGCGTGCGCGCGCAGGCGATTCTGGAAATCGGCGCGATCGATGATCGCTTCGCCGTCGCATTTCAGCACGATATCGCCGCTCAGGAGGTTCGCGCGCGATGCCGGCGAATCGTTGACGACCGCGCCGATCGCGACGCCGCCGCCGGTGCCGATCGCGCTCATTTCCTCGGGGCGCAAATCGCGGAACGTCGCGCCGAACGGCAGCTTGAAGCGTACGTAATAGGCGACCGTGAGCTGATTCGCGGCGGAATCGGAGTACACGATCGCGCGATCGGCGCCGACGCGTTCGCCCTGACGCAATGCCTTGTCGCGTGCACGAGCATCGCTTGCCGGAAAATGCGACGTGCCGATGCGCATGAAACTCTGCGTGCGCAGTCGATTTTCGTCGGCGCCGGCGTTCTTGCCGTCGCTGATTTCCGGCTGCGCCGGTGGCGGCGCGGCGCGCAGATCGGCGATCAACTGAGGCTCACGACCGCTGACGACCTCATACGCGCCGGTTTCTTCGGGCGGAAGAACCGTCGGCTTCGGCGTGAAAATCGATTGCGGTCCGCTCGCGCAGCCGGTGACGACGAGCGTGAACGCGAGGGCGAGCGATCGCGTGGTCATGGTCATGTGCGAGGTCCTTCGATTATCGAAACGGGCCCCAGGAAGGCGGCCGGGGAGAGGATGCCGCACCTCAGCTGACTGGCAACCGACGAGGCCGCCCTGCGCCGCGTTCGATACAACGGTTTCGGCGTCCGCCACGAAATGCATGATCCAAATCAGGTGCACAGGCCGCATCGCCGCGACCTCAGCGCAAGCGGAAGCGCTCGGCCAATGCGACGTGACGGTGCCATCCTGCGATGGCCGCAAATGTCAGCGGCCGCGACCGAGCCGCTTCTGGCATCCTATATGGCGAAATACGCTATCACCGCCATGTCTTCCTATCGTTTCAACGATTTCGAGCTCATTCCCGACACGCGCCGGCTGATTCGCGCCGGCGAAGACGTGCCGATCAGCATCCGTGGTTTCGAGGTCATCGCGTATCTCGTGCAGAACCGTCAGCGCGCGGTCGGGCGCGATGAGCTGCTGTCGGCCGTGTGGGGACGCATCGATGGCGGCGACGCCACGCTCGCGCAAGCGGTGCTGAAAGCGCGTCGCGCGCTCGGCGACGACGGCGACGCGCAGAACTACATTCGTACCGTCGCGCGTTACGGTTATCAATGGGTTGCGCCGACGACGGAAGCGGATTCGCCAAATCCGGAAACGTCGCTGTCGCGCCGTGCGCCGATCCAGGCCGCGGACCTTGTCGAAGTGGCGACAGCCGAGCGACGCGATGCGATCGTCGAGACGCCCGCTCGCAGCGACGAGACGCGCCGCAAGAGCCGCCGGATTCCGATCGGTGCGCTTGCGTTCGCGTCGCTCGCTGTGATCGCGGTCGCCTATGGTTGGCTCCACTTGCCCAAGCCCGTCGATACAACGGTGCAGAACACGCACCCGATCGCCAGCGACACGGTTCCGGGATTGATTCTGGTCACGCCGACGCGCGTACGCAGCGTCGCTGCGGACGATGGTTGGATGCGGCTCGGTGTCATGTCGATGAGCGCGCAGGCGTTGGGAGGCGTCGCGGGTCACGCGGTCGTGCCGGATGAAACGACGCTCGCCGCGGTGGCGCACGCGGGTCCGAACGCGGGGGTCGCTGAGTTGCGCGCCGCGACCGGAGCCGCCGTCGTGATTGCTTCCGAAGCGAATCGCGTCGGCGAAGATTGGCGCATCGACGCGACCGTATTCAACGCCGATGGCAGCGCGGAGATCGTCAGCGCGCGTGCGGGTGATGCGGTCGCGGCCGCGAGCAGTCTCGCGCGCAATCTGCGCGAGCTGCTCGCACCGGAAGGCGGCGGAGAGGCCGGCGAACCGATTGCGCCCGATGTGCTCGCGCTCGCGGCGCACATGAAAGCCGCGATCCTCGAGGCACAGAATGGCCGCGCGCTCGCCTTGCTCGAAAAGGCGCCGAAGGCGCTCGCGGAAACGCCACAGATCGTGCTGCTCCAAGCCGATGCGTTGACGCAGCTCGGTCGAGCGCAGGAAGCGATCGATGCGTTGCGACCACTGGTCGATCACGCCGCCGTGACGACGCCCCCGCCGCGCTGGTTGCCCAGTGCCTGGAGCGCGCTGGGAGACTGCGAGCTCGCGCGCGGACATCCCGCAGAAGCCGATGCCTATTTCCGTCGCGCGATCCAGCTCGAAGGCGTCGCCGATCGCCGCAGTCTCGGTCTCGCCTGGCGCGGACTCGGCATCGCGCAGATCGTTCGTAACGATCTCGACGGCGCGGAGCAGAGTTATCTGCGCGCGCGTCTCGAGCTCGAACCCGTCGGCGATCGCTTGCTGCTCGCGCGCGTGACCGATGGCCTCGGCTACATCGCGACGACGCGCGGGCGCATGGCCGATGCGTTGATGCTGTATGAACAAGCCGCCGACATGGGCGCTGCGGCCGGACTCAATGAGACCGAGCTTGGATCGCGGCTCAACATCGCGCAGGCACACCACTATCTGCTGCATCACGCGCTCGCGCTCGAGAAATTGCGCGCTCTGCTGCCGCGCATTCGCGCCGTGGATTATCCGGCGCTGCACAAGTTCGGAGCGGTCGCGTACGTCAATGCGCTGATCGAGACCGGCGCAATGTCCGAAGCGAGAACCGAGCTCGCGAAGCTCGAGGAAAACGCGCCGGCGGATATCGCGACCGATGCCGTCGTCGATGTGCGGCTGGACGAAGCGACGATCGATCTCGCGCTTGGCGATGCGCCATCGGCCATTCGCCTCGCCGGTGCGGTACACCGCGAGCGCGACGCGAGCTCTGCGCCGGATCCCCGCTTCGAGGCGCAGGCCTTGCTGCTGAATGCGTATCTCGATGCCGGCGACGGTAAGTCCGCCGCCGCGCTCGCGACCGACGCCGGCGCGTGGTCACCCGCGAGTGTGGGTGCGCCCGCGCGCGTGCACGCGCATGTCGCGCAGGCGCGCTGGGCCGCGATGAACGGCGATGCATCGGCGGCACTCGATCACTATCAACAAGCGCTGGCGCTGGCGCGCGATTTCGGAACGCCGCTGGTGTTGCGCGACGCCGCCGTGCCGTATGCGCAATTCCAGCTCGACGCGGGCGCCACCGATCTTGCGCGCGCGACCGCGGGCGTCGTCGGGCCGTATGCGGAGGACGATTTCGCGATCGCGTTGCTGATGGCCCGCGTCGCCGCGGCGACGCACGATGAAAATCTCGCGCGTTCGTATTTCGCGCAGGCGCATCGGCTTGCTGGCGAGCGCTGGACGAAACCCCTCGCCGACGAAGAAGCCCGGCTGGTCGGGTCCCAGCCGGTGCCGCCGCACGATCCTGCGCTACGTGCGGTCGCCGGAGGTTGATCGCGCTCGGCCCCTAGCGGCTAGAATGGCCTGGGGCGCCGCGATGTGGTGCCGAACCGGAGATCATGATGCGACGCAACGCCTGGCTCGTTTCGGCAACGATTGTGGTGGCGCTTTCCGCAAGCGTGCGTGCGGATGCGCCGCTGGATCCTGCCGTGGAAGCGCGCATCAAGGCGCTCGAGGAACGCGTCGCACAGCTCGAAAACCGGCTGACTGCGGTCACCAACGCGCAGAAGGCCGCCGCGCTGGCGTCGGCGCCGGCTGCGGCACCGGCGGCTCCCGCCGATCACATGATCCATCTGACGCCGGCGGTTCCGAGCTCGGTCGCCCTGGCGCGCTGGAAGGATCCCGCGACGTGGTCGCTCCTCAAAATCGGCATGAGCTGGAGCCAGGTAACCGGCGTTCTTGGTTCGCCGGGCGACAAGACCACCGGCGTCTTCGGCGACGTCTGGTTCTATCCGGACAGCAGCGGTGGCCGCGTCGTGTTCGATCGTGATAGCCGCGTGGCGAGCTGGAGCCAGCCCGGACACTAGCGGCGTCAGCGCCGCCGCCGATCTGCGCAAAACCGCATCGCGCGATTACACCCGCGCGGGTGAATGCGCGCGAAAATGGTGTCGGCCGCCCTGATTTCATCGAACTGAAACCGAAGTCGAATCGAACGCAAATGCCCGCCGTCTCCACGCGTGGGAAACTCGACGCGACCGCGAGGGTCGGCAGGAGGGTTTCGATGCGCAATCAGTTCCTAAGTGCGGCGGTGTCGGTGTTGCTTCCGCTGTTGTTCTCACCCGCCGTGCTTTCCGCGCCGTCTTCGACAGGAGGGCAGGGGATCGCCCTGACCGTCGGACTTGGCACCGATCCGTCCGACGGTGCCTGCGGAACCGATACCGACCTCCAGGTGACCCAGGGCGATCAAGTCAATTTCTGCTACGTCGTCACCAACAACGCCGCGGTGGCTCTGACGTATCACTCCCTCGCCGACGATGTCGTGGGCCCGATCCTCACCGACGTTCCGGTGACGATAGCGCCGGGCGCGAGCTATCAATACAACCGCATCGTCACGGCAATGGCTTCGCAAGCGCCGATGTCGACCTGGACCGCGTACGACGTGCGTCCGGACTATGAGTTTTCGACCAACGCATCGAATCCGGACACGATCTTTGCGGACGGATTCGATGCGAACGCGGTGCAATACGCATTCGTCGATATCAGCGGCTCGGGAACCAATCTCCAACTCAATGACGACGACTACACCGTCACCGGGATCGGTTTTCCGTTCACGTTCTACGGACACACCGCCGATCAGATCACCGTCAGCAACAACGGCGGCATGCTGTTCGATCAGGGGACTGGCCTTGATGGCCGCCTCGACTATTTGAGCCCGGCCAATCGCGTGTTGCCTGATCGAATGATCGGCCCCGCGATCCTTCCGTACTGGGAAGACCTGCAGCAGGATTACCTCGACGGCATCGGCAACGTTTTCGTCGAAACGCTCGGCACCGCGCCGAACCGCCGCTTCGTCATCGAGTGGTTCAACCTGCCGGTGAACGTTGTTGGCGGCGGCGACACGGTCACCTTCGAGGCGATCCTGTTCGAGGGCAGCAACAACATTCTGTTCCAGTACGCCGACACCGATTGCAGCAACTCGCTCTGCGACGGAGGTGCCAGTGCGACGATCGGTCTCAATTCGGATGCTACGCATGCGACGCAATATTCGTTCGACCAGGCCTCGGTCAGCGATGGCATGGCGATTCTCTTCCAGCCGACGAATCCGCTTACTTATTCGGCGACGCAGCAGGTGACGGTCGATGTCGGCGCGCCGTTGATCAGCGTCGATCCGACCAGCTTCGACAAGACCCTCGCTGCCGGCGCATCGACGACCGACACGCTGACGATCGCCAACAACGGCAATCGCGATCTCACCTGGAATATCGGATCGGTCAATCCGCGCGCGCATTTCCCGCCGACGCCGCGCTTCGCGCTGCCGGTCGGCGACCCGACGCAGACGCGCATCGGACCGCGGCCGCGTGCGAGCACGGCAGGAAAGCTGCTGCATCCGCAAGGAACGCTCGGCGTGCCGGCATACGCGGCCGAGCTTCTCACTTCCGAGCTGGTGAGCATGGATGCGTCGGCTCCGGCGACGCTCACCGACGTCGCCTCGCTGAACGGTCTGACCTTGCTCGCGGGCGATTTCAAGGGCGAGGATTTCAGCACGCTCTACGCGATCGATTTCCTGAGCTTCAACCTCTACAAGGTCGATACCGCGACGGGCGCCGTCACGCTGGTCTATCTCGCGGTTCCGCCGCCCGGCGCACAGGCCGAAGCGTGGAACGGCATGGGCTGGGATCAGACGACGAACACGATGTACGCGGTCACATCGGCCGGACGCACGCCGACGTCGTATCTATCCACGATCGATCCCGACACTGCGGAAACGACGTTCGTCGCGCCGATCACCGGCGTCGGCGATCCGGTCCACGGCGCGGTGATCATCGATATCGCGGTGCGCGCCGATGGACTCATGTTCGGTGTCGAGATCGTGACCGATACGTTGGTCGCGATCGACAAGACGACCGGCGAAGCGCAGACGCTCGGCTCGATTGGGTTCGATGCGAATTTCGCCGAAGGTCTCGACTTTGACGACACCACGAACACGCTGTACTTCGCCGCCGTCGACAACAGCACCGGCGCGGCCGAGATGTACACGCTCGATACCGATACCGGCGCGGGCACGCTGATATCGCCGATCAGCCCCGACCCGACGGGCACGCAGTATTCGGCGCTCGGCATCGCGCGGTTGACCGGCATCTGCTCGTATCCGACCAACGTGCCGTGGCTCTCGTACAGCTCGACGCGCGGCTCGACCGCGCCGGGCGACACAACGCCGATCACCGTCACCTTCGATGCCACTGATCTCACGCAGGGCAACTATTCGGCTGATATCTGCGTCAACAACAATGACCTCAGCAACAGGCGCCTGCCGGTTCCGGTGACTCTGACCGTGCAGTAGCGCCATCGAGCCCGCATCCCCGACGCCTAACGGCTGCCGTCGGGGATGCTCTCCCCCAGCGCAAGCAGGCGGCCGTGGCGCGCGGACCCGGGGTTCATCCCGGGTCCGCGGGCGTTTTCGGCCTTGGAATGTCCGCTCCCGAAGCGCGCTTGCGCAGATCCATGACTTCCGGCCGATTCACTAGTATCAAGTCAACACTATAGTCAGCCTGTCGCTACAGTCAGGTGAACGGCAGCGTGGGCGAGATCGAATCCCATCTGTGGAAATTCCACAAAGAGCTCAGCGCCGGCATCGTGTCGCTGGTGCTGCTCGCCGTGCTCGCGCGTGCGACGTCGCCGATGTACGGCTACCAGATCGCCAAGCAACTCGACGAAACCGGCGAGGGCGTGCTCAGCGGAAAACAGAGCGCGCTGTATCCGGTGCTGCGCAATCTCGAGGCTTCGGGACTTCTCGCCAGCGAAGTCGAGCCTTCGGTTGCCGGTCCGCCGCGGCGCTATTACCGCATCACTGCGCTCGGCCGCCGCGTGCTCGACGAATGGACCTACGTCTGGACGGCAACCCGCGACTTCGTCAACACCGTGATGGAGGGAACATGAACCCGCCGCTGCCGCGCACCGTCGCGGAATATCTCGATCAGCTGCGCATCGCGTTGCGCGGCGCGGATCCCGCGCTGATCCAGGACGCGCTGTACGACGCCGAAGATCACGTGCGCTCGGAGCTCGCCGAGAATCCCGGCAAGTCCGAAGCCGAGGTGCTTGCGAAGATCGTGACGAGCTACGGCGCGCCGGACGAAGTTGCCGGCATCTACGTCGACAAGGAACATCAGGTGCAGCAGGCCTTGCGCGCGCCGCCGCAGCCCGAGCACAAGACCCTGCTCGGACGCTTCTTCGGTGTGGGCGCGGATCCGCGCGCATATGCTTCGCTGTTCTACATGCTGCTGTCGTTGGCGACCGGCATTTTCTATTTCGTCTGGGCGGTCGCCGGTCTTTCGATTTCGATCGGCACGTCGGTCCTGATCTTCGGACTCGCGTTTGCCGTGCTGTTCTTCGGCACCGTGCGAGTGCTCTCGCTGGTCGAAGGCCGCATCATCGAGGTCATGCTCGGCGAACGGATGCCGCGGCGCCCCGTGTACGCGGAACGCGGCAAGCCGGTGATGTCGCGCATCAAGGACATGTTCGTCGATCCGCGCACGTGGTCGACACTCCTTTACATGCTGCTGATGCTTCCGCTCGGCATCATTTATTTCACCATCGCGGTTACCGGCACGACATTGTCGCTGGCTCTGATGGTCGCGCCGGTGGCGTTGATCCTCCGTTCGCTTGACATCATCAGCGGAGGCGGCATCTACATCGACGGCGAAATGTTCATGCCGCCGATCATCGCGCTGCCGCTCGCGTTCGCGCTCGGCGTGTTCCTGTTGTTCGCGATGCTGCATCTGGCGCGCGGCGTCGGCCGCTTCCAGGCTGCACTCGCCAAAAATCTATTGGTGAAGTCCGCGGATTGACCGCGGAGGAGCGGACGGTCGTGTCTTTGCGATCCGCTGGCAGCGACGGGCGCGAACGCATCGCAACGTCGCGCGGCTTGAGCGCTGCCGAATTCCTGATCGGTGCCGGCATCGTCATCGGCCATAACGTGTTTCATGTGCTGCCGAACGAAGTGCCGATTCTCGTCGTGCTGGGTCTTGCGTCGATGCGGCTGCGCAACGGCAGTTTCGCTGCGTTGGGGTTCAAGAAGCCCGCATCGTGGTCAAAGATCGCGCTGATCGCAGTCGCGGCGGCGGCGCTGCGCATCGTGCTCGGGAATTTCGTCATTGATCCGATCACCGCGCAGTTCTGGCCGCCGGCGGCTGCTCCCGCCGGCGTCGAATCGATCGCAGGCGATCTGCGTTCGGCGTTGCTCTATCTTGGGATCGTGTGGTCGTTCGCGGCGTTTGGCGAAGAAATCGCCTACCGCGGCTATCTCGTGGACCGGGCTGCCGATGCCGGTGGGCGTACGACGACCGCGTACTGGATCGCCGTGATTCTTGTTTCGATCCTGTTTGGCTACGGCCATTATTACAAAGGCCCATCCGGCATGGTCGATTCGGGCGTCGCCGGGTTCATCCTCGGCGCGGCATATCTCTTGTCCGGACGCAATCTCTGGACCACGATTCTCGCGCACGGTTTCATCGATACATTCGGCTCGCCGGCCTTTATTTCGGCTGGGATTCGTAACCGGCGGGATCGAGGCGCGCGCTCGGGCGGTTGTATCATGCCGGCCCTCGATGCCGGCGCAGCGCTGTTGTGCGAGCGGAAAAAACCGCTTGACCCTCACGTCACGTGAGGCCGCAGGATGCTCGCCGCAAACGGAACCGCACGATGTCGCTCTACACCGTCAGCCAGATTGCGCGCCGCACCGGCATCACGGTGCGCACGCTGCATCACTACGAAGCCGAAGGGTTGCTCGCACCGGCATGTCGCAGCGATGCGGGGTATCGCATGTACGGCCGCGATGAGTTGACGAGATTGCAGCACATCGTGTCGCTGAAGACGCTCGGATTTTCCCTCGCGGAAATTCGCGTGTGTCTTGACGCGGACGCGCCTTCGCTCGCCGAAGCGCTCGTGCGCCAGGTCGACCGTTTGCGGGATGGCATCGTGCGACAGCAGAGCCTGTTGATCCGCCTGGAGCGCATTGCGCAACGTGCGGTCGGCGGCGAGGCGATCGATGCCGAGACTCTTCTATCCAGCATCGAGGCCAGCACACTCATGGAAAAATATTTCACACCCGAACAGATGCAGACGATCGAGCGCCGCGGCGTGGAACTTGGGCCCGAGCGCGTTCGCGCCGTCGAACAGGAATGGCGGACCGTGATCGCCGGAATGCAGACCGCGATGCGGCTTGAGAAGGATCCGGCGAGCGAGGAGGTGCAGGCGCTCGCGCGACGCTGGCGCGCACTGGTCCGCGAATTCACGGGTGGCAACGCGGGCATCCAACAATCGGCCAACACGATGTTTCGCGAGAATCCGGATGAAATGCGCAAGCGCACCGGTATCGATCCGCAGCTGATGGCGTATGCGTGCAAGGCGATTGGGCTGCTCGCCGACTAGATCAGCGCCGTCGCAACGCGTCATCACTTCTGTTGCAGCGCTACCGCTCCCGCAAACGATGCATCACCTCGCCCGCTTGCGGGAGAGGTCGCCCGCAGGGCGGGTGAGGGACGTCGGAGTGGAGTTCGCCGGATAAAAGTTCGAGCGTTCCACTCGATTGCCCTCACCCAACCCTCTCCCGCAAGCGGGCGAGGGCTTTCATTCGTGGCGGGAGAGGACTTTCTTTCGTAGCGGACAAGGCTTTAAATTCGTAACGGAAACGCTCGGGTGTTGCGTAAACGGAGAGCGGGCGCTCGCAACTCGCGCTAAAGCGCCGCTTGCGCCGGATAAATCAGCCTTCGAATACCCGCATGATCGTAGCGCCGCGCGCAGATGGGATGCGCGCGCACGAGCAAATGTTCAGCTTTTGCGATCGATGCGTCATCCGGCGTATAGATGAACAGAAAACCCGCACCGCGTTGCGCGAGTTTGTGATCATCGTCGATGTAGCCGAGCTCGGTGCCGAGGAAGCTCGCGAAGCCGATCTTGAATCGCTCGATCCAGGTCGCGCCATCCATCGACTCGAGTTTCTGCGTGACGAAAGAGCCGGTCGCGCTCGCGACGTCGCCATCGTCGAATCCGGAGTCGACGAAGATGGTGCGTACTTCTTCCGCGCGTTCGGGCGTGTCGAACGCCGCTACGACATAGTGAAGCGGATAGAACACTCCGAATGAACGATCCTGCTCCTTGAAGAATTGCCAATGCTCGCGCATGACCGGTCTCCCGCAGCCGATAGCGTATTCAGCCTAGAACGCGCAACCGAACTCGCGGATGAATGCGGAAGTATTCTCTCGTTCATTTTTTCGCAGCAGCGCCAACGACGCGCACCGGAATCGGCACGTTGCACAGATCGATCTTTCCGGCCGGCACCTTGTACCAATCGTCGTGGCGGTTGCGTCGAGATTCGATCAGCGCGGTAAACGTCGGCGTGTCCGTGCGCAGCACTTCGAGATTCGTGCGCTCCGCGGCCGGCACATCTGCGGCGAGGCGCACCGATTTGATCGGCGTCATCTGCTCGGGCTTCTCGTAGAAACCGAGCGGTCCGGTTCCACGCGGCAGCGATGCCAGCAGCTCCATGCCTTGCACGACGCGACCGACGACGGCGATGTTGCGATCGAGTTGGCGCGGCGCGTGACCGATCACGACATACAATTCCGCACCGCTGCCGGAGTCTTCGGCGACATCGCGGCCCGCTCCGACCATGCCGTAGCAGTGCGCGAGCCACACCTTTCCAGACTTCGGATCGCGCGCCGCCGGAAACCCATTCGAGAAACCGACCTCGGGCGCGTAGGTGTCGCCGTCCGGCAAAACGGTGAATGGAAGATCTGTCGCGCTGGCGCGCTCGAACTCGGGCGCGAGCGTTTTCGATGCCTTGCCGAACGCGTGCGCCTTCTCGGGTTTGTCTGCGTTCGGATCGCCCCATTGCGTCACGAAATCATCCTGCACGCGCAGGATCGCGAGACCGTCGAAGTAGTGCTCGCGCACCATCGTCTTGATGTTCCGGGCGTGGAGCGGCGCAAACCCGGGAGCGAGCTCGAGCACGACGCGACCCGCGGCGAGGTCGAGATACAGCGTGTTTTCCGGATCCAGCGCGCGCCAATCGGATGGCTGCGAGGCGGCAAGCACATCGGCCATCGTCTTGGCTTTCGGAGCCTGCGCTTCCGCGGCGATTGCGCATTGGCCGTGCGTGAGCGCCACGCCGATCATGAAAATTACGAATCCCGCGACAACATTTCCCAGAAAGGTTTTCGACCTGTGCATCGCTGCCTCCCGCCCACGGACGGAGCACACCATAGCGTCCCGCACGCCGGTGCGATAGCCGGGCTAGTCGAATCCGTCGGCGAAAATCAGATCGACGACGCCGAACTCGTCGGCGCCGATGTCCGCCTGACCAGCACCGGCGGGACGGGTCTGTGCATCGAAGTCGTCCATCGCGTCCGCCAGCCGCGTGACCTGGTCGATCGCCGGCGTTGCGCTCGCAGTCAAGTGCAGATCGCCGGTCGCGATATCGACGAACCAGTTCGACTGCGCGTCGAGGAGATTGCCCGATTCGGTCGGCGTCGCGCCGTCGCGCGGCTGGATCGCGGCATCGAGAAGATTGTTCGCAACGACGACGCCGGTCGCGCCGGCGTAACGCACTTCGATCGCATTCGGATAGCGACCCATCGTGAGCGCCGTGTTGTGCAGGATTGAGGAGTCCGGCGACGTCGTGTAAATCGGCACGTCGACGGCATAAGACGCAGCAGCATCCCAGCGAATGAAGTTGTTGCGCGCAAAGCCGCCGAAATGATCGTCTGCACCGACGAGACCGAGCGAAATGCCGCGCGACGAATCGAGAATCGTGTTGCGCTCGACGATCGTATCGTGCGCTCCCTGCCAGAGCAGCACGGCGGGCCCGGCCAGCGTTCCGTCCTGGCACCAGATGTCGTGAATCAGGTTGTCGCGCACGATCCAGCGATCCGTGGTCACGCCATCGACGCCGTTGGTATAGCAGCTGCCGGGAGGATCGCCGTCCGGATGATTGACCGCGCCGGCGCTGAAAAAGAGTTCGGAATATTCGATGGTGACGTCAGCGGCGCCCGGCGTGCCCTTGACGATCTGTTCGCCCGCATCGAATAGGCGCGCATGGTAGACATCGACGCGTTGCGCGCCTTGTTCGCCCTGAACGGCCAGCGCGTGGTAGTACACCTCGCCGATCGAGAGATCGGCGATCGTGACATCGGTCGCCGTGAACACCTGAAATCCAAACGGCACGATCGCATTCAACATGCCGCCGCCGAGAATCACGACATCGGCTGGATTTCCGGTCGCGCCGCGAATCTGGATGTTCCGGATCGGCGCGGCGCCGAAGCGACCGACGGTCAGGCGCCCATCGACGCCATTCGGGAACTGCACCGCGTCCAGATGATACGCACCGGGTGCGATCACGATCGCCTGGTTGCTTTGTAGATTCCAGCACGCGTCGGCGAGTTGCTGCGATGTCGAGACGCTGACGATCGAGAAACTCGCGTCGGGCGGCGGCAGCGGCGGCGCCTGATCAGGCAGCCGCGCGAACGCCGCAGGCAATGGCAGAGCGGCGATGATCAGCATCGCTCCGATCGAAAGCTGGCGTCGATTCATGGCACGCGCCGTTTCCGCAGGCTCGGCGAGCGTAGGCCAGCGCGAGGCGCGATGGCGTGCGCGAAGTCGCAGTGCCGCCGAGCGCGGTGCCAAAGTTCGCGCGGCGAGGGCGCGCCCTGGCACGCGCGACACTTATTTCCCGCGATGAAACTTCCGAATGAACGCCTGCACGTCCGGATAAACGATATCGCGCCAGCGCCGCCCGCTGAAAATGCCGTAGTGGCCGGCGCCTTTCACTTCGATGTGCGACTGACGCGTGCGCGGAATTCCGGTGCAGAGATCGTGCGCCGCAGCGGTCTGGCCGAGCCCCGAAATATCATCGAACTCGCCCTCGATCGTCAGCAGCGCGGTGCGCTTGATCGCTTCCGGCGCGACGCGCTCGCCGCCGACGAACCATTTGCCAAGCGGCAGCAGATGTTCCTGGAACACGATGCGGATCGTGTCGAGGTAGTACTCGGCCGGCAAGTCCTCGACGGCGTTGTATTCGTCGTAGAAACGCCGATGCGCGTCGGCGTCTTCGAGATCGCCGCGCACGAGGTTTTCGTAGAAGTCCCAGTGCGCCGTCATATGGCGACTCGGATTCATCGCGACAAAACCCGCGTGCTGCAGAAAACCGGGATAGACCTTGCGTCCGTTGCCAGGATAGTTCGGTGGGACGTCGAAGATCATGTTGCTCTCGAACCACGCGTACTCGTGCAGACGTGCGAGGTCGTTGACCTGCGTGGGGCACTTGCGCGGGTCGATCGGGCCGCCCATCAGCGTCAGCGTCAGCGGCGTCGGCTCGCCGGCCGACGCCATCAAGGAAACGGCTGCGAGCACCGGCACGGTCGGTTGACACACCGAGATCACGTGCAGCTTCGATGCGCCGAGGTGCGTCATGAAACGGCGCATGTAGTTGACATAGTCGTCGAGATGAAACGGTCCCTGCGCGAGCGGGACCATGCGCGCATCGACCCAGTCGGTTATATAGACGTCGTGCTCGCGCAGCAGCGTGCGCACCGTGTCGCGCAGCAGCGTCGCGTGATGGCCCGACAGCGGCGCGACGACCAGAACTTTCGGATCCTTGCGCAGTTCCATCAATGCATCGAGATCGTCGCTGCAACGCTTGAAGTGCACAAGGTGACAGAACGGCAGCTCGATCATGCGTTCTTCGACCACCGGCGCCTCGCGACCATGCGCGAGCACCGAGGTGATGTTGAACGTCGGCTTTTCGTAATCCTTGCCGAGCCGATACATGAGCTCATATCCGGCGGCGACGCGATCCATGCCCGGCATGCGCGACAGCCAGTTGTCCGGCGCCGAAAGCGCGCGCGCCGCGGCGCCCGACCAGGCGACCAGCGGATTCAGCAGCGTGCGGTTGAGTTCGTGGATGTGATAGAGCATGGCGATCCGCTTCGGCGTGAAGCCGCGATTCTAGGCCATCGGCCCGGCCCGTGCCGGTATCCGCGACGACCACTGACAACTCAATGTGCCGATCGGCATGGAACAGCGAGCGCGCGGAATGCAAGAATGTGGGCCTCGGCGGCGCGTCTCAATGGCGCAGCTGAACGGTTGAACGGAGATTCCCTGCATGAAGTCGATCCCCGGCGCCGCCGCGTGGGCGCTGCTTTTTGCGATATCCATGGCGCGCGCCGAAAATCCTGCGCCTGCCGATGTCGATTATCCCGGCACGTTGAAGCTCGCCGTCGACGCGACCGACATCGATCACCGCGTGTTCCGCGTGCGCGAGGAAATCCCGGTCGCTGCCGGCGCGCTGACGCTTCTTTATCCGGAATGGTTGCCGGGCAATCACTCTCCGCGCGGACCGATCGACAAGCTCGCCGGTCTTGCGCTCACCGTCGATGGGAAGCCGCTGACGTGGTCGCGCGATTCGGCCGACGTATTCGCGTTTCACGTCGACGTGCCGCAAGGCGCCTCGACGCTGGTCGCGGACTTCGCTTACCTCGCGCCGCAGGATCCGAGTCAGGGTCGCGTAGTGATGACGCCCGACATGCTAAATCTGCAGTGGAACACCGTCATTCTGTATCCGGCCGGTCATAACGCGCGCCGCATCAATGTAGCGCCGAGCGTGAAGCTACCTGCGGGCTGGCAATTTGGTGTCGCGCTCGACGAAGCGGGGCACAACGCAGGTGACGGCAACGTCGTGTTCAAGACGGTGACGCTGGAAACGCTCGTCGATTCGCCGATGTTCGCCGGACGGCATTTCAAGCGCGTCGATCTCGATCCTGGCGCGAGCGTGCCGGTACACATGGACATCGTGGCCGATGAGGCCAAGGATATCGAGGTCACTGCGGACCAGCTCAAGCCACATCGCGCGCTGGTGCAGCAGGCATACAAGCTGTTCGGCTCGCATCATTACGATCACTACGATTTTCTGCTGGCGCTCTCCGATCAGCAGTCGCACATCGGGCTCGAACACCATCGCTCGAGCGAAGACGGCACCGAGCCGGGATATTTCTCCGCGTGGGATCGTCAAGCGCAGTCGCGCGAGCTCTTGCCGCACGAATTCACGCACTCGTGGAATGGCAAGTTCCGCCGACCGGCCGATCTTGCGACGCCAAACTTCAACGTGCCGATGGGCGACAGCCTGCTGTGGGTTTACGAGGGGCAAACGCAGTATTGGGGTTTCGTGCTGGCGGCGCGCTCGGGCCTGTGGACCATCGATCAGGCTCGCGACGCGCTCGCGCTCGTCGCGTCGCGCTACGCGGATAACCGACCCGGCTTCTCGTGGCGCAACGTGCAGGACACGACCGTTGATCCAGTGGCCGCGCAGCGCCGGCCGCTGCCGTATCGCAATTACCAGATGAGCGAGGATTACTACAGCGCCGGCCAGATGATCTGGCTCGCCGTCGATGCAAAGCTGCGCAGCCTCACGCAGGGCCGGCGCTCGCTCGATGATTTCGCGCGCGCGTTCTTCGGCGTCGAGGACGGTCGCTGGGATGTCAAGACATATACGTTCGGCGACGTGGCCGCCGCGCTGAATGCGATCGAACCCTATGACTGGAGCGCGTTCCTGCGTCAACGTCTCGACGAACACGCCGCGCCGCTCGATGGATTCGCGGCAAGCGGCTGGAAACTCGTCTACACCGACAAGCCCAGCGCGTATCAAAAGACTTCCGAGACGGAAAACAAAGTCGCCGATCACGGCGCGTCGATCGGTCTCATCGTTTCGACGAAGGACAACAAGATCGCCGACGTGAAATGGAACGGACCGGCGTTCAAGGCGGGCATATCGCCCGGCGGCACCATCCTCGCGGTGCAAGGTCGCGAGTTCACGCCGGATCGACTCAAGGATGCGATCGCCGCGAGCGCAGGCGGCACGCCGATCGAGCTTCTGATCAAGGATGCGGACATCTATCGCACATATCGCGTGGATTACCGCGATGGCCTCAAGTATCCGCATCTCGAACGCATTGCGGGTGCCTCGGATCATCTTTCCGCGATCCTCGCGCCGCGCAAATGAGTACGTCACGACGATCGACGTGACCGCCGGCATGCGCCTCAACGCCCATCAAGCGCGGCTTGTGCACCTCGCCGCGCAGGGACTCCTCGCGCGCCCGCGCCGGCGCGCGCGCAAGAACGATGTGCTGACGGCGATCGAGCGCATGCGCATGCTGCAGATCGACACGATTCATGTCGTCGCGCGCAGTCCGTACTTCGTCTTGTTTTCGCGTCTGGGTGCGTACTCGCCGCGCTGGCTCGACGAACTCCTCGAAGAGGGTGCGATCTTCGAATGCTGGGCGCACGAAGCCTGTTTCGCGCCCGCCGCGGATTATCCGCTGCACAAACGTCACGCGCTCGAGCGCCTGGGTCATTGGGCGATGAAGTCGGCACTGCGCATGCGCCGCGAACAGGCGCCCGCGATGGAAGCGCTGCTTGCGAGAATCCGCAAATCCGGCGCGGTCAAGACCGCCGACTTCGAAGGCGGCGAAACGAAAAAAGGCGGTTGGTGGGGCTGGAAAGACGAGAAGCGCTGGCTCGAAGCGCTGTTTGCGCTCGGCGAGCTGATGATCACGCGGCGCGAAAATTTCCAGCGCGTGTACGATCTCGGCGAACGCGTGCTGGCGAAGATGGGTCGGGATTCGGGTGACGTCGTGTCGTCCGAAGTCATGCAACGCACATTCATCGTCGGCGCCGTGCGCGCGCTCGGTGTGACGCAGGCGCGCTGGATCGCCGACTATTTTCGCAGCGGCCGCCGGCTGAAGGACGCCGATCTCGATGCATTTGTCGAGAGCGGCGAGCTGTTGCGCATCGCGGTCGACGGATGGACCGCGCCGGGCTATGTGCACGCCGATCATCGCGACGTGTGCATGACGGCTGCGCGCGGACGCCTGCGCGCTTCGCACACGACGTTGTTATCCCCGTTCGATCCCGTGATCTGGGACCGCGAGCGC
>Ga0157372_10003147_pt1 | contig 17795 bp, 17 predicted proteins | sample C55metaG_FD_115307 | JGI IMG/M metagenome (GOLD analysis project Ga0157372, IMG submission 115307) | Corn rhizosphere microbial communities from Kellogg Biological Station, Michigan, USA - C5-5 metaG | ecosystem: Host-associated > Plants > Roots > Rhizosphere > Soil | place: USA: Michigan... | reverse complement strand
GTCATTAGCGGCGGCACCAACGATCGTAAGGTTCGCGCGTTCGACGCGAACGACGGCAAAATTCTCTGGGAGTTTCCGACCAGTAGCGGCGTCGAGGCTCCCGTCACGACATATCTCATCGATGGCAAGCAGTATCTGGCCGTGCTTTCCGGCTGGGGTGGAGATGCGAACGGTATGAATGGCACGATCCAGCGGACCGTGAGCGGGGTTCGTTCGGTGCCCGAAGGCGGCTCGGTCTGGGTATTCACGTTGGAGTAGCGGATCACCGGTGAGTTGATTTCCCCCTACTCAATTACTTAGCCCCTAGCATTCCTCCCACGCCTGCCGGTAGACCGGCTTAACGCTCGGTTCACTGAGCCGGGCCAAGTTCTGCTGGAGCGCTTTCTGTTCGGTTAACGGTCTTTCCTCATACGGCATAGACTTGCAAGAATATCATCTTCGCCAGATGTTCGTCCGGCAGAACCACTCATTAGGCGAAAGCTTCTTGAAACGAGGTGTTCTTCTATCGGATCAATGAAATTCGTACATGAAACCAATCAAACTACTCGTCGTTGACGACAACGCAGCGGAAGCTTATCTGGTCTTATACGCCCTTGAAGATTCGCCGAGGCCAGTAAAACTCCACCGCGCAAAAGATGCCATAGAAGGTCTCCAAATGTTGAGTGAAAGGGCGTTCGATCTGGTGATTCTTGATCTGAATCTCCCTGGTCTCTCGGGCTTTGATTTCCTCGAACAGTGCGATCCCACGCGTATACCCGTTGTTATGTTCAGCGTGTCGTCAAACCCGGAAGATGCTAAGCGAGCCCTCGAACTGGGAGCTCGCGAGTTTGTGCGCAAGCCAGTTGGGCTGGAGGCTTATCGGCGCGCCGTACTCACGATGATTGAGAAATGGGTGTTAGGCACAGGCAAGAAAACAGCAGGCGTTTGAATCGCCCCGCGGCACACCGGGCGACCGTAGGTGGGCCGATACTCTCAATCGTCTACGAACCTTGCGGGTAGCTCCGCCAAGGTTACTGCGCGATTGAGTGTGAATGAGCCTTTATGAGTGACTCAGGCAACTGGCTCCGGCCCGGGCCGTTCAATGAGTACGCGCAAAGGATCGGGATCGAATACTCCTCGATGATCTCGTTTCCCAACTCTTCTAATTGTTCCGCTGCCGGACTGTTGATTGGCCACAACAGACTTACCATTTCACCAAAAACACGCACCTCACGGTTACGTCCTGTACGTCTATCGCGACTAACCTGCTCGATGAGCGTTCTTATCTCAGCCTTGAAGAGCTTGGGATCTGGATTGCCGTCTACCATAAACGTGCTCATCACTCCGGCAGCATCGAGAATCGAAAGCTGACCGCTTGCTTCAAGAACCTCGACGTGGCCGTCGCTTTTCAGGTATCTCTTGATCGCAGAGCGATGAGCCTCCGTGGCAATGAGAATGACAGCACCGTCCCGGTCTAGTCCGCTCGCGGTGTAGAAGCCGACAGTATCTACCAGGTGCCGGTCGTCAGTGTAGTGATACACAACGTGGCTATGGTAAGGGGGATTTGCGAGTATTGAAGCCGTTCTCGAATCCATCACGCTGAATGCCTTTGGCTTATCCATCCGCCAGCGCATATACTGCACCAGGAACTCGCTATCCGACCTGGACATCATGAATTGCAGAGAGGCAGCAACCTCGGGGATCGAGGATATTAAGGAAAGTCGGCCCTCAGCAGCGATGGTATCTACGGCTACTTTGATCGCCCGTTCGTGATCGTTGGATGGTTCCATAACAAAACACCCTCCGACGATCTCCGAAACACTTTCAAGCGACTATAGCACGTTATCCAGCGACTGCCTAGTTCGCATGGGTACTTTCATGGTCCTTTAGGGTCCTAATCGCTTCGTCGCGGTCCGTGACAGCTTTGGCTATGTGCTGCTGAATCCTAGCGGCAAGGTCAGTATCGTTGTGCGCAACTCCCAGGACCGCCGATAGATTGTGATGCACTCTGGATGCATTGAGAACCGCCAACGCTCTCGCAATGCTCGCAAGCCATCGCCTCACCCAGGTTAGTACGATCCTAGTGAGCGATTTGGCCCTCATATCGTAAATTCTTTCGTAATTGGCGATTGGCGGACTTGACCTGCTCATCCGCTTTCTCCGTTCGTTCGTCCGATTATCGGACGCTCGATGTGCGGATTACGGGGAGCAGGTCACATCCATCGAGGCTCCCGCACCCGCAACGCGCTCGACTGTGAATTGAACTGCGCTCCGCTGGCGCGGCGGGCTTGCATCACTTGAGGAATTTGCCGCACGCCCCTCTCAATTCGGCTTCTCCCTTCGCCTTCTTTGGATCCCAGAGGGATAGCTACCGATATTGCGGATTAACGTTCCATTCCGCTGGCAACCAGTTAGCGCCGGGGATGGCTAAGCGATGCTAGACAACCATCGGTTGTGCCGCGGTCGCGCGTTCACAATACCACTGGTAAGTTGACGCAATTCCCTGCTCCAACCCGATACTTGCTCTCCAACCGAGCTCGGTGAAGCGGGAAACGTCGAGGAGTTTACGGGGAGTGCCGTCGGGTCGCGAGGGATCAAACCGGATCTGGCCGGAATAGCCGACAACTCGAGCCACGATCTGCGCCAGTTCGGCGATGGGTAAGTCTTCGCCGGTACCAACGTTTAGAGGATCGGCGCCGTCATAGTGCACCATGGCGAAGCAGGCCGCTGCAGCCAGATCATCGGCGTGAAGAAACTCGCGCCGCGGAGTGCCGGTGCCCCAAAGCGTAACTGAAGGAGCTCCCCCAATACGCGCTTCATGGAAGCGGCGAATCAGCGCAGGGAGCACGTGCGACGTCTCCAGATCGAAATTGTCGCCGGGTCCGTAAAGGTTCGTGGGCATGAGGCTGATCGCCGCGAGGCCGTACTGCGCCCGGTACGCGGCAGCCAACTTCAGGCCCGCGATCTTGGCGATGGCGTAGGCCTCATTGGTTGGCTCCAGCGGCCCTGTGAGCAGATACTCTTCTTTAATGGGTTGAGGGGCCAACCTAGGATAAATACAGGACGAGCCCAGGAATAGGAGCTTGCGCGCGCCATGCTGCCACGCGGCGTGAATCAGGTTGGTCTGGATGGCCAGATTGTCATAGAGGAATTCCGCGGGGCGAGACGCGTTGGCTTGAATCCCGCCGACCTTGGCCGCGGCTACGAACACGTATTCCGGGCGATGCTCGGCGAAGAAGCGTGTGACGCGAGCTTGATCCCGGAGGTCCAGTTCGGCGCTGGTAGCCGTAAGCAGGTTTTGGTGGCCACCTTGTTCCAAGCGTCGCAGGATGGCGGAACCCACCAGTCCACGGTGACCGGCGACATAGATCCGGCTCGACTGCGTGAGAGCCTCAGGCATGGACTCTCCCCCGCGGCGCGATGCGATGGCCCGCTCGCATCAAAGTCTGTTCCTGAAGGGCGAGTTCAACGTCACCCTCGACCATGCAACGCACCAACTCCTCGAAGCGAATTTCGGGCTTCCAGCCGAGCAATTCGCGCGTCTTCGATGCATCCCCGCGCAGATGATCCACTTCCGTAGGCCGCAAGTAACGGGGATCCAGTTCGACGTGTTTCTTCCAGTCCACGCCCGCATACTCGCCCGCCAACTCCAGGAACTCCCGCACGGAATGGCTGTGACCCGTTGCCACTACGAAGTCCTGCGGTGAGGAGTGTTGGAGCATCAGCCACATGGCCCGTATGTAATCATCCGCATGACCCCAGTCGCGTCTTGCCTCCAAGTTGCCCAAATACAACTTGTCCTGCAACCCCACCCGAATGCGTCCCAGTCCCCGGGTGATCTTTCGTGTCACGAAGGTCTCGCCGCGGCGAGGCGATTCATGATTGAACAAAATTCCATTCGCAATAAAGAGATCGTAAGCCTCACGGGAATTTACAGCATACCAATAGGCGGCCACCTTACTCACGGCGTACGGACTCCGCGGATAGAACGGCGTCTTTTCGTTTTGCGGCGGAGGCGCAGCGCCAAACATTTCCGACGAACCCGCCTGATAGAATCGCGGCCGCCGCCCAGAGGCCAACGCATAATCGCGGAACGCTTCCAGGAACCTTAGCGTCCCGGTGGCCACCACGTCCGCGGTGTACTCCGCCTGATCGAAGCTCACCCGCACGTGCGATTGCGCACCCAGATTGTAGATCTCGTCCGGCTGAATCTGCTCTATCAAGTGGCGAAGCCCGGACGCGTTCGCCAAATCCCCGTAATGCAAGTGCAGAGTCGCATCGGCAGCGTGGGGATCGGCATAGATGTGATCCAGCCGGTCCGTGTTGAAGGTCGAGCTGCGCCGGATGATGCCGTGCACCTCATATCCCTTCGCCAGCAGAAACTCGGCCAGGTACGAGCCGTCTTGTCCCGTAATCCCAGATATCAAAGCTTTTTTCATGCGCTTGGAGTCACCTCTCTATCGCGCGCCGAACCAACGTCGCACGCCTCCTCCGCCTCCGAACCCTCCAGCCCCAGGACCCTAAGGATTCGCCCGACTCCAATCCGTCGGGCATAGTTGTCCTCGAACGCCCGCCTCGCTCGGCCTTGAAGCAATGGGCTGGGCTACGCCCAGGCCTTCTTAACTTAAGAGCAGTAGCGGGCCGATCTTCATCAATTGATCCGCCCGGTAGCTCGTATTTTGCGGCATTGCAACCTCCTGGAACTCGCGCTTGCAGCCAGAGCCCCGCAAGTGACATGCCAATCTAAGTGCCGGTTTGCCGGGGCCACCTGACGCGCTGCGGCGGTCGGCACAAGGAGGCCAGAGCCCACGGTACCAACATCCCCCTGGTAGGCTGTTCCACATGTAAGAAGGCCACACGGGAATCCAGCGGGGAAATGAATCTGGATCTGTAAATTGGGTCGACGGCTTTCCCTACGGATGAGACTAGCCGTGGGAGTAAGTGGAAGTGCAGTTCCACCATCAAAGCAGCTCTCAGCGAGTTGTTCCTGGCGAATCCGTTGGCATCTGTCATTATTTCAATGCGCCAGCGGGAAGCCACAAGAGTGGCAGTTTTCGTGCACTGCCTAGGCGCTGTCCCCTACAGAAATCTAGAGGGGCTTCTGTAAGCGACAGGCCGGAGGTGTGACCAATCCCCTTCATCAGAGATTGACAGACGAACACATTTCGGAGGCGTACAGCATCCACATCCCGCATGTCAGCTTGGGCCGGAGGCGGGTTAAAGCGGTTCAGCCCGTCAATTTAAGCGCTCCGGCGCAAACAGAGCTTGAATTCACAAACGAGATTCCGCAAAAAACAATGGTATGCCCTGGACGTAAGATCGCGGCACGAAAAGAGCGTACGGGCGCAACTCGAGTGCAAGCAAACCGATCCCGCACAGTCCGATGTTTTCGTCCCCGTCTATGAAGCGAAACACGGTGGAAGGACCGCTGGAAAACGGTATCATTGCCACTGTTTCCTGGTTACCTGTTCTGCCGGTCCGATGCGGCCCAGCGATTGCGTGTTTTGGCCATGCTGGGCGTGATCGACTTCGTTCGCATCGGAAGCGAACCGGCGCCAGTCTTGGAAAGCGAAATCGAAGCATCCAGAGTGTGTTGAAGTCTCATGTGGCCGTGGAACCATACCCTTCCCTGGTGAAGGGGCAACAGGTGGTGCTGAACGGTGGACCGCTGAAGGGAAAGGTGGGAACGCTGGTGGACATCCGCAATAGCGTCCGCCTGGTGTTCTCGGTGGATCTGCCGCAGCGTGCTGGTGGAAATCGAACGCAAGTGGGTTGTGCCTTCGTTACCGCGATCGGCCATGGCCGCGCATTCGGAGTGAACGTTCCCTAGCCACGTTAGGAGCAGTCGGAAAGGCGAGCCATGAAGTTCAGTGGAGCAGTCCTCTTGTTGATAGGAATTTTCGCATTCAGACCCGGATCCGTCGCGCAGCGGGTCCCCGAGGATTCCACTCATGCTCAAGACGCGCAGCATCCCCGGGCGAACACCTACGTGCTGGGTCCGGATGACCACATCGTCGTCCACGTTGTGAACGTCGAGGAAATCAACGATAAACCGCTCCCGATCGATTCGAGCGGCTATATCCGGCTCCCCGTGGTGGGCCGCATCGCGGTGGCAGGGCTGACGGCAGTGCAATTGGAGGCAGAAATCGCAGACCGCCTCAAGAACTACGTGCGCCGCCCCGACGTGTCGGTGACGGTGGTCGAGTTTCGCAGCCAACCGGTATCGATCATTGGAGCGGTGAAAACTCCCGGGGTGCAACAGGTGCAAGGCGGCAAGACGCTGTACGAAATGCTTTCGCTTGCGGGTGGACTTGACCCTAGTGCCGGTTCGACCCTGAAAATCACGCGGCGCTTGGACCAAGGCCGGATCCCACTCCCGAACGCGACTGTGGATGCCACCGGACAGTTCAGCGTGGCAGAGGTGGGTCTCAAATCCATCCTGGACGCCAGAAATCCAGAGCAAAACATCTTGGTACAACCCTACGATGTAATCTCCGTTCCGCGTGCGGAGACGGTATACGTGATCGGTCAGGTGCAAAAGCCTGGTGGATTCATACTGAACGAACGTGAGGACGTCACCGTGCTTCAGGCGCTCTCCATGGCCGGGGGCCTGGATCGAGCCGCCAAGCCGCAGGATGCGAAGATCCTGCGCCGCATGCCTGAAACCTCATCGAGGACGGAAATCGCGGTGAATCTGAACAAGATTCTGGAAGGCAAGACCTCAGATGTCCCGATGCGCCCCGAAGACATCCTGTTTGTCCCCAGCAGTGTTTCAAAGAAGGTTGGAGTCCGCGCTCTGGAAGCCGCCCTACAAGCGGGCACCGGCGTGGCCATTTGGCGAATCCCCTAACGATTATGCGTCAAGACTACTTGTCTTCCAATGGAATTCGCAGTGCCCTTACAGCAAAGGGGCCGGAAGAAAGCATTGCCTTCGACTCTTCTGTCGTCGCGCCTTTCGAGGATTTCGCGACGGACGGTTCGGGCTCCTTCAACGCCGGCGAATACTGGCACATGTTGATGGAGCGGAAGGGTACGCTTCTTGCATTTGCCGCTTTGGGCGCTCTGTGCGGGTTCCTGCTGGCGCGGGCCCAGCCCTCCGTTTTTCGCGCGTATTCTCTGATCCAGATCGAAAACCTGAATGAGGATTTCCTCAACACCCGCAACGTGAACCCGACGGCACACTCGGAGCCTTTCCAGCCTCCTGAGTACACCGTCCGCACTCAGATGATGGTTTTGCAGAGCAGACCGGTGCTGGAGCGGGCCATCGCTAAGGACGATCTGCAGACACGGCTGCTCGCCGGCGCTCCGGTACAGATCGGTTTTCTGCAGCGCGTTCTGCAACGAAGTTCCCAGGATTACACTCCACCGCCGCAGGAACGGGCCCTTGCCATAGCCGCCGACGGATTGAAGGTGCGGCCGGAGCCGAACACGCGGGTCCTTTCGGTCACGTTTGATTCCAGCGATCCGGAGATTGCTGCCGATTTTGTGAATGCTGTGGGCGAGGCGTTCGAAGAGCAAAGTCGCGATAGCCGTTCGCAGGACTCGCTGAATACCAGCAAGTGGCTGACGCAACAACTGGAGGATGTGAAGCTCAAGCTGGAACGGGACGAAGACGCGCTGCAGCGGTACGCGACCGAATCCAACCTTACCTTCACTTCGAGAAACGACAACACAGCGGACGATCGTCTGCGGCAATTGCAGGCCGAGTTACTCAAGGCCGAGACCGAACTCGGGGCGAAGCAGTCCGCCTACGAGCTTGCGTCCGCCGCTCCGGCGGAATCGCTTCCCCAAGTATTGGATGATCCGACACTGAAGGAATACCAGATTCAGTTGACCACTCTTCGGCGCCAACTGGCCGAACTGTGGCCGACGTTTGCACCGGAGAATCCTAAGATCGTGAACGTGCAGGCCCAAATAGCGGCCCTGGAGAGTGCTCTCGGCAACAAACGCGCCAATATCCTGGCCCGGATCCATAACGAGTACGAAACGGCATCGCGACGCGTAAAGCTGTTGGACGCCTCGTATTCCTCCCAACTTGGCGTGCTGGCCAAGCAGTCCACGAAAGTCGCGCATTACTCGGTTTTACAACGCGACGTGGATACGTCACGGCAGCTCTATGCAGCCATGATACAGAGGGTGAAGGAAGCAGGTCTCGCCTCCGCCATGCAGGCCAGCGAGGTCCAGGTCATCGAATCCGCGGTTCCTCCGCGACTTCCCTCAGGCCCCAGCATCCCCGTGGATACAGAGTTAGGGCTTCTCTCCGGCCTCCTAGTGGGAGGGGCGTTCACTTTCTGGCGGGGACGCTCTTATCGCGGGATCCGCAATCCTGGCCATGTCTCGCTCAAGCTCAAAGTGCCTGAACTGGGCATCATCCCCGCGTACACAGGAAGCACACGGCTGCGCGGACTTCTGGAGGAACCGGGCCAGCACAAGCTACAGGAATGGGAACGCTGGCCACCGGCCATGGCCGAATCGTTCCGTTTCGCCCTGACGTCTATCCTGCTTTCCCGCAAAGAGAACCCGCGGCCGCGCGTCATCGTGCTTACAAGTGCAGCACCGAGAGAAGGCAAAACCACCGTCATCAGCAACCTGGGGATTGCGCTCGCGCGGACGGGCCGCCGTGTACTCCTGATCGATGGCGACTTGCGGCGGCCCCGCCTGCACGACATCTTTGCTGTTGATAACGCGACCGGCTTCAGTGGGTTTTTGGAAGGAAGTCCCGGGGTGGATATACAGGCGACTGCCATCCCCAACCTTTCGTTGCTTCCGAGCGGGAAGACTTCGGATGAGGGGCTTTTCTTCGCGCGGCAAGTCGGCCATCTTTTCCGGCGCCTGAAGTCGGAATATGACACCATTCTGGTCGACTCGCCGCCCCTGCTCCAGATGTCGGATGCGCGGCTGCTGGCGCACTTCGCCGATGCCGTCATCCTGGTGGTTGCCCAACACACGGATCGGGATGCTGTTCTTTTGGCGCGGCAGCGTCTGGCGGAGGATGGCAGCAATCTTCTGGGCACGATTCTGAACAACTGGAATCCCAAGAGCAGCCCACGCGCTTACCAGTACTACACATCCAAACACTTGGCTAAGAAATAGAGAATGTCTGGAGATTGTTGTATGACTACCTGTCACCGCGATCCGTCCGGGCATTTGCAGGCGACTTCACCAGGCAAGTTTCGCCAATCAGACCCCAACTGCATCGAGATCGGCCTCATTAACAACATGCCCAGCGCGGCTGGCAAGCGTTCCGTCGCGGTTGCACAACAGGCCAGGCCGGGGTGACCAGAACCGCCAGGCGCCGGCCAAGAGTCCAGACCATCAAGGGCCCTTCGCCTGTGGAACTAAACCAAATGACACTTTCGTCATCGGCGCGCTACTGGCGCTCGGGGCCGTGCTGCCCTGGTCTGGAGAGTGCGCTTAGCAGGAAATGCACGAGGAGGACAATATAATGCCAAGCGCCGCCGCGAAGCCGTGAGCAGGCCGACACCATCATGGCTACTGTCACGCGAGATTTGCACCTACGTTCAAGGAAACTTCGGGGTCTGACTATCAGGGTAACGGTCACGGACTAAGTGGAATCTCGATGCCCTGAGAACCTACCGCCGGGTTCAATGGCTTCTTGAGAATAGAGACCATAGTGAGTGGCCCAAAATGTGCATAACTCCGCAGAGAGCATAAGTTGCACCCAACCGCAGATCCGGCCTGGGATTCGACGTGCCGGAGGTGTCAACAATAGAAAATGGGGCAGCCTGGATCACCAAGCGCCCCTTTCCACACACATGCACCCGCTATCGTTTCGTCACAGTCCAAGCTCCGCTGGTCTGCCAGCCAGTGCTGAGTCCGAACGTGTCGGCGCCGAAGGTCAACAGCGAACGACTGCCGACGTAGGACCTGCTAAACGCAATGGGGATGGCTACCTTGAACGTATTACCCGATCCAGACGAACTCACCAGTCCCGCGTGAACAGAACACTGGCTATTTTGCAGTGTAGCGGAACTGCCCGCAGTCGCTGCGCTCCAGGTGACGCCATCATTCGCCGCCAGATAGATCGTCCGCGTCGCGGGCGCGTACTGAACGTAGCAACCGTTCACACCGCTGCTTCCGACAAGCAGTGCGACTTGACTTACCGCCGTATACCCGTTGCCGTCCATGACGCTGACAGTGAACGTGGCACTGGAACCCGAACCGCTATTCGGAGTCAACTGGACCGACTGCTGTCCCGCAACAGGAGCGTTGATGGTGAGAGACAATGCGGCTATGCTGCTGCCGGCACTGTTGTTCGCGAGAACGGTGAAAGTGGAGGTTCCGGCGGCTGTCGGAGTACCGCTGATGGCTCCCGTAGAGGCGTTGAGCGAGAGACCGGCCGGCAGAGTTCCGCTACTCAACGACCACCTGATGGGTCCCGTGCCTGTAGCGCTCAAAGTAGTCAAGTAGGCGGTATTGACCGTTCCCGCGGGCAGCGGAGAAGTGGTAGTAATCACCGGAGCCGTGCTGTTCGTGTTAACAGTCAGAGAAAAGGTCTGTGTCTTGCTGCCCATCGAATTAGAAGCTTGAATTGTGAACGTGGAAGTGCCGGCGGTTGTTGGCGTACCGCTGATGGCTCCCGTGGAGGCGTTGAGACCAAGACCGGCAGGCAGACTTCCGCTGGCGACAGACCAAGTGATCGGTCCTGTGCCTGTGGCGCTCAACAGGGCGGAATAAGCCATGCTGACCGTTCCCGCGGGCAGCTGAGAAACTGGAGTAATCGATGGCGCCGTAGCTCCACTGCCCCCGATCATATCCTGGTACAAGGCGGTGGAAAGCGGGTAGCGGGCATCGCCTGTTGCGGTGCTGATGTATTCGCCCGAAAGCTCATAGGTCATGATCCCGCCCAGGCCATTGGTCTTGACATAGTTGGCCGCCGCCTGGATTTGTTCAACACCGGTGTACGGCACAAACGCCTGATTGGTCCCCCCGGCGTTGTATTGGATGTACTGAGCTCCGTGGACTGCATCCCAAACTTTTGTTCCATTCGCCCAGTAAGTAGAACTAAGCAGGTCGTTATAGTTGATAGCCGTGCGCGGGTTAGTCGAAGCGTCTCCTGAGGCGTACGATTGCAAACTGGCGAAGATGCCCAGCGTGCATGTGGAGCCGCTGAGGTAACCAGCCAGACATCCTTGCTTGATTCTGGCGTAAAATGGCAACCCGATCCCGATCTTGCTCGGAGCAACACTGGCGCCGATGTAGTACTGCACATCCATCTCGGCTGTCGGATGGTTGGTGTCGCCGCCGGCCAAGGTGGCCGAGTTGTACCAGGCGTCTGTGGCCCAGTTGCCGGTATACAGCCCGGAATCGCGGTCGTAATTCATGATATTGGCTTGGTCGAGACTGCTCTGCACAGCGGCCACGATGAAACGCTCTGTCACCGTAACAGAGACCGAGATAACTTTTCCGGGCAGCGCTACGCGGAGATTTCGGACGAGATTCTCCCATTGAGTATCAATGATGCCCGCTTCCCAATCGAGGTCGAAACCGTCGTACCCATTGTTGTTGACGAAATTTGAGATGGCCGAGACAAATTGATTGATATGCGCTGAGTCGGTGCAAGTTTGCATCGCCGCGACGCGGGCCGAATCGCCCATCATCGTGACCAGCGCCTTCGCGCCAGCCCCATGCACAGCATTCACGAATTCGGAGATGTGGCCGGTAAGGACGTAAGAATCGGTATCCAACCCGCAGGTGTTATAGGCACTGTTGTAAGTCGCCAGGACGTTCGCCTGGGTTACGTGCGTGTACTTGGAAAATGGCGCGGAAGTGATGGGTAAGCGGCTGGAAAAAGGTTGAAAATAGTAGGCCGTGCGCCACGACTGGGCTGAAATAGGAAGAACCAGAGCGAGCAGGCACAAATATAGTTTCTTCATGAATCGAGAATTCATTAGGACCGTCGTTGGTTGTCCGCCGCAACACAGTTACGGTCGCAAGACAATTCTCGGGAACCAAACCAATGAAGGTTCCGCGACGGTATCTAACTTCCTTTCTTGCGGTGGGTGGGGTCCGATCCCCTCGGGACATTTTCAATGGTACTGGCGCAAGGGAAGCTTTACTATTCGGAACGCACCCTACTGCCTTGGTGTAATCACCCTAGGCAGGTTGGAAAGCTGAGATCCGCCATGGGCAGAACCAAGATCTTCGTGAACTTCACTTTACTCATTTGTCTGCTGACGATGAGCCCCTCCACCACTGCTCAGCAGTGGCGCACGGCCTACTACTTTCAACCGGCTTCCAGCGCTCTGCCGGTTTCAGACGCACCGTTTTCGAAGTACACGCACGTAACGCAGGCCAACATTTTGGCATCGTATGACGCGCAGTCGGACGCATGCGGACTGAATACGATGGCCTACGGGATCTCCGACCACGCCGCCGAGTTTGTCCGCACCGTGCAGCAAGCCGGAGCCAAGGCGCTCGTGACTCTGCTAGGCGACACAACTCGCGCTCCCATGATGAAGATCTGCACGGATAACCGGCATATCAACCAGTTCGTGGCGGCGCTCGCGACGTTCATCAACGACAACGGTTATGACGGCTTCGACTTGGACTGGGAGGCGGGAATCGTCGGCAACCAATGGAGGAACCTAGTGACAACACTACGGACCGCGTTACCGGGGAAACTGGTCACCGCCGCGGTGACGGTCACGGAGCGTTTCATGGCGAGTGCGGTCCAAGACAGCCTGGACCAAATCAACATCATGAATTACGACCGGGACAGCGGGCTGTATGACGGCACCCCTGCAGCTGACACCTGGTACAGTTCAGCACTCTACGCGGGCGGCGACACGAGCCATCCCAGCGCGGAGATGGACGTGCGCTATTTCACCCAGGCCGGAGTTTCCGGCAATAAACTCGGCATCGGCATCCCGTTCTATGCGCGCATCAAGCAGAGGTGCATGGCTGGGTATCTGAATGGTTCCACGTGTACCCAGGCCGTCAGCGCGCCGCTGCAGCGTTTCGCTACGGGCAATGCATCGGACAACCTAACAAAAAGCATCAACTATAACGACCTCCTGCTGTCCCCGTTCTGGTCAGACGGCAACAAAGTGTGGGACGCCGCTCACGGAGCCGAATACATCCAGTACACAGCCGGCGGAGTGGGCCAGACGGCTTTCGTGCCTTACACGGGTGTCGAGCAAGTACAGGCGGCGGCCTATTTCGTCAAGAATACTCATCTGGGCGGGATTATGACCTACGAGCTTTCCGGCGAGTTCGTTCGCTCAGCCGTTGGAGATGCCCGCTACCCGCTTTCCACCGTACTCTACAACGCCATAAATACGCTACCGGAAAGTCGATGAAAGATATGCGTAAGAACCCCGTACCGCAGGAGCACTGCGGCCGGAAGCTGACCTTCAATATGGCGGCAAGCGGTGCATCAGGCGTGGTGGGCTGTGTCGTCACCGTGGTTTCGTACCCGGTCTACCTGCATTATCTGGGCTATAACGAGCTTGGATTGTGGCTGGTCTTGAGCACGTTTGTGACGCTGTGTCAGCTCGGCAGCCTCGGTATCGCGCCCGCGGTTTCCAAGCTTGTTGCTGAGGAGTTCGGCGAAGGCAATATTCATGGTGCTCAACGCTACGCGGATCTCGCGGTCTTCTCGGTCGCGGTACTGGGAACCGCAACCGTCGGTTTGCTTCTGTTGTTCCGGGCTCTCATTTTGCACAGTCTGCACTTGAGCACCGAAACTGAACACGCGGTAGTGAGGCTCCTGCCGCTCATTTTGATCATTTCGTTCTACGTTTTCTTAACGGATGTTTTTGGCGCCGTCCTCACGGGCCTGGGTCGTATGGATCTGACGAGCGCAATCCAGGCCGGCGGCCAAGCGGTTGCCCTCGGATGTTCATCGATCCTCTTGGCAATGCATCAGGGGGTGATAGCGTTGGCCTTTGGCATGTTGGCATCGCTCGTCATCATCCACATCTTCACGGCCGTGTTCGCGTGGCGCTTGGGGCCGGTCGCGTTAAGACCCGCGCTACGGCTGGATTGGCCTCGAAGCCGGCGTCTGTTGCGTCTGGCATCCACCGTCTTCGCAACATCCCTGGCGGCGGCTCTCTTTGTGCCTTTGAATAAGCTGCTGCTCTCCCGCTACGTGGGTCTTTCCGCCGTTCCTGTCTACGATCTGGCATTCACGGGAAGCATGCGACTCCGGGCACTTTTCGAAATGGCTCTGCGACCCATCATGCCCGCTTTGAGCAGCGCGGTGTCTTCCGGAAGGAATCTTCACGCCGAACTTGAGCGCGTAAATAAGAAGGCGAAGAGCTTGCTGCTCGTAGGGGGAGCGGCATTTGGCCTCGCATTCCTGTTTGCCAATCCTGTATTGCGGATTTGGCTCAGGCGCTCCATGAACCCTGCGATCCCTGGAGCGCTCCGCCTGGCGCTGCTCGGAGCATTCGTCAGCCTTTTAGGTGTACCGGCATTCTATGCACTGCTTGGCTTAAACAGAGCCGGCTCGTTATTTGTCTCACACGTCATTCAATCCGCGACGAACGCGGCTGTAGTTCTGCTCGCCGTTGTTGTGGGATTCCGGGTCTCACTCAGCATGCTGCTGGCCGCAAGTGGTCTTGCGATGGGCGCATCAACCTGCTTTCTGGTCGCGCGCTACCGGGCCTCGCAGCGCGGGCTGGGGTCTGCGGCCGGCAGACCGGGCCGCGACGATCCGGGCATCACGGATGTCGTCATCGCGGCCTCTCCTGGGATGATGCTGGGGAGTGAAAAAGCATGAGCGGTGCGTTTTCCGTTGCGGTAAGCACTGTGAACCTGTGTCTGCGAAACACATTTGGCGTGGAGGTCAAGCGCGCCAGGGGCGATCGTCACAACAGAGAGCTTTGGCTGCGGTCACTGGGCATACAATCGGTCATCGACGTAGGTGCGAATACCGGTCAATTCGCGACTTTCATCGCGAGCCTTTTTCCGGACGCCACCATCTACTCGTTCGAGCCGCTCCCGGACTGCATCGCGCAACTCGATCTGCTTCGCGCGCAGGGATACAAGATCCGCGTGTTCCCGTATGCCTGCGGAGCTGCGGATTCCACCGCCATCTTCCACCGCTCTATGTTCAGCCCCAGCTCTTCCATGCTGCCCATGGCGAGACGGCATAAGGAGCTGTTTCCGTTCACAGCAGGCGGAACCACCACGCAGGTTGAAGTCCGCCGTCTGGATGAGTTGATGCAAGAGGAAACGCTCACCTGCCCGTTACTCGTCAAGCTCGACGTTCAGGGGTACGAAGACCGGGTCATCCAAGGGGCCGGAAAAACGCTCAGCCGCGCGACCGCGGTTTTGACGGAGGTCAACTTCGAACCCCTCTACACTCACCAAGCTGATTTCGACCTGACCTACAGGGCCCTGGTAGCGTGCGGTTTCGAATTTCGCGGCATGTGGGATCACACCTTGGACGAGACCACCGGCCTTCCTGTCTTCGGTGACGCCCTCTTCACGCGGAGACAACCGTCACTGTGAGCTGATTCCGATGGTAAACGCCGTCCTACTCGCCGCTGCATGCGCTGCCGCCGTTTTTCAACCGGTTTGGGGATTCGGGATCCTGTTGCTGCTGACATCGACCCTGTTCAACCTTCACCAGTACTTTACGGTGTCCTTACCAGTCGGCTACATTGAACCGGTCGAAGCGCTGATCGCATCGATGATGCTCGCGATCTTTCTGAAGGGCACACCGGTTGGAAAAGTGAGGCGGGAACAAGTCCGCGAGATCCTGGGCATACTTGCCCCTTATTGTGCCTGGCAGACGGTTTGTGTTCTGGTCGGGTTGGTGAGCGGAGGAGGAACCGAGCAATTACGCTTTGGACTCCGCTTTTTGCTCTCGGGTGTTCTGCCGTGGTTCAGCTTGTACGTCCTTGCGAGTCTGTCGGCCGCGGACGGTCACAAGGTCTTCAAGTCGGCTTATTACCTGGCGTTGGCAACGGCTGTCATTCACCTCGGCCTCCAGTTGACCGACTATCGCCCGTTAATGAGAGCCGCTTACTGGTGGGTGCCAGAGAACGGGGAGCAGGATTTCTCGTGGATGCAACTCTGGCTGGACCGGCAGGAGTTCGTGAGAGGACTTCCGCAAGGGCTGACGCTGATTCTGTTCTTTGCTCTTCTCATGGTGGCAACTTATATCTTTGCGGACGCGCGCGGGTCGAAGAGAATACGCAGCATCGTAATCGCCGCCATCTTGTTTACGGCATTGTTCATCACCCTCACGCGCAGCCTTATGGCCGTTTTTGGCGCGGGAATGATGATCTTGATCTCGCTAGCCGTTCTGACCGGTCGATGGAGGATGGGCAGCCTCCTGCGAGCAGGCGGCATCCTGATGCTATTCGCTGGCGCCGCGGTCGTCTATGACACGATCCGCCCGGGGTTCCTCGATGTATGGTCCACGCGTATCGATCGATTGTCCGGCTCTGATTCCGAAATTTTCTCGGAAGAAAATGCCGCAAGAGGCAAGGATAACCTGGCCGCACTCGCGGCGATCAGGGATCGTCCGATCTTGGGCTGGGGCACTCCACGGTACCCCAGAGAATATTCCCTCCGCAACGGACCGCCCACCGATACCCATCCGATGCTTGGCCTCGGCGTGGTGGGCGGTATCCCGGCGATGGTGCTGATGGTGCTGATGGAAACACGCTTGTTTTTGCCGGCTTTCCGCGATTTGTGGCGCCGTCCGTCGGCCGTTCAGATGCTGCCTTTCGTGGCCATTCTCATGATGAATGCCTTCGCTCTCAATATGATTGGCGCCGGTGGATCACTGACGGGTCCTCCCATCCTGGTGATCGCCATCTTCGCCAACGAAATGTTCAACCGAAGGGCCGTCGCGACTGGCCCTCGTTTTATGTCTCTCGCGCGAGAGAAAAAGGACTATGCCACAATCTCCCCTCATATCCATTTTGACGCCTTCGTATAACCAGGGCCCGTTTATAGAGCAGACAATCCAGTCTGTCTTGGCGCAAAACGATTCCTGCGTGGAGCACATCGTGATCGATGGCGGCTCAACAGATGAGACAGTCGCGATTCTGACGCGATATCCGCACCTGAAGTGGATTTCGGAGAAAGACCGCGGCCAGGGCGATTCTTTGAATAAAGGCCTCGCCATGGCGACCGGAGAATTGGTGGGATGGATTAACTCAGACGACTTCTATGCCCCGGATGTTTTCCGCCGCGTTCGCCAGGCCTTTGAAGATCGCAGCGTCCGCTGGTTGATCGGCGACGTTGTCAACTATTACCAGGCATCCACGGCCGAACATTGTGTTCCCAGCCCAACCGTCACCTACGAGCGTCTGATCCACGACCCGGACATCTTGCGGCAACAAGGCGCCTTCTTTCGCGCGGATCTCCTGCGGGAAGTGGGCGGATGGGACCCCGAGCTCTATATGGTGATGGATCTGGATCTCTGGCTCCGCATGGCGCGCATTCAGGCGCCGATCATGCTGCACGAGAAAACCGCATTCTGGCGCATGCATCCGGACCAGAAGTCGGGGCTGGCCCGGCACGGGCTGCAGACGCGTGAAATCGACCGCGTGTTAGGCCGGTATGGCGTTCCCACTGCGATCCGCTTCCGGCATCGTGCGAAGAAATACTATTGGTGGCTCAAGGGTATGGTGAAACTCGGCCTGCAGAACGCGGGGATCCTGGATACTGCATCCGCATAAGTGGAAACTGGAAACGCAGTGCGGACTCTTTACATCGTGCATCTCGTCTGGACGTTGGGTGTCGGCGGCATGGAGGAAATGCTAGTCGACATCGCCAATGAGCAGAGCCGTCAAGCGCGTGTGTGGATCATCGTGATCAATAACCCGGTC
>Ga0157372_10003145_pt1 | contig 17796 bp, 12 predicted proteins | sample C55metaG_FD_115307 | JGI IMG/M metagenome (GOLD analysis project Ga0157372, IMG submission 115307) | Corn rhizosphere microbial communities from Kellogg Biological Station, Michigan, USA - C5-5 metaG | ecosystem: Host-associated > Plants > Roots > Rhizosphere > Soil | place: USA: Michigan... | reverse complement strand
CACCTCCATAGCGATTCTCCAGCCGTCTTTCTCTTTGCGCCAAACTCGGAGGTAATTTTCAGCCTTATTGTTGATGGAAGTATTGCCATATACAAAAGCCAGGTCCCCGCCTGCTGAAATGCCTCCACCTGTAACCGTATACATCATTTCTTTGGGTGTTTGCCCTATGACTGTTATCACGTCATCAACGGATTTTGCTGGTAATCGCCCGTTCCGAAGCAGGATAATCTTATGGGATGAAAATTTCTTATAGCTGTGAACTTTATTTTCAAGATAAGCGGCAATAAAATCTTTTTCCGCTTTAAGTACGTCAAGGTCAGAAGCCTGGCCCGAGTGTTTTTTTGTCTTAACCTCATTAATTTTTAACTCGTTGTCGGCCGGTGTGTTGCCAACTCCGAGGTCCACCAGGACTTTCCACTCACCGCCAGCATTCATGTGCCACACTGTGCTAAATCGTCCGCGAGCCACTACTGAATCGGAACTTGCTGATGGATGCAGCTCCCAGGGCCCTGTCGTATATCCGAAATCGTTCGAAGTGGCGATCTCAACATATTGTGGACGCCACTTCAATAGTGTCGGTTGTTCTTGCCGGTTTTTCCATGTGGCGATGCCGTTGACTGCTTTTCCCTTTTCAAATACAATGGCGTTACTGTCTAAAAACGTAAGGAAGGCCTCTTTCGTTCCATGGGCAACCGAGTAGGCGGAAAAGTTCTTTTCTGCGTTGATCAACCCATGAATGCCCTTTTGTGCATTCAGTTGAAGGTTAGTAACAATAAAAAAGAGAGGCATTAATGATTTCATGTCCTTGTTTTGGTACAGTAAAGGTATTTACAGGAAATAATTGTTAACTGCATGGTGGTTTTGCTTCATCAAGTAATTTTGCCGCTTAAACTATGAAAATGAAGAAGTTGATTCTTTATAGCTTTCTCCTGCTCTCTTTTTCAAGCTATGCGCAAAATCTTCAACGTCCTAAGCTGGTTGTCGGCATCGTAGTCGATCAAATGCGTTGGGACTATCTATATCGTTATTATGACCGTTATTCAGCAGACGGTTTTAAAAGGTTGCTTAATGGCGGCTTTTCCTGCGAGAATACCTTGATCAATCATCTTCCTTCGGTTACCGGTGTTGGACATGCGGTCATTTATACAGGTTCGGTTCCGGCTCTTGATGGCATTTCTTCCAATGAATGGATTGATCAGCTTACGGGCAAGTCGGTTTATTGTGTTGCTGATTCAACGGTGCGACCAATTGGTAGTGCTAACGCTACGGACGGAAGAATGTCTCCGAGAAACTTGTTGACTACGACAATTACCGACGAATTGCGAATGGCTACCAATTACCGTTCGAAGGTCGTTGGTGTTTCGCTGAAGGACCGGGCCTCTATTTTGCCAGCAGGGCATACACCAACTGCTGCCTATTGGCTTGATGATGCTTCCGGTAATTTCATAACAAGCAGCTATTATACCGATCAACTACCGGCGTGGGTCAATCAATTCAATGGCAAGAAGAAGATTGAACAACTAATCGCTAAGGGTTGGAATACTTTGTACCCGATCAATAGTTACAAGCAAAGCGACGGAGATGCTGAACCCTATGAAGGTTTGTTTCCGGGTGAAACTGCTTCTGTGTTTCCGCACGATATCAAAGCTGCTTACGGCAAAAGCAAGGGCAGTTTTAGGAATACTCCCTTTGGCAACACATTAACCGCGGAATTCGCACTGCAAGCGGTGAATGCTTATCAACTCGGCAAGGGCGATGCCACCGACTTCTTAGCGATCAATTTTGCTTCTACTGACTATGTGGGACACATGTACGGCGTAAATTCCATTGAAATCGAAGACACCTATTTGCGCCTGGATAAGGACCTGGCACAACTGTTTAAAACCTTGGATGCCAGGATAGGGAAGGGGCAGTGGCTTGTTTTCCTGACGGCGGATCACGGGGCAGCACATGCCATTAGCTATATGCAGGAACATAAGCTGAACGCTGATTTCTGGCGTTCTGCACCGCTCACTGATTCATTAAATCGTATCCTTTCTGCCAAGTTCGGAACGGCGGCGCTCGTTCGTTCTATCTCGAGTTACCAGGTGAATTTTGACCTGCAAAAGATAGCGTCCACCAATCTTGATTTTAATGCAATCAAACAAACGGCCGTTGATTTTCTCCAAAGACAACCGGGAGTTACTTATGCCGTCGATATGGCATGGATCGGAAGAGCCCCGGTTCCTGAGAAGCTTAAGACCATGATGGTGAATGGTTACAATTTCAAAAGAAGTGGGCAAATAGAAATCGTTCTGGATGCCGGTACATTTGAAACATGGAGTAAGACAGGAACCACGCACGGCGAGTGGAATCCCTACGACACTCATATTCCTTTACTTTGGTACGGATGGAATATTAAACATGGTGCTTCGAACCGCGAAGTCTACATGTACGATATAGCGCCCACGCTCGCAGCGTTATTACATATCCAAATGCCAAACGGTTGTATTGGTAAACCGATCGAAGAGGTGACAAATAGGTGAATAATGAACAAGGAACAAGGAACAAAGAACAAGGAACAAAGAACAAGGAACAAAGAACAAGGAACAAGGAACAAAGAACAAGGAACAAGGAACAAAGAACAAGGAACAAAGAACAAGGAACAAGAAAAAGGAAGAAAGAACAAGGAAGAAAGAACAAGGAATAAGGAATAAGGAATAAAGAACAAGGAGCAAGGAAGGAAGAAATTTGAATTTGATACTTCTCTTTTCACTTCATCCATATCCTTAGGGCTTTCTTAGAAGCATTGAAATGGCTGAGATGTGATGGTCATCATGCTCGGCTACAAAATATAAGGAGTCGATAAGTCGCATGGGCTGGTTTAATCTTGGGTGTACTGACGTTCTTAATAGTAGTTCTTCGTCAAAGCCATAGGCTGTTTCCAGAATCTTTTGTCTTTCGGCGGTGAACTGCTCTACCAGTTTTTCAAGGGTATTTTCGTTATGTCTTGCTTCTTTGGTCTTTGTATTGTTCAAGTCGGCAACAGTAAGCTTGGCTCTGTTCTGTTGAAAGTCCTGCAACCTTTTCCACCACAAGTCTTCGAGGTCATACAAATGGCCGACGTGTTCCTTTACTGACCAGCCATTCGCATTATGACTGCATACTTCGTCATCAGCGTTACTTAATAGGCTATATAAACGAAAAATGCTTCCTTCCAATCGGCTGAATATTATTGGGAATAACCCAACCGGGAAGTCAAAATGGAACTGTCGTTCGAACCAGGGAGTTTGTTGAACCATAGCAAGAGATTGATTTACGAATTTAGTTCTGAAATCCTTCACGATAGTGTTTCCTATCCCACGGATTTATTTATACCTCCTTTAAATCTGCCAATTGCTTGAAGTATTTAGCGTTATGCAAGGCAGCTAACGAGGCCGTATTGTTGAAATAGATATAAGCCGTCTTTACCTTTTTATTTTGCACCACTTCATTATAGATCCTCTCGATGAATGTCTTGTCATATTCTGAATAGAAGAGTTTAGGCACTCCATGGAACCTGTAATAGCAAGTGGGGGTATTGATCACAGCATCATCAAACCTGATCTTAGGAAAGCTAACCCCGCAGAAACTGATAGCATGTTTCTTGAGCAAATTCTGTACATCCTTTCTCCACCAGCTTTCATGCCTAAACTCTATGACGTTCGTAAAGGCGGGATCAGCCTGGCTGATGATCTTGTCGAGTTTTTCCCTGGAATATAAAAGGTTTGGTGGTAGCTGAAACAGTACGCACCCCAATTTTTCCTGTAATCCTTCCCTCAACAATGTGTAAAAATCATTCACCATTCTGTCGGTGTCTTCAAACTTCTTAAAGTGAGTAATTGACTTGGGTACCTTAGCAGAAAAGCTAAATCCGTCCGGGGCCTTATCATACCAGCCCTTTAGTGACTTATCTGTGGGAAAGCGATAGAAGGTCGTATTCAGCTCAAGCGTGTCAAAATGCTCTGTGTAGTAATTGAACCATTTGCTCTGTGCCAGCCCTTTCGGATAGAATTCTTCTTTCCATTCTTTATAGGAAAAGCCGGAGCAACCGATATGCCATTTGATGTTTTGCATTTACGGCAGATACAAAAAATTAATGCCAGCCGTGTACGAGAGTCATTTCTAAGACCAGGCAGGAAGGATAATTGTAAAGGTGGCCCCTTCGCCGGGAACGCCGGTGGCGTAGATGATGCCGCCGTGGTGCTCTACTATCTTCTTACAAATCGCAAGACCTATTCCTGAGCCTTCGTATTCGCTTCGGCCGTGAAGGCGTTGAAAGATGGCAAATATCTTTCCGGCAAATTCGTTCTCGAAACCTATACCGTTATCCTTGAACTCTAATTTGTGATAAGCTGCTGAATCGGCCAGCTGGTAGTGCACAAGTTCAGTCCTTTTCACCAGTGAATGGGTGATGGTGATCACCGGTTGCACACCCGGTCGTACGAACTTGAGCGAATTGCTCAGCAGGTTCTGGAATAATTGCCTGAACTGAGAAGGTATAATCTTGGCTTCCGGTAAGCTATTTGCCTTGACGACAGCATTTTGTTGCTCTATCTTAAACTCGAGTGTTTGAAGGACTTCATCGAGGATGGTTTTCAAACTATAGTTCTCGAAGGAAGTATTATTGCTGATCATCGAAATGGAAAGAAGGTCACTGATCATCGTCTGCATCCTTTGGGAAGCGTCCACGATTTTATTCAAATAGATCTTACCGTCCGGAGTGAGGTTGCTGGACTGGCTTGCTACAAGCCGGTCGCCGAATGTTGATATTTTGCGCAACGGTTCTTTCAAGTCATGACTTGCTACGTAGGCAAATTCCTCAAGACTGGCATTCGATTGCTCAAGGAGCAAAGTGTTTTGAAGGATAGTCTTTTCCATCTCCTTCCTTCGGTTGATGTCCAAAGCAGCACCCAATATTTGCACGATCTTTCCTTCTTGGTCTGTTTTGAAGACAATTTCCCTCACAAGGAGCCATCTCCATTCGCCTTCACGATTTTTCATTCGACACTCGTATTGCATCATCGAGTCGACCTGCTGAAAGTTCTTTTGACTTTCTTTCCTGGCAGGAAGCAGGTGATAGTCCTCGGGGTGGTAAAGGTTTTCTGTTATGGCTTCTTTCCAGTCAATGATCTCATCGGGCAGGTATCCTAAGACAAAAAAGATCTCCCTATTGATGTATGCAATACTTTGCTTTTCTACGTCGTAGAGATATAGAATAGTGGGAGATGCGTCGGCTATTTGCTGGATGAAGTGTTCCTGTTCCTTGATCTTCTCAGTCGCCTTCACCTGCTCGGTGACGTCCAATGAGATGTTCAGCACGTGCTCCACCATGCCTTCCTTATTACGGTCGAATATTGTTCCATAAGTATGAAACCACCGGTACTCACCATCGCGGTGACGAATGCGATAGGTGAATTCCTCAACAGCGTCGTTCTTTGACGGGTCGGAATTGGCTCTTTCAAGTGCAGCTGCGTTTTGTTGCATGATGGCCATTGCATCGTCGGGATGAATGATTGCAGCAAAGAACCCGATTCCTTGTTTGAAGACATCTTCGGTACTGTAGCCGAGAAGTTTTTTCAGTCCCTCGCTAACAAAGACATACTTGCCGGTGTTCACATTGTAAGATGCTATGATGGAAGGCGTGGCGTCGGTTATTTTCCTAATGAAGGTCTGGCTTTCTCTCAATTCCTGCTGTATTCTATATTCTTCGGTAACATCCTGGGTGGTACCGATCATTTTGTAAGGCTCGCCATCTTCGTTCAGAAGGAATTCTCCTTTACGATGTATTGTTTTTACGTTGCCTTTTTTGGTTCGTATCCGATGAATCTTATCGTAGGTCTTCCTTTCGTGCAGGCACTCCTCGTAATAAGCAATGATCTCGTCTTTGTCATGCTCCAGGTAAGTTAGCCAGGTGTTGAAGTCGAAGTGTTCTTGTGGTGTCACTTCATAAATTCTGAACATTTCATCTGACCAGGTAAACTCTCTTGTTTTGACGTCCATGGTCCAGTTGCCGATACGGGCGAGACTCTGCGCCTGCTTGAAATGATTTTCGCTTTCCTGCAGCCTGTCTATGAGGCGTTGTCGGTCGGTGATGTCTTGTGCTGTACCGATCATCATTGATGGATTTCCCTGGTCGTCCAACAACACTTCTCCTGTCGTGAATAGTGTTCTTGTTTCCCCGGTCTTCCGTATTAATCGATAGGTGAACTCCCATGTACCGGCCTTTTCAATGGCCGTCCGCACATGCCGTAATACCTTTTCCGTATCGTCTGGATGAGTAAGATCCAGGAATTGTTCAAACGACAAGTTGGTTGACGCGGGTTCTAATCCATAAATGCGGTAAAGCTCATCGGACCATGAGATGGTATTGGTCTTCATATCCCAACTCCAATTGCCGAGGTGCGCCAAAGCCTGCGCCTGCTTGTATAGATTCTCGCTCTGTTGAAGCCGGTCGATGAGGTTTTGCTTTTCGGTGATGTCTCTTTCCGTCCCTATAACATAAACAGCTTTACCCGTTTCATCTCTTTGAACCCGCGCGATTGAACGAAGTATTTTCTCTTCGCCGAGGGCGGTAACAATTCTAAATCTATAATCAAGGAAGTCTTTGGTTTGTATCTCCTCCACACCTTTCATTACCTCCTCCCTGTCGTGGGGATGAATAAAGGAAATGAAGCTGTCAATTGTAATTTCTTCAGATTGTGGTTCGAGTCCATACATCCTATATAAATTGTCAGTCCATTCCAGTTTATTGTTCTTAACGTCCCAGCTCCAGTTGCCCATGTTAACCATTTCCTCCGCCTGCCTATAAATGGTTTCAGTTTGTCTCAGTTTGGCTATGAGAGCCTGCTTTTCTGTTACGTCCTGCACGGTGCCGATGACTGTTTCGGGCTCACCAGTTTTGTCTAAAATCAATTCGCCCCGGGCGTGCAGGATCTTAAGCTCTCCTCCTTTCGATGTGATCCTGTAATAAAAGTTGAATGGGGTTTTATTCTTAAACGCCCTGGTGTATTCCGCACGAACATTTGGTGTGTCTTCAGGGTAATTGAAGGAGCTGACATACTCAAAATCAACAGAGCCTTCAGAAGGCTCCAGGCCATATATATGGTATAGTTCATCCGACCAAAAGAGTTCATTTGTTTTTAACTCCCAGCGATAGCTACCAAGGTGTGTAATTGCTTCTGCTCTCTTATACAGGTATTCATTATTTCGGAGAGCGAGTTCATCGTTTGAATTTTTTTTTTGTAAAAGGTCTATGTAAAAGGATGTATGTGCGTGTACAGCGGTCGTAAGGAAGTCGTCTATTTCCCGTATCAATTCCAAAGCGTCATTAATGTGCGGGGTATAGTCGGCGATGAATTGAGTCAAACATCTTTTTCGCAAGTGAGCGATTGAAGTAATGTCTTCTGCAATAATGTTTTCCGCCGATACAAGCGGGAGACGATTCTCCTGCCACTGCTTAACAGAGCTTTCTATCTGTTGTTTCGCTCTATTGGTTGCCAGGGAGCCCAAGAAATCTTTAGCCCGTTCTTTCATTAATTCCGTCAGATCTTCGGGATTCATCTTTTCAAGAAAGCGCATTAATGGAATTGCCATTTCTTTGGCAATGCTTAATTGAAGACGGCAGTAATCATCCAGCCTGTTTTGAAGCAAGTATTGGGCATAGGTGGGCAGATAGGATAAATGGTCGAGAGAGGTTTTGGTCTTCACACTTGCTTCCAATGGACTCTGGTTTAGTGGTGACAGGGCGCTCCTGATCTGACAGGAATGCTGTGAATTAAAGTTAACGGAAAAAACAAATATCTTTTGGATTGTGGGACAGTTTACAAGCTAAAAAGACTGCTTTCGCAGTCCTTCTACCATATCAAGTATTGCCTCTTTCCGGACCCGAATATGGGTCTTCTTCCTGGCTTTCATGACGATCGCCACCGAGGCTGTAATAGTTATTTTCTTCGTCTTCTTCACCGATTGCTTCGTCGGCATCATCCAGCTCGCTGCCCGGAACATCGAGGTCGGTGTTCAGATCCTCATTTGACACATTTTGAGGCACACCTATCTCATCATTAGTCGAATTAAGAATTGCAAGGTCATCGTCGTCGACGTCTGCATCGGTACCGGTCTTGATGTTCAGGTCGTCGGAATTATCAGCTTCTGATGCCTGCTCTCCGCCGGGAGTATTTCTTTGACTTTCCTGCCCCCTCGCAAAACGTTGACTTACACCGGTTGCATTGCGGGCACTCGCTATATTCTCTACATCCATGTCGACTTTATGCGCGCCGGTCCTCTGATCCATGATATCTTCTTTCGCGGGATAATGAGGGTAACCGGGGAAATCCTGGTCGATTTTCTGGTCATTCGATTGTTCTACTTCGCGTTTGCTATCCATCGCCTTAGAAGGATTGTTTTCCGGAACTCCCTTTGTTTTTTGTTGGTTGTTTCCGTTATCATTATTTCTTTCCATGATTGCTTTTACATGAGTACTGAAAATGTTGTGCCGCACCCGTACGAATCAAATTCAATGTATTGGCTCACCTTCTAGCGCTGGCGATGCCAAAGAAAAAAGCCCTCCGGGGAAGGCTTTTGTAATGATTGATGAGTAATATGAGTAATTAGTAATCGTTGTCCTTATTCTTGTTCTTCTTCCCGAACATTCTCTGTAAGAAGTTACCCTTCTTATCCTTCTTTGTGTCCTGTGGCAGGCCCATTTCGCCGATCCTGGTAGCCTTGCTGTTATTACTATCTTTTTTTGGGTTATTTCTTGGAGGTGGGTTGCCGTTATCGTCGGTTGGTGGTTGCGATTCAGGCGGAATATTGGTGATGGTGTCGAGGTAATCGTTTGCGTTGGTTCCATCTCCCATATTTTGTTCCGTACTATCACCATAATTGATGGAGTTGGCATCATTCAATTCGTTGTTCAAATCAGCAGGTTTTGCGAACTCAGCGTCTCTTCTTATTCCCAACGAGGGGTCATTATAAACCTTTCTAAAAAATGCTTCCCACACGGGTCTTGCGGCAGTACCTCCCATGTACGCTCCGCTTTCGATACGTATAAAGCGGTCGTCGCATCCTACCCAGACACCGGCAAGCAATTGAGGCGTATAGCCCATAAACCAGAAGTCGGCGTTATCATTGGTTGTACCCGTCTTACCGGCCATTGCCGTTGCTCCCAAACGGTCTTTCAGTCCGGCAGCTGTGCCCACAGTGACCGGGCCTTCCATCATCTGTACCATTTGGTAAGCGGTGGCCTCGCTCACCGTCTCCTTCCGATTTGAGCCAATGTCGAAGCGTTTGATCACGTTACCGTTACGGTCCTCGATGCGAGAGATATAGGAAGGCTTGGTCTCAAAACCACCACCGGCAAAAATGCTATAGGCCCACACCATTTCATAGAGTGAAAGGTCGCAGGCTCCAAGCGCAATAGAAGGATAAACTGGAATCTTGGTCGGTATGTTCAATTTTTCGTTCAGGAAGTTTGCAAATTGCGCAGGACCCACTTGCTTCATGATATAAGCTGTAGCACAGTTACGCGACCAGGTAAGTGCGTTTGCCATCGTGACTGTTCTGCCGGTACATGATTTACTGGTGGCGGGTACCAATTGATGGTGACCAAAATCCTGTTGGACGTCTTCAACCATGGAGTTGGGATTCATACCTCTTTCTTCGATTGCCTGGCAGTAGAGGAGGGGTTTGATAGATGATCCAACCTGTCTCTGTGTCCTTATATTAACGTGATCCAGTTTATAGGTCTTGAAATCAATACCGCCCACCCAGGCTTTCACTTCACCGGTGATCGGGTCCATAACCATGAAACCACTCTGCATCATTTGCCTGTGGTATTTGATGGAATCCAACGGTGTCATCACCGTATCCGTAAAACGCTTGTTGTTCCAGGCGAAGACACGCATCTGTACGGCTTTATGAAAGGACTTTTCAATCTGATCATCGCTGAGGTTATCTTCTTTCATGTTCCTCCAACGGTCGCTGTTTTTCATAGCGGCTCTTAACACTTCAGGGTGTTCCTTCCAGATGGTCCCTTTTTTTATATTCGACTGGTTATTCAATGCCTTCTGAAGCATTGGCATCTGTTGTGCCATCGCCTCCTCAGCGTATTGCTGCATCTTCGGGTTGATGGTTGTGTATATCTTCAGGCCGTCCCGATAGATATCGTAGCTGTCACCATCAGGAGTAGTAACATCTTTCAACGCGTCCTTCACAGCATCCTTCAAAACAGCTTCACGGAAGTAGGGAGCGTAACCACTGTTCTCATCCGTCTTCTTATAATTAAGTGGGATTGGCATTGCCTTGTATTTGGCGGCATCTGCAGAACTGAGGTAGTCGTTTTTTTCCATCTGGCCGATCACAACGTTCTTCCGGTTGAAGGCCTGAACGGGGTGGGTCCTCGGGTTATAGATGCTGTTACCTTTCAGCATGCCCACGAGCGTTGCCGCCTCCACAGGGTTGAGACGATCAGGCTCTTTTTGAAAAAAAGTCTTGGCGGCATTTCTTATTCCGTACACATTGTCGCCGAAGGGAACTGCGTTCAGATATAAAGCGAGTATCTCTTGCTTGGTGAAGTTTCTTTCGAGCCGGATGGCAATAATATATTCCTTTAGTTTCTGGATGGCTCTTGTTAATGGATTGCTGGCACGTTCGCCGTTAAACAAGTTGAGCGCTAACTGCTGCGTAATCGTGGAACCGCCACCTCTTTGGCCAAGAAAAACGATAGCGCTTAATGTCCTTTTGAAGTCGATTCCCGAGTGATCGTAAAAACGCTCGTCCTCTGTAGCCACGAGAGCATTGACGACATTGGGAGAAATATCTTTATAGTTTACGACGCTCCGGTTTCCTTTTTCACTGTAAAACCTTCCCATCAGTGTTCCGTCGGCGGCAATCACTTCAGACGCTTGTACAATACTCGGGTTTTCCAGGGCTTTCAATCCTGGCAGCCTACCAAAGACGCCAAGCAGGATTAGAAAGATTAATAAAAGAAAAGCGCCGATAGCGCCGAGGAATACCTGCCAAAAGATGCGAGTGCTCTTTTTCATGTGATTGGGTTTACGCTAAGAGACGAAGATCTACCGCATGACAAAAAGGTTGCTAACCAATTGTGTTGCTGTGCTTTACCTGTTAGCATGTCAAAACTATAAAATAGGGTATAATAGAAGGTTAAAAATAAAAGGACAGAGGAAGAGGTTTGAATAAGGAAATCTACGGTGTCGGAATTCGGGTTATCACTATCCTTTAACTTCTGGCTCTGGCTTAGAATTTACCCGGCAAGTTTTGAACCAAAAATCTCCGGTACTGTTCCAAATCCTTCTTTTCTAATAAAAGAGGCAGATTGTCGTCGGTAATGATGGAAAAAGAATATTTATCTGCTTTCAGCCAGGGCATTACTTCGGAGGCCGCGGACTGTTTGGCGGACTGCATATAATTCAATGCTTCCCGTGCCGTGCCAAAGTCGCCGATCAAAACAATCCTGCGGGTGGCATCGAGATCAACAGAGTTCATTGTGAACGTCTGTCCCCTGTAGTGTTCGCGGTTAAACCGGAAGTAGGCATTCTTTACCTCTGTGACAAACAGTGGGTCAACTTTATCAAGAATAATGGCTGTATAATGTTTTGTCGTAGAATCGAAGTAATACTCACCCGGCTTGCGCGGTGGTTTTTTGGGCTCCTCTTTCTTGACAACCGGCGGAGTAGTCACTGGTGGCGGTGCTGTAACAACGGGCTTCGTTGTCGTTGGTTTTTCAACCGGCGGTTTCACGGTGGTAGTGGGCTTCAGGGCGATTGTATCGGCTTTAGGCGGGTTGGCTACAGTGACAGGTTTTTTGGCCACCGTATCAACCTTGACCGATGAATTGTTAGCGATTGTTTTCCTGGTAAGCAAATCGTTTTTGACAGCATTATTTACCGCTACCGTTGCGTTGAAACCAACCGTATCTTTCTTACGAGGAAGACTTTGCACAATTGGTTGAGGGATGGCGGGCTTAGTCGTTGCAGTGTCCTCAACGTTCTGTATTTGGTATTTAGATAATTCTGCTTCGATCTGTGAACGGCGGTTCAGTACATCGATCATTGTCTGGGCCTTATCTGCCATCTTTGACTTTGGATCTTGCGCAATCAATGTTTGCAATCCCATTTTAGCGACACTATCCTCTCTTTGTCGAATGTGGTAGACGGCCTCAATATAAAGAAGCTGGGGTTGCCAGTAATTTGTTTTGTATATGCTATCCGCCTGTTTTTTGGCAGCTTCCGCTTCATCGAACCTTCCTTCAATAAACATGTTGTAGATGCCGTCGTAAGTCTGAGTCGCCTGCTCGGATTTGGTGGTACCTGCAACCGGATCTTTGCCTGTCGTTAGAATCGTAGCGAATCGGGACGTAGGAAATTGCGAGAGCAGCAACTGCCTTATCTCATTGGCTTTACCCATGTTGCCTGCTTTTTTATAAGCATAGTACAGGTTGAAAAGCACTTCGCTCATGTTTGGATAGGAAGGATAGTGGCTTCTTAGTTTTTCATAAGCGTCGATAGAGGACAAGTAATCTTCGGCTTCGTTCAAAAGGACGGTACCCAGTCCGAACAAGGCATTACTGATTGAATCATTTGATTGTTTCAACTGCTCTTCGGAAAGGGGCAGGTTTTTTGAAAGGTTTTCAAGGCTTGGTATGTTATCCGCCGGTGCCGTGGTTGTGGTCTGCGTACCCGGCTGGTTGGAAGGGGTGTTGGTGTTATTACCGGGCACCCTGGCTGTCAGTTGTTGGCTTACGCTGGCAAACCTTCTCCAGTTGTCGGTGTTCGGCCGATTACCCCAAATCTGCTTAAACTCGGCTGCTCCCTGTGTCCTGAGAGTCGGGTTGTAAAAATACCAGTCGCCTTTTTGTTGAGAAGAAGCGAAAAGGTCAACTGCATTATTGTTGCGTACGTTGCCAAGCCCCGATGACAGTGCAGCCTCATTAAGCCCCTGTTCTTTCATCAATTTTCTAAGAAGCTTATGGAGATAAGTATTCCTTTCTTCTTCGGGAAGGGCAGCAATTTTTTGAAGGCTGTCCTGGCGTACGATCGTGGAGTTATACTTAATAATTTTCGAGAGCATGCCCTTTCTATCCTGCACCCTGGTCATTTCTTCGTTTGTGAGATCTCTACCCTGGATACTGTCGTAGTAAGCAGCCGCCTGGATGTAGTTTTTTTGATCGTAAGCAAGGTCGGCGATCAGCAGGAAAGACTTGTTGCGGGACCTAAGATTGCCGTTGTTATATTTCGAAGCTTTGAGTAACAAATCCTGTGCAGCAGCCAAATTACCCCGGTCCAGTTCCATTTGGGCGGCCATGTAGTAGATCACATCTCTGTAGTCAACGTACCTGTCTTTCTTCGCCATCTTCAGTAACTCTTCCACGTTCTTGTCAATGTAGTTGGCGCTGGTATCCTTTGTTGTGCGGACCACGTTGAGACGGGAGTATACGTCCATCACAGGATCGGTTGTGTGGCCAATTACCTTGCTGTAATACATTTTTGCTGCGTCCAGGTTGCCTGACCTCTCGTACATCTGCGCAACCAGGTATTCCCAGCGGGCTCTTTCTTGCTTGGATTGCGTGTTGTCAAGTGCATTCGATAAGTGAACCGCGGAACTATCCCAGACTCCTTTCCTGTAGTACCAATAGGCTTGCACTTCTTCCAAATCTGCTGCGAGCCTTTTGGGAAAGAATGGATCTTCTTTTAATGTCGAGATCAGCGTTGCGGCTTCGGTCATTCGCCCCGATTCGATAAAGGTTCTGACCTGCCAGATAAATGCGTTATTGCGGCTGCCGAACTCAGCTAATGATTTCTTCTTTTCATTTGTGGCTATGGTCAGGGCGTTATTGCCGTCCAACTGGCTTCCAATGTACCTGTAATAGCCGTCCGGCTCTTTTTCCGCAAAAGCGTAGTTGATAAACTGGAACATCAGGGCTGCAGAATCGAATTTCTTTTCGAGGAACCAGGCGGCGCCCCAAAGCAGGTACATATTGTCGGCCCAGTCACTCCGCAGATCGTGCATGACAAGCGCGGTCCGGGCTTTATAAACTACTGAATCCAATTGCACCGAATCCTGGGCGGTCGTTTCAAGCGTATAATTGTAAAAGGGAAGGAGCTCGGTATAGTCGTCCCTAAACATTTGCTTCGCATTGTCTATGACCTCGTTTACCTTGTTATTGGCGTTGTAGAAATAATTGTAATGTGTAGTGAGGTTCTGGAAGAACTTCTTAGAACCTTTCAAAGGCTTGTTGCTGGTCTTTTCGGCCTTTAGAGTGCGATTATCGTAAGGCTCGGGTTTATCGATTTTGAGGTCAAAACCTAATTGGGCAAAAAGAGGCTGAAAAGATGAACTTAACAGAATGAATAACAGGAACGAAAAAAATGGGTAGCGAGCTCTCATTTTACCGACGCAAACTAAACCCTTATAAACTGAAATTCAAAGATTTTATTATCAGGGAGGCTATATTTTTTTGACCCAATGTCGGGCGGCGAAAGGTGCAAGGACACCTTTAAGTCGTTTGTTTCGACGTCCGGGTGAGGGAGTTTCATGGCATCTTTTCGAGGTCGTAAGTGTCGCCTGTTTTTGACCGGCGTCATTCTTTTTGATTTCTGCCTGTCAACCTTGCTGCAAAGCAGGGTTTTATGAAGGCCTTTATTACCTTAGCGCCAAACTGCTACCATGGCAAAACTTGAGGCCGGCGATACGTTGAAGAGGTTAAGGAACCGGTACCGGCTGGTCGTTATGAACGACGATACCTATGAGGAAGTCACGAATTTCAGGCTTTCGCGCCTGAGCGTCTACATGATGTTGTGTAGCATTTTTGTGCTTTTGGTAGGCCTTACCGTCGCCCTGATCGTTTTCACCCCTCTTAAATATTACATTCCAGGTTATGGCAATGCCCAGGCAGGGAGGGAGTATAGACAATTAAAATATGTTACCGATTCATTAGAAAAACAAGTAACTTACCAGTCGCAATACATTGATGGATTGCGAAAAATGCTGACGGGTAACACCACGGTGAAGCTGGATACAGCTCAACTGAAGGTGCCGAAAGAAGAAGAATCCAACGATTAAAAACCAACCAAATAAACCAATCCTATGTTCAACAAAGAGAAATCCTCTGCCTATCCAGAGAAATCCTATTCAAACAGCGCTACGCTGATCAGCTCCGGCACAAGTTTAAAGGGTGATGTAAAAAGCGAAAACGACCTTCGTATTGATGGCACTATTCATGGCAACGTGTATAGTTCCGCCAAGATCATTGTCGGTCCATCTGGCTTTGTAGAAGGGAATATCGAAGGCGCTAATGCAGACATTACCGGCAAGGTAACAGGCAACATTGCGGTGAAGGAGCTACTGCAGTTGAGGGGAGAAAGTAACGTCACCGGGAACATTTCGGCTACCAAGCTGCAGATCGATCCGACGGCCATGTTCAATGGAAAATGCCAGATGGGACCACAGGCTGCGAGCGTGGTAACGATGACAAATGAAGCAGAAACAACAACAGCAAAAGTCAACGCCTACAAGTGATTTGATGCGCTATGCGGGACTGGGATCGCAAATCCTGGTCTCCCTGGGCATAGCCGTGTTCGCGGGCTACAAAGTAGACAAGTGGTTAAAAATACCCTTGCCACTTTTGGTTTGGCTATTACCTTTGGTCGTTCTGATCGGTATTATTTATAAACTGATAAAAGAAACGTCCGGAAAGTAAAATGGGTAATAGCAAACTGAAAGGCTTACTGCCTGTGATCATTTTTTATCTCGTATTGAACCTGGTCCTCGTTTTCGCAAGAGAAACCCTAAGAGGTTGGAATGTGGACGGCAATGTGGTAGCTGTCGGAAACAGTTTGTTGTTTTTAATTACCCTTCTGTCCTTTAGTCTTGCCCAGAGGGGATTGAGAAATCCGAATCCTCATGCATTTGTGCGGTCGGTTTACGGGAGTGTGATGATCAAGCTATTTGCGTGCATTATTGCAGCCTTTGTATACATTTCCATCTATAAATCCAATTTGAACAAAGCAGCCTTGTTTATCTGCATGGGTCTTTATTTGGTTTATACTTTTTTAGAGATTTCGGCCCTAATGAAGTTGCTGAAGCAAAAGAAAAATGCCTAAGAAAGAAGCACCCATTTCTGCCTTACAACATTTTCTTCCTCCCAATACACTCGACCCGGTATTGGCCTATTTGCATCACTATCGTGTTCATCTTACTGTAGCCAAGGAACGTAAGAGCATCCTGGGTGATTACCGCCATCGCACCCATGCCAAGAATCACCGAATCAGCGTCAATGGCAATCTTAATAAATACGCTTTCCTTATTACCCTTCTTCACGAACTGGCTCATTTACTTGCCTTCGAAAACTTCGGCAATCGAATTGCCCCGCACGGCAGGGAGTGGAAGGATGTATTCGGAAAATTGCTCGCGCAGTTCATTGAACACAATATCTTTCCTGACGATATCAGGCGTTCACTCCTGGACTCTCTGCACGACCCTGCTGCCTCCAGTTGCTCGGATGAAAACCTGTTAAGAGTTTTAAAGCGTTACGATGAAAAGCAAACCCATTTGGTCTTTGTAGAGCAGATGCCGGAAGGTTCACTATTTAAGACCCATGATGGTAAAGTATTCAGGAAAGGGGAAAAGATCCGCAAACGGTACAGGTGCGAAGAGATTAAGACAAAAAAGATTTACTTGTTTAGTCCTATCTACGAGGCAGAGCAGGTTTCATAGATTTTTCAGCATCCAGAGATCGCATCCAAAATGGCCGGAGTTGCCCATGGGGTGATCGATATATTCAAATCCCAGCTTCTGGTAGGTCTTTAATGCCTGTTGGAGTTCGGGCATAGTTTCAAGGTAGATATTCTGATAACCCGTTTGCTTTGCAAAATCAATACATTTTTTAATTAGCAAAGTACCTAAACCGATGCCCCTGATTTGAGGATAGAGGTACATTTTTACCAGCTCGCAGGTGTCAGTTGGCAATCCTTCGGTTGGATAAATGCCGCCGCCGCCGACGACCTCTCCAATGAATTCGGCCACGAAATAAATAGAACGCGGTGTCTTAAAAATATCCGACAGGTGGTTAGTGCTGTCATCGTAATAAACGGTGCCAGGATGGTTGGCTCCAAATTCTTTCAAGGTGGAACGTATCAATTCGGCTAGCGCCGCATTATCTTTTTCCTTAATCGTTCGGATATTTACCTGTTCCAATAACCCGGCCATTTGAAGCGTTTTGTGATGATCTAAATCAATTAAAGCTGGCAAAGTAATGGATATTAACTAGTTGGTTCAAAATTTGTTATTTGCCAACATCACCTGTTTTTATAACTACCAACGGAATCACAATTTGTTTTTCCTATGAATGCCTGATCTATTCCTTTGAAGCATCATTTTAGTTATCAAAACGGTTGGGTACAAGCCAGTCTCTCCAACGCCTGACCAATCTTGATCCCCCACGTTTAGCGGGGGATTTTCTTTAGTATTTCTTCGCTCGGCTTTAGATGCCGGCTTTGGCATTTTCTAAGTAAATTCTTTACGGCAGGTTAAAATGATTTCGTATGACAGCAATATTCTGCTGTGAATAACCAAATCTAACGGCAGAGCTGTGCAAATTTGTACCACGCTACGAAAAACCAATAGATCCTATCCTAAGAAAAATTAGTGGGTTCCAATCCATTGAAAGACCGCAGGCGTCCGAGTTCCTTTGAAAACGCAAGACACCTATTCGCCGCCTGTACATAACTATCCCTCACTTTTAGTGGGGGATTTTTT
>Ga0157372_10003144_pt1 | contig 17796 bp, 20 predicted proteins | sample C55metaG_FD_115307 | JGI IMG/M metagenome (GOLD analysis project Ga0157372, IMG submission 115307) | Corn rhizosphere microbial communities from Kellogg Biological Station, Michigan, USA - C5-5 metaG | ecosystem: Host-associated > Plants > Roots > Rhizosphere > Soil | place: USA: Michigan... | reverse complement strand
GTGGTGCCCACCTGCACCCGCTGGGAGGCTGCACCGTCCGAGGCGTGGTCCTGCGTAGGCGTCATTGGTAGCTGTAGAGGCCGCGGCCCGTCTTGCGGCCGAGGAGGTTGGCCGCCACCAAGCGTTGCAGGAGCGGCGGCGGCGCGAACAGCTGCTCACGGTGCTCGCGGTAGAGCGACTCGGACACGCCGAGCACCGTGTCGAGCCCGATGAGGTCCGCCAGCGCGAGCGGCCCCATCGGGTGCGCGCAGCCCTTGACCATCCCCTTGTCGATGTCCTCCGCGCTCGCCAGGCCCTGCTCGAACATCCGTATCGCCGAGAGCAGATAGGGGATGAGCAGGGCGTTGACGGTGAAGCCGGCCCGGTCCGGCGCCACGATTGGATCCTTTTCGAGCTGCTCTTCCGCGAACGCCTGCGCGCGTTGAATCACGTCCGACTCGGTGAGGAGCGACGGGATCACCTCCACGAGCGCGAGAACCGGCACCGGATTGAAGAAGTGCAGCCCAAGCACGTTCGGAGCCCGCTCCCCGGCGGCAGCCGCCAGCTCCACGATTGGGATCGACGAAGTATTGGAGGCGAGGATCGCGCTGTCGGATTCCACCGTCTTCGACAGGAGCTCGAACACGCGGAGCTTGGCTTCGCGGTTCTCCACCACCGCCTCGATCACGAGCTCCCGGTCGGCGAGCGCGGCCGCGTCGGGCTCGAACCGGCAGAGCTCGAGCGCCTCGCGCCCCTCGTCCGGCTCGAGCTTTCCGCGGGACACGCCGCGGTCCAGGGAGGCCCGGATGCGCTGTTCGGCGCGCTCGGCGGCCGCAGAGTCGACCTCCACGAGGATCACGTCGAGCCCCGTCCGTGCGCACACCTCGGCGATCCCGCAGCCCATGATGCCGCCGCCCACCACACCGACGCGCTCGATGGGAGCCGCGGTCGCGCTCACCGGAACGCCTGGATACCGGTGAGCGCGCCGCCCACGACGAGTGAGTGCACGTCGGCGGTGCCCTCGTAGGTGACCACCGACTCGAGGTTGTTCATGTGCCGGATCACGGGGTACTCGAGCGTGATGCCGTTGGCTCCGAGCACCTGCCGGGCTGTGCGGGCCACGTCGAGCGCGGCGTTCACGTTGCCGAGCTTGCCCATGCTCACGTGCTCGGACAGCAGGCGTCCCTCGTCCTTCATACGGCCGAGGTGGAGCGCCAGCAGGGTGGCGCGATTGACCTCGAGCGCCATCGCCGCGAGCTTCTGCTGCTGGATCTGAGTGGCGGCGATCGGCTTGCCGAACGCCACGCGCTCGAGGCTGTACTCGAGCGCGGCCTCGAAGCAGGCGCGGGCGGCGCCGGCGGCGCCCCAGACGATGCCGTAGCGCGCCTCGTTGAGGCACGAAAGGGGCCCACGCAGCGAGGTTGCCTCGGGCAGCATGGCGTCCGCGGGCAGGCGAACGTCGTCGAACAGCAGCTCGGACGTCACCGACGCTCGAAGCGACAGCTTGCGGTGGATGTCCTGGGTGGTGAAGCCCTTAGTGCCGCGCGGGACGAGGAAGCCGCGGATCCCGTCATCGGTCGCGGCCCACACCACGGCCACCTCGGCCACCGACCCGTTGGTGATCCACATCTTCTGCCCGTGCAGGATCCAGTCGTCGCCGTCCCGGCGCGCACGTGTGCGCATCGAGCCCGGGTCGGACCCGGCGTCAGGCTCGGTAAGGCCGAAGCAGCCGATGGCGTCGCCTGCCGCCATGCGCGGCAGCCACTCCTGCTTCTGCTCCTCGGAGCCCCAGCGGTGGATCGCGAACATCGCAAGCGATCCCTGCACAGACACGAGGCTGCGCACCCCGCTGTCCCCGGCCTCGAGCTCCATGCAGGCGAGCCCGTACGCGGTGGCGCTGGCGCCGGCACAGCCGTAGCCCTCGAGATGCATGCCGAGCACGCCGATCGTGCCGAGCTCGGACGCGAGCTCGAGCGGGATCTGGCCGGCCTCGAACCACTCGCCGACGTTCGGTACCACGCGGTCGCGAACGAATGCTCGCACCGTGTCCCGGATGTCGCGCTCTTCGTCTGAGAGAAGCCGGTCGATCTCGAGGAAATCGAGCGGCCGGACAGCGGGCGATTTGACTGCTTTGGTACTTGTCATGGCTTGAACCTAAAGTTTCGAAGATCTCAGGTCATTCAACCACAAGGTGATCCCATGTCCACGTTGGCTCCGTCATCCCCCTCCCTCGCTGATGGCAGGACGCTGTTCATCGGTGGCAACTGGTCCCCCGGCGAGCAGAGCTACGAGCGCTTCGATCCCGCCCGGCTCGAGCGGTCCACCGGCACCTTCGCCGTGGCGTCGGCGGAACACGTGCGGGCGGCGTACGAGGCCGCCGCGGCCGCACAGCCGGCCTGGGCGGCCACGTCGGCACCGCAGCGCTCCGACGTTCTGCGCCGTGCGGCAGACCTGCTCGAAGAGCGTGCCGACGAGGCCGCCCACAGGCTCACGTCCGACATGGGCAAGGTCATCCGCGACGCGCGCGCCGAGGTGCTGCGCAGTGCCGCGGTGCTCCGCTACTTCTCCGGCGAGTTACTGCAGCCCACGGGCGAGACCTATCCGAGCGCCGACCCGGCGACGCTGCTCCTCACGGTCGAGGAGCCGCTGGGCGTGGTGTGCGTGATCACGCCGTGGAACTTCCCATTCGCCATCCCCACTTGGAAGCTCGCGCCGGCGATCGGGTTCGGCAACGCGGTTGTGTGGAAGCCGGCGGAGGCCGCCTCCGGCAGCGCGGTGATGCTGGCGGAGACGCTCGCCGCCGCGGGGCTCCCGGACGGCGTGATCAACCTCGTGACCGGCAGGGGCCGCGAAATGTCCGACCCGCTCACGGGCGATCCGCGCATCGCCGCGCTCAGCTTCACGGGCTCCGGACCGGTGGGCACGCGGCTCCGCCAGGCCGTGGCGGACCGCAACGTGAAGGTGCAGCTCGAGCTGGGCGGCAAGAACCCGGCGATCGTGCTGGCCGACGCCGATCTCGCGGACGCTGCGGTGCAGGTCGCGCGTGGCGCGATGCTGTCTACGGGCCAGCGCTGCACGGCCACCAGCCGCGTCTACGTGGAGCGATCTGCGGCCGGGCGCTTCCGCGAACTGCTCCGCGAGGCGGTGGAGGGGCTGGTGGTGGGCGATCCGTTCGACGACGGAACGGATGTCGGTCCACTGTCCTCGACCGACCAGTGGGACACCGTGAACGGTTACCTCCAGATCGCGAGCGACGAGCGGGCAGAGGTCATCGCGGGCACCACGACCGGCAAGCGCGACGGTGGCTGCTTCGTCGCGCCCACGGTTCTGGCGGGCGTGGACGGCCAGAGCCGGCTCGTGCGCGAGGAGATCTTCGGCCCCGTGGTGGTGGTCCAGGAGGTCGAGGGCTTCGACGAGGCGCTCGAGCTCGCCAACGACACCGAGTTCGGCCTCTCCTCCGCGCTGTTCACGCGCGACATCGCGCGGGCGCTGAAGTTCGTGCGTGGCACGCAGTCCGGCGTGGTCCACATCAACCGCGAGACCGCGGGCGTCGAGCCTCACGTGCCGTTCGGCGGGATCAAGGGTTCGAGCAGCATGAGCCGCGAGCAGGGCAAGGCCGCGCGGCAGTTCTTCACGACAACGAAGACCGTCTACATACGCCCCAGGGACTGATCCGCGGGCCGCGCGCCTACGCGCGCGCGTGTTCTGAGTACCGCGGCGGCCGAGGCAAGCGCGACGGCCAGCGCCGCGGCAGCCGTGCCCGCGCCGCTGTGTTCTGTGCCGAGGGCGCGGTCGAGCGACAGCGGCCCGGGGCCGTGCTCGGCGAGGCCGAGGGCCGCTGCGGACAGCACCAGCGGGTACTCCCAGCCGCCATTCGCGCCCCACGGCCCCTTGCCCGCGCACGACGTCCTCATCACGACGAACATGTTCCCGGCAATGGCAGCCGACGCCGCCGGGGTGAGCAGTCCGGCAGTGAGCAGCGCGCCGCCGGCGAGCTGGGTGGTGGCAGCGCTGAGGGCGGTCGCCCTCGCGGGATGCAGCCCGAGCCCCTCCATCTGCGCTGTGGCGCCATCGAGCCCCGGTCCTCCGAGAGCAGTGGTGAGCTTGCGCAGCCCGTGGCCGACGAACAAGAGGCCCACGATCCCGCGCGTCGCGGCGTGTGCAACTCCGGCGGCGGAACGACCGCGGCCCTGAGGAAATGCGCTCATAGTGCTCCTTGGTCTGTGGTTTGCAGGGGTGCACGCAGGTGCCAGTCTGTGGCGCTCTGGTACGCGGCCGCGCACTCGAGCAGCCGCCCCTCCGCCCAGGGCCGCGCCGCGAGCTGCACGCCCACAGGCAGGCCGCGCGAGTCGAAGCCGACGGGCAGCGACAGCGCTGGGACGCCGGTGAAGCTGAGTGGACGGTGCAGGCGGAGCAGCGCGAGCGAGAGCTCGAGCGCCTCATCCGGCGACGCGTCCGTGACCGAGTCGAGCCGGGGTGCGGGGCCAGGCGCGGCGGGACCGACGATCACGTCAGCCGCGACGAGCGGACCGTCGAGCAGCTCGCGCAGCGCACGGCCCTGAAGGCGCAGGGCATCCACGTGGTCGCTTCCGAGGCAACCCATCGCCGCGCTGAGCCGGCGAGCCACGTTCGGCGGGTACCGCGATGGCGCATCGCGGAACGCCGCACCGTGCAGCGACGCACTCTCCGCCTGCGTGAGGATGCTCGCGGCGACGTCGAAGCCTTCGAGCAGCGTCAGGTCGAGTTCCACGATCCCGGCGCCGAGCTCCGTGAGGACCTTCAACGCCGCCTCCGCAAGCGCCACGGACTCCGCCTCGCAGGCGTCCTCCATCGGGACGCGATCGAGACCGATGCGGAGCCCGCGCAGCGGCCTCTCGCCGGCGGCAGCCATGGAGGCCACCCTCGTCGCCAGCGCCGGCGCCGGCACGTTGATCGCGGCGGGGTCCTCGCCGTCGAAGCCCGCGAGCTGATCGAGCACGAGCGCGGCGTCGACCGCGCTCCGGGCGAGAATGCCCACCGTGTCCTGCGAATAGCAGAGGGGCACGGATCCGCGCCGCGAGATCCTGCCGAATGTGGGCTTGAGCCCGACCACGCCGCAGAACGCGGCCGGGATGCGCACCGAGCCACCGGTGTCCCCGCCGATGGCGAACGGCAACGCGCGAGCCGCCACGGCGGCGGCCGCCCCGCTCGACGAGCCACCAGCCAGGTGCAACGGGTCCCACGGATTGAGCGCTGCCCCGAACTCCGCGTTCGCGCCGGTGGTGGCGTAGCCCCACGGGTCGAGGTTCAGCCGTCCGAGCGACACCGCGCCGGCGCCCTCGGCGCGCTGGAGGACCGCGGCGCCGCGCGCGCGCAGGCGCAGGTCCATGTGCCGCACACCCGCGCTGGGCGCGCGCTGCGGCTCGACGAAGATATCCTTCGCCGCGAACGGCACGCCGTGCAGGGGCCCGCGCTCCGCCTTGGCGACACGATCGAGCTCGCGCGCGCGCTCCAGCGCGCCGGCCGCGTCGAGTTCGATGAAGCAGTTCACGCGCTCGTCCACCTCGGCGGCGCGAGAGATAAACGCGCCGCAGGCATCCTCCACGCCCGTCTCACCCGCGCCCAGCCCGGCGGCCAGGTCCGCCAACGAGAGCTCCCAGAGCTCAGCCAACGGCTCCCTCCTGCTCGAGGATGCGCCGGAAGGCGAGCGGGTCGTCGTCCGCGCACAGCGATGCGGCGAGCCGGCGGAACTCGTCCCAGAGCGGAGCTGCGCGGCGGGCAAGCAGTTCGGCATCGGCATCCGCGAGCGGGATGCCGCGAGCGGCCGCGATCGCGCGCAGCAGCTCGCCCGCGTGCTCGTCAGACATGCCCGAACTTCGCGAGGGCGTCGGCGAGTGACAGCCCGCGCTCGAGCTGCGCCCGGATCTCCACCTCGCGCGCCCCCAGCGCCTCGGCGCGCTCGAGTACCTGCACCGCCACGTCCGCCGGGACGGCGATCACGCCGTCTTCGTCGGCGAGGATGAGGTCGCCTGGATTGACCGTCACCTCGGCGCTGGTGGCACCCGGCATCGCCACCGGCTCGCCGTGGCCCACCACGCGCCAGCGTCCGATCGACTGCACCGGCGTGCGGTAGCGCGCGTAGACCGGGAAGCCGAGCCGGCCGAGCCACGGCAGGTCACGGACGCCGCCGTCGGCGAGCGCGCCCACGCAGCCGCGCTCGGCCATGCCGATGGCGATCAGCTCGCCGAAGAAGCAGACGCCCTCTCCCGCGCCGGCCCACACGGACACGGACCCTGGCGTGAGCGCCGCGCAGGCCTCCATCTTGCGGGGGTCCTTCTGATCGCCCGGGTAGTCCGCCATCTCGCCCTGGATCGGTGCGGCCCAACCGGCCATCCTGCCGGCGCCGGCGGGAAAGGGCCGGAACGAAGGCGCGAGACCCTGGTCGCGCAGGCCGAGCTCGTCGAGCACGTCGGCCACGTTCGAGCTGTCCACCGCGAGGTAGCGCTGGCGGATGTCTTCGGCATCCTGCGCTGCTGGTGCTGCGGGCATCTGCTGCTCCTCAGATCGAGATGGATGGGATCAGGCCACCGTCCACGCGGAGCGTGGCGCCGGTGATGTAGGACGCCTGCGCGCTGGCGAGGAACGCGACGGCCGCCCCGTACTCCGCCGGCTCGCCGTAGCGGCCCACGGGGATGCTCGCCGCGCTGGCCGCCGCCACCGAGGCCACGTCCGTGCCCTCGCGCTCCGCACGGGCCTCGTCCAGCTGCTTGATGCGCTTCGTGGCGATGCGGCCGGGCACGATCAGGTTCACCGTCACGCCGTCGGCGGCCACCTCGCGCGAGAGCGTCTTCGCCCAACCCACGAGCGCGCTGCGGAGCGAGTTCGACACGCCGAGGTTGGGAATCGGGGCGACTACTCCCGAGGACGTGCTCGTGACCACGCGGCCGAAGCCGCGCTCGCGCATCTCCGGCAGAACCAGGTCGGTCAGATGGATCACGCCGAGAACCATCGAGCGGAAGTGCTTGCTCCAGAGCTCGGGCTCCACCCCAACGGCGGGTGTCGGCGGCGGGCCGCCGGTGAGGTTCACGAGGATGTCCACGGAGCCGAAGCGCTCGCGCACCAGGTCGAGATGTCCGGAGAACGAGTCGAGCTCGGAGAGGTCGAGGGCGAGCGGAAGGCTCTCGCCGCCATCGGCCTCGATGGCCGCCGCCACCTCGCCGGCGGCGTCGCCGCTCAGGTCCGCCACCGCCACGCACGCCTTCTCCGCCGCGAGCGCGCGGGCTATCGCGCCGCCCAGCCCTCCCCCGCCGCCCACCACTAGCGCGCAGCGCCCGTCGATGCCTAGATCCATCCGTTTCCTTTCTGTGTCTCGTTCATGAGCCGACGCTCAGGGTGGCCACCCGCTTGCGCAGGAGGCTCACCACCGAGAGGGCCGTGATCCGGCCGGTGCGCGGGTTCTCCGACGGCACGTTCTGGATCATCAGGCTCAGATTCGCCACGCTCGAGCGCAGCTCGATCCGGTGCTGGTTGTAGACCGCGTGCGGATCAGCCCAGACCTCCACCTCGGTGCGGTCCGGCCCTGGGCCGGCAAGCGCCAGCGCAACGGTGACGTTGAGGTTGGCGGGAAAGCCGCGCGCGGCGTCACGCGCCGTGCCCGCAAACACGCGCAGCGGCTCCTCGAGGCCCTCGAGGTCAACGCCAAGGCGCTCGATCTCCGGGGCGCCGAGGAGTCCCGCCACGGGCTTGCTGCTCGTGATCTTGAGCGACTCCACATCGGCGAGCGCGGCCGCCGCCACAGCGTCGAGTCCCACCAGGGCGCCGGTGGGCACCGTGATTCTGCCGCCGGTGCGTTCCGCCAGCTCGATCCACTCCGGATGGTCGAGCAGCGCGCCCGCGCTCAGCACGATCAACTCCTTGCCGGCGCCGAGCACGGACTCCGCGAGCGTCTCGAGCACCTGGCGGGGCGCGCACTCGATCACGGCGTCCGCGTGCTCGGCCAGCTCCTCAACGGCCACGACCGGCACGCCGTCGCGCCCGAACGAGCTCAGCGTATGTCTCGCTTTGTCGTGGTCGCGCGCGGACACGGCGGCCAGCTCGAGCCCCGGCACCTCGTCGGGCAGGCGACGGGCGAGCTCGGAGCCGATCGCCCCGAGCCCAGCTATCGCCACCCGCAGCCTAGGCCCCGGCATCCGCGCTCCTGGATCCGGCCGCCGCCGGCTCGACCTCGGCGTAGTGCTTCGCGATCTCGCCCGCGGTGGTCACCCATACGCGCTCGCGCAGCTCTGCGAGGCGTTCCACCACGCGGCGGAACTGACGCAGCCGGTACGGCTGTCCCACGATGAAGGTGTGGATGGTGATGCCGAGCGCCAGCGTCTGCTGGTTGGACTGCTCCAGCATCTCGTCGAGCTGCTCGAGCGCCATGTCCGCGAAGGCGGGCCCAGTGCCGTGGTGGTGCACGATCATCGGCACGTCGTTCACCTCATGCGGGTACGGGACGCTCAGGAGCGGCCCGCCGCGGGTGCGCATCCACACCGGCTGGTCGTCCATCGGCCAGTCGAGCGTGTAGCGGTAGCCCAGCTCCGCCAGCAGATCCTCGGTGACCGCACTCGGGTTGGCTCCCGGGCTCATCCAACCGAGCGGCGGGCTGCCCTCCGCGCGCTCGATCGCCTCCGTGACCTCGCGGATCATCTCCCGCTCGGCTTCCGGTTCGAGCGAGTTCGGCATCTCGGCATTGGTGCGCCCGTGGGCCACGATCTCCGCGCCGGCGGCGCTGTAGGCGGCCACGAGGTCCGGGCAGTGGTCGTAGCACTCGCTGTTCAGCAGGAGGGTGGTGGGAACGTCGTGGGAGCTGAGCAGGTCGAGCAGGCGCCAGCCTCCCACGCGGTTGCCGTACTCGCGCCAGCCCCAGTTGTAGGTGTTGGGATGCGGCGCACCCGGCGAGTACGGGATGCCGAGCCCGCCCTCGCCGTAGGGGAAGTGCTCCATGCAGAGCGCGATGTACACCGCCAGTCTGCGCGAGCCGGGCCACGTGAAGTCGGGCCGCCCGGCGATCGGCGAGTACTCGAAGCGGTCGTGACTAGGCAGCATCCTCTTCATCCCTCCCGTGGTTGTCGACGGACTGCCAGCGATCGGAGATCGCAGCAAGGTGGGCGGCCATGGCCTCGCGCGCGGCGGCCTCGTCGCGGCGCCTCACGGCCTCCACGATCGCGCCGTGCTCCTCGTCGGGCGCGCGCAGCGCTCCATCGGCGAGGCGCGCCATGAGCGCGGACTGCTCGTGCTGGAACTCGCCGAGCTCGCGCACCAGGCGCGCGTGCAGCTCGTTGCAGGTCGCCTGGGCGAGCGTCACGTGAAAGGCGAGGTCGTCGCGCGCCCACTCCTCCACGTCGGTGCGGCCACAATGGTGCTCGACTATCTGCTCGAGGCGGCGCAGATGGTGGTCGCCGCGGCGCAGCGCAGCCAGCCCCGCGCCGGGCACCTCGAGGTGGCAGCGCACCTCGTGGAACTGCTCGGGGCTGTAGCGGCCAAGCAGCAGAAGCGTGGACTCCGGGCGCGCCGCCTTCACATAGGAGCCCGCGCCCGAACGAGACTCCACCACGCCGGCGGCCCGCAGCGCGCCGAGTCCCTCCCTTACCACCGGCCGGCTGACGCCGAAGCGCCGGGCGAGCTCGTGCTCGCCGGGGAGCTTGGTCCCCGGTTCCAGACCGCCCGAACGGATCAGCTCGAGCAGCTGGTCACGAATCAGGTCGGCGGCTCGGACCCGGGGCGGTATCTCTCGAATGAAAGGCTTTGGCATGTGTCTGGCTGTCAGACAGCTGTCGGGCATATTATGCATGCAAGATCGTATGTCTTAAGGTATGACGAAGTGAGCTCGACAACCAAAGCGGCAGTGCTGCTTGGCCCGGGAGAGCTGGACATCCGTGAGCTCCCGCTCCCCGAGATCGGCGAGGACGATGGCCTTCTGCGAGTTGAGGCCACCGGTGTCTGCGGCTCGGACATCGCCGCGTACCACGGCCACAACCCCTTCTACGAGCTGCCCTGCGTGATGGGCCACGAGCTCGTGGGCCGGGTCGAGCGCATCGGCGCGGCCGCGGCGGAGCGCTGGGGCGTGACGGAGGGCGACCGAATCGTCGTCGAGGAGTACCTGCCCTGCGGCACCTGCCGCTCCTGCCTCGCGGGCGCCTACCAGATGTGCAAGGTGCCACGCTACGGCGGGAAGTCGATCCACGTAGCCCCCGGGCTCTTCGGCGGCTATGCGGATTACCTCTACCTGCACCCCCAGTCGATCGTCCACCGCGTGGAGGGCGACACCCCGGCGGAGCTCGTCCAGCTGTACATCCCGATCTCGAACGGCCTCCACTGGGTGCAGGACACTGCCGAGGCGAAGATCGGCAGCACGGTGGTGGTTATCGGCCCGGGGCCGCACGGGCTCGGAGCGGTGATCGGGGCGCGCGAGGCCGGCGCCCGGACCGTGATCCTCGTCGGCCTCGAGCGCGACAGCGCGCGGCTCGAGGTTGGGCTCGAGCTCGGGGCGGATCACGTGCTCAGCAGCGATGTGCACGACGTCCCGGATACGGTCGCCGAGATCACCGGCGGGCAGATGGCGGATGCGATCGTGAACGCGGCCGACTCCGCTCTTACCATCGAGCTCGCCTTCGCCGTGGCGGGAGACCGCGCGCACATCGCCCAGGTGGGCTACGGCGGAGGCGCCGGCGACGCCGGCCTGCGCTCGCTCGCCGAGATCCTCGTCACCCGCCGGATCACGCTGCGAGGAGTCCTGGGCCGCCCGGCCGCGGCCGTACCGGCGGCGCTTCGGATCATCGAGTCGGGGCGCTATCCGCTCGAGCGGATGTGCACCGGCACCTTCCCAGTCGAAGAAACGGAGAAGGCGCTCACGGCGATCACCACCGACCCGGCTGCGATCAGGTCGATTGTCGTCCCCGGCGCCGCGAGCGGCTGAGGCCAGAGAGGTGAGTCAATGAGCATCACCACGGGCAATGCGCTGATCACAGAGGACTGGCGAATCGCGGGGCGGGTGTACCGCGATCCGCAGGTGTTCGAGGCGGAGATGCGAACGATCTTCGCGCGCTGCTGGATCTTCGTAGCGCACGAGAGCGAGATCGCCGACGGCGGCGACTACAAGGTCGGGCTGATCGGGCGCCAGCCCGTGATCGTCAGCCGAAACGCCGACGACGGCGCGATCCACGTCCTGTTCAACCGCTGCCGCCACCGGGGCTCGGCCGTGTGCCAGCGCGAATACGGCAACGCCAACCACTTCCGCTGCGCCTACCACGGCTGGACGTATGGCTCGGATGGGCGCCTGATCGGCGTGCCCTTCCCCGACGCCTACGGCGATGGCTTCGACAAGTCCTCGATGGGGCTCGCGCACGTGCCGCGCGTGGAGAGCTACCGCGGCTTCATCTTCGCGTGCCTCGATCCGGACGCCGTGCCGCTGGAGGACTATCTCGGCAACGCCAGCCGCTTCCTCGACTTCATCGCCGACCTGCCGGGTGGCATCGAGCTGAGCGCGCACGCCAGCAAGCTCGAGTACCAGGCGAACTGGAAGCTCCAGCTCGAGAACACGATCGACTGCTACCACTTCTCATTCACCCACAAGAGCTGGCTCGACATCCTCAACCAGAGAGGCACGTCCTCACCGGCCACGTGGCGCGAGAACGTGGCCCAGAACGAGACGTGGAGGACGATCGACTTCGGCGGCGGCCACTCCGCTCATGAATACGGATCGCTCGAGAGTCACAAGGGAAAGACCGTCACGAACTTCTCGAGCGGGGAGCTGCTCCCGTTCAATTTCGTGGTGTTCCCCACACTTGGGTTCGTGGGCGCTCAGCTGCGCGTGGTGATGCCCCTGTCAGCTACGCGCACGCGCGTGCTGCTTTACCCGATGATGCCGAAGGGCTATGACGCGGCCCAGCGCGCGGAGGTGCTGCGCAACCACGAGGCCTTCTACGGGCCCTCCGGCGCCGGCTCAACCGACGACATCGAGGTGGGCTTCGACCGCGTGGCGCAAGGGCTCGCGGCGGACGCGGTGCCGGAGGACTGGATTCTCATGAGCCGTGGCGTCGAGCGCGAGGTGGTGGACGCGGCCACCGGCGTCCGCTACGGGCGCTCGGCGGACGAGCTGCCGCAGCGCGCCTTCTACCGCCGCTGGCTCGAGCTCGTCGAGGAGGGGCTCGATGCCTGAGTTATCGGTTTCTGGTGGCCGCCTCGAGCTGCTGGCCGAGGTCGAGGCCTTTCTATACAAAGAGGCGCAGCTGCTAGACGCGCGGGAGTTCGATGCCTGGCTCACGCTCTTCGCCGAGGACGGCGTGTACTGGGTGCCGAGCGGCAGCGACGACAGCGATCCGCAGCGCGAGGTGTCGGTGGCGTACGACAGCCTGTCGCGGCTGCGCGAGCGCGTGTGGCGCCTCCAGAGCGGTGTGGCGCACGCGCAGGAGCCGCCGTCGCGCACGGCGCGCATCTTGAGCAACGTGACCGTCGAGCCCGACGGAGACCGATTGCTGGTGGGATCCGTGTTCGTGCTGCACGAGTTCCGTCGCGGCCGCCTACACATCCACGCGGGGCGCTACCGCCATGAGCTCCGCAGGACCGGCGACGCGCTCGCTATCGCGATGAAGAAGGTGGAGCTCGTCAACAACGACGGCTATCTCGGCAACCTGAGCATCGTGCTCTAGCCCGTCCTGAGAGGAAAGCGATGTTGATCAGCAGGCGGAACGGTGACCTCTATCTCGTCGAGCAGCTCGAGCACGCCCGGCTCTGCGGCGACCTCGTGGGCCGCTGGGGTAACGACGGCTTCGCGGTGCCCGAGCCGCTCGAGAGCGTGCGCCTCGGAGCAGCGATGCACGACGAGGGCTGGCGTGAGGCCGACCAGGAGCCGTTGTTCAACGCCGAGGCCGGGCGGCCGCTCCACTTCCTCGAGATCGAGATGCGCGAGCACGTGCCGCTCTACGGCCGCGGCGTGGACCGCGCGTTTGCCACGGACCCCTACGCCGGCCTGATGGTGTCGATGCACTGGACCGGGCTGTACCGCGGCCGCTGGGGGATGCAGGCCGGGAAGGTCGAGTTCCCCGACGAGGCGCTTCAGGAGGAGGCGGTCGCGCGCGAGGAGCTGCGCTGGATCGAGGTGAAGCGCGGGCTCGTTACGCAGTCGCGCCGCAGCGACTTCGAGCAGCACCTCTGGCACCACTACGACCTGCTGCAGGCGTGGGATCTCTTGTCACTTTACGTCTGCCTGATCGACCTGAGCCCAGCGGACGAGGCCGCGCCGCGGCCGGTGCCGGCCACGCTCAAGAGTATCGACCAGGAGCCGGGCGCGCGCACCATCGGCTCGGTCCCCGTCACTGTCGGCGGCGAGCGGGTGGAGCTCACGCTGCGCGCAGTGGAGCCGGGCGTGGTCAGCGTCGATCCTTATCCCTTCGACTCGGACGAGGTGGAGTGGAGCGTGACCGCACGGGTGATCCAGGACCGCCGGTACGGGTCGCAGGCGGAGGCCGCAGACACGCTCCGGGAGGCGCCTACCGCGACGATCGCATGCCGGATGACACGGGGCTGACGCCGCCCAGGCGGCTCGTCGTGCGCAACGAGTTCGCCGTCGTCGCGATCGAGATCTGCGGCGGGCCGGGCCGCGAGCGGCTGCGGATCGAGGACCTGCGCGCACACGTGGCGGTCGAGCTGGACGCGCTCGAGCTCGAGTCGCTCGCCTGGGCCGCGCACGGCGACCTGTCCGTGCTGCTCGATCCTGGCCTCACGCGCTGGCGCTCGGAGCGCTCGGAGAACGACGCGTGAACGCGCCCGTCGCCTACTTCCGCCTCTACGCGGGCGACGACGGCGAGTCCCACTTCGAGGACGTGCGCCTCGACGGAGGCTCGCAAGGGGTGGCGGAGTCGGAGCTGCGAGCCATCTTCTCGGATCCCTTCCCGGCGCAGCGCGCGCTGTTCCGCCACGTGGTCGAGGAGGCGAGCGCCGAGCATCCGCACAACACGCCGCGGCGGCAGTTCATCGTCCAGCTCACCGGCGAGTGCGAGATCCAGACCTCCGACGGCGATCGGCGCCGGCTCGTGCCGGGCTCCGTGCTGCTGCTCGAGGACGTCGACGGCGCCGGCCACATCACACGCCGGGTCGGCGACGCGGACCGGCTGACCCTGCTCATCCCGCTCGAATGAGCGCCCGCCACGGCGGGTCAGCCTGGGTAGGCCCCGATGTAGCTGTTGACGAAGCTCAGCTGCGTCTCCGGGGAGCTCACGATCTGCTCGAGCTGCGCGACTTGGAGCCGGCGCTCGAACGCGTCGGCGCCCGGGAAGCGGTGGAGCAGCGAGGTCATGAACCAGGAGAAGCGCTGCGTCTGCCAGACGCGCCGCAGACATGTTGCGGAGTACGAGCCCAGGAGCGTCTCGTCGCCGGTCGCGAAGAAGCCGGCGAGCGCCGCGGCCAGGACCTTGACGTCGGCGATCGCGAGGTTGAGCCCCTTCGCGCCGGCGGGCGGCACGATGTGCGCGGCGTCGCCGGCGAGGAAGAGTCGCCCGTACTGCATCGGCTCGGTGACGAAGGAGCGCAGGTGGGTGAATCCCTTCTCCAGCACGGGCCCGTCGCGCAGCTCGAAGCCATCGTCGGTGGCGAGGCGCTGCCTGAGCACTTGCCAGATGCGCTCTGCGGGCCAGTTCTCGAGCTGCTCGTCGGTACCGCACTGGATGTAGAGGCGCGTGCGCTCGGGAGTGCGCAGGGTGAGGAGCGCGAGGCCATCGTCGTGGCGCGTGTACACGAGCTCGTTCGCGGGCGGCGGAACCTGAGCCAGGATGCCGAGCCACCAGAACGGGTAGACGTGCTCGACCACGCGCAGCCTGTCCGGCGGGATCGTCCGGCGCGACACGCCGTGGAAGCCGTCGCAGCCGGCGACGAAATCGCAGTCGAGCCGCCGCTCGTCGCCAGCGTGCCGGAAGGTGACGTGCGGGCTCGCGCTTTGGACGCCGTGGAGCCGGACGTCTTCGGCCGCGAACAGGAGCGGCGCTCCCTCCTCGAGCCGCGCCGCGATCAGGTCCTTCACCACCTCCGACTGGCCGTACACCGTCATCCCCCGGCCAGTGAGCTCGGCCACCTCCACCCGGTGCGAACGCCCGGCGAAGCGCAGGTCGAACCTGTCCTGCGGCATGCCCTCGCGGCGCAGCCGACCGTCGACGCCGCACTCCGCGAGCACCTCGACCGTGCCCGGCTCGAGCAGTCCCGCCCGGACGCGCTGCTGCACGTAGCGGCGGTCGCGAGCTTCGACGATCACGCTCTCCACACCCGCGGCGGAGAGCAGCCGCCCGAGCACGAGCCCGGCGGGACCCGCACCGACGATCGCCACCTGCGTGCGCACTTTTCGATCCTATATCTTCGTAACTCTGCTATGGCGTGCGACGTATGACAGATGCCGCCGGGATCGATCCGGACGCGCCCGAGGTCTACGCGCGCAGCGGAATCGGCGGGCGCGTGGGGTTCGGGTCCCGCCCCGCCCTCGTGGTCGTGGACCTGCAGAACGGTTTCACCGATCCCGAGAGCCCGAGCGGCTCGAACCTCGATGGGGTGATGGCCGCCACGGCGCGCCTGCTTGCCGCCGCCCGGGCCGCCCGGCTGCCGATCGCCTTCACCGCCGTGCGCTTCCACCCGTCGCTGCGCGACGGGACCACCTGGCTTCGAAAGATGCCGGGGATGGACAACCTGGTCGAGGGCTCCTCGTGGAGCGAGATCGACTCACGTGTTGCGCCGCTTGGGGACGAGCCCGTGTGGGCCAAGCGCGCACCATCGGCTTTCTTCGGCACGCCGCTCCACCCCTTCCTCGTCTCGGAGGCGGTGGACACGCTGATCGTTGCCGGCTGCGTGACGAGCGGCTGCGTCCGCGCCACCGTCGTCGACGCCATCTCGCAGGGGTACCGGCCGATCATTCCGCTCGAGGCCGTGGGCGATCGCTCCGCCGGCGTCCACCAGGCCGCGCTCTTCGACATGGACTCGAAGTACGGCGACGTCGAGGAGCTCGAGGGCGTCATCTCATACCTGTCCGCCGTCCCAGCCGCGTGAGCGCCCCCGGCGGGCCCGCGGCGAAGGCCATCAAGCGCTCGAAGGCACCACTCTGGATGGCCATCGGGCTGCTGCTCGTCGCGATGAGCATGCGCCTCCCGGTGGGCAGCGTGGGGCCGATTCTCGACGAAATCCGGCGCGGCGACGGCCTCAGCAACGCCGGCGCCGGCGTGCTGACGACGCTTCCGCTCGTGTGCTTCGGCGTGATGGCGACGGCGGCCCCGCTGCTCGCGCGTCGCTTCGGGGACCAGGCCATCTTGCTCGCCTGCCTCGTGGCCGTGATCATCGGCACGGCCGTACGCGCGCTGCCCCACGTGTCACTGCTGTTCGCCGGCACGCTGATGCTCGGAGTCGCGATCGCCATCGCCAACGTGCTCCTGCCGAGCGTGATCAAACGCGACTACGCGCGGCCGGGCACGATGCTCGGGCTCTACACGATGGTCCTCACGGGCAGCGCGGCACTGGCGGCGGGGCTCACGGTGCCGCTCATGCACGCCTTCGGCTCGTTTCAGTGGGCACTTGCGGTCTGGGCGCTGCCGATCGCGCTCGCGATCTTCATCTGGCTTCCCACGGTTCGTCGCGCGGGCACCGGCTCGAACATTGATGCAGACACCCCGTCGGTCCGGCTCTGGAACGAATCCACCGCGTGGTACGTGACGGGTTTCATGGGCATGCAGTCCCTTCTGTTCTACGTGCTGATCTCGTGGCTGCCGGACATCCTGCGAGACAGCGGACTCACCGCGGGCCAGGCAGGGCTGATGCTCTCGATCGCCCTGCTCTTCGGCCTCCCCGCCGCGTTGCTGGCCCCGATCGCAGCGGCCCGGCTCGCCAACCAGCGCAGCATCGTCGTGGCCGCCGCCGCCTGCTGGCTGGTGGGGCTGGTGGGTCTGCTCGTGGCCGCCAGCGGAGCAACGCTCCTGTGGATGGTCGCGCTCGGCCTCGGCCAGGGCACGGCGTTCGGCCTCAGCCTTACCCTGATCGTGGTGCGGGCGCCGGACGGTCCGCACGCGGCAGCGCTGTCCGGGATGGCGCAGTCGGTTGGTTACCTGCTCGCCGCCGTCGGTCCTCTGGCCGTGGGTCTCGTCCACGGTTTCACGCACGGCTGGACTGCGGCGATCTGGATCCTGCTGGTGGCCACGGCCGCGGAGCTCTTCACCGGTCTGGGCGCCTCCAGGCCTGGGATGGTTGGGGGCGGCAGCGGGCATGCGCTGGTGAGCGCTGAGGGCCTGCCGGAGACAACGCAGGGCGTGCTACGGCGTTAGGCAGTCGTTACACACGATCTGCAGCAGTCGCGTGACTCCCGTGGAGCGCGGACGGAACACCTGAGGAGTCCGCGCCGGTCGAAGCCGACCCGCTCGAGCTGAGCGAGCGAGGCTCCTCCAGCCTTCGCCCAAAGTCGACGGGGCCGGTGATTCAGTTTGCCGCGACCTGACCGCACCATTCGCCTGAAGCCACCGTTGGCAACAGCCGGTCGCGAGTACGGCCCCGAACGACTCGGCTGGCTGCGGGCCTTCTGCCGGACCCAGCAGAAGGTCGCGGAATCCGGGAGTTCTGCCATTCACCGCGCCATCGGCTCAGCCGAATGCGGGTTCACGTGCACTGGGCCCGCAGCGCGTCAGTCTGAGACGGTCACGACAAACGCCCAGACACGCCGAAGCCCCGGGCGTCAGACTCGATTTCCGGCCCCTGCGGGCTTTCGGGAGTCCTCGTTTTCCGAGGCTTCGGTAGTAGCGGGGGCGGGATTCGAACCCGCGACCTTCGGGTTATGAGCCC
>Ga0157372_10003143_pt1 | contig 17802 bp, 14 predicted proteins | sample C55metaG_FD_115307 | JGI IMG/M metagenome (GOLD analysis project Ga0157372, IMG submission 115307) | Corn rhizosphere microbial communities from Kellogg Biological Station, Michigan, USA - C5-5 metaG | ecosystem: Host-associated > Plants > Roots > Rhizosphere > Soil | place: USA: Michigan... | reverse complement strand
GATTACGCGCAATCGGAGATCGCGCGCATCGGCGGCAATCCCAATCTTTCGTCGATCACCCGATCCCTGTATCCGTATGCGTTCGCGGAGCGGGAGCAGGTGATGATCGAGCGGAGACTGCGCGCGCTCGGGTAGGCTCGCGCGCTGCGTCCGCGCGGAGGCGTGCCTCCTCGCGTCATCGAGCCTCGCCTGTGCCATGCGCAAGTGCAAGAACTGCCTTTTGCCTGACAGCGTCCCGGGAGCAGACATCGACGCGTCGGGCCGTTGCCGCGCCTGCCGCGAACAACACGACGACCTGCGCGAACGCGACGAAGCGCTGCGCCAGGAATATGAAGCCGACCTGAGCCGGACGCTCGCCACCGTCCGCGGGACCGGCGACTACGACTGCATCGTCAACCTGAGCGGCGGCAAGGACAGCTGCCTGCTCCTGTACCGGATCGCGAAGGAGCACGGACTGCGCGTCCTCGCCTTCACGGCCGACGTGAACATTCCCGACGTCGCGTGGGAGAACATCCGGCGAACGGTACGGCTCGTGAACGTCGATCACGTCGTCTATACGCCGCCCAAGGATTTCTATCGCAAGCTCTACCGGTTCCTGCTGCGCAATCAGGAGGCGGGGGGCGCCGTGCGCACCGTCTGCTACGTCTGCGCACCGCTCTACGAGGGCTATTCGATCCAGGTCGCCGTCGAGAAGCATATTCCGCTCGTTCTGGCCGGTTACTCGCCGGGGCAGCCGGATCCGAGCCGGATGAAGTACGAGTTCCGGCGCGCGCTGATCGAGGACACCGACTGGACTCCGCCGGAGGTGCGCGAAAGCGGCCTTTTCTCGGAGGCCGAGCTGCGATATTTCTGGAATCCGGGACGCTATTCCGAGGGCACCCGCTTCCCGCGCTACCTGGCGCCATTCCACGCGTGGCCCTACTCGCAGGACGACAACATCCGAAAGGTCGTCGAGCTTGGCCTGATCAAGAACACGACGAAGGCGAGCCCGGTGCACAGCAACTGCCCGCTCAACTGGCTTCTCATGTACTCGGACCTCAAGAACCTCGGTTACAACCCGTATGCGCCCGAGTTTTCGAAGCTGATCCGGGAAGGCAAGGCCAGCAGGCGATACTGGAGGATCATGGCGCCCGTCGTCGACAACATGATCCGTACGCAGACGTTCCTCGGCAGAAACGTGCGCGAGTCGTTGAAAGACCTGGACCTCAAGACCGACGAACTGCGGATCACGCGCGCCGCGCAAACCGACGACACGATGTTCCCGGGGCGCAAGCCGAAGCCGTAATGCGCGAGCCGTTGGGCGCGAAGACCATTTCGTCGCTCGTCGCCGACCGCGCGCGAAGATCGCCCGACGCCGTTGCCCTTTGCCACCGAGCGGGAACGGCCGCGTGGCAACCGATGACCTATGCAGCGCTCGCGTCGACGGTCGAGCGGCTGGCGCGCGCCCTCGTCGGTCGCGGCCTGAAGCGCGGCGACCGCATCGCGATATTCAGCCGGACACGCGTCGAATGGCTGCTCGTCGAGCTGGCTGCGATGTCGGCCGGCCTCGTCGTCGTCGGTCTCGATCGTCACGCGCCGGGCGATACGCTCGCGCGGATTCTCGACGAGGCACAGCCTTCGGCACTGTTCGTCGATGAACCGAGCGCGCTTGCGAAGCTTCCCGAGTCGAGCGTTGCGCATATGCGACTGACCGTTACGGGTCAGCCGACGGGTGAGGATCCGCCGTCCGGAATTTCGAGCGTCGACTGGTCGGAGCTTCTCGCGGCGACCGACGTCGCAAACGAGCAAAGGCCGGCACCTGCCGAAGACGACGAGGCGCGGTCGCCGACGGCGCTTCTGTATACGTCCGGGACCACCGGCGTCCCGAAGGGCATTCTCTTCCGGCAGATGCACCTCGTCGCGGCGTGCCAGGCAATTCTGGCTGCGTTTCCGATGCTCGCGGCGTCGCGAGGCCGAACGATCTGCTGGCTGCCGATGGCGCCGCTGTTTCAGCGGATGATGAACTACGTCGCGCTGGCGGCCGGCGTGACGATCTACTTCGTCGAAGACCCCGCGCAACTCGTCACCGTCGCGCGCGAGGTTCGTCCGACCTATCTGATCGCCGTTCCGCGGCTGTTCGAAAGGCTCCACGGCGAGATACAGGAACGGCTGTCGAAGCTCCCGCGCGCGTTTCGCGGCCGGTCGCTCGATCGTGATGCGCGCGAAGCACGTGCGGGAGTCGTCGAGCGCATGTCGGCCGCGTTCGTGGCCCGTGCCGTTCGCCGGACGTTCGGCGGCCGGGTCGAGTTCGTCGTGACCGGCTCCGCGCCGATGCCGGTGTGGCTGTTGCAATACTTCCGGCGATGCGGCGTGTTGCTGCTCGAGGCATACGGACTGAGCGAAGACACGGTGCCGATCGCGGCGAATCGTCTTGACGCGTTCCGGTTCGGATCGGTCGGCAAGTTGTTTCCGCAGAACGAGGTCCGATTTGCCGACGATGGCGAATTGCTCGTTCGTGGTCCGGGCCTCTTCGACGGATACTGGAGCGCCGACGGCACCGACACGAGCGGATTCTCGGCCGACGGCTTCTTCGCGACCGGCGACATCGGCGTCGTCGATGACGACGGATTCCTTTACCTGACCGGGCGCAAATCCGAGGTGTTCAAGACGTCCGGCGGCCTTCGCATTTCGCCGTCGAAGGTCGAGGCACACTACAGGAAACTGCCCTACATCGATCAGATCATCGTGTTCGGCCACGGACGAGCGTTCGTCGGGGCGCTCGTACGCGTGAACCCGCGCCTCGTGCAGGATAGTGACGGCCGCGACGTCACGTCGTCGAGCGATGTGCGAAAGCTTCGCGCGAAGGTCGAAGCCGACATCGCGGCGCTGGGAGCCGAGCTTCCCGGCCACGAGCGCATCCGTCGCTTCGAGTTGCTCGAGCGGCCGTTCGCGCTCGACCGCGGCGAGATCACGCCGTCGCTCAAACTGCGACGCGATACGATCCTTCGCAACTATCGCGAGCTGATCGACGCGATGTACGGCCCGCAGTGACGGCGACGAACGTCTATCTCGTCACCGGCGCGAGCGGCGTCATCGGCGCCGCCGTGGTGCCGCTGTTGCTGTCCGAGCCGGATACCGAGGTTCGCGTTCTGCTCCGCGCGACGTCGGACACCGCACTGTCGGCACGCCTGTCGGAGCTGATGCAATTCTGGGCGCCACGAATCGGCGTAACGGATGGCGCGGGCCGGCTGCAGGCGGTCAGAGGCGATGTGGGCCAGACCCGTCTCGGGCTGGATGCGCGCGGTCACGATGCGCTCGCGGCGAGCGTGACGAACATCATTCATGCGGCAGGCGAAGTGAGGCTCAACCAGTCGCTCGAACAGGCGCGCACGCTCGCGATCGGTTCGGCGACGGAGGTCGTCGCCTTCGCTCGTCGTTGCGCATCGGCACGGGGAATGGCGAAGCTCGAATATCTGAGCACGGTCGGCGTGGCCGGACGCCGTGCCGGGACGATTCCCGAAGAGCCGCTCGCCAACGCATCGGGGTACCACAACACCTACGAGCAGGCGAAGGCCGAGGCCGAGGCGATCGTCTTGCGCGAGATCGAACGGGGGTTGCCGGCGACGATTCACCGGCCGAGCATGGTCGTCGGCGACTCGCGCGACGGCGTCGTCAGGCGTTTCCAGGTGTTCTACCACCTGCTTCGCTTCATCGCCGGATCGCGCACGCGCGGCTGGCTGCCGGCCTTCGGCGATGCGCGGCTCGATCTCGTACCCGCCGACTACGTGGCACGCGCGCTCGTCGCCTGCAGCCGGCGCGACGACGCCGTCGGGCGCATCCTGCACCTTTGCGCGGGGCCCACCGGCGCCATTCGACTGGCCGATCTCGGCGAACGCCTGCGCGTCTTTCTCGCGTCGCGGGGAGAAACGGTCTTTCGACCGCGTTACCTGCCGTTGCCCGCGATGCGCGCGCTGCTGGCCGTCGCGACACCGCTGTCGCCGGGGTCCGTTCGGCGAGCGCTCGCGACGCTGCCGTTTTTCCTCGACTATCTGCGTGACCCGCAGTTGTTCGAGCACGAGCGAACGTCGCGCTTTCTCGAAGGCGGCGGGATCGTCGCGCCGCCGATCGTGCGCTTTCTCGAACCGGTGCTCGACTACTGGTACACCCGCTCGTCCCGCCACGCGGACGCAGCGGAAGCGTGACTAACGGTTTCTGCCGAGCGCATCGACGAGCGGCATCGTCGAGACGCGGAAGGCGGGCACGACGCTCGCGACCGCGGCCGCGAGGAATCCGCCGACGAATGCGCCGGCCATCACGCTCGGAACCAGCATGATCTGCGCGGTGTAGGCGAGATCGGATCCCGGTGGCGCCGGCATCGGTATGCCGACGATCGAAATGACGCGCGCGATGCCGGCACCGAGCGCGACGCCGAGCAGGGCGCCCGCAAGGCCGAGGATCGCCGATTCGACGAGGATCAGGACGAACAGGCGCCGCGAGCGATTGCCGAGCGTTCGCATCGTCCCGAATTCTCCGGCGCGCTCGAAGACCGCCATGTTGATCGCGTTCGCGACGGCCAGGACGACGAGGACGATGACGACGACTCGCAGCACGAGGAATTGCCGGTCGTAGAGCTCCACCGTGGCCTTGTAGAAGTCGTTGAGCTCGTCCCATGTCTTGACCGCGAGGTCTGCGCTTGCGCCAAGATCGTGCCGGAGCGCCGCGGCGACCGCGCGGGTATCGGCGGTCTGTGCGAGGAGGACGACGATCGCGTTCGCGGCCGTGGTGTCCATCAGCTCCTGCGCGGTCGCGAGCGGAATCCGCACGACGTGCAGGTCGTAATCCTTCGAGAAGCTTTGCGAGACGCCGACGACTTCGAACTCGAGCGTGTTCATCGCGCCGCCGACGGTGGAGACGAGAACGTTGACGCGATCGCCGGGAACGAGCCCGAGCGCCTCGGCGAGGCCCCGCCCGACGACCGTCGACATGCGGTCTGTCCCGGAAAGCGCGCGCCCTGCGACGATCGTCGCGTGCGATGCGAGCGCCGCTTCCTTCTCCGGCTCGACGCCTTCGCCGACGACGGGATAGCTCGTTCGCCCGTTGTCGACGAGGCCGGCGAATGTCAGCCGGCTCATGACCGTCGCGCCGGGCGCGACACGCGACGCGAGCGCCGCGAGTCGTCGCGGATCGGTCAGAAGGTTCTTCTCGGGCGAACGCGAGCCGCTCGTGAAGAAAGCGGCCTTCGCGATCTGGATGTGCCCGGTTTGCGAATGAATGAGGGTTTCCGCAAGCTTCGCGTAGACGTCGTGGACGTAGCCGCCCGCCACGACGAGCGCGGCGACGCCGAAGGCGATCGCAGCCAGCACGACGCCCGTCCGCGCGCGATGACGAGGCACGTTGCGGCAAGCGAGCCGAACGATCTGCACGGCGTCGCCGGCGTGCCTAGCGACCCGTTCGTAGAGCATCGACGATGTCGAGCCGCGCGGCTTTGTAGGCCGGATAAAGGCTTGCGAGCGCGGTGACGCCGGCGACAAGGGCGACCGAACCCAGCACGAGCATGGGCGTCACGAGGAGCTTCGCCGTGTACGCCTCCGACATGCCGGGCGGTGGCGGCATCGGGATGCCGATCGACGAGATCGCATAGGCGGCGACGAGTCCGACGGCGACGCCCAGCACGCTGCCGACGATGCCGATCAGCGTGCCCTCGAGCACGAAGCGCCGAAGCACGCGTCCTGCGGGGGTGCCCATCGCCAACAGCGTTCCGATTTCGGCAATGCGCTCGAGCACGTTCATCGTCATCGTGTTCAGGATGCTCATCACGACGATCGCGGCGACGATCACCCGCATCACGGACATCTGGCGGGACAGGAGCGCGGCGCTCTTCCGGTAGAAGTCGGCAAGCGACGGCCAGGCCACGGCCTCGAGGCGAGTCCCGGCGATCCTGTCGCGTACGGCCGTCAGCGCTTCGTCGGTATTCTCGGTGTCGTCGAGCAGGACGACCAGCCGGTGGACGCCGTTGATGCGCATGAGCTTCTGCGCGGTTTGCAACGGCACGCGAAGCGCGGAATCGTCGTAGGCCTTGCTCACCGTGGAGAAGATGCCTCTCACCGGGACTTCCACGGCGTTCACGCCGCCCGAGGCGGGATTCACGAGCAACACGACACGGTCGCCGATCGCAACGCCCAGGTTGTCCGCGAGACCGCGCCCGATGATCACGCCGTCGTCGTCGCGCGCTTCGAGCTGCCTGCCGCTCTTGATGACCACGCTGTTCCGAAATCCCGCCTCGCTCGCCGGGTCGACGCCTTCGCCGATGAACGAGATCGTCGCGTCGCCGTGGCTCACGAAACCGTTGAAGGACAGGCGAGGCGCGACCGCTTTCACGTGGGCAATGCCGGACAGCGCGCGGGCGTCCACATCGGCGCTCGTGATGAGGTAGTGGAGCGGATCCGCAAGGCCGTGGTCGAAGTAGCCTTTGCGCACGACCTGCACGTGGCCGATGCTCGTTTCGATCGTTCCCTCGCGCATCGCCCACAACATCCACTGGATGAAGCTGCCGGCGACGACGAGCGCGACCACGCCGAACGCGCTCGCGGCGATCGCGAGCGCGCTGCGGCGAGGATCGCGAAGGACGTTGCGCAGGGCGAGGCGCGCGTCATGAACGAGCGATCCCGCGTCGACGACACGGCCGATTCGACCGAAGCGAGTCATCGCCGACCCATTGCCTGCTTCGCGCGCAAAGAGGCCCCGTCAGCGCTTCTTCGCGAAGACGACGACGTCCTTGCGCGGATTGAAGCAGCCACCGAGTAGTCCCTGGAGCAGCAGTCGCGCCGAGCGCAGCACGACGTCCGCGCGCCATGGTTCGAACGCCGCATCGATGACCCCGCCGGTGGCGTTGACGTAGCCGAACAGGAAGCGCGAATTGATGAACGGATAAAGCGTATCGGCGTACCAGCGATGCTCGACCCGCGAAACGGCGAAGCCGCGAGCGTCGATCATCGCGGTGAGTGCGCGTAACGAGAGCATGTGCTGGTGATAGGGCTGGTGCAACCGGCCGACCCTGTCGAAGGCGTCGTCGAGATCGAGCGCCGCCGCGTCAGGCGTGCCGATCACCGCGGTACGCCCGAGACCCAGCACGTGGTCGAGAAATTCGCCGGGATCAGGCACATGCTCGATCGCGTCCTGGGCCATGACAACATCGTAACGGCGGTCGAGCGTGCACTGATCGGCATAGCGCTCCGAATACGGATCGAATCCGTTGACGGCGGCGTAACCGCGGTCGCGGAGGAATTCGACGAAGCCACCGTTCCCGCATCCATAATCGAGGATCGCATGCGAGGGTCGGACGCCGCCGCGCTCGAGTTGACGGCGGCGCGATGCGAAGAGCAGTCGTGTGGGCAGGTCGGCGCGCTGCCCCTGGATCGGATATCGCCGATAGTATTGGCCGTGATCGATCTCTTCCGCGCAATGAAGGGAAGCGCAATGCCGGCAGCGCCAGACCGTGAAATGCCGGTCGTGGAACTCGCGTACGTTGCACGCGACCTGTGCGACCTCGCTGGCCTCCTCGAGCCGGCCGCGCCCGGGGCACACATTGCAGATACTGAACTCATGCATGATCGGTCCGGCCGGTGGCGCCAGGCGCCTGCTGGCCAGGTCGGTGTCGACGCAGCTTACATTCGGGCCGTCGGTCGCGCGATAGAGTGACGCAAGACGCTGATTAAAAGCCCTTTGTTGTCCCAGGCACAGGTGTTGCTCAATTAGGTCCGGGAATCTTCTTATACCCGACGGAGCGGAAACATGACAATGACAACGGGCAAATTCGCAAGGTGTCTCGCGAGTGCCGCCTTGGGCAGTGCCCTTCTAATGACGGCAGCCGGTGCGTCCGCCTCGCCCTCTATCACAAACCTCGACGGCACGTTCGACCCGTTCGGCGGGTTCGACTGGAGCAAGGCGGGTAACGCCATAACGAGCGGGGCAATCGTCAACGGCGGAACGGTCACGTCGACGTTCTGGGCCAACGCGATCGCGATAAACGACACCTCGAGCACCCCATTCACGACGCCAAACCTGTTCCCGAACAATGCTTCCGGGACATACGAGTACACGACGCTCGCGACGATAACGGAGACGGTCTCGTGTGGCGGCGCGATCGGAGATCCTTGCGGGACCTCGGCGACCTTTACGGCCACGGGCGGCAGTTGGACGATCTATTACGATACTTCGCCCAACTCCAACCTGGTGACCGGTTCCGGGATAACGGACGGCACCAAGTTGATCGCGGGTGATGTTACGTCAGGTGGCGGCACGTTCATACTCTCGGGTACCGGAGGCGGTGGGTTCTTCAACTACAACGGCACGGTCACGTTCACCGACACCTCGTTCATTAACCCGGCCTTGCTCGGCACGAACGCCTTTTCCACGCTGCAGTTCGGTAGCGATACGACGAGCTGGACGCATCCGACCTCGCAGCCGGGTCCGAATGGCACAACGGCGCCGTTGGGGAACGTGCTGGCCTTCCAGGCGGACGCGAACCAGGCGTTCACGCCGACGACGACGGTGCCCGAACCCGGTACGCTCGCGCTGCTCGCCGCGGCCATCCTCGGCGTCGGCTTCGTCCGCCGTCGTTCGAAATAAGCCGAAGCCTTCCAGCACCTACGAAGAAGCCGGCCCAGCGCCGGCTTCTTCGTTTTCAAGCGTCGCGCAATAGCCGGCGCACGACGGCCGCGAAGCGTTCGCCGGCGTCGTAGCGCGCGAGCGCGGCAGCGGCCCTCCCGGCATTCGCCGCAAATGACGGCTCCTCGACGACTCGCGCGAGATGCGACGCCACACGTCGCCGATCGACCTGATCGGCGCGAATGGCAAGCCCGGATCCCGACCGAACGACGAACTGCATGTTCAGCAACTGGTCGAGGTTTCCCGGGATGCCGAGGACGGGTGTTCCCTCGGCAAAGGCCTGCTGGGTCGAGGGGCTCCCGCCGTTGCAGATCACGACGCGGGCCAGTCGTGCCATTTTGTCGCCGGGCAGGAAGGGGCACGCAATGCCGTTGCCGGGCATTCGTCGCTCGCCATCGGACGCCCGGCCCGTCGCGACGATTGGCACGCAACCCGCGTCGGCGACCGCCTGCGCAATCGGCGACAGTAACGCCGGGTTCCCGGAGCTTCCAAGGCTCACGTAGACCAGGCGCTGCTTGTCGGCCAGTGCGAGTAGTTCCCGTGGCACATCCGCAACGGGGGACCACGGAACGGCGCCTATGTACGCGTAGCGCTGCGGCTGCCCGCCGTCGTCGTCCGCGCCCGGCACGATGTCCGGCACGTCGGCGAACACGGTGATGTCGCCTTCCGTGAATACGCGACGAAGATCGAGCCCGATCGACGGCAGCCCGTGGCGGGCGCGAAGACGCCGCATCGGCAACGCATGCAGGCCCAGGATCAGCGGCGCAATCGGACGAAACAGGGCGCCTGCGAAGCCGGGTCCCAGCAGCCGCGTGCTCCAGTGCGCGGGAATCTCGGTCCTGGCGGCCACGTACGGGCTCCAGTAGGCGTTCGAGACGCAGACGTACGGAACGCTGGCAAGCCGGGCGCTCACCGAAAGCGACAGGCGAAAATCGCCGACGACAAGATCGGGCTTGAAGTCCGAGATGTGCCGCCGATCGTCGTCGACGTACCGTTCGAGGACTTCGAGCGGGAAAACGACACGGCTCGCGCGAACCGCCGAAAGATAGGCGTTCGTGCCGATGCAATCGAGCGTTCTGACGACGAGCCCCGATTCCGCCGCGAGCTTTTCGAAATCGTGTCCGGTCGCGATCTGCACGTCATAGCCGTGCCGGCTCAGTGCGGCCGCCAGCACGGCCGGACGGACGACGTGCGCAAGCGTGGCGGGTTCGGCGAAGAACAGGACGCGCTTGCGTCGAGTCACCGGTGGCGGTCGCTGCGCGTTCCGCCGCAAGCGCTCCAACGTGCTTCGGCGGCGATCATTGTCGTGAGATCGACCTCGGACGCGGTTGACGCCGGCGCTCGCGCACCAGCAGCCAATCCTCCGATGTCTTGAGCCCCAGCGCGAGAACCCGTCCGTCCTCGATTCGCACGAGGCGATCGGCCTTTGCGATCACCTTCTTGTCATGCGTCGAGAAGACGAACGTCGTGCCCAGCTCGCGGTTGATGTCCTTCATGAGCTCGAGGATGCCCTCGCCCGTCTTGTGGTCGAGGTTCGCGGTCGGTTCGTCGGCAAGCACGAGTCGCGGCTTCGTCGCGAGCGCGCGGGCGATGGCGACGCGCTGACGCTGGCCGCCGCTCAACTGATTGGGCCGATGCCGCGCGAACCTCGACAACCCGACGATGCGAAGGTATTCCGCGACGCGACGTCGGCGCTCGTCCTTGTCGACCTCGCCCAGCTGGAGCAGCGGGTATTCGACGTTCTCCGCGGCGGAAAGAACGGGCAGCAGGTTGAACGTCTGGAAGATGAAGCCGATCGTGCGCGCGCGAAGGTCGGCGAGCTGGTTCGGCGTATGTCCCGACGTGTCGTGACCGTTCACGACGACCTTGCCGCGCGTCGGAACGTCGATGCATCCGAGCAGGTTCAGCAACGTCGACTTGCCGCTGCCCGACGGACCGGCGATCGCCATGAACACGCCCGGGTCGACGATGAGCGACACGTTGCGCAGCGCCCAGACTTCCTCGTCGCCGAGCGCGTATTTCTTCCAGACATTGTCGACGCGCGCGATGCTGTTCTGGCCGTACTCCGGTGCAACCATCAGAAGGCGTAGCGAACTTCGCTGTACACGCGGTCGCGGTTGTCGAACTGCCCGAAGAGCCCGAGCGGCGGTCCGCCGAAAATATCCACGCCGCCGATCAATTGCCAGTTTCGCGCGAAGTCCCAGATGAGCCGCGGCCTCACCATGTAGTCGGTGCGGTTCAGGCTCGAGATGTAAAGCACCTCGGCCTTAAGGCGGGGGCCGATCTTCTGGTTCACCAGCAGGCTGTACCCCGCTTCGTTGCGATCCGGAATGATGTTCGGGTCGTGGTCGAAGAACGTGCGGTTGAAAAGCTGCACGTTCAACCGGGTGTCCGACGCGAACGTGAAATCGAGACCGCCGACGATGTCGAGCGTGTTCTGCTTGACGACGCCGTCGTCGTTCGAAAGATCCAGCGTGTTGTATCCGCGCCCGTGCGTATAGACCATCTCGGCCTTGAACACGGCCGGCCCGAGATCCTTCGCGAGCGTCCCGCCCGCCTGCTGAATGCGGTCGTGGCGCGCCTGGTAGACGAACGCGGGTTCCGGCGCGACGACGATGCTCCGGTAGAACGTCGGCTGCGCGTCCATGCTGTTGTAGTAGAAGCCGGACGCATCCCAACCATGCCAGAGGTAAGACAGGCGCAGGCCGAAATTCGTATGGCCGAGCGTGCGCTTCGGGAACTGCTCGTTGTCGAACAGCGTCGCATAGCCCGCAGGAGGAGGCGGCACCGCCGGAAAGAACTCCGCCCCCGGCTTGCCGATGTCGTCGTATGTAACCACCGGGATCCATACCGCTTCCGCATGGAAATCGCCCTTGAAATACTCGGCCCGCGTCGCCCATTGCGGAATGCGGATCACGTCGAAATCCGGCAGGATGAATTCGCGCAGGTCCTTCGCGGAGACGACGTCGGCAAAGAACAGCCCGACCATCTCGCCCCATACGACGTTCTGGCGTCCGAGGCGGAAGTCCCAGTCGCCGGCGCCGATGTCGACGTAGTTCTCGCGCAGCCAGGCGTTCAGCCGCTGATCCTTGCGCACATCCGACGGATAGAAGTCGGTGGCGTCGTAGACGAAGTCGTAATCGAGCCGCGCGCCAAGGTGATACTTCACGTTGTCGCTGAGCGACCCTTCGCCATCCAGCTCGCTCCGCACGAGCATCTTCGACCAGTGCTCCGGGTCGGCGTACGTGTAGGCGAGCTCGCCGCGGACAAAACCCGACCATTTCGGTCCGCGCGGCGCCGCCGGCGCTTCCTCGCCGAAAAGCTGCTCGCGGGCGTTGCCCTTGGGCGCATTGTCGGGTTGATCGGTGCCGAAGAGCGCGTCGCGCGAAGACGTCGTATCGGCCGCCAACAGGAAGCGGCAGTCGTCGTCGGCAGGCGACGCAGCGCAACGCGAGCGGCCATCGAGGATCGGTTCCGCGGTGACGGTTCCCGCAACGGCCGGCGCAACGATGCACGACGCAACGCCGAGCGCGAATCCGGTTACGCAAGCGCGTCTTACAATCGTCACGGTCATCGGTTCCAGTCCCGGTCGGCGGCGCTTGCCATCGTTGTCGTCGACATGTCGTCGTTCATCGTGCGTCGGGGATCGGATCGCATCGGCGGCATTGTTCGTGAACGCTCATCGGTCCAGGAGCCGAAGGCGCCTGCAATTGGATACCATGAACGTCCACTTCAGGGAATACGCATCACCGGCAACAGCTCGATGCGGAACCACCAACAACAGAATCGATACTTGGCATGGAACATGCTTGAACGTTCGAATTTTGGTCGGCGTGTCGACTTGATATGATCGCCTGCCCTTTGCCCGCTCATCGTGACGGAGGACGGATGTCCAATTACTCCATGTGGTTTGCACGGCGCGCATCGGCCCTCGGATATTGCGCCGCCACCCTGCTGCTCGGGGCGTTGCTTGCCGGCTGCGCCACGCCGTACCCGCCGGCGCCCGCGACGCTGGCGAGCGCCGACTACAACTATCACATCGGACCTTCGGATGTCGTGAACGTCATCGTGTGGCGCAATCCCGAGCTGTCGATGACGATTCCGGTGCGGCCCGACGGTCACATCACGACGCCGTTGATCGACGACCTCGATGCGCTGGGCAAGACGCCCACCGAGCTCGAGCGCGACATGGAGAAGGCGCTTGCGAAGTACATCCGCGACCCGGTCGTCACGGTCGTCGTGACGAGCTTCACGGGCCCGACCAGCGAGCAGGTCCGGGTCATCGGTGAAGCGGCCAAGCCGCAGACGCTGCCCTATCGCAAGGACATGACGGTCCTCGACGTGATGATCGCGGCGGGCGGTCTTACCGACTTCGCCGACGGCAACGGCGCCCGGATTTTCCGCGTCGCGGACGGCGGCAAGCTTTACAGCGTGCGGCTGCGCGATCTGATCAAGCGCGGCGACATCACGGCGAACGTCACGATGAAGCCGGGCGACATCCTGATCATTCCACAAAGCTGGTTCTGACCCGCTGCCCGTCAGCCCAGGCACTCCCGGCCATCAACCAATGCAAGAGCTTCTACAGCAGCTGTCATCGCACCTGCGCGCCATGTGGCACCGGCGCTGGATCGGCCTCGCCGCCGCATGGCTGATCGCGATCATCGGCGTCGTGGTCGTGCTCAAGATTCCGCAGCGGTACGAAGCGAGCGCGCGCGTGTTCGTCGACACCGAGTCGCTGCTGCGGCCTCTTCTCGCGGGTCTCGCGATTCAGCCGAACCTCGACCAGCAGGTCAGCCTGATCAGCCGCACGCTCGTCAGCAGACCGAACATCGAGAAGCTGCTCCGGCTCGCCGACCTCGACCTGAACGTTCATACGCAGGCCGAGCGCGACGACCTGATCGACTCGATCATAAAGCGGATCAAGCTCGAGATCGCCAATCGTTCGAACCTGTATGTGATCAGCTACGCCGACGAGGATGCAGGCCGCGCGCAGCGCGTCGTGCAGTCGCTGCTCTCGATCTTCGTCGAGTCGAGCCTCGGGGACAAGCGCCAGGACACGCAGACGGCGGTCAAATTCCTCGACGACCAGATCAAGCGTTACGAGGAAGTCCTGCGGCAGCAGGAAGAGAAGATGAAGGACTTCCGCGTCAGGAACATCTCGGTCACGAGCCGGGACTCCGACTACTTCACGCGAATGGCGCGGCTCGCGTCCGACATCGACGCCGCGAAGCTCGAGTTGCAGGCCGCCGAGGAGTCGAACGCCGCTTACAAGCGTGAGGTCGCCGAGGCGCCGCCATCACTGATTCCGGACAGCGCGAACGCGTCCGAAGATGGCTCGGCCATCGCGACGCCGGAAATCACCGGGCGCATCGAGGCGTTGAGAAAAGAGCTCGACGTGCTTCTGCGCAAGTACACCGACGAGCATCCCGACGTCATCGCGACGCGCAGGCTCATCGGCCAGCTCGAGGAGCAGCGCAAGGCCGAAGTCGAGGCTGCGCAGAAGAAGGCCGCGGCGATGAAGCGCGAAGGCGGAGGCGCATCGCCGCCGAATGCGGTTCAGCAGCAGGTTCGCATCTCGCTCGTCGATTCGGAGGCGAACGTCGCCGGATTGCGGGCGAAGGTTGCCGGGCTCGAGGCCCAGTACCAGCGCCTCAAATCGCAGGCGCAGCTCGTGCCGCAGGTCGAAGCCGAATACACGGCGCTCGTGCGCGACTACGACATCCAGAAGCGAACGTATGACAGCCTCGTCGCGCGGCGCGAATCGGCGATGATGGGCAAGGACGTGCAGGATACCGGCGGCGCGCAATTCCGGGTCATCGATCCGCCGCGCGTCTCGCCGACCCCTGTCGGACCGAACCGTCTTCTGCTCATCGGCGGCGTGCTCCTGCTTGCGCTCGCCGCAGGCGCCTTTGCAAGCCTGCTCGTGAGCCAGATCAATCCGACGTTCCACGATGCCCGCGGCCTTCGCGACGTCGCGAAGCGCCCGATCCTCGGCATGGTGTCGATGCTGCCGAGCGACGCGCTGCGGCGGCTGCGCAGAAGGCATGCATGGCTGTTCGCGGGCGGCGTAGGCAGCCTGTTCGCCTCGTTCGCCGCGGTGGCCGCTTTCGTGATGCTGTTCGGGCGGGTGGCGTGAGGGCCGTGCCATGAGCGTCATCGAGCAGGCAGCGAAGCGGCTCGCGGAGCTCCAGCGCGCGGGTGCGGACATCGGCGATGCCGAGGCGAAGCCCTCTCGCGCCGACGCGCAGCCGACGCCGGAGACGCTGATCCATGCGATCGAGACCCGCGCGGGCCAGCGCGCGCGTCCGCACGAGCGCCGGGAAGCGCCTGCATCCGCCGCCGGCGAGCACAGCACTCGTCACATCGACATCGACTTCCCCACGCTGAAGCAACGGGGGTTCATCACGCCCGACGCACCCAAATCGCAGATCGCCGACGAATTCAGGGTGCTCAAGCGGCCGATCATCCGCAATGCGCTGGGTCAGGGCGGCGTGCGCGTTCGCAACGGCAACCTGATCATGGTCACGTCCGCGCTTCCGGGCGAGGGCAAGACGTTCACGTCGGTCAACCTTGCGCTCAGCATGGCGATGGAGGTCGACAGCACGGTGCTGCTCGTGGACGGCGACGTCGCGCATCCGAACCTGCCGGCGCTGCTCGGTTCGCCGCACGCGCCGGGGCTGCTCGATCTGATGACCCGTGACGACATCAGCTTCACGGACGCGCTCGTTCGCACGAACATCGAGAAGCTGGCGGTTCTGCCCGCCGGGTCGCGGCACCGCCGCTCGACGGAACTGCTGGCGAGCGAGCAGATGGCGGGCCTCCTTCGCGAGCTCGCCTCCCGCTACTCCGACCGCATCATCGTCTTCGATTCCCCGCCGCTGCTGCCGACGACCGAGGCGCGCGTGCTCGCGTCCCACATGGGCCAGATCCTGATGGTCGTTGCGGCCGACGCGACGTCGCAGCATGCGGTGACGCAGGCGCTCGCGACGATCGAGAGCTGCGAGACGGTTCTGATGGCGCTCAACAAGGCGAGCCGCACCGACGTCGGCACTTATTACGGCTATTACGGGGACAATGACGCTCCGTAATCGTCGCTCGCCACGTGTCGACGATCGCCTTTGGAGCCGCCGCATCGCTTGCGTCAAGCGGCGCGGCGCCGCCTCCGCGATCGTCGGGCTGACCGCGTTCGCGACGATCGACGCGTTCGCCCAGATCTCCATTCCTTCGGTTCCGGCCCCCGCGGGCGCCGGCAGCGCCGGCGCGGGCCCTGGCGTACTCGCTACCGGGTCCGGCCAGACATGGCGACTCGAGCCGTCGCTCTCGGGACAGCTCTACTGGACCGACAACGTCAATCTGGTCGCGAGGGACCGTCGCAGCGATTTCGTCACCGAGATCATTCCCCGGCTCGTCGTCGCCGAAAACAGCGCGAACTCCACGCTGACCGGCACGATCAGCGCACCGATCCTGCTCTACGCGAATACCGGCAGCGAGAACAATCGCGTGCTGCCCGAGGCGAGCCTCGCCGGCACGCTGCGGCTATACCCGCGGCTGTTGTACGTCGACGGCTCGATCCAGGTCACGCAGGAGTTCGTGTCGCCGTTCGCACCGCGTCCGACGAGCCTCGTCAACGCGACGAACAATCGCTACACCGCGCAGTCGTACAGCGTCGCGCCGTATCTCAAGGGCGACGGACCGTCGAACTTCCACTACGAGCTGCGCGACAGCAACATCTGGACGAACACCAATGCGCTTTCGAACGGCGAGCGCGCCTACACGAACGAAGTCATCGGCAAGCTGACGCAGGATCCGCGTCCGTTCGGGCTCGACGCCAATTACGATCGTGCGGAGACGACGTTCAACGACCAGCGCACGACGACGCGCACCGAGATCGGACGGCTCGGCGCCCTGTGGCAGCCGGATCCCGCGTGGCGGCTGTCGCTCAATGCCGGTTACGAGGACAACCAATTCCTTGTCGATCACTTTTCCGGCACCACGTACGGCGGCGGTTTCGCCTGGCATCCCAGTCCGCGCACGAACGTCGACGCCGACGCCGAGCACCGGTTCTTCGGCACCGCTTACCATTTCCTGCTGTCGGAACGGCTGCCGCTGTCGATCTGGACGCTTCGCGCATCGCGCGACATCACGACGTTCCCGCAGCAGATCGCGAGCCTGCCCGTGCAGGGCGACGTCAACGGGCTCCTCAATTCGCTGTTCTCCTCGCGCATCGCGGATCCCGCCGCCCGCCAGGCGTTCGTCTCTCAACTGATCAGCGAACGCGGCCTTCCCGCGACGCTCTCCGAGCCGCTCGATCTCTTCACCGAGCAGGCGACGCTGGAGCAAACGATCGAAGGCACCGTCAACCTGGTCGGCGTGCGCAACACCGTCCTGATCACCGCGTATCACCGCCGAACCGAGCCGGTCCCGGGGACGGTGTCGGCGGAAATCGACATCCTGTCGCGGGCGCAGATCGACAACACGCAGGTGGGCACGACCGTGGTCTGGAGCCATCGGATCACGCCGCTCTACACGCTGACGACGAGCGCCGACTGGTTCCGCGTCGTCGCGAACGACGACAGCGGCTTCCATTCGAAGCAGGGGACGTTGACGACCATGCTCTCGGCCGCGCTGTCGCGGTTGACGCGGGTATTCGGCGGCATTCGTTATCAGCGATTCACGACCGGCAGCCAGCCCGCGACCGTCGAAGAGACGGCCGTGTTCGTCGGGATCGACCACTCGTTCCGGTAGCCGGTCATGTACGAGGACTTCTACAAGCTGTCCGGCAAGCCGTTCCAGCTCAATCCGGACCCGACCTTTTTCTTCGGCAGCCGCGGCCACAAGCGCGCGTTTGCCTATCTGCAGTACGGCGTCTACCAGAGCGAAGGTTTCATCGTCATCACCGGCGAAGTGGGCGCCGGCAAGACGACGATCGTGCGCAACCTGTTCGAGAACCTCGACCGCGCAAGGCTCGTCGCGGCGCAGATCGTCAGCACGCAGCTCGAGGCCGACGACCTGCTGCGCTCGGTCGCGACGGCATTCGGCCTGCCGATGCGCGCGGTGGACAAGGCGACGCTTCTCGCGTCGCTCGAGGCGTTCCTGTGCAAGCTCGCGATCGACGGCAAGCGCGCGCTGCTCGTCGTCGACGAGGCGCAGAACCTG
>Ga0157372_10003141_pt1 | contig 17807 bp, 11 predicted proteins | sample C55metaG_FD_115307 | JGI IMG/M metagenome (GOLD analysis project Ga0157372, IMG submission 115307) | Corn rhizosphere microbial communities from Kellogg Biological Station, Michigan, USA - C5-5 metaG | ecosystem: Host-associated > Plants > Roots > Rhizosphere > Soil | place: USA: Michigan... | reverse complement strand
CCCGAGTTTCTGTACCTGTTGCGGTAAAGTGGGCGTCGCGATGCCCACGCGGTTTTGAATATCCAGCGCGACGATGTTCGGGTCGGCCCCGATATTGAGCGTAGCGGTGATCTGCGAGTTGCCGTTGTTGGCGCTGTTACTCTGCATATAGGCGATCCCCGGCACCCCGTTCACCTGCGTCTCGATCGCCGTGGTGGTTGTCTGTTCGACCGTTTGTGCGTCGGCGCCGACGAAATTGCTGGTGATCTGTACGGTCGGCGGGGTAATATCCGGATACTGGCTAACGGGCATGTTCAGGATGGCCAGGCCTCCCACCAGCAGGATCACCAGTGAGATAACGATGGCCGTTACCGGTCGCCTGAGAAATATGTTTGAACTCTTCATTCGAAATTATTTTGTTGAGTTAGTTCCTCTCTTACTCTTATCTTACTTACCTGCGCTGCCCGCGGGCGCTTTCGGCGCACCAATGGCTACGGCGCTGCTGTCGCGAAGCTTCTGTACCCCGTTGATCACCACCTGCTCACCGGCCTTGAGCCCGCTGCGGATGACGATCTTATCGGCGATCTTGGTGCCCAGCGTAACCTTATGTTGCAGTGCATGGCCATTTTCAACGACGAACACAAAGCTTTCTCCCAGCTGATCGATGACGGCCTTGTAGGGTATCAGCAGGCTGCTGTCGCCGGCATCGTGCTTCACCCGGACATTGGTGGTAAGACCGGCCTTCAGCTCATTCTTCGGATTTGGGAAGGTGATCCGCGCCTTCAGGGTCCCGGTGGTGGGATCGACCGACCTGTCTAGTAAATACAGCGTGCCGGGGTAGCCATAGATCGATCCATCGGGCAGTACTGCGGTGAAAAGAGAATCCTTCGCCTTTTGCGAAAAGTAGTGGGTGAACTTGGGGATCTCCGCCTGGTCGATGGCGATGTCGACCGCCATGGGATCATCGGTGCTCACCGAGTTGAGCAGGGTCTGCGGGTACACCGACGTACCGACCTTTACCTGCGAGATGCCGATGGTTCCGTTGAAGGGAGCATAGATGACCGAGTATTTGAGATTGGTCTCCACGCTGGCGACATTGGCCTGTGCGGCTTCCACCTGGCGCCTGGAAGACTCCAGGTCGGCGCGCTGGTGATCCAGCGTCTGCTTGGCGATAGCATCCTGCTTGGCGAGGTCCTCGTAGCGGTCGGCATCCTGTTGCGATTTGGCCAGGTTGGCCTTGGCGACGTTCAGTTGCGCGATGGCCGATTCGACGGCGGCCTTATATTGCTGTTGATCGATCTCATATAGCTTCATCCCCTTCTTCACTTCCTGTCCGTCCTTGAAGTAGATGCCGATGATATTGCCGGCGACCTGCGGCTTGATATCCACCTGGTTCAGCGGCGTGGCCGTACCGGGGTAAGAATCGTAGTAGGTGGCATTCCCCGCCATTACAGTGTAGACGTCCACGGGGGTAGGTGGGGGCGTCTGCGGTCCTGCAGGCTTGCTGTCACCGCAGGAAGCAAGGCTCAACGAAAGGACGACCGACATAAAAAAACCACTCCATTGCGTACTATTTCTCATATAAAAAGGAGATTTATCCATTAACAGGTTATTGTTCCTAATAAGTTATTGTTCCAAGTGCTTTTTGTACATCCAGCTTACTGCTCAGGGCCTGGTAGAGCGCGTCGCTGTAATTGGATTCGGCAGTGCGCAGATCCGTTTCGGCGGTGATCAGCTCGAGATAAGCCTTCACACCCGACCGGTATTGAAGATCGATGGTATTGAAGACGTCGCGGGCCAGATCGCGATTCTCCCTTAACACATAATAGTTATTCAGATTGCTTTTATAGACGGCCAGGGCCTGCGCATACTGCGTGCTTATCGCGGTCTGCAGATTGATGATATCCCAGTCGATCCGGGTCAGCTGCAACTCCGCGATGCGGATGTTCTGCTGGCGCTTGGTGCCCTGGAAGATCGGGAAGGCTATCTGCAACCCGGCATAGGAGTTGGGAAAATTATCGTTGTACAGCGGGCCGAAGCGGCTGTTCAGATAATTGAGATTGTATCCTGCCCCCGCCGTCACCGTAGGAATATAGGCCCATTTCTGATATTTGACGTCGGCCTGTTGCAGACGTTTCTGGGTCATCAGCTGCTGGTATTCGATGCGTTTGCTGTAGTCCAGCGCCTGCAGCGTGTCGACGAAAACCTCGGACTCCATCCGGGCGCTGTCATACACCAGGTGGATCGAATCGGCGCCCGTATATCCCATGAGCTGCTTCAGCACCTGGTACTTGGCCTTCAGCGCTTCTTCATTTGTCCTCAACTCGGCCTTGCTGTTGTTCAGGGTGATGGTGGCGCGCTTGTAGTCCGTCTTATCGACGAGCCCGCCGCGATATTGATTGTAGGCGTCCTTGTAGTTCCGTTCCAACCGCACGATATCGTCATTGAGCACATCGATCTGTTTCTTTGTCAGAAGGACATCATAGAAGGCCTTGCTGACGTTGACCGTTACATCGATCTTATCGCTGACGGTCTGCTGCCGGACGTTGGTCATGACATCCCCTTTCGTCTTCAGCGCGATGAGTACGTCACGGGTAAAGATGTTCTGCGTTAGCGCCAAACCAACCGTGGAAGTGTTATAAGTACCGCTGTGAACCGTCGCACCGTTGAACGCCACCGATGGCAACTGGAAGTTGTTTTGGTAGTTCGCGTTCAGATTGAGCTGGGGATACCAATCGGCCAGCTTGCTTTTGATCTGCCGGTCGGTGATCTGCTCATCCAGCAACGCCTGTTGGACCAGCGGATAGTGTTTCAGCGCATATTGTACGCAGGCCTCCAGGGTTGCGTTGGCCAGCGTGTCCTGCTGAGGCTTCTGAGCGCTTGTGAAAAGAACCAATAAACTAAATCCACTGCCGATGAATACTCTCTTCATATATATGGATGCTAAGGTGATCTGTTCTCCTGTTGGATGGCAAAAATCGTTAGTTTCTTTGGGATGCCCCGGGCCGTTGATACAAATACCCCGGACCAGACATTAAAAAATGCATTCGGGGCAACTTTTTTTTGCGGCGGACGCTCCAACCGGAAAATAGCGCATCCGCCGCAAAATGCAAATATTTGACCTTCGGCCGGCGAACCTCCGGTTCGTTGGTTTTTTAAGGGCCCAAAGTTAAACAAACGTTTGAATTAAACAAACGTTTAATCAAATCTTAACCTCGCATCTATGTAACCTATTGATTATCTTTAGGCTCTAATTCTTTAATCCAATGTCGATCCATACCATTCTAGGCGCCGGCGGCGCCATCGCCGATCTCCTTGCGGGCGAACTGATTGCCCGCGGAATCCCCGTCCGGCTGGTCTCCCGTCATCCGGCCGAAAGGTCCGGTGCGAAGGTCGTTGCGGCCGATATCAGCGACCGGGAACAGGCCTTGCGGGCCATCGACGGTTCGGCTATCGTCTACAACTGCATTGGGTTGAAATACGACTATGCGCTTTGGCGGCAGCAATGGCCAAGGATCATGGACAACCAGATCGAGGCCTGTGGAGCGTCGGGCGCGAAGCTGATGTTCTTCGACAACGTTTACATGTACGGCCGGGTCGAAGGAGCAATGACGGAGGACACGCCCTATGATCCTTCCAGCCGCAAGGGCGATCTGCGGGCTCGTATCGCGACACAGCTGATGAGCGAGGTTCGAAAGGGACATATCACGGCAACCATTGCCCGGGCAGCCGATTTCTATGGTCCCGGCACCGCAAAGACCAGCGTGCCCGATATCCTCGTCTTTCAGAAACTTTTAAAAGGCGAGCCCGCGCAATGGCTGGTCAACCCCCGGGTGCGGCATTCCTATACTTATACGCCCGATGCGGCGAAAGCGATGGTCCTGCTTGCGCTGGACGACAACTCGTGGAACCAGGTCTGGCATTTACCAACGGCAGCTCCTGCACTCACGGGAGCGGAATTTATCAAAAGGGTAGCCGCCGAACTGGGCAGGGAACCGCGTTTCAAGGTATTGCCCGGGTGGATGATACGGTTGGGTGGGATCTTTGACCGGACGACAAAAGAGCTGTACGAAATGCTTTATCAATATCGGTTCGAGTATTGGTTCGATTCATCCAAATTTGAAAAAGCCTATAACTTCCGGCCTACTTCTTACGAAGAAGGAATAAAAGCGACGGCTCTTGCGCACCTCAACGGTGTATCCGATAGTAAGCCCGGTTGAGATTGATCTTCGTCACCGGGGCCACGACCAGCGGCAGCTTTTCGACCAGGGTCTCGCTGGAATCCAGTCCAAAGGCCTTCTCCTCGGCCAATGCCAGCTTCTTGAGACTGAAATAGCTGTTCAGGATGAAGCCGTCCCGCACGGAGAACTCATTGTCATAAGAAAGGAACTTCTCAAGGATGACAAACCGGAAATCCTCGGCGATATTGTGTTTCTTTAAAGAGGGAAAGCGGCTGACGACATCCAGCTCCTTATTACAGATCATTTCGGTCACTACCTTGCGGAACATCAGGCTGACACGCTGCTGCACGCGAAAACCAAGCCGGAACTCGACACGGATGACGCGATCGTTCATCAGCTCCTCCACGCCATATTCCATCGTATAGGGCTCGTCGGTACGTTCGATATGTACGAACCAGTAAACATCCGCCCGTTTGGGGTTATGACTGAAAATAGAGTATAGGATCTTCTCTTCGATCTGGTGGGGCCGGTTGGCCTTGGTCAGATAGATGAGATGGGACGAGAATTTGGGGACCGACTCGTCCTTGCTAAGACTGTCGAGCAGGGGCAGGTGTTCGTTCAGATCGATGAAATTCAGGAAGCGGTTGTTGATCTTCCGGGCATTGTACCAGATATACATGGTGAAGATGAGCCCGAACTCGAAGACGAGGAAGAACAGCCGTTTGACGATCTTGACGGCGTTGGCGATAAAGAACGCCCCTTCGACACTGATAAAGACGATCAATATAGGGACTACCATCCAGAGCGGCAAATGCTTCTTGCGGCGAAGGAATTGGTACATGAGGATCGTGGTCATCAGCATCGCCACGGTGATCGAGAACCCATAGGCCGCCGTCATGGCCTCTACGGTGCGGAAATAAAGCACGACCAGGAAACAGCCGATACACAGGATCCAGTTGATGCTGGGAATATAGATCTGGCCACGGATATCGGTCGGGAACTTTACGGTCACCTTTGGCCAGAAGTTGAGGCTGATCGCCTCGTTGATGAGCGTAAATGACCCGCTGATCAGCGCCTGGCTCGCGATGATGGAGGCGGCCGTAGCGATGAATACGCTGGGGATGAGGAACCAGTGCGGGACGATCATGAAGAAGGGGTTGACTCCGCCCAGGCTGTCTTTGTGTTGCAGCAGCACCCAGGCTCCCTGCCCGAGATAGTTCAGCACGAGGCAGGTTTTTACAAAGACCCAGCTGACCTGGATGTTCTTGCGGCCGCAATGCCCAAGATCGCTGTAGAGGGCTTCGGCCCCGGTGGTGCAGAGAAAGACGGCGCCCAGCAGCCAGAAACCTTTGGGATGACGGATCAGCAATTCTAATCCGTAATGGGGGCTAAGGGCTTTCAACACCAGCGGATAATGGATCAGCTGGTTGAGGCCAAGGATCGCCAGCATGCTGAACCAGACGAACATGATGGGCCCGAAAGACCCGCCAACCACTTTTGTCCCAAACCGCTGGAAAACGAAGAGCAGGAGCAGGATGACCAGCACGACCTCGACGACCAGGTTATTGCCCGGCACGATGACATGCTCCAGGCCAGGGACGAGGTTCAACCCCTCGATAGCCGAGGTCACGGAGATCGGCGGGGTGATGATGCCGTCGGCCAGCAGGGTGCCGGCGCCGATAATCGCGGGATAGACCAGTTTCTTGCCATACCGCCGGACGAGGGCGTACAAAGAGAATACGCCGCCTTCCCCCTTGTTATCCGCCTGGAGGGTGATAAAGACATATTTGAAGGTCGTTTGCAGCGTGAGGGTCCAGAAGACGCAGGAGATGGCGCCAAGGACCAATTCTTCACTGACTTTTCCGCCTTCCAGCAAAATGGTCTGAAACGTATAAAGAGGGGAGGTGCCGATATCGCCGAAGATGATGCCTAATGTAATGAGAAGCCCAGCGGTAGAGATCTTTTTTGAATGGCTTAGGTCCATGGGCGGCCCTTGGAACAAAAAGCGTTCCTTTTACACAAACCCTTTATAATGAGAGTAAGCCGATAGACAAACCCTTCCAAAATGAAAAAAACCACTCCATTTTGGAAAGATTCACCGGTCTTCCTTCATGGCCCGGCCTTTTTCGCCATAGGCCCGCATCATCTCGGGGAAGTTCATCTTCTTAAGCAAAGAGTCGACGATATGTGCGATGCGGCGGGTCCGTGTTCCTTCCGTCTTCGCCGCCTTGACCCAGTTGCCGTACCAATTCTGATGGGATTTGGGAAGGGCGCGGAAGATTTTTTGCGCCTCGGGTTCATCGGCAAGGCATTCGACCAATTCCTTCGGTGGAACGATCTCTTTCTTGTCCACTTCGAGCTGCACTTCGAGGCTATCGCCTGCCTGTTTGCGAATGGCCTTACGGATCGCGGCCTTGAGGGCGAGGATAAAATCCCCTCCCCCCATCGGGATCAGGGCCATGCCGGCAATGGCGTAGTCATCCAGCTTTCCCTTTACGCGAAAGGACTTCTTATTGTCCGGCTTGAGCTGCTGGGCCAGCTTTGCGGGGATCTTGATGTACGACCAGCCGGTCTTCTCCCCCATCCTCTCCTTGAACTGTAAGATTTTGGTCTTGAACCTGATCATTTAGAAAAATCTTTTTTCCCCCGAGATCTCCCGATAGGGTTTGCTGAAGAAATCGTCCACGGTCTTGTTGAACAATTCGGAATAGGCTACCGGGGTGCTATGACCACTGTTGGGCAGGATCCAAAGATAGGAATGCGGGATATTCTCCGCGATAGTTAGCGTATGGAGGGGTTTGATGACGTCGTGGTCGCCGCCGATGACCAGGCTCGGACATTTGATGGCATGAAGATCGGCTGTGGAGATATGGGGCTGATCGCAAAGCAGGCGCATCAGCTTGAAACTTTGCCGTTCCTGTGGCGTCATATCGGCGAATTTCTTCGTTTTCAACTTTGCATATTCGGGACGAACCATGTCCCAAATCTCCTGCGGAACGGCCGTGGTGTCCGGTTGCAGGTTCGCGCCGGTGACGGCCAGCTTCTTTACTTTTTCGGGATGGCGCATCGCCAGCAGCAGGCCATCGATGCCACCATCGCTCCAGCCGATAACAAAGGCTGAATCGATGTGCAGTTGGTCCAGCAGCGCGGCCAGGTCGTCGGCCATCATCTCGTAGGAGAGCGAGTCTCCGGGATCGGCAGACCGGCCCTGGGCGCGGCTGTCGGCGACGATCACCTTGTATTTTTTCGAAAAGTAGGGAATGTTCATGTTGAAATTGCTGATCGATCCGCCATTACCGTGGATGATCAGGACGGGCTGGCCTTCACCGTAGGTCTCGCAATACATTTTGAACCCGCGCAGGGTGTAGTATTTGCCCGCGTCCTTGTTGCTTCCGTAAGGGAGGGTTTGGGCGTAACTGAGGTTTGCCGCGCAAACCAGTACGGTTATAAGCAGGTGTCTTTTCATTCTACAATATAAGAAAAGCCCCGCTCACGCGAGGCTTTTCGATCAAACCTTTTCCTATGCTCGTTTCCTTTTTTGTTTCAGTGCTTCTTCGATCCCCCTGCGGAGATTTTCGAAGGTTGGCTTCCCGGTAAAGGGAACTCCGTTGATAAAGAAGGCCGGTACGTCCCGTACCCCTTTGTTGAGTCCTTCCAGCAGATCACTGCGCACCTGCCATCCATAGGTCGAGTTGACCAGGTGATCCAGGAATTTCTTGTTCACGACACCACAGTCCTTTGCATATTCCCGGAGGCTGATCGCACCCAGGCGGCGGCGGTGTTCAAAAAGCGCGTTGTGCATCTCCCAGAATTTGCCTTCCTGGGCCGCTCCCAGCGACGCCTCGGCCGCCTTCATGGCGTGCTGATGGATCTTGGTCAGCGGAAAATGCCGGAAATTGAACCTCAACTTTCCTTCATACATCTCTAAAAGCTTCCCCACTACCTCGTTGACCTTTGCACAGGCCTCACTTTCATAATCCCCGTATTCCATGAGGGTTACGGGTGCTTTTGGATCTCCTACGAAAACATCCTTCGTAGGGATAATCTCGGCTACGTCTTTTGCTTTCATCATTGTATATAACAGGGACCGAACGGTTTGGTTCGGTCAAAATGACATTATTTCGCCTTTTCCACCTGGGGATGCTCGTTCCGGAAGACCACTACCCCGTCAAAAACATCCACCAGTACGGGGGAGGTCCGGTCTACATCTCCAGATAATATCTTCTTACTCAACTGGTTAACGATCTCCTTCTGGATCAGCCGTTTCAGCGGCCGGGCGCCGAACTGCGGGTCGAACCCGTTCTCGGCGAGATAGTCGATGGCATAGTCGCTGAATTGCAGGTTGATGCCGTTCTTAGCGACCAGCTTTTGAAGACCTTCCAGCTGGATGCGGATGATCCCGCGGATCTCGCTTCTCAGCAGGGGCTGGAAGAGAATGATCTCGTCGATCCGGTTCAGGAATTCGGGCCGGATCGTCTGCCTGAGCAGGTCGGTGACTTCCAGCCGGGTCCTTTCCATGACGTCCTCGCGGTTGCGTTCGGTCACATCCTCGAAATTGGCCTGGATGATCTGGCTGCCCATATTGCTGGTCATAATGATGATCGTATTCTTGAAATTGACGACCCTGCCCTTGTTGTCGGTGAGCCGTCCGTCGTCGAGCACCTGCAGCAGGATGTTGAACACATCCGGGTGCGCCTTCTCGATCTCGTCCAGCAGGATCACCGAATAGGGTTTGCGCCGTACGGCCTCGGTCAGCTGGCCGCCTTCATCATAGCCCACATATCCCGGAGGCGCGCCGACCAGCCGGCTCACGGAATGTTTCTCCTGGTATTCACTCATATCGATCCGTGTCATCATGCCTTCATCGTCGAAAAGATAATCTGCCAGGGCCTTGGCCAGCTCGGTCTTACCGACCCCGGTGGTACCTAAAAAGATAAACGAGCCGATCGGACGCTTCGGGTCCTGCAGACCCGCGCGGCTCCTGCGGATGGCGTCGGCTACCGCCGTTATCGCTTCATCCTGGCCCACTACCCGCTTGTGTAATTCCTCTTCGAGGTTGAGCAGCTTTTCCTTTTCGCTTTGCAACATCCTGGAGACGGGGATGCCGGTGGCCTTGGCTACGGCTTCCGCGATATCTTCCGCGTCGACCTCTTCCTTCATCAGGCGGGAACCCGCGCTGATGGCGGAAAGCTTCGCCGACTCGACGTCGATGACCTTCTCCTGTTCCTTGATCTTCCCATAACGGATCTCCGCCACCTGGCCATACTGTCCTTCGCGTTCGGCCTTCTCGGCGGCGAGTTTCAGGTTCTCGATCTCGGCCTTGGCATTCTGCACCTTTTCGACCAGCTCTTTTTCCTGTTTCCATTTTGCTTTCAACGTATCTCTTTCCACGCTCAGGTTGCCGATCTCGGCGCTAAGCTCGCGGAGTTTCTCTTCATCCCGTTCGCGCTTGATGGCCTCCCGCTCGATCTCAAGCTGGCGGATCTGCCGTTCCAGCCTGTCTAGCTCTTCAGGCATGGAATTCATCTCCAGCCGGAGCTTGGCGGCGCTTTCATCGACCAGGTCGATGGCCTTGTCGGGCAGGAATCTGTCGGTGATATACCGGTGGGACAGCTCCACGGCCGCAATGATGGCCTCGTCCTTGATCCGTACATGGTGGTGCATCTCGTACCTGTCCTTCAATCCACGCAGGATGGAGATGGCGTCGTCCACGCTCGGCTCATCGATCAATACTTTCTGGAACCGGCGTTCGAGCGCCTTGTCTTTTTCAAAGAATTTCTGATATTCATTCAGGGTAGTCGCACCAATGGCCCGAAGTTCGCCACGAGCCAGGGCCGGCTTGAGGATATTGGCGGCGTCCATCGCCCCCTCGCCTCCACCCGCGCCAACCAGCGTATGGATCTCGTCGATGAAGAGGATGATCTCGCCGTCACTGCCGGCGACCTCTTTGACGACGCTTTTCAGACGTTCTTCAAACTCCCCCTTGTATTTGGCGCCGGCGATCAGCTGTCCCATGTCGAGGGCATAGATGATCTTCGACCGGAGGTTCTCCGGCACGTCGCCGTTGATGATCCGGTGGGCCAGGCCTTCGGCAATAGCCGTCTTTCCCACCCCGGGTTCCCCGACGAGTATCGGGTTGTTCTTGCTCCTGCGGGAAAGGATATGCAGCGTGCGCCGGATCTCCTCGTCCCTGCCGATCACCGGGTCGAGCTTACCCTGACGGGCCAGCTCATTCAGGTTCTTGGCATATTTATTCAGGGCGTTAAAGGTCGATTCCGTAGTTTGACTGTTGACGGTCGAACCCTTCCGGAGATCCTTGATCGCGGCTACCAGTCCTTTTTCGGTGAGACCGGCGTCCTTGAGCAGCTTGGCGGCATTGTCATTCCCCTGTATCATGCCCAGCAAAAGGTGCTCGACGCTGACGAATTCATCTCCAAATTGTTTCAGATCGCTCCCGGCCCTCAGGATCACGTTGTTCAATTCCCGGCTGATGGCCTGCGCGGGTTCTCCCCCACTCACTTTGGGCATTTTTTGGATAGTTTCGTCCAATTTGTTCTCCACAAAGGCCACGTTCACGTTATTCTTCTTGAGCAGAAACTCCACCAGGGAATCGTCCCCGCTCAGCAACGCCTTCAGAAGATGTTCCGTATCTATGGTTGGGTTTGAACCGTCGAAAGCCAGCTGTTGAGACTTTGCGATAGCCTCCTGCGCTTTGATTGTAAAATTGTTCAGGTTCATAGTTTTATATGGTTTTCCTTTTATAATTAATAAATAGTAAACTTGTGTCGCAAAATTTAAACCACGACCTCAATCCAGCTATTATGTCATACAAAGCCCCGCTAAACTGCCGACGGTTCAGTTTGTTCACGACCCTCCTGCTAATCTGTCTGCATGGTCTTGCCCAATCTAACTTCGACGCTGTCGATCAGCTACTTAAACAAAACCAAAAAGCCTTTGGCGGAGGATATGTGATGCTGGTGGTGAAGGACGGGAAGGTACTCTACCAGAAGCAGGGTAATCCCGACTTCACGGCCAAGAGCCCGGCCAATATCTATGGAGCGGCTAACTGGATGACGGCCGCCCTGGTGATGACCTTTGTCGACGAAGGCAAGCTCTCGCTGGACGACAAGGTGACTCAATACATCCCGCTGTTCGGGAAATATATGAAGGGATATATCACGATCCGGAACTGCCTGACGAATACGACGGGGATCAGGACCGAGACGAGCGTTACAAGCGTACTCTCGAAACAAAAATTCGAGACGCTGGAAGACATGGTCAACAGCTACGCCAACAAGCACGATATCGGCGCCAACCCCAGCACGGAGTTTTTTTACAGCAATCTCGGGCCCAATATCGCCGCACGGGTGCTGGAGATCGTTTCTCGGAAACCCTTCGAGCGGCTGGTCCGCGAACGGATCACGGGCCCGCTGAAGATGCGGGGCACCAACTTCAATCCCGAAGGCGGAGCGACAAATCCCTCCGGCGGGGCGCAGTCCACGGCCAACGATTATATCAACTTTCTCACCATGCTGCTGAATAAGGGGACGTTCGAAGGAAAACGCGTCCTGAGCGAGAAGGCGGTGGAGGAGCTGGAGAAATCCCAGTTCTCCGACTTGCCGATCAAGTACCTTCCCAGGGAGCTGACAGGCGCGCATTTCGGACTGGGTGAATTCATCACCGGCACCAACGCCTCCGGCGGCAGTGCGATCCTCGCGTGTCCCAACCTGTTAGGAACAGCCGCCTTTCTCGACAATTGCCGGGGCTATGCAGCGGTTCTCATCGCGGAAAAACCGAATGAAGAAAAGAAACCGCTTTACCAAAGCCTGGTGAACCTGGTTGGTGAAGCGGTTGGCGGCGGATGCCAGTAGTTTGCGGCGGCGCTATTCCTTTTTTACGAGGACGACCCGGCTGTGATCGGACTTATACAGCTGCTCGTAGAATTTCGTCATATCGGCATAGTCCTTTGCCGGCCACCGGCCGCTGCCTTTCTCCAGGCTGCGGTAGTAGACCAGCTTATCCTGCTGGAATTTGACCGAGCTCCGGTAGTGGCCGAACGAAGTCTGGATGTCGACATCGGCGGGGATCGACTCGGGCTGATAGCCGGCCGGAAGGCTGATCTCCGTTGTGTCGACGTCCTTATACTCATAGTACAGAACGATATCGTATTTCCGGCCCGTGTCCGCGGTCAGCCGCCGCTGCCAGCGGTTCATGATATTGGGGTCGAGGAAGAGCCGCTTGCCGCTGACCTGTGCATAGTTGGGTGCGACGAGGTCCAGGTTCTCGAGTATATTGGGCATCGAGGATTTCGCTTCCTGGTAGTCGAACTTGCGGACGTCGTAGGTCGGCAGGTCGAGCTCCGATTTGAGATATTTCATCAACTTTTCCTTGGACAGATTGGAGACAAGTCCCTCCAGTTCGTCCATCTGCTCAGCCTGGTAGCGGGTCGTGATCAGCGCGGAAAGATTGCCTTCGGCATCGACCGAAGCGATCGTCTTCCGGGTCTGGAGATTATCCGTCATCTTGTATTTGGGGGTCCGCACCAACTTGCCGCCGCTCTCATCCACCAGCAGCACATAGCGGTCGGAGGTGAACGCACTGAGATAGCCCGCGGGCAGGGTCTGGCTCGTGCATTCCAGCCAGACCGTGTCGCTCTTGAGCGGAACGCAAAGGATGACGTGGTTGAATTGGGAAGAGGGGAAATCGGCCATCATATAATGTCCTGCCGAACCTGCCTTTACCAGCGTATAATAGGAGCCGATGCCGGCTTCCTTCAGCAGGGAATACATGTAGTTGGTGAGGGCCTTGCAGTCTCCGTATTTCTTTTCCGCAACGTATTTCGCATCGAAGGGCTGCCAGCCGCCGATCCCCAGCTGGATACTGATGTAATGGGTGTTGGCCTGCATGAATTCATACAGTTTCCGCACTTTCTCATGGGGATCGCTCACGTTATCGGTCAGCTCGTGCACTTTCTGGCGGATGCCGTCGGGCAACACGTCCTTCCCCTGCTTCAACGCATAGACGAATTTGCCGAAGTCCTGCCAGTTCTCCATATTTCCCTTATATCCCTCTACCCCGAACTGATCCGGTCCGAGGCAGACCACCGGCGTCTTTTCATACCAGGTGGGTGAAGCATATTCGTCCTCGATAGCCGGCTGGTTGTTCAGCGTCCAGGTGTAGGTCGTGTTGGACTTCTCCGTTTGAACGGCTGGTTCATGGGTATAGTTGAAGGCCTTGTAACGGAACTTATAATCCGCCGGGCAGATGAGGACGATGCGGCTGTCCTGCACTGCGATATGCTCGCCTTTCACCGGCACCCAACGCGGAAAGAACATCGTGTAATAGTATTTGATCTCCACCGTGTACTCTACCGTATAGGGATAGAGCTTGCAGTAGAAGTTGTGGGTCTTGATCCGGTCGTCGACGATCAGGTTCTCCCCGCCGGAGCCGCTATAATCGCCAAGGTCCGACTTTTTCAGGCTCTTTACCTTCTTTCCCGAAGCGTCATAGAGCGTCCCTTCCACCGATTCGATCGAGTGGAGCTTGTCATATTCCTCGGTGAACTGGGCCTCGTCGTCACCGCGCTCGTTGAGGATCGTGATCGCATACCGGTGGATCTCCCGGGCCCGGTCGATGTCCGTTACCTCGAAGCGCGTCTCATCCCACCGGGCGACGGCATTGGCATTCTTCAGCAGGCCGGGCGGGATATTGCTGACGGTATAGTCGGTCTTGTCGCCTGCATAGGCAAGTGTACCCATAAGGGACAGGACGATGGCGATCCAAAAATTTCTGGTCTTCATTATTTTTTCTTTTTGAACACGATTGGTTCACTCTGTTTTTTAACCACGAAGGCGAAGAAATCCCTTAAGGTACTGTAGTCTTCCGGTTTGAAAACCGCCTTCTTCAGTTTGATGCGGCTGCGCATCTGGACCATGTCGCCGCTCTTTACGATCAGGTATTCGAAGAAGCCTTCGTTCTCATTGAAGGTCACCTTTGCCGATTTGGGGAGCTCGTCGACCGCATAGCCCTCGGGGACGTCCATCGTCAGCGTATATGTCTCGTCCATGCAGAACGGCATTTCGACCGGATATTTTCTTTCGGCCGCCTTGAACGGGTTCTCTTTGTATCCTTCGGATAGCATCGGATTGAAATAAAAGAGGTCGGACGAGGCATCGGGGGTAATGGCAACGTCATAGCCGATCTGTAGCGGCTGCTCGGGCTGCCGGAGCGAGTCGATCTCCAGGTTGGAGGGCGCCATCTCACCCGAATAAGCCGTCTGGATCTTCTTCATAAAAGACTGCTGCCCGTCGGCCCTGACCTTTTCCCTTACGGCGCAGGCCTCATTATAGCCCGGGGTCGTGGTGACACGGGCGATCAGCCCGCTGCCGTGATCCGCCTTGGTGATCATCACCAGCGTCATTTTCGATTCTGTCAGGGAATCGGGGTTGAACTCCATATAGTCCGGCTGCTCCTTGTTCAGGATGCGGGCATAACCGTTATAGCATCGTTCGGGCAGGCGGCCAAAGGCAAGCCAGGATTCGCTTGCATCGAGATATTGCCAGGTGGAATCGATCGGGATCCGGGTGATGACATAGTTGAACCGGGAGATCAGCGGATAGATCTCGCTGGCGAACCCATTGTCCCTCGTGCTGAGGATCACCGGGTCGGCATCGATCTTTTCATGCCGCAGCATGGCCGTAAGCAACAGGTTCAGATCGGCCACATTGCCATTGCGGTTCCTGAAGGTGGTTTTTATCGGGTTCGAGGTCCAGAGCGCATCATGATTGGTGCAGGTAAAATTGTCCCTTACCCAATTGTATATCTTCTCCGCCTTTTCACGCGTATTGGCCGCACCTTTTGTGATCAGCTTCAGGCTGTCATCCAGCCAGCCATTGCTTTTGTCCAGGTCGGCGCCAAAGTCCTCGTCCTTCAGCAGGGCCTCACTCACGAGGAACCAGTTGCCCATCTTGTCCTTTCGCGGAACGTTGCGGAAACTATAGGCGCGGAGCTGGAACTCCAGCCGCGACAGGTAGTTATAAAGCGTGGTGGTGAACGGTTCTTCCTTCATGGCCGGAACGTTGCGCATTACCCAGCGGCGGGTGACCACATCGTCGTCATAGGTGAAATGTTCATCCTTTTCCGCACCGCCGGGGTCCACCATATTGAAGTTTACATGGCGGGTATCCATGATAGTGGCGCTGAGCGGCAGGAAGCCATGGCTGACGATAGCGTATTCGAAGAAATTGGGCATCTCCACCTGGTATTCGCTCCACAGGCAGGGATACCTGGCCTGGAAGGCCCAGGGTTGCAGATTGTTCAAAAAGGGAGACTCCTCCGTATAGGTAAACTCGATGATCGAGCCTTCTTTCAGCGCGGGAAAGGTAAATTTCTTCTCCTGCCAGTGTTTGCTGATCTTATCGGTGAAGATCGACTTGTCCTCGAGACGGGTCTCGACGACCTTACCCCCCTCCAGGTTGTAGGTGATGGCTCTAAGGCCTTCCACTCTTTCCGAGGTCGCCCCATTTACATAGATGGGGATGGTGACGGTGGCCGCCTCGAAGCCTTGCTTTTTGATGATCTTGATCCGCTTTGAGCGTTTGAACAACAGGTGGAACCATCCCCGGTTATCGCCTTCGAACGACGTGGTGCCGAAATCGGCGATGATGACGGCATCAGCCGAAGAGTCCAGCGCGTCCACGTTCACGTTGAAATCCTCGGGAGTGACTTTTCCGAATTTGATGGGTATCTTTCCGATCTTGTCCTGGGCGGTCGCCGAAAGGCTGACGCCCAAAAGAAAGAGCAGGGCTATGGTAAGCCGGTTTTGAATGGTCATGGGAGCGGTTTATAGGTGTTTAGAGTTTACTTCTTTTTAAGGACGATCGGCTCGTTCTCCTTTTTCACGACAAAGGCAAAGAAATCCCGCAGGGTGCTGTAGTCATCCGGCGGAAAGGTGGCGCGGTTCAGTTTTACCCGGGCGCGGAGCTGTATTTCGTTCTCGTTCTGCTGTATGAGGTATTCGAAGGAACCCTGGTCGCCGTTATACACCACACGCGTCGATTTAGGCAATTCTTCGACGGCAAAGCCATCGGGGAGTTGCATCGAAAGGATATAGGTTTCGTCGATGGCATAGGGCATCTCCACGGGGTATTTCCTATCGGCGGCGGCAAAGGGGTTCTCGTGCCAGCCGCCACCCAAAATGGGATTAAAATAGAGGGTCCCCGCGTCTGCAGCCGTCTTCATTTGAAAATCATAGTGGATCTTGACGGGATCTTCCGGGCGATCGAGCGAGTCGATGCCTGGATTACTGATAGTGCCGTCGTCCCCCCAGGCCGTCTGGATATTCTTGAAATAACCCTCCAGGCCGTCCTCCGCGATCTTCCTGCGGGTCTGATACGACTCCTCTTTCCCCGGCGTGGATTGCCAGGTACCTTCAATGCCCTTGTCGGTGCCCGAGAGCATCACCACCGTGAATTTGCTCTCCCTCAACGAATCCGCCCAGAACCAGAGCGAAGCGGAGTCCTCTTGGCTGATGACACGCGCGTGACCGTTATAACAGGCGCCGGGCAGTTGACCAAAGCCAAGTTGCGGGTAAGCTGCGTCCAGGTATAAGGTCTTACCGTCGACACGAAGCTGAGCGACGACATAGTTCAGCTTCTGGAGTATCGGGTAGCTTGACAGGTTGAACCCATGATCCCGCGTACTGAGCAGGACCGGGTCGACGGTCAGTCCCTTCCGGCGCAGCATTGCCACGAGCAGCAGGTTGATGTCGCCTACTGTGCCGCTGTTTTTCTTCACCACGTCGTAAAGACTCGTCCGGATATGGAAGTCATAATGATTCGTACAGGTAAAATGACGGCTGATGTAATAATAGATCGCCTTTGCCTGTTCCAGCGGCGTGAGGGTTCCGGGCGCAATCTTATCCAGAGTAGCGTCCATCCAACTGTTGTCTGCGCTGAGCGCCCCACCGAAGTCTTCCCGGCTGAGGAGTTCCTCAGTGGCCTTGGCCCAGGTATTTGTAGTGGGATGGATTTCCTCGCCGCCGTTCCATCCGGATAGTTGGAAACTGATCTTATCGATATAATTATCGGCTGTAGTCAAAAAGCGCTCGGTCCCAAATGCCGGAACGTCATTCATCGCCCACTCGTGCTTTATCGTATTGGCGCCGACCGTCATCGTCGACTGATCTGTACCTCCGAGGCCTGCCTCCGTTTTCCGTGTCACCAGGTAATTGATACGGCCCTCACCGCCTTTATCCACCGCATACGGGTGTACTCCCTGACGAACCAGCACATAAAGCATTGTTTGAGGAATCTCCACCTGGAGATCGCTATGGAGGCAGGGGTAATCTTCCCATTGGAATTCCCAACTGGGCAACTCGTCATATGGCGAGGTCAACTTATAGGAGTATTCGATGATCGAGCCTTCCTTTACTCCGGGAATGGAGAACTTCGTCTTCGAATATTGCTTGTTCACCCGTTCCTGGAAGATATCTTTCGATTCCAGTTTTGTCTCCGTCACCTGGCCATTCTCCAGGTTAAAAGCGGCGGCCCTGACATCGGTCAATTTCACGGGGTTTTCATTCGCGGCGTAGAATTCGACGGCGACGGTCGCAAGCTCGAGCGCGCTCTTGCTGAGTATCGTCGTCTG
>Ga0157372_10003140_pt1 | contig 17807 bp, 12 predicted proteins | sample C55metaG_FD_115307 | JGI IMG/M metagenome (GOLD analysis project Ga0157372, IMG submission 115307) | Corn rhizosphere microbial communities from Kellogg Biological Station, Michigan, USA - C5-5 metaG | ecosystem: Host-associated > Plants > Roots > Rhizosphere > Soil | place: USA: Michigan... | reverse complement strand
TTGCTGCAAGCCGCTATTTCCGGTCGCGGAGTGTTCCAGTGGTTTTCACAGCTGTGAGTCGGGACGCAGATCACGGGTATGTTTTCGTTCAAGGACGGGAAGGCGCCTGCATCGGCTGCCTGTTCCCTGATATGGCCGACGACGACCGCTATCCCTGTCCAGGTACGCCTGCGATTGGTGAAATCCTGCAAGCAGTCGGCGCCCTGGCGGTTTACGCAGTGGATACCCTGCTGATGTCCCGACCCCGAGCCTGGAACTACCGTCGAATCAGCCTTTCTGACTCAACTATGGACGGGGCATCTCAATTCCCTGCCCGTGTCGACTGTCGGGTGTTTGAGCCGCCAACGGCTCATTCGATCACCTCGTGACGGCAATCTCGATGCTCAGCCGCACCTCTTCAGCTCCGAACGCCACGACTGGCAAACGCCTCGCGAATTGTTCGATCAACTGGATGCCGAGTTGGACGTCTGCGCCAGCGCTGAAAACACGAAGTGCCGTCATTTCTTTTCACTCGCCCAAAGACGGCTTGAAGCAGGCATGGCGCGGCGTCTGCTGGATGAACCCACCGTACGGCTCCGCCCTGCCCACATGGATGGCGAAGGCTTATGCCTCATCGCTTGAAGGTGCGACAGTTGTCTGTTTAGTACCGGCTAGGACCGACACCCGCTGGTGGCATGACTTCGCGATGCGAGGGGAAATACGTTTGATCCAGGGGAGATTGAGATTTGGGCAGGCCCGTTTCTGCGCTCCATTTCCGTCTGCCATTGTCGTCTTTAGACCGAAACGGTATCTGTCTCTCGCAGTCAACAGCCGAAGCAGATAGGCAACACTTCACTGAGAACACCTTTTCGCCTCTATAGGAGTGACAATGGCACAACGGTACACCAGAGGGCGTTTCGTTGATACGGCCTCGCTCGGACGCCCGGATCTGCAAGCACCGCCGATGTTCACCCCTGACCGGAGTAACGCTTCGATTCAGGACCGTTATTGTTTTAGGAAAGGAGAACGCATGCGTTCCAATAGACGAAAGAAGACGTTTGTAAAGAGTGTCGCCAAGGGCACAGCCAAAGGGCTCGGCAAGCTCGGTAAGGGTATCGTAACCGGAGTGGTTTCCGAGCTAGCGTCAATCCTGACCTTGGGTCTGTTCAGACCTCCACGAAGGCGACGCTGACGTCTGCAATAACATTCGAAAGAATTCGGGCTAACCCTGGGATGTCTTAATCAAGGATAGAAGAAGGATCAGCAAGGCGACATTCATGAATGCCCCCAAGCCATCTACATTACGCTTACCGATTACGCTTACCGGCGGCTACAATATCGCCTACATTTTGTGGGTCTCCTAAATCTCTGCGAATCTCGTTGGAAGTACCGATTCACGACTTGTAGACAATTCATGCCCTATACGGAGGCATCTACAAACTCGACTACAGTGAAAGGCGTGCCAGTAGCTTGCGGCTGAGATTTAAGCAACTTACGAAGAACACGCACCTGTCCTCGCAACAGGTGCGTTGGCTTTGGAGATGGGCCATGGCCTGTGTGAAGTCAGTAGATTAGGGTTCACGACTAGCTTGACGACGGTATGTCGTCGCGACAGGTGGTCGTCAAGGCAGCTAAATCCTGCCTAGATTTACTGCGCGGTAGCCCGAATTCAGGCTCGGTACGAGCAGTACGACAGATCATCTTGATAGCTGGAAGACGAGCGGCGGCTGAGCCACGGTCAGTTGAGAGCTTTGCAGAACGGGAATGGATGATCCGACGGACAACGGCGTTCCGTCATCTTTGGTGATCTTTAGCTGATTACCCTGCATCGCGAGCTGTACCGGTGTATCGAACGGGATCGTGATTTCATGGTCGCTTCCAACGGCGTCCTGGGCTCTAAGAACGGGCGATAGAAAGAGACCGTTGGGTGTGCGGATTCCCATGAGAATTGGCGCAGCAGTTTTGTCGAGTCCCAACAAGTTGTTGGGATCGTTGATTCGGATCTTCAGCGTGGAGCCCTTTTCGATGTTCAAAACGAATGCCGTCACAGATCTGCCCACGGCAAGACTGAGCGTCGGGGGAGTGGGCGACCAATCGCAAGGATTGAGATATCCTCCTGAAGGAACTTGCGCGCACAGGCGATAAGTTCCAGTATTCAGTCCCCTGAATGAAAAACTTCCATCCACGCCGGAGACCGTTTGCGCGTTGGTCCACGGCACCGTCGATGTCCCAACCGCACTGATGAATGCTCCCGCAATGGGCTTACCATCTGATCCTACCGCCAGGCCAGAAAGATTCTCTGCCGAAACGAATGGGAGTGTAGCCAAAACAACCGCTATTTTGAGGCCGGCCCAGCCAATTGAACGCCGGTGTCGTATTCTCATGCCGATTTCCTTTCTTGAGCACATATGGCTTACTGTACCGTCCAAGTCCCGGACTGAACGAAGCCGGTGTAACCACCACCACGATCCGACAACCCGACGTAATTGTTCTTCGCCCCGCTGAAGGCCGTCTTGAATGTCAACGAGAGATTGACCGTCAACGTATTCCCTGAGCCGCTCACTGAAGAGGTCGCTGCGTTCAAGCGGCATTGGCTGTTCTCAATCGTCGTGCTTGCTCCAAGATTGGTATTACCTGCCCAGGCCGAGCCTGAATCACCCCACAACCAAATCGAGTTTTCGTTGGGGTAGTACCAGAAGTAGCATGCGCCGGCGCCATTCACTGAGCTCTGAATCAGAATATCTGCGCGACCGACGTATTTGTAACCGTTCACATCCGAGATCACGTACTGGAACACCTGGTTCATCCCGCTTCCCGAATTGGGAGTCACCGAAGTCACACTCGGCAACATCGAGGATGCCGCATATCCAGTCCAGGTTCCCATCTGTTGCCAGTTGCTCGACAACCCGCCGTTGTCTGACACAGTCATCAAGCTTTGCTGTGGCCCCACAAAGCTGGAAGCGAACGTGATCGGAACGTTCACCGTAAGATTGTTGCCAGAACCTGAGACTGTTACCCCTCCGGTATTCACCTGGCACTGGCTGTTGCTGAGCGTTCCGGCCGTTCCCGGCGCAACACCACCGAGCCAGACGGTAAACTGATCATTCGCCAGATACACCAGATTCGAAGTCCGGTTGTACAGCACATAGCACCCGTTGATGCCTGACGTCCACCAATTAATAATCATGTTGACCGACGAAATATAGGTGTACCCATTGGGACTCGATGCGACAAATGAGAACGTCTGCGTTGCTCCTGATCCGGATGATGGCGTCACCGACACGTTCGTTGGGGGTTGGTTCAGCGGGCCATTCGTGATCGTGTATGCGCCCGACGTGACCTGACTGTCGCTCATTCCAGCTTTATAAGCAATCGCTTTTAGAGTCAGGGTATTAGCCACCACCACGGAACCGCTATACAGAAGCCCTGTCGAAGAAGTAGGCGTTGTCCCATCTACGGTGTATCGAATGGAAGCTCCAGTTGTGGCGGTGCTAACTGTTACCGTCTGCGTCGAAGTGTACGTGCCCGCCGTTGGACTGAACGTCGGAGCCGAGACCGGAGGCGGTCCATTTGAGACCACGAACGAGCGTTCCACACTCGTCACATGCGGAGTCGGATCAGCGTCAGTAGCAACGACCTTGAAGGTGTGCGTGCCATTCGTGGCCGTCGTCGTATCCCAGGCGTAATGGAAACCCACGTTTGGGCAACCGGGTATCTGGGGACGTGTGATGCAGGTATTTGGCGTTCCCGCTGGTGCCGTGTCTCCCAATGTGGCGTTCCCAATCTTAATGTTGTCTACAAACGCCTCCACTGACGAAATAGCCCTTTCAGCAGCGCTCAGATTATCGAATGCGTATCCTTGAATCGAAACTGTTCCAGCGGGCAGAGTGGTGGCATTCGCGGGAGTGTTCCCTGCGAAGCCGATGACCGGAGGCGCGAAGTCCGGCACCATCCAATAGCCCATTTGGACCGGAGCGACGGTCGTAGCACCGTATATATCGAACGCACGTAGGTATATCTGCTTGGTTCCTTTCCATTGAGGATTGAACAACAAGCGGAAAGTCAGTCTTACTGCCTGGTTCCCCGGAGCGGTCGTGATCGTACTCTTTGCCAGGTCCCATCCGCACTGGCTATTCTGCATCGTTTGCGTATTATAGGTTGCCAAAACCGATGATGAAAACCCATTCCCAGTATCGTTCTCTAATCGAACTGGAACATAGCTCAGATTTGCCAAATCCCATTGCAAGTCACAGCTGTTTTGGGGAGATGGAAACGCTCCGTCCGCGTTGTTTGTGATCAGCAGTTCTATTGGCTCCCAGTTCGTCTCGTTATGACCGTTCCAATACCCTACGTCGAGCACGAACGTGTAATCAGCGATCTCAACACCATTCGAATTAGTCGGATAGAGAATGATGCCGTTCGGATAGGAGGAGCCGTACAAATAGATAGTGGCGTGAGCCGTGTACGTGAGGTACGTCGCCGTGACAGTGACAAACTGCGGTGACGAGATATTCAGCGGCGATGTGTAATGCCCTGAGCTATCGATTGTGCCGGCCCCAGTAGACGGATTAATGCTCCAGCTAGCTGATTGTGCCACACCACTAAGAAGAGCTTGAAAGTTCTGCGATTGCGCAGAAAACAGTTGGACGAAACTGGGACTGATTGTGAAGCTGGTCGTTCCAGCTTGGTTTACCGTGAACAGTTTCCCTCCGATATACCAACTCAAAGACCGCGGGCTCGACGAAGGATTGGGAGCAACGCTGTAGCTCAACGTTGTCGTCGCCCCGGCCGGGCCGGACGCACCGCTTTGAATCGTGATTCCTTGGGGAGGAGGGTCACTGCTCCAGGGCGAGCCAGTTGGCGCTATGACCTGCACCGTTGGGAATGGGGTGGTTTGAATTCCGCCGGAGGGCGCCGAAGCCGAGGCCGGATTCAGAGTGATTCCGCCATACTGGGTCACCTGTACTGTGACTTGTCCCGTCGATGCAGAAATCACGATCTGGCCATCAGTACGCTGAACGGAACTCGGGTTTGCGCTAGCCGTAAAGCTAAATGTCCGATCTCCGGTTTGCGTTTGATAGAGAGTCGGATCAACCTGAATCCAGGAAGAGACGCTACTTACGTTCCAGCTGACCGATCCGCCGGTATTGACTACAACCGATTGGTTACCCAAACCACCGGTGCCCGACACGGTGACAACTGGAGGAGTTACATTTACAAAGCCTCCAGATGGATCCTGGGAAACAGTGAATGTCGCACTGGCAATGGTCAGTGTTCCGACTCTTTGGGTAGTTCCGAGATTCTGATCGACCGAATAGGTGACAGTGGAATTGCCGGATCCACTTGCCGCGCTAGTAATATGCAGCCATGAGTTGTTACTCGAAGCCTGCCAGGTACCAGCTTTTGTCAAACTTATAGTGTTATTGGACGTGGCATTGCTGGGCAGGTTCGCGGACAGCGGAGTCAGGATTGGCACGACCGACAGCGCAAACTGTGCTGATGTGGCAACGCCGGGAATCGATGCAGTGATGCCAACGGTATGCTGTGAGGCGGTCGTCACAACGGGCGAATATAGACCGGCCGCTGATATCGATCCTTCAGTAGAAGCCCAACTAATCTGGCCTTGATTCGACGGAGTCACGGTGGCCGAGAATTGAAGTGTGTCTCCTGCACCCACAGAAGTGACGCCGCCAGCCGATGTCACAGTTATCAAGACCGTGGGGTTTTCAATTGCAATTACACGATCGCCTAGCCGAATATACTCTCGCGACGGCTGCTGCGCGAGGATGTAGCCTATTCCGAATGTGCACAGAATCAGTCGCTTTATCGCTTTTAGGACGGACTTATCCACCAGCTGCTGCTCCTTGCAGAGACTCTGAATGCTTCATTGTTCTGGGAACTGATTGGTCAGTATGTAGTACAGTCCATTGTCGTGTCAACGTTTTTTTCTTACTACTTTGTTTTTTCCTTGACACGTCCGCTGGTGCACCATAATATGGAATACGCTTTATTCCGATTATCCCGAGTATGAATAACAGTCAGTGCCATACTTCTGAGTCTTTAGCGAGATTGCGGCGCTATTATTCTGCCGTTTTGGGCGCATCGGCGCTTGTGATTACTAGTGGGTTGTCCTGTGCTGCAACCCTCAATGCGGTGATTGTTTCTGACCGAGGTCGACCTGTTTCATCGGTGGTCGTTAATCTACAGAGAGTGGGAGAGGGTGCTCCAATCACGCAGGTCGCAAAGACAGACGAGGGGGGCAAGATTACCGTCGATCTTCCTGATGGCATCTGGGCTTTGTGTACCAGCTCGCCGGCTGAAGCATTGCTGGATTCGTGCCAGTGGACGGACGCTCTTCCTACTGTCCGATCCGGTTCCAGCAATGCTCGTTCGGCCATTACAGTGGTGTTACATACAGGCGCGCTCTTGAAGTTCCGCATCGAGGTACCGGTTTCCCTCCTAAGGGTGCCGCCTGAAGCGGGAGGAGCGCACGTGAATGTCGGAGCCTTCACTACAAAGGGACACTATCATGCTGCGCAGAGAGTTTCCGAGGACGCTGCCGGTTGGGACTATGAATTGCTCGTCCCCTCGGTGGCGGACCTTACTGTATCGGTCATAGCCTTCAACGCTCAGGCGCTTGACGCAGCTGGCAAAGGCGTCACAGGCGCGACGCCGGAGTCCTTCAAAACCACACCAGCAGAGCTTTCAAAGGTCCGTAGTTTTCAGCTCGTACCGTTGGGGAAATGATGTCAACGGTACGACTTCTGTTCGCTCAGGTCTGGCCAGAACCAAAACACGTCATTGATTCGCCGTAGCCCTTTACCATGGTAATCCGCAAGATGTGCGAAAAGGGCGGCGTTTGGAAACAGGAGAATAACTTGAGTTTTGTCCGGTCGAGGAATCAGGAGAGTCCAAGGTGAGTGAGGGCGCGCGCAAAACCCTGAGGTGCGTTCGAAGCCGAGGGGCAAAGGCTTGGAGTTGCATTGCGTCCGTGCTCCTTTTAGGCCAATTCTATTGGCTCCCACCTGCGCTCAGTGGATTATTGCAGCAAACCGCCTTTGCGCAAGGTTCTAGCAAGTCAGCCGACGACGCGATGGTCTACTATGACCTGGGCCGTGTTCCTACCCAAATGCGCGAACATTTCAGAATACTTGGCGATCGCTTGCAAAAACCCGGCAAAGAGCGGGTTAGCTTGACGGGTTCACTAACGACGCTAGCAGGTACGGGATCCGTCCAGGTGACTCTCGAAAACGGCGGAAAGCTGCGAATCCAAGGCGCGAAAGACATCACTTTCGATGCCACTAAGCCGCACCAGACCGCATTGAGCCAGGCCGACGACAGTCTGCTGCAGGCTCTAGTAGACGACATCCCAGACACTTTGATGGAATACATATCCCACGGCTTGGCGTTTCAGGTCATTGGACGAGGGTTTCGCGACGGGCGAGGCGGACTCTGTGATTTTTACGACATTTCGTCGCCGAAAAAGACCGACGCGAGCCTGAGCCGGTTGAAACGGTACTGTTTCGATTCGAGTACTCTATTGCTGCGCTCCGTCCAGTACCTCGAGAGTTCGGCTCCCGGCGCGCGCCTACTAGAAACCCGCTTTGAGGACTGGCGGACCATAAACGGCCAAGCTGTGCCCGCACGTGTGGTCCGTTTGGAGGGTGGATTAACGGTCTTTACCGTTCAAGCCCAGACTGTAGCCGTATCAGCGCGAATGAACGACACCCTTTTCGGGTCGAACTAGCTCCAGGGAGAACGCTTTGATAAACAGGATAAAACCGGTTTGTTCGACGATCGTCACGCTCGAATCGATTCTGGTCGTTTTCCTCGCAGCAGGTACACCATCAGCGCAGGCTCAGTGGACCAAAGAACTTGGACAGCGCGGATTCGTTCCGGGCGCACCCTTCGATCTCGGCGGCTTGGATTCCGTAAACATGGCCAACGGCAATCTAGTGCTCAACATTCCCATCACGAGTATGGCGCCCGGGCATGCCGGCCACAGCATTGATATTTCCCTAACGTACAACTCCTCACATTGGAACACCTCAGAAGGCATGCTGAGTTCGACTCCGCCGGTAAAGGTTACGAGGCTTCAGGACTCGGGTGCTTGGAATATCAACTATGGTTTTCGGTACGGGCTTGATGTTGAGCAACACATACCATCTGACTCCTGTTCGTATCAATCTGGGGCCAGCGGCCCGGGCATGGTTTCTCCAGTCGACGGTGTCTACCAATTTCGAACGCGGATGATCTTCCCTGACGGTAGCCAGCATGTACTCTATTTGGCCAACTTCGGCCAGTGGCTTGCCGGGGACAGCAACGGATGGTATACCTACGACCCTGCCGGAAAGCCCGCAGACTGCATCGCGGTTACTCCCAACCATACTGCGTGGGTTACCGGCAATCTGACGTATTACACTCGCGACGGCACTTTCGTCCGATTAGTTACCGGGGGTGGGACATCAGGAACCAACTGGTGGAATATTCCGTGGACCATGTACTTCCCAGATGGGAGGCGAGTGGAAGGAGTTGGCGGGGAGACTACAGGCATCTATGATCGCAACAACAATAAAATTACCGTAACGAAGGATCCGGCATCAACCTGTTTCACGGCCGCGGCTAGCAGTGCTATCTATGACATCACAGACGAGGCGTTCCCCAGCGCGAAGCGATGCATGCAGGTGGAGTTTGGGTTGAATTCCCATACATACATCCGCCAGACCGGAGCCGATGGAAATCCGAACGCCCCGATCGTCTGGGACATTACCTGGCAGAGCCTCTCGAACTCGATAGGGTTTTCATATCCCTGCACGGTTGTCGACCCATCCAACCAGCAGCCCACCGCGGGCCTGTGTCCGTTCCCCCAGTCCGGAAACACCCAATACACGATCACTCAGCTGGATATGCAGAACTTCACGTGCGGAGGGACCGACTGCACCCAACACTACCAGTTTCTCTATGAGGACTCGTCATCGGGTCTCCTGACCACCGTTGTGCTTCCTACCGGCGGAAAACTGCACTATCAGTACAACGGCGTGGGTACGATCGACGACATGTCGAATCAGTTCACTGTTTGGAACAAGACGATTGAATACCAAGACCCCGAGACCTCCGGCACATTGCTGGAGCACTTGCATTACGACATCTCCATAGCGAACTTCTGCAATACGGTGATGAATTTGGATCAGGGAGCAACGAGCCAGGTCAGCCATTGTTTCTACGATCCTTACGGATACGGCCAACTGGGAGGCCGCGCTTACAGGATTCAGCAGCCAGACGGTAGCTCCGTAGAAACATTCTGGTTCCGCAGCCCGCCAAACAGCGATGGGGGCTGGACACAGGACGCCAACCCGATGGTGAAGCGAGAGATTCATACATCCGCAGCGGGAGGATCGCCCACCGTCTCCGCGATTAGGGATCTCAAAACCGACTTAAATGGCAACATCCACCAAGTGGACGAGTATGATTGGGTTTCGTATTCATCCATACCGCATCCTAACAGCACACCGAGTTCATCAATCAATGACTTCCCCTTAACTGGCCTGACACTCATACGGTCGACAGCCACCCTGTATTCCTACGACGTTCCGCTCTCAATTTTCCCGGTGCCGACGAACAGCAGCACTGCCGGGGCCGACGAGTATTGGCACAGCGCTGCGACTTTGCTGAACGCGCCCAGCTCCGTCAGCGTTACAGCGTCCGGCCTTGTCTCCTACAATCAGTTCGACTACGACAATCCTCGTTCAACCGGGAACCTGCTCCGAGAGTGGCGCTGGGACAACACAAAACCGGCTGGGTTCACCACGCCGCTCACAACCTCAAACGCCGTCAAGACCGAGCGGACCTATGGGTCGGGCGGAGACGTGATATTCGAATACGACCCGGACGGCCGAACTACGTTCTATCAGTACAACAACAGCACGCACCCGTATCCCACGGACATGTTTGAAGCGTATGGCGCCCCGGAAGTGCGCCATTGGTCCTTCGTTTGGAACACTAACATCGGCCTGCGCACCTCGGAAACGGACGTCGACAACTCCCTTACTACAAATGTTGACTACGATAAGCGCGGCCGCGTGACATTGCTCAAGCAAGGCAACGATTCCCGCGAGACAAAGACTGAGTACGACGACGGAGCGCGCACGGTGACCGTCAAATCCGACCTGAATTTCAGTGGTGATCAGGCCCTACAAACAGTCATTACGATGGATCAGCTTGGGCGCAAATGGAAGACTACCAACACTGGCCTGGGTATCGAGACGCACCAGTTTCAGAGAACCGACGGGAGTGGAACCTACCAGCTTGCATCCAATCCGTTCTACCTTACCGGTGCAAACTCGGGCTGGACGCGGACCGCGCTCGATAAGAATGGCCGTGTGGTGGAAGTTCGAAGCTTCACGGGATCTGGAAAGCCCGCACCCTGGGGAACCAACGCATCATCGAGTGGAGCAACTACGACTGTTTACGGGGCCGAATGCACAGGCTCTTCCCAATGCACCAATCCGACGCCTGGCGCCACGCAAACGGTGACCGATCCGGCAGGCAACCAGCGGAAGTTGGTCTCCGATGGGCTTGGGCGACTGAAATATGTCGTCGAGGCCGGGACGTACACCACTACCTATAGCTACAACGCTCTGGACAACCTGTCGGGAGTCAATCAAAGCGGGCAGACGCGGACCTTCTCTTACAGCAGTCTGGGCCGTCTCACGGGAGCGTCCAACCCGGAGAGCGGCACCGTCAGCTATACCTATGACAACAGCGGGAACTTGCTGACTCGTACCGATGCACGAAGCTTGGTCACCACCACGGCCTATGACAACCTGAAGCGCACGAAAACCAAGAGCTATTCCGACGGCACTACACCCAACGTCACCTATTGCTACGATGGCACGACTTGGACCGGCACTTATGCTCAATGCACGGGATCACGAGCTGCACCGTTCGTGGGTCGCCTGACGGAGGAAGTGGCTTCTGACTCGAGCCCTTGGGCCTCGTCCAACAGATTCACCAACTATGACGCTCTGGGGCGAGTAACTGCTAGCGTGCAGACGACCGCGGGCGCACCCTACCCCTCCTTCAGCTATCAGTACAAGCTCAACGACGGGCTGTCGCAAATCACGTACCCCTCTGGCCGAGTTGTGAACTACTCCTATGATGGAGGAGGACGAGTGCAGGCTGTGAGTGGAATCCAGAGCGGGAACACCAAGGATTACACCAACCCCAGTACGCCGATTTCTTATGCTGCCCATGGGGCTCTGGATGCATTGAAATTCGCTAGCCCCAACCTACTCGTGGAACAGCACTGCTATAATTCGCGGCTGCAGCCGATAGGGATTCGCGTAGGTGCGTCTACAACGACGGGTTGCGCAGACAGCTCGGACATCCTGAATCTCAGTTATACTTTTTCCGCGACGCAGAACAACGGTAACGTACAGGGTCAGACGATCACGCGCCGCTCTCCGCAGAGCGGAACCCAAACGTGGACCCACGTTTACACGTACACCGACGGGCTGAACAGATTGACCGGGGCTTCGGAATCTGGCTCGGGCAGTTGGACTCAGACCTATGGGTATGACCCCTCTGGTCGCGGTAACCGCTGGGTGAACAGCACCGGACTTCCATCCGCGAGCTTTGAAGTCCCCAACGCCAACTGGTATCTCTCTAACAATAAAATTAGCAGTCCCAACGGAGCCTGGACGTATGACGCTGCGGGTAACCTTCAGGCGATCTCAGGGATGCCAGATCGGAGCTTTGACTACGATGCTGAGAACCGGATCAAGATCGCCATCGTGAACGGTCCAACCACAACTTACAAATACGACGGCTACGGACGCCGGATGAGCAAGACGTGGAATGGACAGACGACGACGTTCGTCTACGACGCATTCGGCAATTTGGCCGCGGAGTACGGCGGCCCTCCTGCGCCGTCCGGAACACAATACGTCACGGGTGATCACCTCGGCTCCACTCGGCTCGTGACGGACTCTTCTGGAGTGGTCGCGAAGTGCTACGCCTACCTGCCGTTCGGTGAAGAGATTGGTAATGGAACAGCGGGCCGAACCTCGCCATGTTTTGGCAGCGGGTCCTTTCCGGTGGCGGGCGGAGGTTCAAATATCGAATTTACAGGCCAGTTAAGAGATGGGGAGACCGGCTGGGATTATTTTGGGGCTCGCTACATGAGCGCGGCACAGGGGCGCTTCACTTCACCCGACGAGTTTACCGGAGGCATAGTAGATCCGTTCACAGGCACCCACGCGGGCAAGCCAGGACCGTTGCCATATGCGGATATCACCGATCCGCAAACCCTTAACAAGTACGCATATGTTCGGAACAATCCGCTCAGATATACCGATCCGGATGGCCACTGTGTTGCGGCGATCATCGATACTATCGCCTGCGTGGCGGTCGGAGTAGCTATCGTAGAAGGTATCGAGTCCCTGTGGAAAGCCAAGAATGACACAGAAATGGAACGAATCCGAGTAAGGCAAGCTGAAACAGCACAGGATCGGATGTATGTAGTTTGTGGACGGGGCACTTCGACTGCCTGCAACGAAGCCACGTCTGCCTTCGCCAAGGCTATGTTGGGCGTAAATAAGCGAGGGTCTGCGTTGCTTGGTGATATGATCTTCTTTCCGGGCACATTCGCGAGTGGCCCCTTACCTTCAAGCGGTGAAGATGCGATTGTTGATCAGCTAAAGGACCAGATGGTTGAAAGAATGATCGAACGCGCGCAATCCGAGGCCGACGAGAAACGTAGGCAAAAGGAACAAAAACAAAAGGAGGGGGAAGAACGACGTCGTCGCGAAGAAGAAGAGAAGCGGAAATAAACTCAAATGACACAGTAGCGATGGCAAGTCCGTTCTTTCAAACCCGACCTCAGCAGGTCAGAATCCTTGTTTTGTTGACGTTGTTATGGTTTGGTGTAATATTTAATCCTGGCATCAGAAGGGCCCTTTCATCAGTGTTCCGCAGCAATCCTGTGCGTAACGATCGAATCCAGGTTGTTATTCCTCGCACGTGGCTAGTCGACCAGGAAGACTCAGAAGTGACGGCGTGGATTCCGTGTATGACGACGTTCTGCTCGCAGCCGCGTGCGTTGGTTACGCTTCGGATTAACGATTGGCTTACTGAGCACAAGGAAGTGTGGCAGACGTCCACGGAAGCTACTTTCAAGGAGTATGGATTCTCAACTTCAAGGTTGCGGACATTCAACCCGTCGACGGGGCTTGTTCGGTGTATTGAGGGGAGCCACGAAACTGGCGGGGGCAGAGCCAGGAGCATATGCCTTGCATTTCAGTCAGGTATTCTCTCGAGCTACGAAGGCGTGCAATCGGAACTAAACACTTTCTACGCCATGGTGACGTCCGCCAACGGTGTTCGACAGAATTGACTGGAGTAGCAGGACGGACGAGACAGTCGCAGGGGTTTAAGGGTCTTCTTGTGCTCTTCGAGTTCGGGTGCCGAAACTGGATTGCCGGTTGAAGCCGCCAGCGACGCCAGACTAAGGTGCGGGCACTCGATGTGTTGAATTTCCAAACTGCGAACGCGTGATTTCCACGATGAAATGAGCGACCCAAGATGCTTTTCGAGCCGACTGCGGCAGGCGTTCTCGAACAACGCAACGTGCGAATCACGGGTTGCCCAAAGCTGCTCGATCTCGGATACGCCATTTGCTTGGATCTCAGAAAGCCACCCAACGAAGGTCTTGGACCGTGGGTCGTTGGCCGATGCCCAAAGTAGAAGGTATGCTTCGGTGCGTTGCTGAAATCGGGTCTCGGCCAACGATATGGTCTTGTCTAGAAGATGCTCCGTGACAGCCATTTCATAACTTGTTTTCCGGTGGCCTGTATGTATATCGGCCCTAACCAGTTGCGAATCGTAAACCCTCAGATAGAGGGTGTGCCTATCGCACAGCTCTTCGCACTGGAGATCAAGCTTGCGTTGGGCGAGCTCGGGTAGTATTGGCAGTTCCATCATCGCTCCCTTTCTGCGCGATGTCCTTTCTCCCGAAGGAGTGCCGCCAGCAGGTAAAGGGTTCCTGCTTGTCGCCTGGCCGGGCTAGGCGGCTAAGAACATTTTACGTGATTATGATTCGGACGCTGCAAGTGCTGGAGGCCGATGTTGATCTACAGTTAGATCGGCGGAAAAAATGACGCTAGATCCCTAGTGGTCTTTTTGGTATTTTCTTGACGAGTTCGTCACGTCTTTTAGCCTGCCTCGCACTGAAGAGTCGGTAAGCTTGTAACAGTGCGATGAGGGTCAGGACGGCCACGACGAGGCGACGGTTTGATCCAAACAGAGCCAATCCGCGTGGCGTAACGGCAAGACTCAGTGCGGAGACTACCAGTACGAGCGTAAAGACGGTACGAAGCATGGCCACCGCGTCGGACAATTTATCCTAACAATCCAATACGCTGGACACCATCCGTTGCAGAGCAACGATAGCCAAACGGACCAAGCCTATTGGGCGAACATCGATAAGCTGGATATCGAGTACTCTCCCGAGCATCTCGATCGATACCGCGACTTCTGCGACGGGTCGGGACGTTACGGATCGGTATCGTGATTTCGCGGTCGCTTGTGCCAGCCGAAGAGCCCGTCGGTAAGTGCGATAAGCAGCGAGGAGGCTCTCGTGGACGCGAACGGACAGGACTGCCAGCCACAGCGGGTCATCACCGCGCTTTTTGTGCCCCTGCCAAATCATCAAGAGCCCAAGCGTTTTCTGGACTGCCACTGCCAATTCTGCAGCCCTCCGCTGTAATTGCGCCGCAAGATGCAGGTAGCGCGGCTTCCGTTTCGCCATGGTGCAGAGCTTGAGTGCTGTCTGGAGCTTCTTCTCCGGGACCCGCGCCTGTGGCTGTGCGGATTTCAACAGATGGTAGACTTCCGCCTCCCCAAGCTGAGCGGTGCCATTGAACTGAATCTCGATGTATGAGGACGACTCGTTGAGCACCTTCTTCACGGCCGTTATGGCCCCGTCCACGTCTCCTCGCCGGAATCGCTTATGCGCGGCCTGTAGCTCCAGCTGAAATCCCTTCAAATGGAAATCCTCTGCCACCTCCGAGAGCCGTTCGACCGGCTGCTTCGCCATCGCATCGCGGAAATCGACGGCGCGCGTGTCGAGCAATACACGGCTGATCATGGCCATCTTCGCTTGTGTCAGCTCGGTCAGGAACCGTTCCATGCGGTCGGGTAACAGGTTGGGTGTCGGTATGCGTACCGTGAGGCTTTTCGTCTCACCTCTCTCCAGCGACGCCAAGACCTCCTGGTCGAGCTGGATCGCGCTCCAGAATAGCTGTTTCTTGATCACGTCCGCGTGAAATAGGAAGGTGGGTTGCTCGAGCTGACGTGTCAAGTAGTCCGCGGCATCCTGCTCCAAGGGCTGGGAGATGAACGTCCCGTCACTGGAGTATTTTGTGTGGCGTGACCCCTTGAGCTGCCCGGCGAACATCACTCCCGTACTCTCGCGGTTCTTGAAGAACTCGACGACATGCCGTAATCGCATTCGCTGGGCGTAATAGCCCACTTAGCGAAGGTAGTGCGGAAGAGCGCGTCCGCGTCGCTGTCCGTCTCGTGTTGCTCAGGCCTTTTCACGGGAAGTCGATTCGTTTAATTGTGCCAGAGTTGCTTGATTGGCAGGTCCCTTTTGCAGTGCGCTCTCGACCAAAGAGACGATGGTGTTCGCGTCCCCGGCTCAAACACGGCGGGAGCTGGCCGCCGCCCAATAAATACTTCAGGCCCGATCGAATCGTCGCGACGCGCCCCGAGATTGCGAGCTGTGATACCCTCGTTCCCTATCAGTGTCGTCACCGGTCGAACAGGAATTAGCACTCCGGCAGAAACTTTGGTCGCGATTGCTGGAACGCGGTGGGCCAAGCGCCGTTGGCCCCCAAACCCTTCGGGAGTTGGGCATGTATGGAGGGGCGCAAGGCATCTGGGTGGACAAAGTCCGCACGGAGACAATTGCATCGCTGGTGTGACGGTAGGTCTCTTACACACCGGATCCAGCTATGCCGACGATCTCTCCGCGGACGGCGTAATCTATCACTATCCCAAGACTCAGCGCCCAGCGAGCCGTGACCTTTCTGAGATCGACAGCACGAAGGCTGCAGGCGATTTGAGGCTACCCGTCTTCGTTATCACGCACTCGACAGCGAAATCGAGTACACGCGATGTCCACTTAGGCTGGGTTGAAGGCTGGGATGACTCGTCTAGGCTTTTTCTAGTCTCCTTCAGGAGCGAGCCGCCGGAAACCTTACTGACGGCAGATGAGAGTGACCAAACAGAGTTTACGCCGACGGAAGATTCCCCCGGGAAGAAGACAACAGTGTTTTCCCGGCCTGATCAGCGCCGGTTTAAATTCCGCGTGTTCCAGAGATATGGAGCACGCTGCGCCGTCTGCGACGTGAGCATTGCTGAACTGCTCGATGCAGTGCACCTCCTTCCGAAGCGTCGGAATGGAACCGATGACCCGCGAAACGGTCTTGTGCTATGTCCCCTTCACCATCGAGCATTCGACGGCGGTTTATTTGGCATTGAAGCCGAAACGCTGACTATTGTTTATCAGCAAAATGGACCGAGCGCGGACGAGCTATTGATATCACGAAAAACGCTCGACCACCTTAGGCGAAAACCTCACCAAATCGCCCTCACGGGGGCATGGAGGGAGTATTGGCACGGTTAATCACGAAGCCAGCTTTGACCCTGGATTCCGCGGCTCGTCAATCATCAGCCCCAGGAGCGCTGTTGGGCTTTCTTAGTCTCCTGGATTGTTTGCCGTCAATGGCGGGATTGTTGACTAGACCGCAACTCTCAACTTGATCGCATCGTTCGGCGCATGAACCAGATCCTGCCTCGTGCCGAGATAGCGCTCTGTAGTCTGCACTGATGCGTGCCCCAGTAAAAGCTGAATCTGTTCAAGTTCCCCACCCCCGGCGCGACACAACTTGGCGCAGGTGCGACGCAAATCATGGGGTGCGATTCCGGGAACGCCAGCGGCTTCGGCGTAAGGCTTGATGAGCTGCCAGACGACCTTCTCGGACAAGACATCGCCACTAAGCTGGTCGGCACGGTTGACGGGCCGAAAAACGCGACCATTCTCTACGGCAGCCGCCGATGTCCAAGCATCAATCGCAACATTTACCCAATTCGGCATCGGCGCGGTGCGAACACGTCCGTGCTTCCCAACAAGATCGACGATGCACCAGCGTCCATCGCGTTGCTGCACATGGGCAAACGTGAGCGCTGCTACCTCAGACCGTCGGAGGCCGCAGCCGAGGAGAACCGCGATGATTGCCCGGTCCCGCAGTCCCTTCGTGGTTGTGACATCGGGCGCGCTCAGCAGAGCCTGAGCCTGCCTCAGGGACAGCCAGTTCCCCACGCGGATCCCTTGAGACTTGGCGCTCTTGACGCGGCTGATTCCGGCGGCAAGCTCCGGGGCCAGCAGTCCGTTATCAGCCGCCTCGGCAGCGAGCTTTCGGATCGCCGACATTCTAATAATGATGGACGACGACCCGAGGCAACGGTCCTCCAGCGATACCCGCCATGCGCTCACGGTCGCTTTGGTGAAGCCGGGGCGCGGCGCCTGCTGGAACCATCCCAGGAACTCGTCCAGCGCCATGTTGTACACGCGCTTCGTAATCGGCGATGAGACGCTGTCGAGCACGAGCGTCTTCAACTTCTGCCACTGCGCTATCTTTTCAACGGCAATCAAATCGTTCACTTTGGGTCCTTTTAATGGGCATTAACGGTAGCTGCGTCATGTGGACATTACCTCTGCTTGAGGGGAACATCAAGAAGAGAATTCCCGCGTTGGATCCGATGCA
>Ga0157372_10003139_pt1 | contig 17808 bp, 13 predicted proteins | sample C55metaG_FD_115307 | JGI IMG/M metagenome (GOLD analysis project Ga0157372, IMG submission 115307) | Corn rhizosphere microbial communities from Kellogg Biological Station, Michigan, USA - C5-5 metaG | ecosystem: Host-associated > Plants > Roots > Rhizosphere > Soil | place: USA: Michigan... | reverse complement strand
TAATGTCATCAAGCAAGCAAGTTTTTCAGGCTGATAATCCCGGTAGGTGGAACCGTTTTAAATGGTTGAGTCGTGTACTACTGGCTGCATTGATTATTGGTATAATAGCCGTTTTCGTTACTATCCGCTCAACCTACTACCCCGAGCTTCCCAACCTTAACCCTGCTCCCAAAAAAATGACCAAGGAGGAGCTTGAGCAATTAAAAAAGTCAACGAAGTTCAAATCATTCAAAATACAAAAATCTGAAATAGAAGCACTTGAAAGAGCTAAGAAATTACACCAGCTTAAACAACCTAACAATAAAGACCGTATAAACGCCGCCTTTTATCGTGCGTGGGAACCACAGGCTTATAACTCGCTGGTGGTGAATATTGGCCACCTGGATATGGTAGTGAGCGAAGGCTTTTCTATAGTGCCTAAAACTGATACCATTGTAACCAAGCTCGATACCGGGCTGATGAACCTCAATAAAAAATACAACAAACCAATTATTGTATCGCTGTCAAACTACGTAAACTACAACAACACACATGGCGGCTACGACACTAAAGATGTCGACCGTATTGTTAACAATAAAACACTCCGTAGTAATTTTATTAACAGCATAGTTAACTCGCTTACCAAAAATAAACTGAAGGGTGTCAACGTTGATTTTGATGAGCTAAGGGACCGCAACAGTAAAAATTACATAGCATTTCAAAATGAGCTTTATACAACCTTGCATGCCAAAGGTTTCCTGGTTACTCAAAACGTAGTGCCGGAGGATGAAAGTTTTGATATCACAAAGCTCCAGCATGTAAACGATTTCCTGTTCATCATGGCTATTGATGAGCATTATGAAGCAACCAATGCCGGTGATCTTTCAAATCAGCGCTGGGTTGAGCAAATCCTCGATGACGTATGTTCAAAAGTGCCGTCAGAAAAAATAATCTTAACATTTGCAGGCGGCGCTTATGACTGGCCAGAAGGCAGTGTAGGTAAAACTATCGGTTATCAGCAGGCTATCAGTACTGCAGAGGAGCAAAAAAGCAAAATTACTTTTGATCCTAATTCGGCCAACCTGCACTTTACTTATATAGACAAGGACAGCCTTGACCATACCATTTACTTTACAGACGCGGCAACAAACTTTAACGTGATCCGCATGGCCGACGACTGGGCCACCGGCGGCGTGGCTTTATGGCGTTTAGGTGCCGAAGATCCGCGTTTGTGGACATTTTTCCAGAAAAACCTGTCGATAGACTCATTGAAAAAAACAGGTGTGGATATGCGGAGACTTACGTCTGTAGGTTTGAACAACCGTGTAAATGTTGACTATGATGGTGATGGCGAGGTGCTTGACCTCATTACTACTCCTACCACCGGGGTAATTGATGTAAAAATGGATACATCTACGTTTACCATCCTCAATCAGCATTATATAAAACTTCCTACTAAATATGTGATCCGCAGGTATGGTTATGCCCCTAAGAAAGTGGTTTTAACTTTTGATGACGGCCCCGACCCCGATTTTACCCCGCGTATTTTAGATATCCTCAAAGCCGAAAAGGTACCGGCAGCATTCTTTGTTGTGGGTTCTATGGCCGAAAAAAACATACAGTTATTGCGGCGCGAATACGAAGAAGGTTATGAAATAGGCAATCACACGTTCTTCCACCCCGATATTTCAACCATCAGCTTAAAAAGGGTGATCCTGGAGCTTAACTCCACGCGCAAACTTATTGAATCTGTAACCGGCCGAAGCACTATCCTTTTCCGCCCGCCATTTAATGCCGATGCCGAGCCGCAAACCCTTGCCGAAGTTATTCCGGTTGCGGAAAGCCGCCGTCAAAGCTATATCACCATCGGCGAATCTATCGATCCCTGGGATTGGCAGCCCGGCGTAACTGCCGATAGTATCATCGCCCGCACCATAAGGCAAAAAGATAACGGATCGATGATATTACTGCATGATGCAGGAGGTGATACCCGTGAAGAAACCGTTAAAGCCCTTCCTGCAATCATTCATTACTTTAAATCGCAAGGGTACCAGTTTACCACTATTGCCGATGTGCTGGGCAAAACTAAGGACGACCTGATGCCGCCGATTAAACCGGATCCAAGCACAGGCATTTTCGGGCCCGCTTATGATGTTTTTATTCATGGTTATTACTATATAAACTGGGCGCTGATTTATATATTCCTGTCGGCTATATTCCTGGCTATTGGTCGCATTGTGCTTATTGGTATTTTGGCTGTAAGGCAGCGAAGCATGGATAAAAAATCCAAAAAGCTTGATCGCAATGCCGATGTGATGCCTGCGGTGAGCATCATTGTTCCTGCCTACAACGAGGAAGTTAATGCAGTAGCAACTATACAAAGCCTGCTCAAAACCGATTATCCATCGTTCGAGATCATTTTCGTTGATGACGGATCAAAAGATAAAACATTTGAGGTTGTAGAATCCGCCTATAAAGGTAATCCGCTCATCAAGATCTTAACCAAACCAAACGGAGGTAAGGCATCAGCATTAAACTTTGGCATTACCCACGCCCAAAATGATTTTGTGGTTTGTATTGACGCCGATACCCAGCTCAAAACTGATGCTGTTTACCAGCTCATGACCTATTTTACAGATGAGGAAATTGGCGCCGTAGCCGGAACCGTTAAAGTTGGCAACGAAACCAATATCATCACCCGCTGGCAGTCGATAGAATATATCACCGCACAAAATATGGACCGCCGCGCGTTTGATCTCATTAACAGTATTACCGTTGTGCCCGGGGCTATTGGGGCATTCCGTAAATCGGCTATTTTCCGGGCAGGCGGGTTCACCTATGATACCCTTGCCGAGGATTGCGACCTTACCATGCGTATCTTGAAACAAGGCTACGTAGTGCGTAACTGCGCCGAAGCCATTGCTTATACCGAAGCGCCGGAAACGATAAACATGCTGCTTAAACAGCGTTTCCGCTGGAGTTTTGGTGTGATGCAAAGTTTCTGGAAAAACCGTGACGCATTGTTTAACAAAAAGTACAAGTTCTTTGGGATGGTGGGGATGCCAAACATCCTTATCTTCCAGATCATATTGCCGCTGTTCTCCCCTCTGGCAGACTTGATGATGCTATTCGCCCTGTTCGGTGAAAAACCCGAAAAGATGCTGCTTTATTACGTAGCATTTGTGGTGGTTGATTTTATAGTAGGTATCATCGCTTTCCGGATGGAAAAGGAAGACTACAAGAAACTCATTTATATCATTCCGCAGCGTTTTATGTGGCGGCAACTAATGTATTACGTACTGTTTAAATCACTGCGAAAAGCATTGAAAGGCGAATTGAGCGGATGGGGAGTGCTTAAGCGCACGGGCAATGTGAAAGTTGATGGCTCAGGAAGCAAAAAAGCGCAGCCAATATATATGGTAATTGGCGTGGCAATAGTTGCGGTGATTGTGTATTTGTTGTATAAGCATTATAGTTAGGATTAAAAGATCCTTTAGTTACAAACTATAGTATACGGATTCGAAGTCTCTGACTTCGGACGACTATGCCCTTAGTTTGTAACTATAGAGTGTTTCCTTACTCCCTTTCAATCAAACAAACCGCATAAGCCACAACGCCTTCCTCCCTACCAATAAAACCCATTTGCTCGTTTGTGGTAGCTTTAATGGAAATATCTTCTTCGCTGATAGCCGCAGCTTCGGCTATGTAGGTTTTCATTGCCGGGATATGCGGGTTGATCTTCGGAGCCTCAAGACATACCATAGCATCGATATTGCCAATAGCAAACCCTTTTTCTTTGATCAGGGCAACAACATGCTGTAAAAGGATCAAGCTGCTGATACCTTTCCATCTGTCATCCTTATTTGAAAAGTGAAAGCCTATATCGCGCAGGTTTGCCGCCCCCAGCAGGGCATCGCAAATGGCGTGTAACAATACATCGGCGTCTGAGTGTCCGTAAGCACCGGCATGGTGCTCAAGTTTAACTCCGCCCAAAACGAAGGGGTGATTTTCTTTTAGCTGGTGTACATCAAACCCAAAACCTACCTTAATTTTACCCATTATCTTTTAGAAGCATTTGTTGTACCACCAAAATTTGCCGACAAAGTGAAGCGCAAAGTATTGGCCAGGGCACTATTTTGCTGGCTGGCTGCCAGGTACGAAAAATCAAAATCAAAAACGCTGTACTTAAACCCAATACCCATGGTAACATAATGCCTGTCGCCTTTGTTGGGGTTTTCATAAAAATAGCCTGCCCGTACAGCAAACTGTTTGTTGTACCAATATTCAACACCCGGCGAAAAGCTGATCTCTTTCAACTCTTCACTGAAACCACCTGGTGCGTCGCCAAACGATTGAAAAAGACCCGCCGGCACCGATACATTATCATCCTTGCCTTTGATGATCTTACCATCCTTGTCGCGCAGGGGCGGAGTTGGTACCAGCAGTTTGTTGATGTCGAAGGTTGCTGTAAACTCATTAACATCATCTAACTGCCAGGTGTTAGCCACCCCTAATTTCAAGTTGGCCGGCAAAAAATACTTGTTGCCCACATCGCTATAGCTGATTTTTGTACCAATGTTTGAAATGTGGGTTCCAAAAGCAAAAGTATTGCCATCACCATAAGGCGCCGTGTAGTATAGTGAAACATCTGCAGCAAAAGCATTGCCGGCTTTTGCCGCCTGGCTTGAGCCGGTGGCAAACGAAATACTTGATATATTGGAATGAATATACCGGGCAGTAAGGCCCAGTGAAAAATTATCGCCAAACTTACGGGCAAATGAAACATCTAACGAATACTCGTTTGGCGTGTAAGTACCCTGGTCGTTTGTATTATCGTCGGTGAGCTGAATGGAACCATAATTAAAATACCTGAGCGAAGCACCTATTGTATTCCGCTCATCAATTTTATGGGCATAGCTCAGGTATGATAAGCTGATATCAGGCACAAGATGCCTTAACCAGGGGCTATATGATACAGACAACGCATCATTACTTTCTAAAAATGCAAGCTTTGACGGATTCCAAAAATTCGCATTTACATCCGGCGACAAAGCCACGCCAGCATCCCCCATAGCCCCCGAACGCGAATCAGGTGAAATATTTAAAAAAGGAACTTCGGTGGGAATTGCATTGATATTACTTCCGTTAGGATTTGTTTGCGCAGCAGCAGCAAGTGGCAATAAAAATGGGGTAATGATAGCAAGGCCTCGAAATGTAAAAAACTTCATTTGTAGGAGTTAGGTTTTAACAATTTGTATTTTATAAACATAGGACCATGACTTGCTTCACATTTTCAAGTCCGCGCTTTTGCTGAAAGTTAAATCAAAAATTTAAATCAACGCAACTAATTTCATTAAATTTTCGTTAAAACCCCTGATAATTGTAGTATTTATTTCTAAATAATGGTTCATTAGCATAAGCACTGTATCCATTTTTTTATAAATTTACCACTTAATATAATTGTAAAAATATGAAAATACTTTTTACTAAAACTGCTCTGGGATTGTTGGCTTTAGGTGCCGTGATGAGTAGCTGCAGTAAACGTGAGCAATCGCAAAAAACGGGTATAACTTATAACGATAAAAACAACGGCGGTTATGAGCGTTTCAGGCAAAGCCATCCATCTCCAGGGCCCGGACTGGTGCCTATTGAGGGTGGTACTTTTGTTATGGGAGGCAGTGCCGACCAGGACATAACTTACGATTATAATAATGTACGCCGCAGGGTTACCGTACCCTCTTTTTACATGGACGAAACCGAGGTATCAAATCAGGATTGGCTTGATTACCTGCATTGGATAAACATTACTTTCCCGCAGGATCGCGAGTTATATTACAATGCGGTGCCTGATACATTGGTTTGGCGTCATCCCTTATCTTATAATGAGCCATATGTAGATAACTACCTGCGTCACCCTGCTTTTCAGGATTATCCTGTTGTAGGCGTAACCTGGGACCAGGCACAGGATTATTGCTCATGGCGCACCGACCGTACCAATGAAAACATTTTACGCGAAACCGGAAAAATGGTAGCATGGAAAGATATGGGCAAAAAAGGTGGCGGCGGTGATGCCGGCATTGCAGCGAACGGACAACCTTTTAATACTGATATTTACCTCAACGGCCAGATGACCGGAGCAGGCATCGATGGTAAAAAAATGATGCCTAACCTGAGCCCTAATGCCCAGGCAGGTACAGGAAAAGGCGGCAAAGCCGTTAGGCCTGTACGTATGGAAGACGGGATCCTTAAGCAAGCATATCGCTTACCATCAGAAGCCGAATGGGAATATGCAGCATTGGCGCTTGCAGGAAATACCCAGTTTGAAAACATCGATGATGGCAAAATATATACTTGGAACGGTATGGGCGTACGTTCGGCAAAAAGCAAAACCCGTGGCTTGATCATGGCAAACTTTAAACGCGGCAACGGTGACAACGCCGGTGTTGGCGGTTACCTGAACGATAAGGCAGACATTACCGCCCCTGTACGTTCATATGCACCTAATGATTTTGGCTTGTATAACATGGCGGGTAATGTTAACGAATGGGTTGCTGATACCTACCGCCAAACATCATTTGAGGAGTTTGAAGATTTTAACCCTTTCCGCGGTAATGAGTTTTCAAACAAACGCCTTGCAGATCCAAGCAAAGGACTTTATGCAAAAGACAAATATGGCAAGCCAATCAAAGATCCCGCACATGCTAATAAGAAGCTAAAATACAGTGAACTTTTAGCTTTACAGCAACAGAATACAGTCGCGCAAAGCGCCAATCCAAACGCGCCTCTTACAACTCCTCAAACAGGTTCATTACCAATTGATTCATTGCTGCCTAAAAACTCGGGGAAAGCTTACAACCCGGATGCGAGGGGTGAAAAAGACGAAGTTAATAAAGCTCTTTACGGAACAACCACCCTGGTTAATGATCACTCTAAAGTTTACAAAGGTGGATCATGGAACGACATGGCGTTTTGGCTAAACCCTGCTACCCGTCGTTTTATGGATCAGGACGAGGCAAGTGCCGAAGTTGGTTTCCGCTGTGCAATGACCTTAGTTGGCGCTCCCGAAATTAACCCTAATGGCAAACCACATTACCCGGTTAAAAAAGCTAAACCGTTTAAAACAAGATAATTTTTATAACAGATATTTGAAATGAGGCCTTTCAGTAATGAGAGGCCTTATTTGTTTTAAAGTAATCAAAATAGATTATCACCAATCAGCATAGATCTTGCTTCAACAATGCGTTATCCATCGATCGGCTCAACCCATTGGCTCCGCCAGGCCGGGGCTTCGAAGGGATCTGCGAAATACTGTGTTTCATGTATTACCTTATCCTCACGAAACTCCATAATGCTTACCGTGTAAGCCAGCTGCTCCTAATAGTTAACGGTATATTCCGTGACCCAGGTATCGCCTTTTCCCAGAATCCTCCTGACACGAAAACCCGATGGCTTACCCGGATGATGCCCACGCAAGGCCTGCAAATTAATGCGCCCAAAAATCCGCTCGCCTGATTGAGGATAATCACAGATCACATCATCATCGTATATGTCATGTTCCGCGTTGATATCACCGGCTGCCGATGCCTGCCAATGAGCATTCAGGGCGGCAAGTATTTGTTGATCTTCCATGGTGTTTTAGGTATGTTTAATATGAGTAAACTTCAAATAGCAGCTAAACCCAATCTGGTCAGCAAATAACATCAGGTTAACTGAAAGACTTACTTAGGTTAATAAAGTAAAATCCCGGTGGTAAGCTACCACCGGGATATAAACATTTAAAAGAATACAGTTGTTATTGATATCCTTCGTTTTGCGTTAAATTAGGGTTTGCATCGCGCTCGCGTTTCGGGATTGGGAAGATCAATTTTGGCGAGTTCCACTCAAAAGTATCTGCCACATTTCCGTCTTCATCTGTAGTAACCGTGCTACCTTTGTATCGTTTTAAATCAAACAGCCTGAAACCTTCAAAAGGCAGTTCCACACGGCGTTCATTCTCTACCGCAGCACGTAACGCCTGCTTACTGCTTGCTGCAGTTGTATTGGCTAATCCGGCCCGGTTTCTTACAACATTCAAATCAGATATAGCACCTGCAAAATTAGGAGTTGTTTTTTGCGACCTGGCTTCTGATCTTATCAGGTACATTTCGGCAAGCCTTATCACAATCACATTACCAAACTTATTATTGAATTTAGCAGTATAATTATCGCCATCATTATAAAACTCATCAGCTCTTGCATCTCCCGATTCATACCTGTCAAAGTGTTGTTGATTAATTACAGTTTCTCCCCTGCCTGCAAAATCGGCACTGGCGAACACTTCGTTTAATGCATTGAAACCTGATTGGGGAGACATCTGAATAGCAAACACATCTTCACTCGAATTGAACACACGTGTTGCCTGTTCATAATTTTGGAACTCATCCTTAAACACAGGAACCAAAGAGTATAAACCCGAACTAATTACCTTAGTAGCTTCCTGTTCGGCAAGTTCAAATTTTTCCTGTGTGAGATATATCCGCGCGAGCACCGCTGAAGCATCAGGAGAGTTAGCGAATGAAGTTTTATAAGTATCCAGTTTTGCCTCGGCATCTGTAAGATCCTTTATAGCCTGTGCGTAAACTTCAGCAACTGTATTGCGTGAAGGCTTCTGAATACCAGGAATTGAAGTTGTTGGAGTTAATATTATTGGTACAGCCGGATTTGAAGCGGGCGTTCCATCATTCCATGCCTTACCAAACACCCTTGCCAAATCAAAATAGATCATGCCCCGTAAAAATTTGGCTTCACCCTCCACTCTATCCTTATTGGCAGCATCAACCAGATTTAAGTTGGCCAAAACGTTGTTGCACACGTTAATAGCATTATACCCGCTATCCCAAACACCTTCAACAAAAATATTATTAACGGTTAGCGCTTTATTTGCCAGTTCAGTATATTCTGAAAAAGTTCCGAAATATGAAAAGTCGCCATCATCAGCTAAAAAGTCTGTGGTTGATTGAAACCGGCCACCATATAACCCTCTTAAACCAGCTGCTGTATAAGCACCCACAAGTACGCCCTGAACATCTTTTGAAGTTTTAATTGCAAGATCCTGTTCAACTGAATCCTGTGGCTTTATATCCAGTTGCTTTTGGCAGCCGGAACTATACAGCATTACTATTGTGCTTAATGCTATAATTGAATATTTAGTTTTTTTCATTGTTCTTCAGCTTAAATTAAAATCCCACGTTTATACCAAAAGTTATAGTCTTAGCCTGAGGTGCGGCATAAAAGTCATACCCCTGAGTAATATTTCCTGAAAACGCATCGGAATTAAGCTCTGGGTCCCAACCTTTGTATTTTGTCCAGGTAGCCAGGTTAGTAGCCTGTGCATAAACTCTTAGGCTTGATAATTTAATTTTGCTTATCAATGCTTTAGGGAAGTTATACCCTAACACAATATTTTTCAAACGCACGTATGAACCGTCGTCCAGAAACCTTGAACTTGGGTTAACTCCGTTTCCACCAAATAAACGGGCTTCAGGTACATTGGTAATTTGCCCGGGTTTTGTCCAGGCCAGCAGCTGATCGCGGGTTTGGTTATCAAAACCATTGTTAAAACCAACTGACATATACTGACCGGCACCGTTATAAATTTGGTTCCCATTAACTGATTGTATCAGGAAACTAAAATCTATACCCATGTAACTGATACTGTTATTTAGTCCTGCGATATATTTGGGATTTGGATTACCAACTACAACAGGAATCGCCTCATTGTAATCATTAGTTTTGGTACGGTCTCGTTTACCATTGCCTAAATCGGTATTTTTGTAATATAAGGCATCACCATTTGCAGGATCAGCGCCGGCAAACTCCGGAGCCACAAATATACCTAAGGGCTGTCCTTCCATGGCACGGTTAACAGCATCGCCGCTCCCTGTTATAACCTGTCCTTTAAGATCAGTTATTTTATTGCGATTGAATGAGATATTAAAGCTTGTATTCCAGGTTACTTTACCCACAAGATTTTTTGAATCTATCTGAATTTCCAAGCCCTTGTTCTGCAATTTACCGAGGTTTTGTGTAATGGTAGTAAATCCGGAAGTTGCCGGTACTTGTACATTCAACAGCAGATCTTTTGTTTTCTTCAAATAAACATCAAACTGGCCTGCTAAGCGGCCTCCTAAAAAAGCGATATCCAAACCTATATCTGTTTGGGCAGTAGTTTCCCACTTTAAATCGGGATTTGGTAATTGCGTAGGCCTCGCTCCGGCAACACCTGCATAACCAAATTCGGTATATAGCCCCCGCGCCGGAAAATTACCTATCTCAGAGTTACCGGTTAAACCATAGCTGCCTCTTAATTTCAAGTCAGATATCAGCTTTTGATTTTTCATGAAACCTTCTTCCGAAACTATCCACCCAACAGAACCTGCAGGGAAGAAACCATACCGGTGATCGGCACCGAACCTTGAAGACCCGTCGATACGACCGCTTAATGATAAAAGATACCTGTCATGATATTTATAATTAGCTCTTGCAAAATAAGACAGTAATGAATAAGCAGTTGACGATGACAAAGCGCTGGTGATACTTGCGGAGCTTATTAGCTTCTTATAAGCATCGCTTGGAAATTGTTCACCATTCAGTGAATTTAAGTCATTTTGCTGTCTTTGATAGGTCATACCGCCAACCGCATCAATACTGCTTTTTCCAAAATCCTTTAAGAAATGTAAAAAGTTATTGGTGTTAAAATTAATGGACGTTATTGAAGAATTAAAACCCACTCCATTATTAGTGCCCGAATTACGTGCAGTAAGGCTGCCTGAATAATTATCTTCACTTGAATTTAAAATATCTACACCTACCTCACTCCTGAAAGTTAAAGATGGCAATATCTTAATCTCTCCAAAAACATTACCAAGGTTACGATAATCCGTAGTAATGAAATAACTATTTTCAGAATTTAGCAGCGGGTTAAAATACACCGGGAAATTACTATTTGGCAAGCCGGTGGCGGGATCAAGCTGACCACTTAACAGGCCCGTACGCGGGTCAATTACAGGTGTAATAGGTGACAATGCAACGATTTGCTCGGGGGTCGAAAAAGCATTATCATTATCCAAACGGTGATTTTGCGTACGCGAAACGCTCAAATTGGCACCTACTGTAAGCCAGTTGGTAGCCTGATTTTCGATATTTGTACGTAAACTGTATTGATTGATCTTGTTCTTTAGTATCCAACCTTTTTGGTCGTTATAAGTTCCGGATATGTAAAATTTTGTTTTTTCTGTACCACCCGAAAATACAAGGTTATAATTTTGAACCGGAGCGTGCTGAGTGATTTGATCTTGCCAATTGGTATTTACATTTGTATTTGCATAGTTTGCATTTCCCGCAGCATATCTGGTCAAACGGCTTTTCGCATAATCTTCCAAACCACCTGCAACTGCAGCCGATTGTACAAGTTTTAAATATTCTTTTGAATTTAGAAATTCGCGTTCACGGGTCGGCTTACTAAAACCATAATATTGATTATAGGTAATTTTTGTTGAACCTGCTTTACCTTTTTTTGTGGTAACCAAAACAACGCCATTTGATGCTCTCGAACCATATATAGCTGCCGCAGAAGCGTCCTTTAAAATATCGATAGACTCGATATCATTCTGGTTCAAATCCACAAGCGGATTAGTAGATGCTCCGTTACTTGAAAAATCATTGACAGTAATCGGCAATCCGTCCACCACGTATAATGGTTGGCTGCCGGCTGATACAGAAGATGCACCACGTACCCTAACCTGGATACCCTGCCCTAATTTACCGTTTTGAGCCTGAATGTATACGCCCGGGCTCCGGCCTTGTATAGCCGATTCAAGACTTGGTACAGGAATATTTTCTATGTCGCCGCCTTTAATCTTTGAAACAGAGCCGGTCAATGATCGCTTGCTTTGTGTACCATATCCTACAACCACAACCTCATTAAGTACTTTTGAATCTGTGGTCAACTGTGCATTTACCGCTGCTCCATTTATAGCAATTTCGCGGGGAAGGTACCCTAAAAAATTAAAAACTAAACCTTTAGCATTTGCCGGCACACTAAGTTTATAACCACCGTTAATGTCGGTTTGGGTGCCAAGCCCGGCAACTCCTTTTACAGTTACGCTTACCCCCGGTAAGGGCGAGCCGTCTTTCTGATCTGTTACTTTACCTGTAATAACCCGGTTTTGAGCAAAACCGAAGGCAATACAAGTACATAACAACAGAATTGTTAGTAGATGTTTCTTCATAAGTTAATATTGTTAATTAAGAAAGTAAGTTCGTAAAAAAAATGTGTAGAAACAACAAAAGCCTTAAAACTACGTTGCATTTGTTGCAAAAATGTTATTATCGCATATTTAGAACAATAACAATCAGTTAAAAAAGCATTAAAATCTGCCCTTTTTCAACTTTATCTCCAGGCTTTATTAATATCTTTCCAACCGTTACATCGGCGGGGGCTTTGATGATGTTCTCCATCTTCATAGCTTCAAGCACAAAGAGATTGTCACCTTTTTTAATGATATCTCCCTTATTTACAAATACTTTCAATACCAAACCTGGCATAGGGGCTTTAATTTCGCTAATCCTGGCACTGTTTAAATTACTAAAACCAAGCTTATCAAGCAGTATATCAAATTGATCCTTAGCACTAATGCTATATATATGATTATTAACTTTTATTTCAGCAGTTTTTTCGTCACCGTTAAAATTGACTACCTCGACATTGTATGAGCGGTTGTTTTCGATGACGTGGTAAATACCAGGTTGTATTGGTTTGATATCCGCATCTCTTTTAACCCCGTTAATAAGCAGTCCCGCCGCAATGGTTCTCTCAGCTTCAATATTAAAATGGCTATTAATACTTAATTTATACATAGGATTTAGATTTGGAGATAAGCGGTTTATATATTATTTGTTTAGGGGCTGGTATAAAGCTAAACATATTATTATTAACCACAAAGGTTCCATAAGCAAAATCCAATGTTTAACTACAGTATAAAGAAAATGGTGCATTGCATAATGCGCTGCGGAACAAAGAGGCAACTATTGGGTAAAGATGTATTGAATTAAATTTGCGCCCATTTTAAGGGCCTTTTGGCGGCCTTCCTGGGTATCGCCGGCATAGGTGCCATAATCTTCCCAACCGTTGCCCAAATCGCACTCATAAGTGTAAAAACAAACTAATCTGCCTTTGTATATCAATCCAAAACCCTGGGCACGCTTGCCGTCATGCTCATGAATTTTGGGTAAGCCGTTCGGGAAGTCATATTTTTGATGGTAAATAGGGTGATTAACCGGCAGTTCAACAAAATCAAGCTCAGGAAACACCTTCTTCATTTGCGGGCGAATATATTGGTCGAGCCCGTAATTATCATCGATATGCAAAAAGCCTCCGCCGGTAAGGTATTTACGCAGGTTCCGGGCTTCCTGGTCGGAAAAGATCACGTTGCCATGCCCCGTCATAAAGGTGAAAGGATAATTAAATAAAGAAGCACTGCCTGCCTCAACTACTTCATCGTCGTCATCAAAATTGGTTTTGAGGTTTTCATTACAGAATTTGATCAGGTTAGGTAACGCTGTGCGGTCGCCATACCAATCGCCGCCGCCGCTGTATTTAAGGCGGGCAATCTTATAGGCAGGGGCATTAAAGCTGCTCATTGCTATAGCCGCAAATAAAACAACCAATGCTAACCTTATCCTTTTCATTATCTGTTTAAAAAATTCACCTCAAAGCAAGCCTCCAGCGCGGCAGTTTCCGTACGCAGGCGACTTGTACCTAAAGATATTGGTTTAAACCCATTGTGCAAAGCCTTATCAATCTCAGCCGGAGCAAAATCCCCTTCCGGGCCTATCAATATTAAATAACGGCCTTGCGGGGTTATTTCGTCTTTCAGATTGAATTTCTCTCCGGGTTCACAATGGGCAATAAACTTTTGCCCCTCAAAAGGTTTATCGAATAGTTGGTTTAGCGTTAAAGGCTCATTTAATAGCGGATGGTAGGCTTTAAGGGATTGCTTGATAGCAGCGGTGATGATTTTATTTAAACGCTCCACCTTGGCCTCCTTACGCTCTGAACGCTGGGTGACGATCAGCGATACTTCATCGATACCAATCTCTGTAGCTTTTTCCAAAAACCATTCCAGGCGTTCAATATTTTTGGTTGGTGCTACCGCGATGTGTAGATAATGGTTACGTTTTTCAAATTCGGTAATTACCGATGTTATTTTTAGAATGGTACGCTTAGGGTGTCCGTCATGGATGAGAGCGGTATATAAGCCTCCCCTTCCGTCAATCAGTTGCACTTCGTTGCCCGCTTCGAGGCGCAGCACACGTATAGCGTGTTTGCTTTCTTCTTCGCTCAGAAAGTATTGTGGATGCGAGGCGTCAATATCAGGCGTATAAAAAAGTTGCATTATGGATAAGCAGATTAATGTAAATCTACTGCATCTTCTTCATTTATCAGTAATTCGAGTTTAACTGATTCAATATTCTGGTCGGATTTTTTCAGTACAGTGATGTTATATCCGTTCGATTCTTTTTGCTCACCAACATCAGGGATCTTCCCGAAGATATCGCCAAGCCAGCCCGATACGGTATCGAAATCGCCATCTTCAGGTAAATCATGCGGTAAATGCTCGTTCACATCGTAAATAGATGCAAGCGCATTAACTATAAACTCACGCTCATTTACTTTTTCAACAATTGGCTTTTCTTCATCATACTCATCCTGTATCTCGCCAACAAGCTCTTCAACAATATCTTCCAATGTAACCATGCCTGCAGTACCGCCAAACTCGTCAAGTACAATAGCTATCTGGATGCGCTTTTGCTGTAGTTCGGCCATCAGATCGTTGATCTTTTTGGTTTCGGGGATGAAATACGGTTTGCGGATAATATCTTTAAGTACAATCTCCTCGTTCCGGGCCAGTAGTGGCAAAATATCCTTGGCATGTACTATACCGATGATCTTATCTATAACATCGTCATAAACCGGCATCCGCGAATAACCTTCGTTGATGATCATATCCAGCAGCTCTTCTTTGGTTGAAGCGATATCGACTCCCGAGATTTTGGTACGCGGTACCATGATGTTTTTTACCACACGCTCGTTAAAATCAAACACGTTCTGGATTAGTTCGTGCTCATTTGAGTCAAGTGCGCCGGTCTCTTTACCTTGCTCCAACAGGTATTGCAGTTCTTCCGAACTATGATGGGTTTCACCGCCTTCAACGGTGCTTATACCCAATAATTTCAGAATGAAATTTGCAAAATTATTAAGTACCCATATAAATGGCCTGAAAACCACAAAGAAGAACCTGAGCGGCAATGAAACAGCCATTACAGTACGTACCGATTTTTGGATAGCCAACGATTTAGGCGCAAGCTCACCAAAAACAATGTGCATAATGGTGATAAAGCTGAAAGCCAGGATATGACTGGCAGTAATATAACCCGGAGAAAGGGTTATGCCCACGCTCAGGAAAGCGCGGATCACGATGTTGGTGGCAACCTCCTCACCCACAACACCGAGCGCCAGCGAAGCAATGGTAATACCCAGCTGTGTGGCAGCCAGGTAACCATCTAAATTATGCAATATGCCCCGGGCAACTTTGGCTACGCCGCTGCCGCCTTTGGCCCTAATTTCAATCTGCGAACCCCGAACCCTTACCATGGCAAACTCCGCGGCTACGAAAAAGCCATTGAGTAAAACCAAAAATATGGTCGCGAAAATGTAAAATAAACTAATCTCGTAATGTGCGGGGTCCATTTATTTATGATTGATACACAGGGAACGTAGACTTGTACAGCTCCAAACTCTCGGTTATCACTTTATGGGCATAACGTACACCTAACAAATGTTCGATGGTAACGTTTTTGCCTTCTAATTTTTTGTAGTCTTTAAAAAAGCGAACAATTTCGGTCATGGCATGCGGCGGCAGCTCATTTAAATCGTTGATGTAATTTACCGACATATCATTTTTAGCCACAGCTATGATCTTATCATCCTGCTCACCGTTATCAACCATGTGCATTACACCTACTACCTTAGCCTCAATGATAGACATTGGGAAAACATCAATTGAGCAAAGTACAAGGATATCCAAAGGATCTTTATCATCGCAATAGGTCTGAGGGATAAAGCCGTAGTTAGCCGGGTACATTACAGATGAAAATAACACACGATCGAGCTTCAGCAAGCCTGATTCTTTATCAATTTCATATTTCGCTTTTGATCCTTTTGGAATTTCAATAATAGCGTTTACTATTTCAGGGATATTATCACCTGGTGAAACCTGGTGCCATGGATGCAGAGTACTCATTTATCTTTATTATATAGTATATAAAATTATTAACTAATCTATTTTTTCGTTTTTTTCACGAAGTTTCTTTTTAACATAAGCAATAACCAGCGGAATTGTTGTAATTACAATCAATCCCAGTACAATGTATTGCAGATAATCCTGCAGTTGAGGGAACCTTCGTCCTAAAAAAAAACCGCCCAGCGTAAATACACATACCCAGGCCACGCTGCCAATAAGGTTATAAACCGAAAATCTTCTAATATCAACCTTAACAACACCTGCAAATATAGGAGCAAATGTTCTAACAATAGGGAAAAATCTCCCTAAAATAAGCGCCATTCCCCCATGTTTGTTGTAAAACTCACTGGCCAGTACTACGTACCGCCGCTTAAAAAATAGTGAGTCGTTTTTATTGAATAATACCGGCCCCGTTCGGTAACCAAACCAATACCCGGTAAAATTGCCTAATACTCCGGCGCCTATCAATGACAATACCAGCGTAGTTATAGAAACATCAACTTTACCAGCGGCACATAATAAACCAGCCATAAACAGCAGGTAATCGCCGGGCAGAAAGAAACCAAAGAATAAACCGGTTTCGGCAAAAACAACAATAAGCAAGAGATAAAAACCACCCCTGCTTATTATGGATTGTGCGTCAGTTAAATTTTGAAGGTATTCCCAGAAACTTTCCATTCACTATATCTGTAAAACTACAAATATTATATCAATTTGCAGTTATCAATACCGATTATATGAAACGGGCTATAACATCGGGATAAACACCAATAAGGATTGTAGCGAGAGCAGAAAGTGCAAATACTACTTTATAATAAACCGGCACTGTAAGCTCTGCGCGTTCGTCGGTACGGAAATACATGGCGATGATGACCCTGAAATAGTAAAAGATACTAATGATAGCGTTAATCACAGCTATAATAACTAAACCGATATGATAACGGCTTACCGCTCCCGAAAACATGAAGAATTTACCGATGAAGCCTGCAGTAAGCGGAATCCCCGCCAATGAAAGCATGGCTACAGTTAATACAAAGGCAAGGAACGGGTTCTTCTTACCCAGGCCGTTAAAGCTTTCAAAATTGTCGCTTCCGTTTTGTTGCTGTACTAATATCAAGCCGCCAAACGCGATAATTGAAGCAATTGAATATGCTGTAGCATATACAAACACCGAATTGCCTGAAGCAGCGCCTAATGACACGATTGCAAATAACAGGTAGCCGGCGTGAGAGATACTTGAAAATGCAAGCATCCTCTTAAAGCTTTGCTGATACAACGCGGTGATATTGCCTATAAATAAGGTAATAATAGTGATTACAAGTATTATTGGTGTCCAGAAGTCAGACAATGGCTGGAAACAGGCTGAAAATAAACGCAGGAAAGCTGCAAACCCCGCTGTTTTAACTACAGTCGACATGAAAGCCGTGATCAGCGTAGGCGCACCTTCGTATACATCCGGTGTCCAGAAATGAAAGGGGGCTGCACC
>Ga0157372_10003137_pt1 | contig 17809 bp, 11 predicted proteins | sample C55metaG_FD_115307 | JGI IMG/M metagenome (GOLD analysis project Ga0157372, IMG submission 115307) | Corn rhizosphere microbial communities from Kellogg Biological Station, Michigan, USA - C5-5 metaG | ecosystem: Host-associated > Plants > Roots > Rhizosphere > Soil | place: USA: Michigan... | reverse complement strand
CAGGCCATCACCCGCTCGATCGCCGACCAGGCGCGCACCATCCGTATTCCGGTGCACATGATCGAGACCATCAACAAGCTGAACCGCATTTCGCGGCAGATGCTGCAGGAGATGGGTCGCGAGCCTACGCCGGAAGAGCTGGGCGAACGAATGGAAATTCCTGGGGACTAGATCCGCAATGTAGTGAAGATCGCTAAAGTGCCGTTCTCCTTGGAAACCCCGACCGGTGATGACGAAGACTCTCATCTGGGTGACTTCATCGAAGACTCGACCATGCAGTCGCCAATCGATGTTGCAACCGTTGAAAGCCTGAAAGAAGCGACTCGCGAAGTGCTGTCCGGCCTCACTGCCCGTGAAGCCAAGGTCCTGCGCATGCGCTTCGGCATCGACATGAACACCGACCACACACTCGAAGAAGTGGGCAAACAGTTTGACGTAACGCGTGAGCGGATTCGTCAGATCGAAGCCAAGGCGCTGCGCAAGTTGCGCCACCCGACGCGAAGCGAGCATCTGCGTTCCTTCCTCGACGAGTGATACCAGAACCCCCGGCCCAGGCCGGGGGTTTTGTTTATGCGGCAGATTAAATCCCTCGCACCGCCCCTCCCCGGCATACCCCGTCTACACTCGAAACAATGAATCCCGTGCCATAACGAGACGGTTATGCCCAGACTGGCGCCCGTGCTTTTCTTGCTGTCACTGATGATCTGGACCGCAACGGCTGACGCGCTGACTCTGACCGATGAAGAACGTAGCTGGCTGGCGGCTCACCCGGACTTGCGCCTGGGTGTCGATGCATCGTGGCCGCCGTTCGAGTTCCGCGATGAACAGAATCGCTATCAAGGCCTGGCCGCCGACTATATCGACGTGATCCGCCAGCGCCTGTCGATCAAACTCAATCCGGTCGAGCCATCGAGCTGGACCGAAGTGCTGGCGCAGGTGAAAACCGGCAAGATCGACCTGCTGCCAGGAATCATGTCCACGCCGGAGCGCCAGAACTATCTGTCGTTTACCCGCCCCTACCTCGATTTCCCGATCGTGATCCTCGCCCATATCGGCGGCGCTCAGCCGCGCAAAATCGAGGACCTGTACGGTCTGAAGATCGCCGTGGTGGAGAACTACGCCCCCCACGAACTTCTGCGCACCCACCATCCCGACCTGAATCTGGTGGCCATGCCCAATGTCAGCTCGGCCTTGCAGGCTCTGGCTACCGATGAGGTAGACGCCGTGGTCGGCGACCTTGCCTCCAGCGTCTGGAGTCTGCGCCAGCTCAAGCTCGACGGTTTATACGTCAGCGGCGAAACCCCGTATCGCTATCAGCTGGCAATGGGCGTACCCCGCGACAACAAAATGCTGGTGGGTATTCTGGACAAAGTCCTGGCGGACATGAGCCCCGAGGAAATCAGCAGCATTCAGGAACATTGGGTCGGTAATGTTCTGGACCATCGGACATTCTGGTCGGATCTTCTGATCTATGGCCTTCCGGGCCTGTTGCTGCTGGTCAGCATTCTGGCGGTGGTCATTCGCATCAATCGCCGCTTGAGTTCGGAAATCGCCCGCCGCGTCGACCTAGAACAGGAATTGCGCAGCAGCGAATATCATTACCGCGGATTGGTCGAGAGCCTTTCGGCCATCGCCTGGGAAGCGCGCATGAGCGACTTTACCTACAGCTATGTGTCGCCCCATGCCGAAGATCTGCTCGGTTATCCACAGGCGCACTGGCTGATTCCGGGCTTCTGGCGCAACATCATTCACCCCGCCGACCTGACCCGCGCCCAGGCCATTTGCGATGAGGCGGTACGCGACGGACGCGATCACACCCTCGACTATCGGGTGATCACCGCTGACGGGCGCTGCCTGTGGGTGCGTGACATTGTCAGTCTGATTGAACATGGCCACGAGCCTGTGATGCGCGGGCTGATGATCGACATCAGCGAAACCAAGCGCACTGAGGAGGCGCTGCGGCTTTCGGAGCAGAAGTTCGCGTCGGTGTTCCAGCAATGCCCGGATATCCTCGTGATCGCGCGGTTGTCCGACGGCTGTCTGCTGGAGGTCAACGAAGCCTTTGAAGAACAGATCGGCCTCAAGGCCAAGGACGTCGTCGGCCAGACCGCCACCGAACTCAACATCTGGGGCATCCCCGGGGTCGGGCCCGGGCTGTTACAGCGCTTGCAGGCCGGCAGTATCCGCAACCTGGAGATGCCCTTTCGCCGCAACAATGGCCAGGTGTTCACCGGTCTGATCTCCGCCGAGCCCTTCGACCTCGACACCACTCCGGCGCTGGTGGTGGTCGTGCGCGACATCACCCAGCTCAAGGAAACCCAGCAGCAACTGCAAACCTCCGAAGAGAAGTTCGCCAAAGCCTTTCACGCCTCGCCGGACGGCTTGCTGCTGTCGCGTCAGAGCGATGGCTTGCTGCTGGAGGTCAACGAGGGCTTCAGCCGCATCACCGGGTTCAACAGCGCGATGTCGGTGGATCGCTCGGCGCTGGACCTGGGGATCTGGGTCAATCTCAACGAACGCAAGCAGATGCTCGACCTGCTGCACCGCGACGGCTTCGTACGCGATTTCACCTGCCATATCCGCCGCAGCGACGGGCAGATCCGTCTGTGCGAAGTGTCCAGCCGTCCGCTACCGATCGGCGAAGAAGATTGCATGTTGACCATCGCCCGGGACATCACCGAGCGCCATTTGATGCAGGAAAAACTGCAGCAGGCGGCCACCGTATTCGAGAGCACCGCCGAAGGCGTGTTGATCACCGACACCCAGCAGCACATCAGCGCGGTGAACCGTGCGTTCACCGAAATCACCGGCTACAGCGAAAGCGAAGCCCTCGGCCACACCCCGCGTCTGCTCGCCTCGGGACTGCATGACAGCGCGTTTTATGCGGCAATGTGGCACCAGTTGACTGCTGAGGGACACTGGCAGGGTGAGATTTCCAACCGGCGCAAGAACGGCGAGTTGTATCCGAGCTGGCTGACCATCAGCGCCGTACGCAACCGCGACAAGTTCATCACCCACTTCGTCGCGGTGTTCGCCGATATCTCCAGCCTCAAACACGCACAAGCCAAGCTCGATTATCAGGCGCACCACGACCCGCTCACCGGCCTGCCGAATCGCACCCTGTTCGAAAGTCGCCTGCTCACCGCGCTGAACAGTCAGCAGGAAAACGGTGGTCAGGGCGCGGTGCTGTTCCTCGATCTCGACCGCTTCAAACACATCAACGACAGCCTCGGCCACCCGGTTGGCGATCTGCTGCTCAAAGGCATTGCCGTGCGTTTGAAAGAACAACTGCGTGATATCGACACCGTCGCACGACTGGGCGGTGATGAATTCATCATTCTGCTGCCGGGTCTGCAACAAGCCAGCGATGCCGACAACATCGCATTCAAACTGCTCAACTGCTTTGGCGCACCGTTTCAGGCCGGTGAGCACGAGTTCTTCATCAGCGCCAGCATCGGCACCAGCCTCTATCCACGGGATGGCTGCGATGTCGCCACCTTGGTGAAAAACGCCGACGCGGCGATGTACCGCTCCAAGGCCAAGGGCCGCAACCGCGTCGAAAGCTACACTCGCGACCTCACTGCCCAGGCCAGCGAGCGCGTGGCACTGGAGCACGAACTGCGCCGGGCCATCGAGCGCGAAGAGTTGTTCCTCTACTACCAACCGAAAATCAGCCTCGACGACCATCGCCTGGTCGGCGCCGAAGCACTGATCCGCTGGCGTCACCCGACCTTCGGGGAAGTGCCGCCGGAGCACTTCATCCCGTTGGCCGAAGAGAACGGCATGATCCTGCAGATCGGCGATTGGGTGCTCGAGACCGCCTGCCGGCAGATGTTCGAGTGGAATCAGATCTACGACAGCCTTGGCCCGCTGTCGGTCAACCTGGCCGGCGCGCAACTGCGCCAACCGAATCTGCTCGGACGCATCGAACAACTGCTCAGGGACAACCGTCTGCAGCCGGATTTACTGCAACTGGAAATTACCGAAAACTTCATCATGAGCCAGGCCGAGGAGGCCTTGGCGGTGCTGCACCAGCTCAAACACTTGGGCGTACAACTGGCGATCGACGACTTCGGCACCGGTTATTCTTCGCTCAGTTACCTCAAACGCCTGCCGCTGGACATCCTCAAGATCGACCAGTCCTTTGTTCGCGGACTGCCCGATGACCCGCACGACGCGGCGATTGTCCGCGCGATCATCGCTCTGGGCCGGAGCATGCAATTCACCGTGATCGCCGAAGGCGTCGAGACCCAGGCCCAGCAACAATTCCTCGCCGCCGAAGGTTGCGAACAGATCCAGGGCTACATCGTCAGCCTGCCGCTGCCCCCGGAAGAATTCGCCGCAACGTTTCTTCGTGTAACCGTATCGGATTATTCGGATAGCACAGCCGCCAAACCGTCGCTATAATCCGCGGCCTACTGAGGGCCTATAGCTCAGTTGGTTAGAGCAGAGGACTCATAATCCTTTGGTCCACGGTTCAAGTCCGTGTGGGCCCACCATACTCAAAGCCGCGCATTGCGCGGCTTTTTAGTGTTTGCCACAAAAACCGCTAGACCAGTCCTATAGCCCAAAGGTACAAATTCGGTACAGTGCCGGTACATCGGCATGCCTTTGGAGTAGAAAAATCATGGCCACCCTCGTCAAAACGGCTGCCGGCACCTGGAAAGCTCTGGTGCGCAAAACAGGCTGGCCGACCAACACCAAAACCTTCCGTACAAAACGCGACGCCGAAGACTGGGCACGCCGCACCGAAGACGAAATGGTCAGAGGCGTTTACATCCAACGTAGCGGCTCCGAGCGCACGACCTTGGAAATGGCACTGAAACGCTACCTGAAGGAAATCAGTCCAACCAAGAAGCCAACCACCCAGCGCGCCGAAGCGACTAAAGCTCAACAGCTGATTAGCCATCTGGGTAAATACTCCATGGCAGCTCTCTCCGCTGAAATTATCGCCGGCTACCGCGATACCCGCTTGGCATCGATCACCAATCGCAGCAAGCCCACCAGCAACAACACTGTGCGTCTGGAGCTGGCCCTGCTCAGCCACCTGTTCACTGTGGCGATTCAGGAGTGGGGCTTGGGACTCAGCTTCAACCCTGTGCTGAATATCCGCAAACCAAGCCCCGGCGAAGGCCGCGACCGCCGACTATCAGCAGAAGAAGAGCGTCGCCTTCTGACGGCCGTAAACAATCACAGCAACCCCATGCTTGGCTGGATCGTTCGCATCGCCCTGGAAACCGGCATGCGTTCATCTGAGATCACATCGCTACACAGAAATCAGGTCGACATGAAAAAGCGTGTGGTGCGCCTTTCAGACACCAAGAATGACAGCGCACGCACTGTCCCACTCAGCAAGTGGGCCACAGAGACCTTCCAGATAGCACTGAACAACCCTGTACGCCCCATCGACTGCAACCTGGTGTTCTTTGGCGAGCCAGGTAAAAACGGCAAGCGTAGCCCCTATGCATTCACCAAGACATGGGGATTGCTGAAGGCCAAGCTAGGCATGCCCGACCTGCGCTTCCACGATCTGCGCCACGAAGCGGTCAGTCGGCTGGTCGAGGGTGGCCTATCCGACCAGGAGGTGTCAGCCATCAGCGGCCACAAATCAATGCAGATGCTCAAGCGCTACACGCACTTGCGGGCCGAGGATCTAGTAAGCAAGTTGGATAAGCTGGACGCCAGGAATTCCTGACTTCATCGTCAGTCATTAGAAGCTCTAGCCACTTTTCCCCCGGCTGAGAATCCGCCGGGTGAAAAGCGGCTCACAATAGACGCCTCTTTGGATTAACGCATGCCCATCAGACGAACCAATCCATCTACTGTGCCTTTGCTAAGCCCCACCTCTTTAGCGATAGCTGCGACTGGCAGTCCACGCCGCAGTGCGCCCCGAATATTGTCCCTAATGCGCTCAGGCACCTGCGCTTCGCCTATTCGCGGGTCAATGTAACTACCAGCATGGTGAGCGTTAACCAGCTCCACCAGGCTTTTCTTGGCTTTTGATATTGCCTGGCGCGAAACACCCAAGCGCTTTGCCATATCAGACTGACGGAGCCCCTCACAATGCATAAGCCAGACTTTCTCACGCAGCCCCATAGCAGCACCGCTGCTTGACGCTATTGCATGCAGGCCTGAATGCACCTGGTCATAGGCTGTCTTTCGCACTTCTTGCATATCAGCGGCCTCGGGAGGCCGAAAATTAACCGCAAAATCAGACCTAGCTAACCCCATCAGCACAGAAAGGTGGCGTTGAAACGCTGCCTTGTAACGGAGATCCGCATGATATTTAGATGAGCCGGGTTTATGGATCGAGCAATACCGATTGCTTAAATTCCCAGCAATCATCCTCTCGGCGCGCAACCTTTCAAATACACGACCAAGCTTTGTAGCCTCTGCTGTCGAGATCAAAGTGGCTGCAGGAGGAAGTTGCCGGTTTGTTTTCAGCATCAGAGCCTGTGCCCACCTTACGTCCTGCTCATCCTCAGCGAGACTGCTAGAACGAAACACCGCGCCAATCTCCTGCCGCTCTTTAGCATCAATCTCCTGCAGCCTTTTAGACCTGATGCTTTCTCGCCAACAGAGTTCGCAGAACACCGTACCCTGCGGACGGGTACGGTCATCTACAAGTGCATCAAAATCCCTCAGTGCCTTAGTGAGCTTGGGCCTGAAGTGCCTCAACAATCGAAACAACTCACGCACCGACTCAAGAGCACCGAGTAAAACACTAGCGTCGGGAAGCGGAGCACCCGACGGATCAAGCAAGCTGCGAATGGCAAACCTCAAGTTTGAATCCCAGCGCTCCAAGTTCAAAAGCTGCCAGTCGATCTCAGGCATGCTTTCTGGCTTAGCACCAACAAAATCACTCACAACAATCTCTACAGCCAGCGTGGTATCGCCATTTCCAGCTGGTTTCATGTAGGGGATCACTCCGAAAAGCGGTGGCCGCTGCGCCACCTCCGACAAACGAATTCCCGCCAGCAACGCCCTTGCCCACTCGCCTTTGTAGCTCTCGATGCAGTCGTCAAAGACTCCATCGAGGTGCTCCCGAATTAAAGGCCAGATTGGGTAGCGCCTGGAGGTAAGACTTGAAGATGCAGAAAGGCTCGAAAGAACCACCTTGAAGCCCGAAGCGAAATCAGGCGAGCAGCGGGGATCGCTAGCGAAGCTAGTCAACAGGTGATCGAGGCAATCAGCGCGTGCCATGTCAACCTAGAAGTTAAAAACACTCACCTCATTCTAGGAGTAATTACTCGTAATGTTCCACCTACATTACTCAAGTAGGTGCAGGGACATGACAACTGAAGAACTAATTCTTTCCAGCAATGGCGGGTCTCCACTTCTCTCGTTATCGCAGGTAGCTGAGATCCTTCACCGCAGCCCAGAGGGCCTGCGCATTACGCTGTCCGGGGATAATGAAATCGCCCGAAACCTAAAGCCATGCAGAATAAAAATTGGTCGCCGCGTTTACTTCCGCGTAACGGGCATCGCTCGTTTTATTGACGAAGCGTGAGGCGAGCCCGTGTCTGCGTTGGCCGCACTGACGCGACTGGGAGAGTCGTTTTCCAACCGATCGCCCAACCTGGCGGAAATACAACAGGATGCGCCTCAGACTGAAATCCTGCTGACAAGCTGGCCAGATGAAGTCCGGGGCATACCCAATATCACACTCCGCTCAGCGCTCTTTGGCTCCAGTCGATCCAGTAGCCAGGCGTACCTCCAACGCGCCGAAATTTACACTCAAAGACCTACGCAGATGCGATACACCGGTCCGCGACTAGATCAAGGCGACTTGGATGTCTGGATTACACTACTGCATATCGCACGCAGGAAAGCGATGGGGAAAGCCTTCAAAACCAGCGCGTATGAGCTACTGAAACAGCAAGGAAAGACAGACGCCGGCAACAATCGGAAGACGCTCTACAAGCGCCTTTTCCGCCTAGCAGCGGCTACGCTTGAGATACGCGCCTCTCGACACTCCTACACCGGCGGCCTGATTGACTCAATGTACAGGGACGAGATTACACATGAGCTCGTCATCACGCTAAACCATGAGCTTTGCAAACTGTTTGGGCCAAATGAGTTTACTCACATTGACTGGTCCGTTCGCCGGAGCCTGAACTCAAAACCCCTCGCGCAATGGTTGCATGGCTACTTATCGAGTCATGCCGAGCCCATACCAGTATCAGTTAACACGCTCATGCTGATGGCCGGCAGCCTGGACGAATCAGCATCCAGCCGAGAACAGAATCTCCGAAGAGCACTGGACTCTCTGCAACGCGCCAGCGATCTTCATGGACAGCCGTTCAGCTATGAGATCCGAGGCGGCAACGTACACATTAGGAAAACACCAAGCAGTAGCCAATCCAGGCACCTAGGAAGGAAAGGCAGTGGCTCCAAACGGAAAATAGATACCGTACCGTTGGCTAGGCAGTCCCGTACTGTCGACTAGAAATTACCGTACCGTCGGCTAGAAAATACCGTACCGTTGGCTAAATTACCCACAGCCGAAAACCTCTACACCCCCAGGATATGCTGGGCTCTACAAAAAGCGTGCGCGCCCTTAATCCTTTCTAATCATTTTAATCCGGCTCGGTGATTACCATGAGCAAGGTCGAAACAAGCAGCGGGAACGTCTATGACGATCTTGGCGTCCCCGAAGCCAAGGCCATGCAGGCCAAAGCACAGATAGTGGCGTTGATGTGCCAGGCAATTGAGGCGAAGCGGATTTCTATCGATCATGTAGCCAGGGCACTAGGAACCACCAAGAATGAGCTGGATCAACTACTGACTGGTCGCTTTCAGGCTTCCTCAATCGACGAACTGAAACGCATGCAAAAGGAGATCCAGAAGTTCACGAAGACTTGACTAGCGTGTCCGTCGATCAGCCCTGCTACTGGTGCCCCGCTGAACGCCCAACGCACTTCACCCGCAGCGAAAAGGGAAAGATTCCGGCTAGTCCAGGATGAGCCAATAATACCAACGGTTTCAGAGCCGTTTATGCGGGAAGGATTCCGGCTCAATCGCTTAACGTTCTGAGGCCTAGATTTAGATACACCGGCTGAGTCAGATGACATCGGTAGCGTGGACAGTTCGGATGGCTTGTCGCATTGGTGATAACTAGTAATCAGCCCTGAGAGCCCGGTAGTCACCATTATCAACTGATAAATGGCCCTGCTGTCCCATTGAACTGCGCGCCCATTTCACTCAGCAAGTACCAAGAGATAGCCGGAATCTTTCCCCCTTTCCCTGATCCGCGCATCAAGCATCTACCTTGGCTCTTAAATTTAGCTAAGCCTGACAAACATATGACAATCTCCCCACAAATGCCTGACAGCGCATTCGATTCCTGACAAATGTCCTGCAAAGACCTGACAAACAGATGACAGCCAGACAAAAGCTTCAACTTAATAAAAAATACAGGCACGCCATGGATGTATACACATCCGGTGCCAAAGGGAGCTCCCTTTGAAACCCCAGGCTCTACGAGCCGAATGTAAAAGCTGGCATCGCGAACACACTTTGAATGTAAGCAGGCACCTTTATTGAGGGGTATTGAGGTGCAGATTTTGTCCACAGGAAACCAGCCGAGCACCTTAACACCCACCGCAAACGACAGCAGGCACAGCATCCTGATGCAGACACTAAGCGTCATGTACAACGTTCTGGAAAAAACCCGGTCCGGATAGCCATTATGTGACAAGGAGGAGACCACCTATGAACAGGGCCTGGCCTCTGTTTTAAGTGAGCTGCACACGAGTTAGATCGAACCGTCTTCGTCGCCTATGGCTGAGGCAATTTTTTCGAACAACTGGTGGGCAAGCCTGACGCTGCCCTCCCTGCCGGACAAGTCCGAAGCGCAGGCCGAAGAAGAGTTGCTATGCCGCCTGGTGGCCATGAACAACGACCGCGCCGCCGAGGAAGCCCGTGGCCATATTCGCTGGTTGCGCCCCGAGTACCAAAATCTCAACGTTGCTGTTGCAACGAGGCAGAGTGAGGCTGAGTTGTACGATACAACGGATCCGTTTTCTGACTCAATTTTTTGAGAAAATCTTATAAAATCCCATAAATTCAATTACTTATACGCATAATGACTTAGCAGAATTCCACCTCGTTAGAGGGATACATTCCCCCCAAAATTCACCTAGGGCTTATGTCATTGGCAAGCAATGTGACAGAGTGATATCGTTCTGCTACTTAGAGATGCTGGCCTGGGATTCCCTGGCCACCACAAGCCAGTTGGGCCGCCGCGCCACCCTCGCTGGAAAAACCCGTAGCTGGGAAATAGGGAATATACGGCGAAGTCTGAACCTCCTCGCCAACTGCTACATGAGACCTGGAGAACAGCTTAGAGGAGGACATCCAATGGGTGTTTTGAATCAGGCTGGTTCAGCAGCTTTGCCTAGACGCCTTACGGCGTTTGGTGGCGTAGTCTGGGGTCTTTGCACCTTCGGACTCGACCCGGTGACCGCTGTTGCACTGGTTCTAATCGCTACTGTCGTTTTGTCGATAGTGTGAAGCTAGGCCGCCGGACGCGTGCGATTCCGGCAGCCGGAACTATACGGTTCTGCAGAATTAACGTTTCGAATTAGGAGCTTAGCGGACTTCGCGAGTACCTTGTCGGGACCATCTGGGGCTGCTTGAGCTCCATAATGACAGCTAAAGGCGCCCCCATGACACGCTACACATTCCCTGATCCAAAGGCGCGTTCGGTAAGTAAGCCAACCGATGACTGCTCCCGGAAAAAAATCGTCAGCCTCTATAACAACGCGCACGGGACGGACAAGACCTACCTCACAGAGGAGATCAAAGACTGGTTCCGAGCCACCGCTTTGCGTTTGGGGTGGAGCTCTGTCGTTTTCGGACCTAATGCAGCGACCCTTACTGCCAAGGTGGTGTTGGATCGCACTGCCACCGCAAAATCAACCAACACGGACAAAGTCGTCAGCATTGATCGGCGCTGATGCTTGAAGAGCCTCCGTGCGCTTGTATCAGCGACAGAGGCTCACTGCAGCTTCAATCTGCTTTTCGTAACCGATCCGCTGCCTGCGCTAGGCGAGCAGCGCCCTCATCTTCACCTCTAGGCTGTCGGTCTTGCGCAGGCCAGCAGCGGCCCATGGCAGCACCTCTACCTCTGGCGCGCGGCACGTCACCTGTACCGGAACACCGACGCGCCTGTACTGCAGCGGCTCAGCCTTGCCGCACGTCCCGAAAGGGCCATGGACAGCACCAGCCCGCTCCTACAGGCGAAGCCAAGTAATACGCGGCTTCCAGCCTGATAAGGGCTCCTTCCGCTCCCGCAGGGATGCGAGTTCAGCACCAGCCTCATAAGCCAAGTTCCTTTTCGATGGTCGAGGTCGCGGCCGGGCACCGGTCGCCACCAGTGCGCTCCTGCTTCAGCCGGTTCGCTGCGGCATGGTCGACCTGGGCGCTGGCGGCTACTTCTGCCACGGCCCTCTCTGCCCCGGCCTGACGTGCGTTCGCAGCCAGGGTCAGTTCGCCCAGCGCCTTGCCCTCCTCCTGCGCTAGCCCACTGAGGTTGTCCCGGGCGGACTGGCAGTTGACAGCCTTGCCGCTAGCTTCATGCAGTAGTGGGCGGTAGTGGCTGACAGCCACCCAGACTCCACCGCCCGCGCCAATACCAACCAGCAGCAGTAGCCCGGCCAAGCGGCCGCCCACGATTGGTGTCGTAATCACGCCGGAGCCCTCCGTCCCCCTCTCGTCGATCAGCATGGATGGATACCGGCCTCAGCTTCAGCCTTGGAGAGGCCAAGAAAACTAGTGGTAATTTCAATTACGCGTAAATGGCCACTATTTGGAAGTAATGATAGAGTCAGGCGATCTAAATCAGCCGATGTGTAAAAAATGAGCCAAGGAAAGCAGAGCAACGAAATCAGTCAAATTGTAGAACAGCTGGCTAATTCCGTTGATATCGAAGAGTTAGCTATAAGACTCGGACTATCAATAAAGAGAATCGGTGGAACTGCTTCGACACTTTGCATCAATCACAATGAAGAAAATCCTTCAATGCGATTGTTTCCCAGGTCTAATTCTGAAAAACCGCACTACCATTGTTTTGTGTGTGGCGCACACGGCGACATATTTAATCTTGTTCAGAAAGTAAACGGTACAACCTTCCTTGAAGCCGTTAAATGGCTTGCATCTGCCTACGGTCTTAAATACATAGCCTCCGCCAAAAAAAGTATATTAACGAGCTCCGATAAAACAAAAAATCGTCCTACTTCAACTGTCAACCACACAGCGCTCGAAACAGCCCTTGCCATTTACAGCCAGAATAATCCAGCCATCTTAACTGAATGGTTAAGAAGCCGAGAAATATCAATAAATGTAGCAAAAACCGCAGAGCTTGGCGTAACAGTAAAAAATATCTTAGTGCATCACGTGACTGATTCACCAAACTATGGAAAATCAAGAGAGCTACTTGGTCAGTTAGAGAGCGCTGGATTAATCCGTACGCAATACACAGACACTAGCTCTGAATCCACAACACATCTAGATATTGGCGCGAAATATAGAGACTTTTTCTACGACACTCGAGTCATCTTCCCTATAAGAGACATCACAAATCTTCTCCTAGGATTTGCAGCACGAAAAACAGATGAATCTTCTAGCTATCCAAAATACCTATACACACCCGGACTACCAAAGTCACAAGTACTATATCGCGCCAGAGAAGCAAGTAATAAAATCGCACAGCTTACGAAAAATGGCGAAGTACCAATTTTATATATTTGCGAAGGCTTATTAGATGCTTTAAGACTGGAAAGCCTTGGGCTCGCAGCTGTAGCAGTTCTTGGTTCCAGAGCATCTGAAAACCAAGCAAATATAATATATCAACTTGCAAAAACCTTACCTGAAGTTACTCCTCTCCAGGTACGCGTATTTTTGGATAAAGATAGCGCCGGACTGAAAGGGGCTGCATCAACAATTAAAACCCTACTTAAGCTGGATTCAGACAGACGCCTTGAACTGGCTTTCGTATGGCCTACATCTGGCGACATGGAACCAGAGCAAGTAGCAAAAGATCCAGACGAACTCCTAAAGAAAACAACTACCGCTACATCTGCGAAGGAGCTATTGGACAAATTTTCACACTCAGCAGCAATAGTTCTAATTGCAGATAAGTTAAATATCCTTCCAGAAGAAATTCTTGATGATAGTACATGGGAGGACCTCCCATATGGCCCAAAATCAAGAAGCATTAGCTATCTAAAAAATATCTCAGAGAACGAAACTTCAAGAGTTTTGGATTTCTGGAGCCCGTCGGCGCGAACAGCATCAAAATGGCTTAACGATGTTAAATCTTTTAGCCGCACAGATCATGCCCTCCCAGCATCAAGTCGTCCCCTGCTCAACCCAAATGAACTGACAACAAGGTTAAACCACGCTCGCGAATTGGCGCAAACAGGCGCAAACAAAGGAGAAGTTCTTTCCGATGTTGCCACCTGGAGACGACTATCACTCGCAGCAACAGCTTTTAACGAAGGCCTAATTAGCAGACTCAGGGAAAATAATTTCAAACCAATCGAACCATTTGATGCAGTGCATGTATCGAGAGGTTTCGGGAAAAAGGAAGAACGCCTTAAAGCTATGCCTTGCCCAGAAGACTTAATCATGCAGCAATATATCATGAATGAATTACTGAGCGAGAGCCTAGATATTGAAGGACCAACAAAATTTAGCAACCACATTCCTGCCGTTCGATACTATCGCGGAAATGACACACTCAGAACTACCGGTGAAACCCCCGGATCTGAGGAGACTGAAACATTAAGCTTTGCATATCAAGTCGATATGGATGCGGTAGAAATGCGAACGCCCCATACAGACGGAGGGATGTTCAGGCCATACTTCGAATGCTGGCGGGGGTTTATTTCATCTCTACTGTCACAAGGTCAAAAAATGGATCATGTTCACATGGTTCGCCTTGACTTGAAAAGATACTACGACAACATAAAGCGCTCCACTGTAAAGAACACACTAGTTAAATCAATTATCCCTGCATATGAAGGCCTTGAACAACAAGAGCAATTTATACCTTTATTTCAACCCAGTGAAGCTTTGGAACAGCGCCACAATGCAACAGTCGACTTTCTACTGGATCAAAGCTTCGGCTTTACTTATTATCACCCTGACTCAGGGACCCTAACCAAAACCAACAGAGAAATAGGAATTCCACAAGGTCCAATATTATCTGCATGGATTGGCAATATACTTTTATTTAAATTGGATGCAGCACTTAGAAAAAAACTTCAAGAGTTAAATATCGACGGCAACATCAAGGCCGGTTATGCACGCTATGTTGATGATGTAGTAATCTTAGGAGACAGCCTCGACATACTTGATGTGTTGCGTGCGTTAATTGAAGACATTGCTAACTCACTTGGGTTAGAAATGATTTCCAAAGAAAGCTTTGCACCTATGAGTACAGATGAGTTTGCAAATCATCTTACATCGGGACGCGCTATTGCCGCGTCAGGCCCACGAGAAGAACAATCACTATTCGAAGCTGGTGATGGTGATGCCGGTTGGGAGTTGTGGCATACAAACGAAGTAAACAGACAGACATCTCTGGAACTGCTTCGAGACAGCAGGTTATACAGCCTCCCACCAGAGATAATTGAAAACCAAATTTTCACCGCACTACGCGCAAAAGACTTGCGGCCAGCCGAGCTAAGTAAAGCAGCTCGATGGATTTGGTATCAAACGGTGGTTAAAACAACAAACCATTCGCCGGATAATATATTTTTAGAATACTGGTCAACCTGGAATAAGGTGTGTAACGGGGCACCGTTCACCCTCAACAGCGAACTGCCATGGGATGACCCTGCATTCTATGCCATTGAGGGATTAGAAGGATTATTAGAGCGGGCAAATAATACTTCCCTAGGCTTTAACCCTGAAGAAGAAAGTATACGCAGCACTAGTATTTCCATTTTAGCTAAAGCAGCATGCTCTGACGAATTTATTAACTTTTTTATACAACCCGCTATTTTTGGAGCTCCGGATGGATGGGCAAAAGGCACAGTTAATCTTCGACGCATGATTCTCCAGCGCTTAATATGCATGCAATGGAAAGCTGCCCAGTTAAGTGACCACATCTCCCTGACCGAAGATAAACCTTCGATCATTGTTGATAAGATTGTAAATGATAGCCAATCCCTACAAGCTTCGCTCAAACGTGCTCTTACAACTCACATTGAAACTTGGAAGATTGAGTTCACAGAGCTTGCATCCAGTGAGTATGCGGCTTATGACATAAAGAACAGCATCGCGGGAGCATTTTCTTGGCTGCACAAAGCAATTGTTTTGTTATCCAATCCAAATCAAGAAGGATCGGAGGACCCTTTAGACTACCTTCGTGATGAGCTTGACAAGATCTCTAATACATTAATACCCGATGATAAGTTCATTCCTCTTCTACGGGGAATGTTAGTACAAAAAAATCCTCAGATAGAGAAAGCTTCTGGCGAAATAGTCCTTTTGTCTTTGCAGACTATTGCCACCATTTCTCCTCGTGAAATACTACCAAACTTACTTGCCAATCGCCCTCATTTACTTCAAGAAGGGGAAGCTAAACTTCCCTTACCCCCGCTTCCTGGCGTACCAGCAAACGGCCTGCTCCTCTGCTCTCACGACACCAGTGGAGAGTGGACAAAGCTATCAAAAATTTGGTGGGTTACCTTATCAAACAGTAATCCATCATCACCTCCAACTCCAGAATTCAAGATATCCTTTCCAGACAAGCCTGCAGTTTTATATATTCCCGACTGGCAGGCTACACCGCTGGGGGACTTGACTATTTATGAGGCGGAATGGGACTGTTCTGAAACTGCTTGGGCAATGATTACTCCAGCTACATTCAAAATTACCAGTAATAATCTTCGCTGGGTAGCAGATGCTTTTGAGTCTATTGCCCGACTTAACCATACGGAGTCAGCTGATGGCAGTGATAGTCGTATGGAATACCCTGCTGCATGGCCATACTTAGTTATCAACTCCAGACCAGATACTCAAGATGAACATCCGTTAGAGTTATCTCTACTCTCTCCATCCTATCCCTCAAGATCACTTGATGGTGTCGCCTACATTAGAGATGGAACTAGGGGGCTACGCACTTATGATGTACCTGAATTATACGGTCATCACTGGCGAACTGGTGTCTTGCTTTCTGAGCTTTTTGGCTACCGGCGTGATCTTGACCAATTCGCATCGTTGGGGTCGGAGCACATCGAGTGTGATTCTAATGAAGCTCTCTCTCCCGCGGATCACCTGCTTCGCAATGTACTACGTAAGCTACGGGGAAGCTATGCGAGAGGAGCCTTATTAAAGCCCTACGAAACCGCAGAGCATTTACCGGCTTCCATATCACGCTCACTAAGCCTACTTCGTAAATTTCCAAATGATGGCGATATCAGGCACGCGATTGCTTTTGTTCTTGCGAGCGAATCAGAAACCGCAGCAATGCAAATCCGCCTTAATCATAACATCCTACTTGACCAGCCAGGAATTACATGCTCATTTCTTGAAAAAGTTGCATTTCGCGTAACTAATCAAATCCCTTTAAACTGGACAGAAGAATTAAACAAGAACCTACCTCCGCCCCTAAACACCAAAAGATCAATTCCTAAATTTTACTCTGATCTTGCCCATAAAATTCAAAAATTAGGTTCTTCTACTGCCGAAGAAAAAATCACAGACCTAAGTTTTAACGTGCTTTTGGCCGGATTGAAAATCGCCTCTATTACATCCTGGCTTCGTGAAATTGCTTTTTCTATACATGCTCTTGATGGTGAAAATAAATTTCCATTCCCGACTAACGGAGATCTGACCGAAGAATGGAAAATTGACGAGCAAGGTTTCTTCTTCAGCGCACCCGAGAACTCTATTGAGAGCTTATGTGAATTCTTCATAAAACATGCCAATGAGAGTTCCGCACTTCACACTTACACAGATATTACTCCTCTAGGCTGGATTGCGTTAGTAGCTGGCCGAGTTGGACTATTAGGTGGTAAATCTAAGCGCCCTCTCCTTAAAAACATTACCACTACAAGTCAACAATCACTTCAAGCTATTTCCGATCTCTTTTCATCCACCTCCATGGTGGAAAGCGATCTTCACGGATTAATGCACTCTGACTGGCCTTTCGAACCAAATCATACAGAAATCGCCAATCACTGGATTAAAGTTGACTTAAATGAACTTACAAATTGCCTAATTGAAATCGAAGAGTGTTTAGGGCTTCAGGTCAAACAGGCTATTGGGTCTTGGCGATTAGATGCAAGCAATGGAAGTTTCACCGATACCGCAGGTGATAGCTGGAAAATAAAGCGCTGGCAATTATTTATTGCTCACGGGAACAAGCCTGAGCGCGTCGAGCTTGGATCTCGGCTTCTCAGTATTTGGGACGAGACTTCAGACCAGGATGGGAATCTACTTTTTGTATCCGCTCGGGGAGAGCGATTCAAAAAGCTATCTAACGAAACGGCCGAAACTGAAAGTAGCTACGTAGGCGGAGAAGCTATTGAACCAAGCCCTGCAGCCCCAACCCCACACTCGGTCCTAGCTCCAGAGCAGCCGCACGAAGCTCAGGTTCCTGATGATACGATTCCTGCTAGCACCACATCTAAGTTGCAGGCGGCTGATGATTCCTCAGACTCTAGCACCCTTATAGCGAGCTCTGCTCCTGCTCCTGCGTCTGCGTCTGCCTCTGCCTCTGCCTCTGCCTCTGCCTCTGCCTCTGCCTCTGCCTCTGCCTCTGCCTCTGCCTCTGCCTCTGCCTCTGCCTCTG
>Ga0157372_10003136_pt1 | contig 17810 bp, 15 predicted proteins | sample C55metaG_FD_115307 | JGI IMG/M metagenome (GOLD analysis project Ga0157372, IMG submission 115307) | Corn rhizosphere microbial communities from Kellogg Biological Station, Michigan, USA - C5-5 metaG | ecosystem: Host-associated > Plants > Roots > Rhizosphere > Soil | place: USA: Michigan... | reverse complement strand
TTAGTTTATCTGAATTGCTTAATTAGACTATAGTCACTTATCAGAAATATTAAAAATGTACTATTTTAGCTAAACTAATAAATTCTACTTCTAAGTGTAGTAAACACATTTATACAATTGGTATGCGGTGCTAACTTAAAATCTGATATAGTACGCTGCATTGTAAGTGCCAAAAGCATGATTTATTAGATATAAACTCTAAGGAAAAAGGCTCGTTTATATGCAAATTGCCAATTTAAAAATAGCAATTATTGGGTTGGGCTATGTAGGCTTGCCATTGGCAGTTGAGTTTGGGAAAAAAGTACCCGTAGTTGGTTTTGATATCTATCAAAAACGTATTGATGAGCTCAAAAGCGGTAAAGATCATACCTTAGAAGTGTCACCACAAGAATTAAAACAGGCGGTGCAATTAAGTTATACAGCTGACTTGAAAGATTTAAAAGATAGTAACTTTTTTATCGTAACTGTTCCAACACCAATTGATGACTTTAAGCAACCGGATCTCACACCTTTAATTAAAGCATCGACTAGTATTGGTCAGGTGCTTAAAAAAGGTGATATTGTAGTTTATGAGTCGACAGTTTACCCCGGCGCCACAGAAGAAGTGTGCATCCCTGTTTTGGAGAAAGTTTCAGGGCTAAAGTTTAATAAAGACTTTTTTGCAGGTTATAGTCCAGAGCGTATTAATCCTGGTGATAAGCTTCATAGAGTAACGAATATTTTAAAAATCACTTCAGGGTCGACATCTGAAGTGGCTGATTATGTTGATGAAGTATACAATCTGATTATTGAAGCAGGTACTCATAAAGCACCGAATATAAAAGTAGCAGAAGCTGCTAAAGTTATTGAAAACACACAACGTGATGTCAATATTGCTCTTATTAATGAATTAGCCCTTATTTTTAATAAATTGGGTATAGATACCGAAGATGTGCTTAAAGCAGCTGGAACGAAGTGGAATTTCTTACCTTTTCGACCAGGCTTAGTAGGTGGACACTGTATTGGGGTAGACCCGTATTATTTAACTCATAAAGCTCAATCTATTGGATTGCACCCAGAAATTATTTTAGCAGCTCGTCGCCTAAATGATCGTATGGGGGAGTATGTGGCGACCCAGCTCATTAAAGAAATGGTAAAACGGCGTATTCAGGTTGTTGGCGCACGCATTTTAGTAATGGGCCTTAGCTTTAAAGAGAACTGTCCCGATATTCGTAATACAAAAATTATTGACTTTATTAAAGCTCTTAAAGAGTACGACTTAGATTTAGATATTTGCGATCCGTGGGTAGATGATACAGAAGTCCAACACGAATATGGTTTAGCACCAGTTAAAGAATTGAAGCAAGGTGTGTATGATGCGGTCGTTATTGCCGTTGCTCACAATCAATTTAATGCAATGACCGCAGAAGAGTTTCACGCATTAGGTAAAACCAATCATGTACTTTATGATTTGAAATATGTATTAGATCAACAAGAATCATCTATACGTTTATAAGGAATTAGTTCAGGTGAAAAGAGTTTTATTGGTATTTGGAACAAGACCAGAAGCAATAAAAATGGCGCCATTGGCCTTAAAATTACAGCAAAAAATTGAAGACTTCGAGACCAAAGTTTGTGTAACTGGACAACATCGTCAAATGCTGGATCAAGTTTTAGAGCTCTTTAATTTAAAACCAGATTTTGATTTGAATTTAATGAAGCCTGGGCAAACTTTATCTGATGTTACTTCAGGAGTGCTCAAGGGCTTAGAGCAAGTTTTTGAAGAGTGGTTACCAGATATAATTCTTGTTCATGGAGATACGGCAACGACTTTTGCAGCTTCATTAGCAGGCTATTATCATAAAGTTAAAATTGGACACGTTGAAGCTGGCCTACGAACGGGGGATCTTTATTCACCGTGGCCTGAAGAAGCAAATCGTCAGCTTACAGGGGTTTTAGCAAACTATCATTTTGCCCCTACAAAATCTTCTTATGATAATTTAGTAAAAGAGAATGTGAATCCAGAAACAATTATTGTGACTGGAAACACTGTTATTGATGCACTTTTACAAGTAAAAGATAAGGTTGAACAGGACCAAGATTTAATTCATAAGTTCGAGCAAGAATTTAAATTTCTTGATAAAAGTAAAAAGCTAGTTTTAGTTACAGGCCATAGACGTGAAAATTTTGGTCAAGGTTTTTTAAATATTTGTACTGCGTTAGCTAATCTTGCAAAAAAATATAGTGACATCCAAATTGTATATCCAGTTCATTTGAACCCAAATGTACAAAAACCTGTAAATGAATTGCTATCAGGTATAGATAATATCTTTTTAATTCAACCACAAGACTATCTACCATTTGTATATTTAATGAATCGTAGTTATCTCATCTTAACTGACTCTGGTGGTATTCAAGAAGAGGCTCCTTCTCTTGGAAAGCCTGTTTTGGTTATGCGTGATACTACTGAGCGACCAGAAGCTGTTGATGCAGGCACTGTACGTTTAGTCGGTACTGATGTGGGCACAATTGAAAAATCAGTATCGGAGTTATTGGAAAATATCTCACTATATAATGCTATGGCTGCCGCACATAACCCTTACGGTGACGGTACATCTTGTCAGCAAATTATTGATTTCTTAAAAAGAAATTAATTTATTTTATTATTTTAATTTAAAGTATTGAATATGAATAAGTCATTTAAACATATCTGCGTTATAGGTTTAGGTTATATTGGTTTACCAACTGCAGCAACTTTTTCTGCGCATGGAATAAAAGTTACGGGTGTCGATGTTAACCAACATGCTGTAGATATGATTAACCAAGGGAAAGTGCACATTGTTGAACCTGATTTAGATGCATTGGTACGTGATGTTGTTGCACAAGGGAAATTGTCTGCTCAAACTACACCATTAGAAGCAGATGCATATATAGTTGCAGTTCCTACCCCTTTTAAAGATGATTATCAGCCTGATCTAAAATATATTGAAGCAGCTTCGAAAGCCTTAGCTCCTTTTTTGAAAAAAGGTAATCTTGTTATTCTTGAATCTACCTCTCCTGTAGAAGCTACGGAACAAATGGCAGCATGGTTGAGTGAAGCACGACCAGATTTAAGCTTCCCGCAACAAAAAGGTGAAGAGGCAGATATTTTAGTAGCACACTGTCCAGAACGAGTATTACCAGGTAAGGTTTTGCAAGAACTGATTAGCAATGACCGTATTATCGGTGGGATGACACCGCGCTGTTCAAAAGCAGCCTGTGAGTTATACAAAACTTTTGTGAAAGGTGAGTGTATAGAAACAAATGCACGTACTGCAGAAATGTGTAAATTAACAGAAAACTCTTTCCGAGATGTTAATATTGCTTTTGCAAATGAGCTGTCTATTATTTGTGATAAGTTAGATATTAATGTTTGGGAATTAATATCTCTAGCAAATCGTCATCCTCGAGTAAATATTTTACAACCAGGCCCAGGTGTGGGTGGACACTGTATTGCTGTTGATCCATGGTTTATTGTTGCTAAAACACCAGAGCAAGCACGGTTGATTCGTACCGCACGTGAAGTAAATGATGCAAAACCTGAGTGGGTCATCGATCAAGTTAAAATTAAAATTGCTGAATTTTTACAAGCGAATCCAACTAAGACTATTCAAGATGTAACGATTGCTTGCTATGGTTTGGCTTTTAAACCTGATATTGATGATCTTCGTGAGAGTCCAGCATTAGAGATCACTAAGAAATTGGCAGAACAGGGTTTAAATATTCTTGCAGTAGAACCGAATATTGAGACATATAAAGATATAGATAATGAAAATTTTGAATTAGTTTCAATAGAAGAATCTCTACATACAGATATTAAGTTAATATTAGTAAAACATAGTAAATTTAGTAATTTAAATTTTAAAGATAATAGATATACTATTAATGCTGTTGGTTATGGTTGTTAATATTTAATATGTCTATTATTAAGTCACTTCGCAGTAGGGCCATGAATTATGGCCTAATCGAGGTGGTTGCAAAAGGTACTAATTGGATTACTCTTCCGTTATTGGCTTTAGTTACTACCGCGAATCTTTATGGAGAATTAGCTTATTATTATTTAGTTATTGTTTTAACTGGAACCTTTCTAGCTTTTGGCCAAAATAGAGTTATATTATCTAGTGAAAAAGAAAATATTGAAACAAAGAAAAATATTTCAATATTGATTTCCTTTATTTTACTTTTTTTTGTAGAGCTATTCCTTTTTTTTCTAGGTTATTTTGAGTTAAAAATTTTTATTGCTATTTTATGCGGTTGCTTTTTTGCTATACAAAATAATTTATCCCTTACGTTTAGAGCTCAAAATAAGATAGATAGTTTTATAAAAATAAAAACTTATTATTTATTTCGAATTGTTAGTATTTTTATTGTAGTTTATTTTACTAAAAGTATTGAATTATATTTATTATCTGAGCTAGCTATTCTTGTTCTATATTTTATATTTTTTTCTAAGTTTAGGGTTTATAATAAGACCTTAGATATTTTAAACTCTTTAAAAGATGGGTTTATATTGGTTATGTATGCTATATCTATGTACTTAATTACAAACTTAGATAAGTTTTATATTGAGCATATATTTACAAAAGATGTTTTAGCGAGTTATTATTTTTTATTTTCTTTATCTACAAGTTTTACATTTATTTCTGCATATTTTTCCGTTAAATACGAAAGAGAAATATATAGTAGTTTAAATTATTATTCTGCAAGATCACATGCAAATAACTGTACTTATAAAACTATACTTTATAGTGTTTTATTGTTTCCATTTGTTTTTTTATTATACTTTTTTTATGTAAATTTTACGGCTCTTGAGTATAAACCTTATTGGTTTATAATGGTTTTTATTGCACAAATTATATATTTTCTTTCTATTAAGGAAACATATATGCTAACATTTTTGAAAAAAAATAAGATTATTTTTTATTCAAGTTTTCTTATATTGTTTATAAGTTTAATATCAAATTATTTTTTAATAAACTTATTGGGAATTCTGGGCTGTATCATAACTTTAATATTATGTTATACAATTTTCTGGTTGGTAATGACTTTTTATAATTTCCGCTATCAACGTTTAGATAAATAATGGTGTATATATGAAGGCAAAGGTTTTATTAATTAATGAAGGGCTTATACAGCATTATAGAATTCCACTTTTTGAGAGTCTAGTTAATAGTATAGATTTGTATGTTGCACATACAGGGGATTTTTTACAGGAAGTAAATTTTAAACAAATTTTAATTACACAGAAGAAAATAGGACCTTTTAATTACTATTCAATTGATGATCTAAACCAATATGACTATATAATTTTCCCATTTAATTTAAGAAATTTAAATTTATATTTTGAATTTTTTAAAAAAAGTATATATAAGAAAATTTTATATGGAATAGGCGTAAATGCCTCATATGGGAAACGATATGATTCTAAAAATTTAATTTCTCTACTCAGAGTTTTATTTGTATACAAATATGATTATTCTATTTTTTATGAAAGATATCCTTTATTGAAATATATTTCTTATGGAGTTCCTCCTGAGAAAATGTCTGTTGCATATAATACTGTAGCTCAAAACAAGAATTTTGATATTGAACAAAAAAAGTATGAATCTATAATTTTTATAGGTTCACTTTATAAACAGAAAAAAATATTTGATTTAATTGATGCTTATAGAATTTTAATTCAAAAAAATAGTACAACTTTAAAACTTGAAATTATTGGCGATGGAGAAGAATTTGATAATATAAGAAATTATATATATGAAAATAATTTACAAAAAAATATAGTACTGCATGGAAGTATTACTGATGATAGTAAGCTATTACCTATTATGCAAAGGGCAGCAGTATGTGTATCTCCTGGACAAGCAGGTTTATCAGTTCAAAAATGTTTTTCATATGGCATAGGTTTTATCACAACACAAAATGCAATTACTGGTGGTGAAATATTCTCTATTCAAGATGGTATTACTGGTAGCTTTTATGATGGTAGTATTGATGACCTTGTAAAAAAATTATCTATGTATTCAGACTTAAATTTTTGTAAAAAAATATCAATAAATTCCTATTTATTTTATAATAATTTTAGAAGTTTAGATATTTGGAATGAGGGTTTTTTGAGGAATATTAAATGAGATATGTAATTGATAATTCAAACTTATATGCTGGTGGTGGTATACAAGTTGCTAGCTCATTTCTTAATGATCTTAAAAAACTAGGATTAAATAACGAATACCATATTATACAATCGTTTAATATGTCAAAAAATTTTATATCTGATGGTTTTCCAGAGAACTTTAAATTTTACAATCTTAATGAGAAGACTCAAAAATCTATCCGATTTCGTTCATTGCAAGTGAAAAAGCTTGAAGAAATAATTGAGCCTGATTGTATTTTTACAGTATTTGGACCTTCTTATCATAAAAGTAAATTTCCTAAAATAGTGGGTTTTGCTATAGGGCATATAATTTATAAAGATTCTCCTTATTTTAAACTTTTAAATACAAAACAAAGGCTTAAAGATTTTTTAACATGTGAATTAAAGAAAGTTTTTTTTAAGAAAAATTCTGATGTATTAATATTTGAAACTAGTGATGCTATGAAGAGGTTTCAAAATATATCTAAATTTAAGAAAAATTATGTCGTAAGTAATACAATTAATGAAATTTTTCTCGAAAAAATAAAGTGGCAGTCAATTCATCTTGAAAATAAAAATAAGAAAAAAATTTTAGTTGTAACTGCAAATTATCCACATAAAAACTTAAAAATTATTCCTTATATTATTGATAAACTTATAAGAGAAAAAGAAATAAATGATTTTGACTTTGTGATAACAGTTGATAAACAAGAGCTTGGTTTTGATGATTATTATGATGATTATATTCAATATATCGGTAAGGTACCTCTAGATCAATTGCCATCTTTATATAACCAGTCAACAATCGTATTTATACCTACATTGTTGGAGATTTTTTCAGCTACTTATTTAGAAGCTATGTATATGTCTAAGGCTATTGTAGCTTCTGATATGGGGTTCAGTAGAGATATCTGTGAAGATGCAGCTTTTTACTGCTCTCCAACGAATGTTGATAATTATGTAGATGCTATAGATCAACTACTTAAAAATATAGAGTTAAGGACTAAATTTGAAAAAAAAGGCTTTTCTAGGATAAAGGTGTTTGGATCTAGTTTGGATAGAACTAATGAATACTTAAGTATAATGAAATATGTGTCAGAGGAATTTAAAAAATGAAGTTTATTTTATTTTTTTTAAATATTATTTTGATATTTAGTTCATTTTTTTTTAGTAATGAATTTTTAATTTATAATAGTTGGAGTATTTATTTTTTTCAATTTTTAATTAATTTAATTTTTTTAATATCTAGAATTAAGAGCTTAACTAATTTGTTTATGCCTAGCTTTATTTTTTTGGTTTATTTATTTTTGGGGCAAGTGGTGGGTGGTTATCTTTCACCTTTAGGGTATGGTTGGTATGGCGATTTTGATAAAGCATTAAGTCTCGTAAATAATATGCATATTATAGTTTTTTATAATCTTATAATAAACTATATTCTATTTTACCTTACTGGTATTTTTCTTTTTAAAAACAATAATTATAAAATTAATTATTTAAATTCATATAATTATTATATTTCTTTCTTTTTGGTAATATTAATTTTTGTTATAGTTAGTTTTGTTAGGGGTGTATGGACTTTTCCTATTCAGTTGGGGTCTTTTATTATTTTATATTTAATGTCTTTAAATAAAAATTTATTTTTAAGGGTGGCTTCAATTTTATTTATGTTCTTTATAATGATAACTACAAGTTATGATAGTAAGAGAGAAATTATCATGGTTTTAGTTGCTTTTTTAATAATTACTCTGCTATATAAGAAGTATAGTTTAAATCTAAGAACGATTTTATTAGCACCTTTGGCTTTTCTAATTTTTTCTTTAACGATTATGTTGTCTTCTATTCTTAGGGGTTATGGCGATTTAGATAACCGTTCATTTCTATCGGCTTTAACTTATATACCTATATATATTAAGTCGGAAAACTTTTTAGATAATTTAGTAGAAAATTTTGAGTTGAATTATTCATACTCTTTGCCTGTTTTAGCGATGGAATATGTTTTAAATGGTCGTATTGATTTTCAATATGGGCTTAGTTTAATAAAGCCAATATTTTTAATCATCCCTCGTGATCTTTTTGACTTAAAACCTGAAAGTATCATTTTTACATTTACGAAAGCTTATGATTACAATTTTTATCAAAATGGTGGTTCCTTGCCAGTTTTGTTGCCTGCAGAACTTTTTATTAACTTTAATTTATTTGGTATATTAATATTTTTTCTTATAATTTATTACTTAAACAATATTTATCGTAAAATTTTTTATACTCAAAATACTTTCTATTTTATTCAATATATTTTGATTAGTAGTCTTTTTTTAATGTTTATGCGTGGAAGTGGTTTTGATCTCTTTATACTTTATATAGTTTTAGGTTCTTTCTATATCTATTTAATGTGTATTTTTTTGAAGATCAAGATGGACAAATAATTTAATGTAGGTGTTTAATGAATTTTTCAAATAAGATTTTACTTATCACTGGTGGTACAGGATCTTTTGGTAATGCTGTTCTAAAACGTTTTTTAGAAACAGATATTAAAGAAATCCGTATTTTTAGCCGTGATGAAAAAAAGCAAGATGATATGCGTAAGAAATATCACTCATCTAAGCTTAAATTCTATATTGGTGATGTTCGTGATTACAATAGCGTTTTAAATGCTACTCGTGGTGTGGACTATATTTACCATGCAGCAGCTTTAAAGCAAGTGCCTTCTTGCGAATTTCATCCAATGGAAGCTGTAAAAACCAATGTAATTGGAACAGAGAATCTACTTGAAGCGGCAATTCAGAACCGTGTTAAACGCGTAGTATGTTTAAGTACGGATAAAGCAGTTTACCCAATTAATGCAATGGGTATTTCTAAAGCAATGATGGAAAAAGTAATTGTTGCTAAATCAAGAAATTTAGAAAATTTAGATATTGTTATTAGCTGTACCAGATACGGTAATGTAATGGCATCACGTGGTTCGGTAATTCCTTTATTTGTTGATCAAATGCGTAAAGGTAAACCATTAACTATTACCGATCCTAATATGACTCGTTTCATGATGACACTTGAAGATGCGGTAGATTTAGTTCTGTACGCCTTTGAGCATGGTGAAAATGGAGATATTTTTGTACAAAAAGCTCCTGCTGCAACTATTGAAGTTCTAGCTCAAGCATTAAAAGAATTACTAAACGAGAAAGATTATCCTATTACCATTATGGGAACCCGCCATGGTGAGAAAGCATATGAAGCTTTACTAAGCCGTGAAGAAATGGCTGTTGCAATCGACCAAGGTGACTATTTCCGAGTACCAGCAGATCAACGTGATCTTAACTATGAGAAATACGTAGAAGATGGTGACCTAAAGATTACAGAATTTGATGATTATAACTCGCATAATACTGAGCGATTAGATGTTGAAGGAATGAAAAAATTATTACTTAAGTTGGAGTTTGTAAGAGCTTTAACGAAAGGACAATATGTAGATCCAGAGGCATAAATATGAAGATCTTAGTAACAGGTTCAAATGGCTTTATAGCAAAGAACTTGATTCAATTTTTATCAGAAAAACCTGAGATTGAGATTTTAAAAGCTCATCGTGAAACAACAGATCAAGAGTTTGAACAATCAGTTTTAGCTGCTGATTGGATTGTACATTTAGCTGGTGTGAATCGCCCTTTAAATGAAGAAGAATTTGCTGTAGGCAATACCTCTTTAACGGAAAAGATCGCTCAAATTTTGCAGCAAGCAAATAAGAAAACGCCTGTTATTTTATCGTCTTCTATTCAGGTTGAACGTGATAATCCTTATGGTAAAAGTAAGTTAGGTGGTGAGCAGGCACTAGTAGCTCTTAATCAAGCACAAGGTAATCCAGTTTATATTTGCCGTTTAGCCAACGTTTTTGGTAAGTGGTCACGCCCTAACTATAATTCAGCTGTTGCGACTTTTTGCCATAACGTTGCAAATGACTTGCCGCTACAAATTCACGATGAAAATGCTGTGATTCGTCTTGTTTATGTCGATGATGTAGTTGAGACATTCTGGAATATTATCAATGGACAACAGGTTGAACAATTTTTTCAAGTTGAACCTGAATATCAAATTACAGTAGGCGACTTAGCTAAAGTTTTAAACGGCTTTAAAGCATCTCGAGATACGCTTATTACAGATCGGGTGGGAACTGGGCTAACTCGTGCACTTTATTCAACTTATTTAAGTTTCTTAAAGCCTGAGCAATTCGATTACAGTGTTCCAAAATATGGTGATGCTCGCGGCGTATTCGTTGAAATGCTGAAAACCCCAGATGCAGGACAGTTTTCTTACTTTACTGCTCATCCAGGAATTACCCGTGGTGGCCATTATCACCATACAAAAACTGAAAAGTTTCTTGTTATTAAGGGTAAGGCACTATTTAAGTTTAAGCATGTCGTGACAGGCGAATTTTATGAGCTTGAAACACAAGGCGATGAACCACGAATTGTAGAAACTGTACCGGGTTGGACACATGATATTACTAACATCGGTGAAGATGAGATGGTAGTAATGCTATGGGCAAATGAAATTTTTGATCGTGATAAGCCAGATACTTATGCGATGCCAATAACAAATTAAGAGTAGAGATTTGTGAAAAAGTTAAAATTAATGACAGTCGTGGGCACACGTCCAGAAATTATCCGTTTGTCTCGCGTAATGGCTGCGTGTGATGAATATTTTGATCATGTTATTGTTCATACTGGTCAAAACTATGACTATGAGTTGAATGAAATTTTCTTTACTGATTTGGGTATTCGTAAACCTGATCATTTCTTAAATGCAGCTGGTGCGACAGGTGCAGAAACGATTGGTAATGTAATTATTGCAGTTGATAAGATTTTAGATGAGGTAAAGCCTGAAGCTTTACTTGTTTTAGGTGATACTAACAGCTGTATGGCTGTATTACCTGCAAAACGCCGCAAGATTCCAACTTTCCACATGGAAGCTGGAAACCGTTGTTTTGATATGCGAGTTCCTGAAGAAATTAACCGCCGAATTGTTGATCATACTGCTGATATTAATTTAACTTACAGTACTATTGCTCGCGATTATTTATTAGCTGAAGGCTTGCCAGCTGATTTAGTAATCAAATCGGGTAGTCCAATGTTTGAGGTGCTCCATCATTACAAAGCAAAAATTGAAGCTTCTGATGTACTTGAGCGCTTAAATTTAAAAGAGCATGAATATTTTATTGTGAGTGCTCACCGTGAAGAAAATATTAACTCAGATCAAAATTTCTTAGATTTGGTTGAAATGCTAAACGCAGTTGCAGAGAAATATAAATATCCAGTAATTGTATCGACACATCCACGTACGCGTAAGCGTATTGAAGAGTTAAAGGTTGAATTTCATCCTTTAATTCAATTATTAAAACCACTTGGTTTTAGTGACTACAACAAGTTACAGCTTTCAGCAAAAGCCGCGTTGTCTGATAGCGGAACAATTAATGAAGAATCATCAATTTTAAACTTTCCGGCACTTAACTTACGTCAAGCACATGAACGTCCAGAAGGAATGGAAGAAGCTGCTGTAATGATGGTAGGTTTAAAAGCGGAACGTATTTTACAAGGTTTGGCAATTTTAGAAGGACAATCTAGAGGTGAGGAACGCCTTTTACGTCTAGTCGAAGACTACAGTATGCCGAACGTAAGTGAAAAAGTGGTTCGTATTATTATGAGCTACACAGATTATGTAAATCGAGTAATCTGGAAACAATTTTAAGGTTATAAACTGTGAAAAAAGTGTTGGTTGTTTCAGAGTTTATTGATCCTGATCAAAATTCTACAGGATACTTTTGGTATAAGATTATACAGAAACTTGCTCAATCCGATAGGGTTGAGCAGTTATCTGTTATAGCGCCTTATTCAGGAGATCGTGAGGAGATACAGAAAAAGTTCTGTAGCAATATTGGCTTCTTATTATTTTTACATGCTTCTTATGATAAAAATAATTTATTTAAGCGATTGCTGGGTCAATTACAGCAAACCTTTGGTTTTTTTAAGATTTTGTTAAAAAACTTAGCTAAGGATAAGGTTGTTGTTTCTGGAACAAACCCACTTTTTCTACTAGTTTTATTAGCTTTTTTAAGGGTATTCATTCCATTTAAATGGTATTTGCTCGTTCATGATGTTTTTCCTGAGAATTTAGTTCCCGCAGGAATTTTAAAGAAAAATTCTGTTTTATTTAAAATAATGAATTTTATTTTTAATCGTATCTATTCTAGAGCCGATCATCTGATCGTGATTGGTCGTGATATGAAAAACTTAATGAGACAAAAAACGGGCAGTGACAATATTACAGTGATTCCGAACTGGGTAGATTTCACTGAAATAGAGGTTAGACATAAACAACAGTCTTCAATTATTAGCTCACTTGATTGGAACGAAAATATAGTTTTTCAATTTTTTGGAAACATGGGGCGTGTTCAAGGAATTTCTAATCTATTAGCCGCAATAAATTTAAGTAAACATCCATCTGCTAAATTCTTATTTATTGGTGGTGGAAATGATGCCCGGTTGGTAAAAGAGGTTGCTGAAGAAGAGAACAATAAAAATAAAGTTGCTTATATTGGAGAGTTAGCTGCCCAACAGCGAAGTTTAGGATTGAGCTCATGTGATATTGCTATCGTGACTTTAGCAGAAGGCATGCTTGGCCTCGGTGTTCCTAGTAAGGCCTATTTTACTATGGCTGCTGATAGACCAATTTTAGCTATTATGGAAGAAGATGCAGAAGTGGCTAATATGGTTAAAGAACATAATATTGGTTGGGTGTGCCAGCCAAATGATCCAATTAGCTTGGCATCTTTAATTGATGAAATTTGCGAAAATAAGCTAAATACATTGTCTAAATCACCACGTCAAATTTTACAAGATCATTATCATCAGGATAAGTTACTGCAAAATTTTGCTGACATTGTGGAATCGTAATATGAAAAATATTTTAGTTACAGGTTCATCTGGTTTTGTCGGTAAATCGTTAATCCGTTCACTCAGTCTGACTAATAAATACCAAAAGATATATGCTTTAAACAGACGACATTTGCATACACTACCTGACATGGTTGAGCAGTTAGTAGCGATTTCTGAAGAAAATGTTTTTTCAACGCCTATTCCTACTGACATTGATGTGATCATACATTTAGCAGGAAGAGCACACATACTAAATGATAATGTGCAAAATCCTTTAGAACAATTTAGAGCCGTAAATGTCGATGGTACATTGCAGCTCGCTCGACAGGCATTAGAAAATCAGGTTAAACGGTTTATTTTCATTAGTTCAATTGGTGTGAATGGAGCTGTAACAGATAAAAAAGCTTTTGATGAATTCGATCCACCACAACCTCATGCCGATTATGCAATTTCTAAGCTGGAAGCGGAGCAAGCATTAAAAGAATTATTTGAGAATACAGATACTGAGCTTGTCATAATTAGGCCGCCATTAGTATATGCTGCTGATGCTCCTGGCAACTTTGCTCGATTACTTAAACTTGCTTCAACGAATCTACCTTTACCTTTTGCCTCTCTCAATAATAGGCGCTCTTTTGTTGCTTTAGAAAATCTAGTTTCATTTATCGAAGCTTGTATTGAGCACCCTCAAGCAAAAAATGAATTATTTTTAATTTCAGATAATGAGGTTCTATCTACTCAACAACTTGTGATTTTACTAAGAAAAGGCATGGGGCGAAAGGCGAACTTAATTTATATCCCTCAATTTCTTATGAAGGTAGGGGCTATTTGTATCGGTAAAAGTAAGTTGTATGAGCAATTATTCTTATCTTTAGAGGTTGATGCTTCAAAAGCGCGTAATTTATTAAATTGGACTCCTCCAATTAATGGGAATGATGCTTTAGAAAAAACCGGGAAAATATATCTTGAGAGAAGTGAGTAACTTATGCTGATAATTTGGGTAATATTAGCTACTTTTTTAATTTCATTCTTGCTTACAGGCTACATGCGCCATTACGCATTGAAGAAAAATATTATTGATAATCCAAATGAAAGAAGTTCGCATACAATCCCGACACCGCGTGGTGGTGGCGTATCTATTGTTATCACTTTCTTATTAGTTTTAGTGGGTTTGATGATTAGCCATCAACTACAATTAACTACGGGTTTAATTTTAGTTGCGGCTGGATTGGGTGTGGCGGTTCTAGGGTTTCTTGATGATCATGGCCATATCAATTCGATGCTCCGTTTAGCTATTCACTTTCTTATTGCAATAGGTGCGGTTTCGTTCCTAGGCGGTTTTTCTGATGTTACACTATTTAATGGAAGCTTACATTTAGGGGGGGTTGCAAATATTATTGCGATACTTTTCCTTGTATGGTTACTCAATTTATATAATTTCATGGATGGGATTAATGGAATTGCTAGTGTTGAAGCAATTACCACTTTATTAAGCTTAGCTTTTATTTATTTATCATTGGATACACAGTTATCTAGTGAATTATTATTTATTTTCGCGGCAAGCGTATTTGGCTTTGTTTTATGGAATTTTCCTAAAGCTCGTATTTTTATGGGAGATGCTGGCAGTGGGTTCCTTGGATTAATTTTAGGTATTTTGGCTTTAATTTCCTTAAAAACAGATCCTGCTTTATTTTGTGCATGGCTCATCTGTCTAGGCGTATTTATTGTAGATGCCACTTTTACTTTAATCCGTCGTGTAATTAATGGGCATAAAATGTATGATGCGCACAGATCTCATGCTTATCAATATGCTTCACGTAAATATAATAGTCATACTACAGTGACGATTGGTGTGTTGTTGATTAATCTATTCTGGCTTCTGCCAATAGCCTATCTCGCATCGCAAAAAGTATTGATGCCAGAGTTATTATTGTTTATAGCCTACATTCCTCTGATTTTAATTGCTGTATTCTTTGGTGCCGGAAAAACTGAAAATGCTTAAAAAGAATGTCTTATTAATTTTAGGTGCAGGTGGGCATGGTAAATCTGTTGCAGAGGCTGCACTCTTATCGGGAAAATGGAAAAAAATAGTATTTGCAGATGATAGTTGGCCTCAAAGAACAGATATAGCGGGTTTTCCAATTGTTACGAATATAGACAAAATTCAAGATATACTATCCGATATTTCTGCAGCAATTCCTGCTGTAGGAAATAATCAGCTCAGACAAAAATGGTTCCAACTATTAGAAAAGTTATCAGTACCTATTGCTACAGTTGTTCATCCATCATCCATTGTAAGTTCTAACGTGGAAATAGGTGATGGAGTAACCATTATGGCTGGTTGTGTAGTAGGAGTTGATGTGAGAATAGGTGATGGAGCAATTATAAATATGGCTTCATCAATCGATCATGATACTCATATTGGTGAATTTGCACATCTTAGTGTAGGTGTTAAAGTCGTCGGAGATAAGAAGATAGACTCCTTATCATTTTTACCTGCTGGCAGTGTGATTTCTCACTTGATGTGATGATTTTCTTGTTTAGACAACAGAAGATATAAATGTGTATAACTTTATAATCCCGACGGTTGATAAGACTTTATAGGGAGGTAAAGTGCTACAGATTTAGTAATAATGGTTTGATATACATTATGTAACGAATGCGTAAAACTTGTTTCTAGTTATACAAGAAATGAGTATAAATATCGCACGGTTACTAGAACGATTAGAAGAGTATTGTGAAAAAGATTATCTATCAATTCGCATCAGCACCAAGACTTGCGAAACAATGTTTTTTGGTTCTTATAGACCTTTTTGCTGTTCCTGTTATTTTGTGGTTTTGTTATGCCCTTCGTTTATTCGACCTCGGTGCAGAAGTTATTCCAGGTATCAATTACGGCGTAGCAATTGTCACAATTGTTGCTATTTTAAGCCTAATGATAACGGGAGTTTATCGATTTATTGTCCGAACTTTTAATGAAGCTTTTATTGCTCAGTTGGCTATTGCTGTTGCATTGATGGTAATAGTTCTATATGGCATGAATATTTTTTCTCCAGCATTTATTCCTACTTCAATCCCTTTAATGTTTGGTTTTTTGATGTTCAGCTGGGTTTGGTGTGGTCGTGCATTTATTCGTTTTATTGTGAAAGCTACATTGCAAACGAGTGAAGAGCGTAAACGTGTAGTAATTTATGGGGCAGGTGATGCGGGGCAGCAGATTGCAGCAGTCCTTTATCGTTCAGGTGATCATTTACCTGTTTTCTTTATTGATGATAATCCATCTTTACAAGATCATATGGTGGGTGGTTTAAAAGTATTATCTTTAGATAAAGCTTTACAACGTTTTGAAAAGTTTAGAATAGATGAAATTTTACTAGCATTACCCTCAGCGGGCCGTGTACGTAAGAGTGAAATTATCCAGCAACTAGACTCAGCCCGCCTTAAAATTACTGAACTTCCTGGCCTTACTCAACTTGTTGATGGTGAACTTAAAGTCGCAGATATTCGCGAAGTAGATATTATTGACTTGCTGGGACGTGATCCTGTACCCCCTGTAGACCATTTACTAGCAAAAAATATTCGAAATAAGATCGTCATGGTAACTGGTGCGGGCGGTTCTATTGGTTCAGAATTGTGCCGTCAAATTGTTAAGAATCAGCCAAAAATGCTGATCATTTATGAAATTACAGAGTTTGCTCTTTATAGTATAGAAAAAGAATTACGCTTAACGGCACAATGTGAAATCGTACCTATTTTAGGTACAGTTCAAGATCAACAAAAATTAGAGCGTATTATTGAGCAATACAGTGTACAAACTGTTTATCATGCCGCTGCCTATAAGCATGTACCTTTAGTAGAATGTAATCCAATTGCAGGATTAAAGAACAATGCCATTGGGACAGCGAATAGTTTAAATGCAGCTGTGAAAAAGGGGGTTGAGACCTTCGTTCTCATCTCAACTGATAAAGCAGTACGTCCAACCAATGTCATGGGTGCCTCAAAACGTATGGCAGAGCTTTACTGTCAAGCCATGGCTGAAGCTCAAAAACAAACTCAAATTAGTATTGTACGTTTTGGTAATGTATTAGGATCTTCTGGCTCAGTAGTGCCTTTATTTAAACAACAAATTGCCAAAGGTGGTCCGATTACTGTGACTCATCCAGATGTAACACGCTACTTCATGACCATTCCTGAAGCATCTCAGTTGGTTATTCAAGCTGGTGCGTTAGGCAAAGGTGGAGATGTCTTTTTACTTGATATGGGTGAGCCTGTTCGTATTCAGGATTTAGCTCGACAAATGATTTCTTTAAGTGGCTTAACTGTTCGTGAAAAAGACTCAGTTCAAGGGGATATCGAAATTCACTATAGTGGATTACGCCCAGGTGAAAAACTTTACGAAGAATTATTAATTGATCAAGAAAATACTGAATATACCGAGCATAGTAGAATTCTTCGATCATTTGAAAAGTTCTACCCACTCACTGAAATTCAAGAAGTTTTTGATCGAGTTAATAATATGACTGCTGTTCAAAAAGATATTGATTGGGCTCTTTGTCAACTCGAACACTATGTTGATGGTTATAAACGTAGTAAAGATATTATGGTTAATTAGAGAGTGAATGTGTGATTAAAAAGGCAGTTTTACCTGTAGCTGGATTAGGTACACGTTTTTTACCAGCAAGTAAGTCAATTCCTAAAGAAATGGTTACAGTGGTTGATCGTCCTGCAATTGAATATGTAGT
>Ga0157372_10003135_pt1 | contig 17813 bp, 14 predicted proteins | sample C55metaG_FD_115307 | JGI IMG/M metagenome (GOLD analysis project Ga0157372, IMG submission 115307) | Corn rhizosphere microbial communities from Kellogg Biological Station, Michigan, USA - C5-5 metaG | ecosystem: Host-associated > Plants > Roots > Rhizosphere > Soil | place: USA: Michigan... | reverse complement strand
GAACGTTGCTGCGAGATTGAACTCAAGTCCCTCCGACATGGGATCGTTGAGCCCGCTCCAGTTCCCTTCTTCGCATCTGAATCAACTGCGGCCAGCAGTGAGCTCGTTGCGCCACGAATTCAGATTTTCGGAGGAGAGATGTCGGAAGCGAAGGAACTCACGGGGCCTGAGGGGCTTAAGAAACTCGGAAGCTTGATCGCGGAGATACGCTTCGCCATGTTGACCACCGTCGCGCAAGACGGAACGATCGACAGCCGGCCTATGGCGACGCAGAAGAAGGAATTTGACGGCGTGCTGTGGTTTCTGACGGCGCGGGACTCGCGCAAGGTGGACGAGGTTGCGGCCGATGAGCATGTGGCGCTGATGTATGCCGATCCCAGAAACCAGAGCTATGTGACCGTCAAGGGACGCGCCAATCTCTCGCGGGACAAAGCAAAGATTCACGAGCTTTGGAATCCGATGTACAAGGCATGGTTCCCGGGTGGTGAAGACGATCCGCAGATCCGGGTGCTGCGCGTGGATGTGGATGAAGCAGAGTACTGGGAGGCGAGCGACAGCAAGATCGTGCGCAGCTTGAAGTACCTGGCTGCTGCTGCGACGAGGGGCGCAGTGGACGTGGGGACACACGGGACCGTCAGCGTGCGCTGACGGAGCTCCCATCGTTGAATGTACGACGGCCCTGCGCATTGCACGCAGGGCCGTCGTTTACTGGTCGTCCACCAGTTCAGGTATGCCTAAGTTGTGCTCCTGACGATCCTCTTTCGCCCACGCGAAAGAGGATAGTCAAGCTTGTTGAGTCCGCTACTTCCCTTCGATGCGCATCCCGTAGAACGACTTGTGCACGAAGAACACGGAGACCAGGAAGAACGCAACGGCCAGCCCCATGCCGAGTCTGGCATTGCTCTTGTTCAGCGTCACCGCAAGCTCTACGGCAAGCAATCCGAACAAGGTTGTGAATTTGATGACCGGGTTGAGTGCCACCGACGAAGTGTCTTTAAACGGATCGCCGACGGTATCGCCGATGACGGTTGCGTCGTGGAGAGGCGTTCCCTTTTGCTTGAGATCGACTTCGACAACCTTCTTCGCGTTATCCCAGGCGCCGCCGGCGTTGGCCATGAAGATGGCCTGGTACAGACCGAAGATCGCGATCGAGATCAAGTACCCGATAAAGAAGAACGGCTCCACGAACGCGAATGCAAGCGTAGCGAAGAAGACGGCGAGGAAGATGTTGAACATCCCCTTCTGCGCGTACTTGGTGCAGATCTCGACAACCTTCTTGCTATCCGTTACCGACGCTTTCTCCGCGCCTTCAAGGTGAATATTCGCCTTGATGAACTCCACCGCGCGGTATGCGCCGGTGGTGACGGCCTGCATGGATGCGCCGGTGAACCAATAGATCATGGCTCCGCCGGTGATCAATCCGAGGAGGAACGGCGCATGAAGCAGAGAGAGGTTCTGTACGCCATTCTTTAGTCCGTCTGTCAGAGCCATGATGATCGAGAAGATCATCGTGGTTGCGCCGACCACGGCTGTGCCGATGAGCACGGGCTTCGCTGAAGCCTTGAAGGTGTTGCCCGCTCCGTCATTGGCTTCGAGCAGATGTTTCGCACGTTCGAACTTCGCGGTGATGCCGTAGTCCTTCTTCAACTCGGCTTCGATGCCCGGGACAGCTTCGATCAACGACAGCTCATAGACCGATTGCGCATTGTCTGTAACCGGTCCGTAAGAGTCGACCGCGATCGTGACCGGTCCCATACCGAGGAACCCGAACGCGACCAGTCCGAACGCGAAGACGGCTGGAGCGAGCATCAGCGCGTCCATCGACGGACCGGTGCTGAAGTAATAGCCGATGGACATGAGGCCGACCATGCTCAATCCCAACCAGTAGGCTGAGAAATTGCCGGAGACCAGTCCCGAGAGGATCCCCAGGGAGGCGCCGCCTTCTTTTGCTGAGGTGACGACTTCCTGCACGTGGCTCGAACTGGTGGAAGTAAATACCTTCACCAATTCGGGAATGATCGCGCCAGCCAATGTTCCGCACGAGATGATCGACGACAGCTTCCACCAGAGCGTTCCATCGCCGAGGGTGGGAATCATGAAGTACGAGACGACAAAGGTCAGGATGATGGAAACGATGGAAGTAATCCAGACCAGCGACGTCAACGGCGACTCGAAATCCATCTCGTCCGCGTTTCCGTATTTTCCATGAGCGATTGCGCCATTAAGAAAGTATGCGCCCGAACTGGAGACCAGCATGGCGACGCGCATCACGAAGATCCAGACCAGCAACTGCACCTGCGTCTTGGGATCGTGAACCGCGAGGAGGATGAAGGTGATCAAGGCCACGCCGGTAACGCCATAGGTTTCAAACCCGTCGGCGCTGGGGCCAACGGAGTCGCCTGCGTTGTCACCAGTACAGTCGGCGATGACGCCCGGGTTGCGGGCATCGTCTTCCTTGATCTTGAAAACGATCTTCATCAGGTCGGCGCCGATATCGGCAATCTTGGTGAAGATACCGCCCGCAATACGGAGAGCGGCCGCGCCAAGCGATTCGCCGATGGCGAAGCCAATGAAGCATGGGCCTGCGTAATCACGCGGGATGAAGAGCAGGATGAAGAGCATGATGAGCAGTTCGACAGAGATCAGCAACATGCCGATGCTCATGCCGGCCTTCAGAGGAATCGCATAAACCGGATAGGGCTTTCCGCGCAATCCAGCGAAAGCGGTCCGCGAATTCGCAAAGGTGTTCACTCGAATTCCGAACCAAGCTACGCCGTAGCTGCCGGCGATGCCCACGAGCGAAAACAACAGAATGATTGGCAGCGTGACACCAATCGATTTCCCCGGCACCGGCGCAAGATAGCCGAAGTACAAGGAGATGATGACCGCGATGAAAACCCAGAGCAGCAGAATGAACTTGCCCTGTGTGATCAGATACGTTTTGCACGTCTCATAGATCAGCTCGGAGATGTCGCGCATGGTGCGGTGCACCGGCAGGTTTTTCAACTGCACATAGATGGCGAGGCCGAACAATAAGCCTCCGACGCAGAACAGCAGACCAATCATCAACAGAGCGTGTCCGTTCATGCCGAGAAAACTCACACTCGACAGATCCGGCAGCACCAGGTTTGCTTCTCCTCCGCCCGCCTGTTCCGTCTGACCGAAAGCAAATGCAGGAAGCAGCAGGCCCATCATGATGGCGACGGACTTACGCTGCCGCTTCAAAAATTCGTACACCGATTCGATAACTGTCACATACCCTCCAAGAGAGATTTGCGATTCCAAAATAGCGGGCAATTCAAAGCGCGCGACCTCACGAACCTCGCATCGTTTCCCGCGAAAATACCGGCCCGTTAGGTTCCCGGCTCGAAGTCACGGGAAGCCTATCATCCGTGTACAGGGCTGTCGAGTGATTGCAGTCACAAGCTTCCAGGGCGCAGTCATCATGGGGAAGATCACACCGTCCTAATCCGAGAGTGGAAAAAATTCGTGTACTTACCGAGGCAGGAGTCTACTGAATCTTGCATCAAGTCGTCTACACCCCGGAACATTGGGCCGATCTAAAGACTGAGACCTGATTGGAATTCTCTACTCGATAGGGATATCAATTTTGTCTCCGGGCAGCGGCGTCTGAAGATTGGTTCCGTTGATGATCCGCGCTTCCGTGGTGGGATGCAGTTTGAAGAGGACGAGGACGTTTCGCTCGGGATCGTCGAAGGCCTTGAATTCCGCGACCTGTTCAAGCGAATAGTGGGTGTGGAGGTCCTCGAGCGTGCCGGGATCGATATCGTTCCAGGTGGCCCACCAGCCCGGCTTGTAGTAGGCAAGTTTGGCTCCAAGGTCGGGAAACTGCGGCGTGTGCATGCTGAAGTCGTCACACAACGACTGCAAGTGCGTGATCAACGTGATTTCGTCGCCGCTGATGGAGACCAGCAGCCGGTTTCCATTGGGGTGCTGATCGATGTAGTTGGTCAGCTGCCGCGCCGCGTTCACAAAACTGTACTCGGGGTGCGCGGCGAAGCTTATCGTCGAAGCGCCGTTCACCATTGAGGCGATCGCAGCAAGGGCGATGGTGGCCGATCCAAAGTTGCGGCGAAGGCCCCGCTGTTCGCAGAGCTTGCCCGCAGCCATCGCAACGATCAAGAAGCAGAAGACAGCAACTAGCGCGAAATATCGCGGCTGCGGGTGGTTCTGATAAGTCATGAAGAGGATGTAGCCGCCGGCGGCCAGAATGCACGAGCCAAAAACAGGATCGATCAGCAGTTCGGTTGCCCATCCCCCCCGTTTGCGGAAGAAGGTTGCAGCAATCAGAGGCGCCAGAATCAGCAGTCCCGACAGCGGGATCAGAAGGCGATCGACCCAGACGGTTGCGTGCAAAGACCACCAGAAGCTGAGCAGAGGCCAGTAGAACTCTGTCGGCTTCACATATTTGTTGATAAAGAGCAGAAATTCGTAATCGCCCATGTATCCCAGAGCGAGGACCAAGGCCATCCATCCACCGAAGGTTACTGCGAACGTCACGGCGGCCCACGCGGCACACTGGATGGCGCGATGGTGAAACCACGCGCGAAGGCTCGATCGTGGCGAATTCGCCGAAGCTTCTCCGCGATCCCAGAACGCAGTGAAGATCGCCCAGCCAATTGCCGGAAGCAGGAAGATGGCTGTGGTCTTGGTCAGCATCATGAGGGTGAACAGCACCCCAATTCCCGCCGCAGCGGCAACGGGGTGTCTCATGCGCGGCAGCCGCACAGCAAGGTTGAGAACTGCCAACGTGAGCGTGGTGAGCATCGGCTCGAGAATCGCGAGCCTGCTGAAGCAGTAGAGAAAAGGACTCGTCACGATCAGCGTGAGCGCCAGCAGAGCGACCCACCGTGGCGCACGGGGGCGCAAAAGCGCGTAACAAAGAACGAGGTTGGCGAAGAAGAATGTGATGGACAGTCCGCGCGCAGCTTCGATGGTCACGCCTGTGAAGAAGAAGACGATCCATTCCAGAAACGGCCAGACAGGGACTGCCGGCGCTGGATTGAAGTCACCGGCGACGTACCAGTGGCCGAACAGATGAGCGCGAACCGCAGCGTTACCGTACCAGCCTTCATCGGTGTATTTGGCCCAGTCAATGTGCCAGGCAGTGTGGTTGGGGAAATCGGCGGCGAGGTTGAGGGCGTGGAGAACGGCGAAGGCGCCGATGGCGACGACCCAGACCGCGTATATCCACTTCAGGGAACTGCTGCTGGGCTTCACGACGTTCGGCAACGACACTTACTCCGCTGGCGCAGATGACCTCACATGGTTGGTTGCGGGGAATTCAGGAAAAGTATACCCAGCTGCTCCATATTCGAGCCGCAAGTTGACCTGCGCCAACCACCGGGACCGACGAAGCCGCATTACTCGTATGCGAGGGCGTCGATAGGATCCTTGCGCGCAGCCATCCATGCCGGATAAACAGCCCCGATCAGGGCTCCTCCAAATGCGATGAGAGTCCCTTGCACGAGCCACCTTCCGGTGATTTCGAAATGCATGGTGGTGGAGTGCAGCAGGATGGTCCTCACCAGATAAGTCCCTGCAATTCCGAGCAAGACCCCCGCCACGGCCATCACAGCGGTTTCCCGCAATACAACGCTGACGATCTGGGGCTTCGACGAACCAAGCGATTTGAGGATGCCGATCTCGCGCGTGCGCTCCAGTACCGCCGTGTACATGGATTGGAAGATCACCAGGAAACCCACAACTACAGCGATGCCCGTAATGACTTCAAGAGCAAGGTTGAACCCGGGAATCTTGTCGGGCGTCATCTGATTAAGCCAGCTGTCAATCGTCATCACGGTGTTGTTCCCGAAGCCGCGGGTGGCATGAATCTCGTTCATCACCATCTCGGCATTCTCCGGGCGGTCGCATTTGATGTAGAAGAGGGACGCCTTGCCAGGAGCGCCTGCCATTTGTTGCATCGTCTCCAGCGGAATCAGCTTTCGGCCGCCTTTGCCCGGCTCCACAATACCTGCCACGCGAAAAGACTGATCGAGGATCTTGATCGGGTCGCCGACGTGGTACCCCTTGCCTGAATTCGCCAGAATCGTATCGATGATGGCATCGTTCGGTCCCTGAAACGGTCCGCCCGCAACAAAGGCGAAGGGCTTCAACTCGTTGAAGGTCTTGTAGTCAATGCCGTAGAGAATTTCGACACTGCCATTGGTCGAAATCTTCTGGATCGCGGGGGAAGCCACGCTGACGTGAGGCAGCCGCAGAAGCGCCTCCTGATCGACCATCGGGATCGCAATACCGCTGGCCCCATTGAAGACGCTGGCGTTTGACGGAAGAAACATCAGGTCGGCGCCGATGCCATTCGTGCGCTGCTTCTGATCGTTGAGCATTCCCATGAAGATGCCCACAATCGACAGGATCATGACGACTTCAATCGCGACCGCCGTGATGCTGATCAGGGATCGCAGAGGACGGTGCAACAGATTGGCAATCACGAGCTTATTCATCAGATTTCTGAAGTCTCCAGCGAGCAACGATCCTCAAGTTAGCGTATCAGCCTGCTTCGGATTGCATTCTGGGTACCCCGGCCGGGATTTCTACGATTTGCGCCGGAATTCGCACAGGAGGAGCCGTCAGAATGGCATCGAGCCGGTTTTGCACAATTCGGAGTGACGCAAAGCACATTTCCTCCCTCTAGCTCAGTGATAACTAAGGGTGATAAAGTTGGTTCATACGTGAAATGTCCTTAGTAACTTGCCTGTGGAAAAGCCCCGGGCTATTATGACGGGACTGGTTACCAAATGAGTACTTTTGGGGAAGAGCTTCGATCTCAGCGGTTATCGCGCGGAATCCCGCTCGAGCAGATCACTGCTGTTACCAAGATCAGCCAGCGTCACCTGGTTGCCCTGGAGCAGGATCGCTACCAGCAGCTTCCAGGAGGCATCCTGAGCAAAGGTATTGTCCGGGGTTATGTCAGTGCAATCGGCCTGGACACACGGGACTGGACCGACCGGTTCGTGAAGGCCACCAATCAAATCGGGTTAACCATCGACACCCCCGACAACGGATGGGCAACCTTCGCCTCCAATGTAGGCAAGGAGCGCATTCAGCGCCGCGAGGCACTCGAGCAGCGGCTTCGGTGGGTCGGTGCCGCCCTCCTTGTGACCATTGTGGCCTTCGCAGGCTACTTGACAGTACGCTATGTGGGCGTACGAGCGGGGTGGTGGAGTTCCGTGATTCCCGTCCCGACACAAGCTCATGTCGTTGTTGCTCATGCGGCTTCCTGGTTGAAGCACTAACAGCGAATCTCAGGCCCAGTTCAGCAACCTTGGCAGCACAGAGCCCCTTCTCTGCCCGTTAACCCCCGGCATTGCTCCTCTGGGTCCTTCCCAGTCCCCGTTCCCTGTCATTCTTTGCCCGGTCGGGCTTATCGCAGTTACCATGGATAGATGTGCAGGTGCGACTTCGGTCCGCCGATGCGCGCCCTGTCCCGCTGCAACTGCCCTCATCAGCCACTCGCGACAGGCAATTCACCTTAAGTCCCTTCAAAGGGGAGGAATGCGAAGTTGAGCGATCGTTTTTTGTTTACCTCTGAATCGGTCACGGAAGGTCATCCCGACAAGATTGCCGACCAGGTATCGGATGCCATTCTGGACGCCTGTCTCGAACAGGATCCCTACAGCCGCGTGGCGGCCGAGACGCTGACCGCGACCGGCCTGGTAGTCATCGCGGGCGAAATCACCACCAAGGCCTACGTTGATTTTCAGAGCCTCGTACGCGGTGTGGTTGCCTCCATCGGTTATGACAACGCACTGTACGGTTTCGACTCCAACACGTGCGCGGTGATCTCTTCGATCAACAAGCAGTCGGGCGACATTGCCCAGGGTGTTGACACCGGCGGCGCAGGCGACCAGGGCATGATGTTCGGGTATGCCATCAACGAAACGCCGGAACTGATGCCTGCGGCGATTTCACTGGCACACAAGCTGACACGTCAGCTCAGCATTGTCCGCAAGAACGGCAAGCTGCCCTACCTGCGGCCTGACGGCAAGAGCCAGGTAACCGTGGAGTACGACGAGAACGGCAAGCCGGCGCGCATCGACGCGGTGGTGATTTCGAGCCAGCACTCTGAGACCGTGAGCAACGATGAGCTTCATGCCGACGTGCTGAAGCACGTGATCCAGGCAGTGCTGCCGGCGAATCTGTTGGACGAGCACACGAAATACCACATCAATCCGACTGGACGTTTTGTGATTGGCGGACCGATGGGCGACACCGGCCTGACGGGGCGCAAGATCATCGTAGACACCTACGGCGGCGCGGGCCGTCACGGTGGCGGCGCGTTCTCGGGCAAAGATCCGACCAAGGTCGATCGCTCGGCTGCGTACATGGCACGGTACATCGCCAAAAACATTGTGGCGGCGGGTCTGGCGCATAAGGCAGAGGTTCAGCTGGCATACGCGATCGGCATCGCGGAGCCGGTCAGCGTGCTGGTGGAGACCTTCGGGACGGGCAAGATCAGCCAGGCAAAGCTGACTGAACTTGTGCGCAAGAACTTCTCGCTCACGCCCAAGGCAATTATCGAGAGCCTCAATCTGCGCCGACCGATCTACCGGCAGACAGCAGCCTACGGGCACTTCGGCCGCACCGAGCCGGAGTTCACGTGGGAAGCCACGGACAAGGCAGCGAAGCTGGCCGAGCAGGCTGGTGTGGCTGTAGCGGCAGCGAGCACGAAGTAGAAGGCCTCAACAGACGATCGAAAGGGACTCCAGACGGGGTCCCTTTCTTTTTGCGATCCGAGATTGCCCGGAACAGACTGCAGCGCCTATGCGGGCGCCAGACTCGGAGCACTCACTATATTCACAGGAGAAGCGCCGCTGGCCGCTAGGCGTTCAATGGTCACAACTGTGATGTCGTCAGCTTGCCCGAATTGAACCGCCTTCTGCGCGATGGTGTCAGCGGGCTCAGTGGAGATTGCGCGGGCGCGCTCGAAGCCGTAAAGTTCACCGCTTTCGCTCTGCGCCTCGACCACGCCGTCTGAGTAGAAGGTGAGGCGATTGCCCGCCTGAAGTTCGAAGTGGGTAGCTGCGTAGTTGCCGCCTTCCGGAATTCCCAAAGGTAGCGCTCCCGGCAGCTCAATCTCACGTCCGTCAAGGTAAGGGGACAGGTGTCCGGCATTGGAGATGGTAACCGAACCCTCAGCCGAAACATGAGCGACGAGCGCAGTCGAAATCCCAGAGGTCCGCCCCACCAGGCGATCGTGGAGCTTGCGAAGAATGATGGAGGGGTCATTTGTCTCCAGGGTCACCGTGCGGATAACCCCCACCAGCATGGATACGTGCATAGCGGCCGCCAGACCTTTGCCCGCAACGTCGCCGAGAACCAGCAGAAATCCATCGGCTCCGGCCGGAACGATCTGGAAAAAATCGCCGCCGAGCTGCAATGCAGGTCGATAAACAGATTGGATCGAGTAGCCGGGGAAAAACTCTGCTTCGTCCGGGAGCATAAGCCGCTGGACTTCGCGGGCAGCGGCCATCTCAGCTTCCAACTGAGCTTTCTCCGCTTGCGCCCGGATGTGACGCTTACTCTCACTCACGAATACATGAACGAAACCAACGTATCCAAGGCAAACTGTGATGATCGTGGCAACGCCGTCGAAAGCGAGCCGTTTCTCGAGCTGTTCGGTTTGAGCCGCATCCATGGCGTGCAGATGGGGCGAGTCAGGATACCGCCGTGACAGGAGCCCTAAAAGTGCCATGTGCAAAACAAACAGGGGAATAAAGGCCTTCCAGAATCTCGACCTGAGCGTTATGCCGCCAGCGGCGTAACAAACGGCCGACGCGCCCGAAAGCAGCAGCGACAGCGCTAAACGGGTTGAGGACTGGCGGCCCACGGCGATGATGTCGTTAGCCAAACCCAGCGCCACGAACGTAAAGAAGACCGCGAGCAGGAAGATGACGACTGCTCTACGTGGTGCGTTGCGCAAAGGATTTGTCGCATTCATGGGGTCGAAGCGTCCTCCTTATACTGAAGCGGGACTGCCCCGCGTTTCATCTCCCGGCAATTCCGTCAAGTCTACAGTGCCTGACCGCACCGCAGCCGCAAAGCGGGTCAAGCCGGCGGAACTGAACGTGCGCTCGGTGCTTTAGAATTTTCCATGTTGTTCATCCGTGAGCGAGGAGCTGTTCATGCGCAGTTGTGCTTTGGTGATCGCGTTGGTGCTCGGGTCGGGGTGCGCCATGGCACAATCGGGCGCGAATTGGGACTACGCCGGGAAGACCGGACCCCTAGGATGGGGGAAACTCGATCCCGCGTACCAGACATGTTCCAAGGGTCATGAGCAATCGCCCATCGACATCCGCGGTGCGCGGCTCAACAAGAAGCTGCAGCCCATCGAGTTCCATTACCTGGCGGCTTCGCTCCAGCTAGAAAACACAGGCAGCCTGATCGTTGCCCACGTGAAGCCGGGCAGCTACATCGTCGCCGACGGAGTACGCTACGATCTCGAAAGATTCGAGTTCCACCATCCAAGTGAAAGCGCCGTGGGCGGCAAGCTCACCGACATGGATGTGGAACTGCTTCACAAGAGCGCGGACGGGAAGATGGCGATCGTCGAAGTGCGCATGGCGCTCGATCGTGGCAGCCCCAATGCCGTGCTGGCGATGCTCTGGCCTCACCTGCCGAAGACTGCGGGGGCGAAGGAGACCGTGACGGACATGGTCAACCCGGGCGGCTTCCTGCCGGCCGACCGCGGCTATTGGACCTACACCGGTTCACTTTCCACCCCTCCATGCACTGAAGGCGTGCGCTGGTTTGTCTTCGAAAACGAGATCGCTGTCAGCCTCGATCAGATCCGCGCGTATAGTTTCCTGTTCCGCGTCAACTCGCGACCGCTGCAGGATGCGCATGGGCGGCGCATCGAGGCGAACGAGTAGCGAGCTAATCAGCCAACGGGCTGAACGTCAGCACCATTCCCTGCTCGCCCGGCAAGTTGCGCACCTGCACACCCGTCACATCCTCAATGAGGTAGTGCGCGGCGCTAAGTGATTCCGCTTCATGCGAAAAGGTCGTGGCGATCACCGTGCATCCGGCGGCGCGTCCGGCCTGGGTGCCTGATTCGGCATCTTCAAGGACCACGCAATCCTCTGGAGCAAGCCCAAGCAGCGCGGCTCCGGCAAGGTAGGGCGCGGGGTCCGGCTTGCCTTGCTCCACGTCATCGGCGGTCACGAGGCGATCGGGCACGGGGATCCCGGCCAGTTCCAGACGCTGACGTGCCAGCCGGTCGGTTGCGCTCGTCACGACAGTCCAGCGACCGGCAGGGAGCGCGCAGAGTAAATCCAACACTCCGGGAAGCACTGCAACCCCGTCCCCATCCGCCATCTCGATGTCTTCAATAAGCCGGAGTTCGGCCTCCCTGTCGAGATCGGGCCGCAGCAGCGCTGCCGTTTCGATCGCCCGGCGGCCGTGCGCCATTTTGAGCGCAAACTCAGGATCGACGCCGCGCATTTCGGCCCATTTTGTCCAGCTGCGCTCGACCGACCCGATCGAGGAAATCAGAATTCCGTCCATGTCGAACAACACGCCCTTGCAACGAATCTCGACGGGGGAAGAGACGGTTTTGGGTGCCATGTAGTGATTGTAATAACTGCCAGCCGTGCTGCCGGCCTAGTTCTTCGGGGAGACAGGCTTCGCTGTTCCGAAAACCACCTTCGGCGGGGTACCGAAACTGATGGTAGCTTTGGCCGTCGCGGTGCGCGCGCCTGTCTTGATCTCGTTTTGGCTCAGGGTTACGGCACTGTTTGCGATTTCCGCATCTCCGGACCATCGATCGAAGCGAGTCAGGGCTGAAGAAACTGTGTTGGCTGCATCGGAGGCAGTGATTGCGCCCTTTTTCCACTCGAAATGCAGCGTGCCCTTTGCTGAAGTGGCGAGGTCTGCGCCGGTGAATCCTGCCAGTTGCACCTTGCCCGTCCCATTGATTCCCTGCCCGCCGCATTTGATCTCCAGCAAATGGCAGAGTTCGACGGGGCTGACCTCTTCGGCCTGACCATCGAGCAAGTACGAAGGCTTATCGCCTTTGTCGACTTCCCCGGTGATATGAACCTGCCCGCCCAGCAATTCAGCATCGAGGCTCGTCAGTTCGGCTCCGGTTGGCGATACCTTCAGATCCGCGCTCGCATTCTGCAGGGTGATCGGTCCCACAAAGAACGCCTCCGCCTTCAGCATCCCCTGGAACGCGGGCCACTTGTGCTCAGAAGACGGAGTGAGCCGTGAAATCACCGAGGACAGAAGTGTGCTGCTCTTCTCTGACCCGAGCAGGATGGCCTGCAACTCGGCCGCATCGAGAGCAGGAAAATCGATGCTGACGGTCGGGAAACATTCCTGATCTGGATCGCATACGGGCAGAACTACGCGGGCGGTTCCCTTCAGCGGGCCATAGACGAAGGCGATGGGGTCCCATGTCCTGGAGCCGCCATTCAGATGGAGCACCGCTTCTGGAATCTGAACAGCGGTGGGTAGGGCATCGGTTTTCCAATTTGCATTGTGCAGCGTGATGGTGCCGAAAAGGCGATCAGGTACCGGTTGCGTTGGACCCGCGGGCAAGACCGGTACGGGCGCGGCGCCTGCGCTCTCGGCCAGAAGTACCTCGGGTGCAGGCAGCCACGGTCCCTCAATTGAGAGGTCAACCGTCACCGGATCGCCGGCGATTGCATCCAGCGCTCCTGCTTCCGGCAGGCCCGCCGCTTGTGCAACCTGGCGAAGGCGAGTGGGAGTACCTGCTCCTTTGATTGAGACCTGGTATCCAGCTTGCGTGAGCCGGACAGCGAGTGCCAGCGGCGCGGGCGCTCCCGCAGGTACGGTCGAAGAGCCGGCGAGAATTTCGCTTTTGCCATCATCCGTCGGCGCGGGTTGCAGCACCGCTTTTTGAATCAGAATAGGCTGCGTGAGGCTCCCGCCACTCAGCCGGAGCGAGTCGAGATTGATGCTGCCGGTCAAAGGACCCGGCGAAGGAGGCGTAGCCTGGTTCGCTGCCGGCTTTCTGCGATGAGCCGATTTCGCCGGCTGCGGCACAACGGACGCAAGCGGCACGGCGGCATCGTAGTCCAGTCTTCCACTCAGGGTGCCGTTCGCTTCGAGGCCTACCCCGATCTCGTTGCGGACCGTGCGCAGCGCATCCAAAATCGCCTGCGCCGGAATTTTGTCCAGCTGCACTGAGAGCTTTGGCTGGCCATCGCTGGGCAGATTGCCCGCAATCAGCACTCGCCCGTTCCCGAGCGGCGAGTTGCATACGAGCTTCTCGATCGTCCGCGCAGAGTAGTGGTACGCGAAGCCGCAGTTTGCATCAAAGTCTAGCGGCTCGGCGGGAGCGAACTCAGCCCGATGTACCCCTGCAGCGCGAAGCCGCGTTGTGACTTGCGCCGATTCCGCGTTCCCATCCAGCTTCATCTCGGCAGTCAGATCCCCCCGCCATCCAGGGTCGCTTCCGATCAGCAAGCGGCTGAGCTGACCGAGTTGTGCCTGACGCCACTCCATTTCTACATGCACCGGCATGAGCTTGAGTTCCGGCGCGCGCCGCATATTGCCTTCCAGCTGCACGATTCCGGTGTCGCCGAGTTCGAGAGTCACATCGGTCCGCGCGGGCTGCCCCTTCAGCCGCACGCGCCAGTCCCCCGGATTCTCCTCCCAGAAAGACAAGTCGGCATTCACAAGCGAGTATGGAAGCTTCTCGAGACCGCGCTTGATGTTGATGCGGGAATTGGTCGCTTCGAGATACGGCAGCGGCTGCCTTCTCGGTTTCGACCCATCGGGCTGAACCTGTGCTGCAGTGCGAAAGAACGTGTCCATGTTCCAGCGGCCCGCGTCAGTGCGCGCCAGGTTCAGGCTGGCTTCGTCGACGCTCACGCGGCTGATCTCAAGCCGCCCGCGCCACAACGAGAACAGTCGAATCGCCGCCTTCACCTCACTCGCGTGGAGCACGGGCTCTGCGCCGAAAGCGGGATCCTCTTCAACGGTGAGGTCAGTGATGACGAAACCCGGACGAGGAAGAAGCCGCAGTTCGACTCCGGAGAGATGCACCGGGCGGCCCAGCGAACTGGACATCGCCGTCGCAATGCGGCTTTTATAGCGCTTGATGCTGATGAGCGGTGGCAGGACGATAATCGCCACAAGGATGGTCAATGCAAGCGCCGGTATCCACAGCTTCGATCGCACTGGATGCCGGCCGTGCACTTCTTCCCTCATGGTGGTCTGCGTTCTGATTTGAAAGCTCCCTGCAGCAGTTCTCGACTTCAGCGAGTAACGTGCAGCGTGCGCTTCCAGCGCGTATCGGTAAAGAAGTGCAGCGCTACGTGTCCGATCCAGGCAATGTTACTGCCGATCCCGGTCTGTTCCAACTGGCCCTCTGCTGCCTTGAATGACCAGTAGTTGAAGAGCGGCCGGCCCATGATATTCTCTCGCGGAACGAAGCCCCAATACCGCGAGTCAAGGCTGTTGTGGCGATTATCGCCCATCATGAAGAACTTGCCGTCGGGCACAACGAGATCACCATCGACGATGTGATTGGGAAAGTCACTGGCCCACGAGTCAGGAGTGCCGGTGTTGGGATCTCCATTCCCCACTGGAGCGATGGACGGGAATTCGTCGAGAAACGTGGTGTAATTCTCGGGCGTGGTGGGCTGCGCGTACGGATAAGGATGCTCCTGTCCGTTGATGTAGACCACCCCGTTGTGAAGATGAATGTGATCGCCTGGGACGCCCACCAATCTCTTCACAAGAAAGAGGATGGTCGGCTTGCCGTCCGCGTCGATTGTTCCGGGCTTGATGAACACCACGATATCGCCGCGCCGGGGCTCGCGATAGTGGACCAGCGGCATCCATTTTGCCGGTGGCGCCAGAGTGATTCGGTCAACGACGAGATGGTCGCCCACCAGCAGTGTGTTCTCCATTGAACCGGAAGGGATGACAAAATTCTGCGCCAGGAATGTGAGGATGAACAGCCCTACAACGAGGACAGAACAGATGCTGGCGGCAGCCTCGAACGGGGTCTCTTCGTGCTTCTCTTCTGTAATGGGCTCAGTTTCGGAGGGCGCTTTGGCTGGCGGCGTATTCTTTGTGGTCATCCTGTCGCTCTGTACCTCGGTAGCTGGCCGGCTCTCGATCAAATCGCCAAGAATTAGTGCACTACGCGGAAGATACGCTTCCAGCGCGCAAACGCGGCCAGACGTGCCGAGAGTTCCCTGTCGTGTCCGAGTCTATCATCTGCGGCCTGTTGCACATCCGTGGCCGATGGCCGCCGCAGAGAGAAGTAGATGACGAGTGGCCGGGCAATGATCTCCTTGCGCGGCACAAAGCCCCAGAAGCGGGAATCTTTGCTGTGATTGCGGTTGTCGCCCATCATGAAATACTCGCCGGACGGTACGATCAGTTCGCCATTTCGGATGAGTGTCTGCAGTTCGCGCCACCATGTCGGATCGACGTTGAAATCGGTGTAAATGCTGGTTGGGAAGTTCTCACCAAACTGGTTGGGCGGTACGGGTTCGAAGGTCGCATAGGGCTCTTCGAGCTGAACGCCATTCACGCTGACTTTGCCATCCGCAATGCGGATGTGATCTCCCGGAATGCCGACAACGCGCTTGACCAGATAGGGCGGCTCCGGATGATGGAACACCACAATGTCGCCGCGCTCCACATCCCGATGAGGCATGAGCCAGCGCGCAACACTATGCACACCACCAGATGGTGCGAAGATCTGTTTGTTCACCAGCACAAAGTCACCAACCAGCAGCGTACGCTCCATGCTTTCTGAAGGGATCATGAACGGCTGCAACACAAACGTCAGCAGAAATAGTGCGACCACGACGGTTCGCATGAGCGAAGCAAGAGCCTCAGGCACCGTGGGCAGATGCTGCCAGATGTGCGACCTGTGCAGCGGAGGCGCCGGGGTTTGAGCGGGGGCACTCATTCGGTCTCTTCCTCCTGATCGCTTTCGGCGGGTTCATCGATGGTCGCAGTCGCTGCGCCGGTGAGCCTGGCTAAAGCCTTCCGCGCGGCATCCTGCTCCGCATGCTTCTTGGTTGTTCCGCTTCCGCGCGCCAGCGGTTTCCCGGGCTCGCCATCCCCGGGCTTCAATCGCACTTCAACCAGAAACCGCTTGCGATGATCGGGACCGCTCTCGTTTTTCACCCGGTACACAGGGGCTCCCGCGCCCTCAGCCTGTAGCCGCTCCTGCAGCGCCGACTTATAGTTTCCCAAAGCCGCGCCGGAACGCAATTGCTCAGCCAGCTTCTCGACGGTGTCGGCCATGACGTAGCAGCGCGCGAAAGCCCGCACCGGCTCTAGACCGCCATCGAGGAACAACGCGCCAATCACTGCTTCCATGGTGTTTGAGAGGACGGTGCTCTTACGACGCAGGCCGCTCCGGTCCTCTCCGCGACTGAGACGCACGTAATCTCCGAGAGTGATGGCTGCTGCCACGCCAGCCATGTGCTGGCGGCTCACCAACTGGGCTCTTACGCGCGTCAGCTCGCCCTCCTGCCATTCGGGATGACCGAGGAAGAGCGCCTCTCCAATCACCAGACCTAAAACCGCATCGCCCAGAAACTCAAGCCTTTCGTTGTCCGTTGCAAGCACGTTTTGACCATCAGCGCCATCCTGCAACTGCTGGTTGACCAGTGAACGATGGGTCAGGGCGCAGACCAGCAACTCGGGTTTCGCGAAGCGATGCCCGAGCGCAGCTTCCAAGTCCGCCAAAACTGGTTCCATACCCCGCTGCTAGCTTGCGTTCGCCTGGGCTGACCAACCGGTGTCCATGTTGCCCGGCAGCGTCTTGCCGGCTGCCCTGCAGCAATTATTCCTTAGACGTCCGGTGCCATCCAAGCGGAGCGTCTCACGAGGGACGCGCAGGGCACCACAGGCTCAAACAGAGCACTTACACCTCATATGGGCTGAGCCCAGAAAATTGGCGCTGGCAGGCAACCCTGCGCGTTGCCAACCTACTGGAATTTGGAGGCATCTAGAAACGAGTTCGGGGTTGCGGGGTAACCCGCACCGCGATGTCGCGAACCCTTCTCGACCGGCAGAACATTCGCCGGCGGGATAACTCAACCTGGAGCACACACACATGAAACGTATCCTCGGCTGTGCCGGACTTGCAGCGCTTCTGGCACTCCCTCTCTCCATCAACGCGCAGGATCAGTCAACATCGCCTCCTCCGCAATACGTGCAGAATGCACCTCATAGCAGATGGGACTACAACCACGCGACGGTCGGCGTGTATGGCGACCTGTTTCGAGTAAGTCCATCCGGTGGCAGCGCAGTTAACTTCCTCGGACTTGGCGCCCGGGTGGGAATCAACGTACATCCCAACATCGCTCTTGAAGCCGAAATGAATTACGACTTCATGAAGAACTACACGACGATCAACACCGGCACAAATTCAGGCAGTGTGGGCAGCACCACAGTGTCCACCAGAACGCGGCCGCTCACCGGATTATTCGGGCCCAAGTTTCAGTTCGGCACCTCAGGCCCGTTCCGCGCGTTTGTGACTGGAAAGGTCGGGTTCACCGAGTTCAGCCACAGTTCGACCACCACGGCTTCGGGAGACACCTTCAGTAACTCATTTGATCAGTTCGGCGGCGGCACAACTCACTTTGCTGCGTACCCCGGCGGCGGCATCGAAGGATTCTTCGGTCCCATCGGCCTTCGCGTGGAAGCCGGCGATCAAATTTATTTCAATAATGGAACGTATAACAATCTGCGTGTAACGTTCGGTCCTGAAATTCGCTTCTGAAGCACTTTGAACCGGATACTGATTATCTAAGCTGACCGGAATCATT
>Ga0157372_10003131_pt1 | contig 17832 bp, 17 predicted proteins | sample C55metaG_FD_115307 | JGI IMG/M metagenome (GOLD analysis project Ga0157372, IMG submission 115307) | Corn rhizosphere microbial communities from Kellogg Biological Station, Michigan, USA - C5-5 metaG | ecosystem: Host-associated > Plants > Roots > Rhizosphere > Soil | place: USA: Michigan... | reverse complement strand
GGACTTGTGTGCACGATCGGCTTGTTCGTCGTCGCGGCCACTTAGACGTTCTGCACTCGGGTTTTTTCGGAGAAGTGGCGACCCCGGCCCGATTCGAACGGGCGGCCTACGGTTTAGGAAACCCTTAGCGGTTCAGAACCTAAGTTTACCTGAGACCACCTCGGCGTCGACTACGATTACTTAACCCTTTGGAAAACCGCAATTTTAGGCTACTCTAGGCCACTTAGGGTAACCCTCGCTAACGCGGGGGTTCCGTTAGCCGGGTGTTAGCCCGAACGAATCGTCGGCCTTCGGATGAAAAAACCGAAGGCCCATTCGAGCGCGGTCCACCGGGCTAACGCAACAGGGAGAAGACGCCATGGCCGCCGCCACAGCCCGCAAGTTCGTATTCACCGATCGTGGTCTCAGGGCGCTCAAACCCGCTCGGCCAGCCACGCCCGAACAAAAGAGCCCGCGTTACATTGTATGGGATGCGATGCAGCCCCATCTGGGCGTGCGTGTGACGGAGAAAGGCGCGAAGAGCTTTGTTGTCGTCAAGCGCAAGGCCGGTGCGCAACTCACTTTCCACTTTGTGGGTCGATATCCGGCGGTCAAGCTAAAGGACGCCCGCGAGGCCGCGACCGAAGCGTTGCGGACCCTTTCGGAAGGTAAGTCGCCGAAGGAGGCGAAAGCCGAAGAGGAGCGCGAAGTAGCTCGCCGTCGAGCTGATACATTCGCGATGGCGGTTGAGCGATTTGTCGAACAAAAGAAAGCAGATGGAAGGCGGACATGGCGCGAAATGGACGCGGTGCTTAGACGCGAGTTTCTTGGTCAGGAGCCCATACGAACTAAGAAGGTAACGAAACGTGCAGATGGCCAAGCAACGGAATGGGTCACCGAATGGGCAAACGGAAAGCACCCAATCTGGCGCGACCGTCCGATCGCCGAGATTACCCGGCGGGCCGTTATCGAACGGCTCGATCAGATCAAATCCCGTGGGGGTAAACACGCCGCTCGCCATGCAATGAGCATAGTGCGAAGTCTGTTCAATTGGGCGGCCGAAGGAGAGCGCTTCGGGCTTGTCGAGTCACCCGCCGACCTCGTCCGAGACAAAACCATTGGCATCACCGCCAAAGATCGTGAACGTGCACGCGTGCTGGATGACTCAGAGTTGCGCCACGTGTGGCAGGCGGCGGAAGCTTTGGCATATCCATTCGGACGAGTCGTTCAATTGTTGATGCTCACGGGACAACGTCTCAACGACATTGCACGGGCGCAGCGAAAAGAAGTCGATCTGAAGAAGGGTGAACTCACAGTACCGAGCGAACGATACAAGACGAACGTGGAGCAGGTAGTTCCGCTAACCAAAAAAGCGGTCGAAATTCTAAATTCGCTCCCGAAGTTTGAGCGTGGTTTCTTGTTCACGACAACCGGAGGTGTCCGGCCAGTTGGGGCACATTCAAAGATGAAATCAAAGCTAGATAAGGCAATAGCGACGCGCCGAAAACAGGAGAAAATGGAACCAATGACTCATTGGGTACTCCATGACTTGCGTCGCACGGTGCGAACTAGGCTGGTAAGCGATGCGGGCGTTGACGCGTTCATCGCCGAACGGGTCCTAGGCCACGCTCTCTCAGGTCTCCATCGCGTGTATGATAAAGGCACTCACAGCGAACAGAAGCGTGAGGCATTAGAGAAGTGGGAGGCGTTGTTGCTGCCCATTGTCGAGCCGCCTCCCGCCAAACAGACGTCGACCGCGAAACAATCGAATGTCGTGCCGATGCGGAAGACGAAGCGATGAAAACTGGGATCGTACAAAGGACGCAGGCTGAAGCGCCGAGGAATTTTGAGGAAGTGGTCAGCAAGCTCAGCGGCTACATCGAAGCCAAAAGGGAGCAGCCATCTGGACCGGAGAGCGGAGAGAGGTTGGCATCCATCATCCGCGAAGTCTGGATGGTTTATGACGGGACCAGGTACTCGCTGTTACAAAATTCCGATCCCGGACTCCGTCCTAATCTTTACGAAATCGCAGAACCTCTGGCTCGGGTGATCGCGCTATTGGAGCATGAAGGAAACTGGCCCGATGTGTTGGTTGGCCTCGGCGCACCAGCCACACTTGCCATGAGCCCCGATCAGGAGGCAGTGGAGCGAGCGACCGAACGACACAAAGAACTTCTGTGTCGCCTCCGCGATATCCAGCGCATTATACCTCGGCCTCCCGTGTCAGCAGGCCGTGGCAGACCTTCGAAGACGAAGGACCTTCGGTCGCTCGTCAACGAACTCGTCGCCTTTTGGGAAAGGGAAACGAAGAAGGACTTTAAACAATCGTGGGTAAAGTTCAAAAACACGTGGCTCCCCAAACGCGGCACTGGCACGGCGTTTGTATACGACATCGTCGAGCTAATCGATTGCGACCGGCTTCCGGAGTTGAGAACAATCACTGAGGACATCGTCCGCGAGCGTCGCCGATTCTCCGCCTAATTCGGTTGAGTGAGGCGAATTAGGCGGAAGGTTCCCCATAGTCGCGTCGAACGAAGAGCGCCTAGAGTTATCCTGAAATGGACTGAGGTAGCTCAACGTGCGTATCGACGAATTCAAACAACATCTGGCGACGAGTTCCCAGCCGAGCGATCGGCTTTTCGGCGATGAAACGTTTATCTCGTTTCGGCAGCTGAGAGATCACGGGATTCCTTATTGCCGACTTCATCTTCAGCGATTGGCGAAGCGCGGGCTCTTCCCACCGCCGGTGCTGCTGTCGGCCAACCGGGTCGCTTGGCGACTAACCGAATTGCAAGCGTGGAAAGCGAGCCGACCTACTGCGCCAGTCCGCGCGGACGCGGCGTGATGGCGGGCCCACATGAGCAATCAAGAAAAACGCCCCGGCTGGCAGGCCGAGGCGCTCAAAGATAGTCGATCCACTAAAACCGACGAGCCGAAATCTATCCTATCACCCGTTGCGTTAAAAGCCCCATTCTTTGAAGCAGCGGGCGCACAAAGACCGCCGCAAGGCGAAAACGTTCACGCAGCGCTGCGCGACATGAACGCGAAACACGCCGTGATCTCGGATCATCGCGGACGGTGCGTCGTTCTCTGTGAGAGCGAAGACGGGCGCTCAATTCAAAGCTTCGCGGACTTCCGCAATCGCTATTCGAATCGGAAGATCGAAATCGGCCGTACGGGCGATGGTGCGCCGCTCTACACTTCGTTAGGAAAGTGGTGGCTCGTTCACCCCGAGCGGCGGCAATATGAATCCCTTGATTCTGTGCCGGGCCACGACACCGTGTGGCGGACGTGACCGCCGCTCTGACAGCCGAGCAAATCGCCGTCGCATGTGGAGAGGCGAAGCGCGAGGGAAATGGGTGGCGTTGCCTGTGCCCCGCTCATAATGATCACAACCCATCTCTGTCCCTGACTGATGCGGATGGAAAGGTCTTATTCAAGTGCCGGACCGGCTGTAGTCAGGATGAAGTTATCAGCGCGTTTAAAGACCGAGAACTTTGGTTCGAACCGACCCAACCGCGAATTATGGAGGAATACGACTACAGAGACGAAAACGGGAAGGTGCGCTACCAGGTCGTACGCATGGACCCCAAATCGTTTCGCCAACGACGGCCTGATGGCCGCGACGGTTGGATTTGGAACAGGCAGGGAATCGAACCCCTTCCATATCGATTGCCCGAGCTAATCAAATCTAGCGATCAAATTGTTTTTATCGCGGAAGGCGAAAAGGATTGCGACAATCTCGCGAAAATTGGCACGGTCGCTACATGCAATTCTGGCGGCGCGGGGAACTGGAATCCGAGTCTGAACCAGTATTTCCGTGGACGCGATGTTGTCATTCTGCCTGACAATGACGAACCGGGGCGTAGGCACGCAAATAACGTAGCCGAAAACCTACACTCCATCGCGAAGAGAGTGCGCGTTGTCGCGTTGCCGGGGCTCGACAAAAAAGGCGATGTGTCAGACTGGATTGCGAGTGGCGGGACGGCCAAGGACTTATATCAGCTAGTCAATGGCACCGAAAAATGGAGTCGGAGCCAAAGCGTTGCGAAACAGGCCAGTCAGGACGTTCCCGAAAATGTTATTATCATGCGTCGTGGTGATCGGCCGGAGATCATTGACCGAGCTCAGCGAGCTCTGCTCTCCGAAGGCGCCTCGATCTATCAACGCGGGGGAAAACTTATTCGTCCGGCCGTTATTGATCACACAACCGCCGAGAAGGACGAAATCAGACGGCCGATAGGATCGACCGTATTGATCCCGGTAAACAAATATTGGCTGACGGAGCAAATGGCCCGGGTGGTTCGGTGGGCTGTTCCTTCTGAGCCAGATCAGCCTAAGTTAGCCGACCCGAAAATCGAGTACGCACAGTTTCTTTTGGCGCGGCAGGGAGAATGGATTTTCTCTGTACTGCGGGGTGTGGTGAGCGCGCCGACGCTTGCGCGCGACGGAAGAATTATTCAGCAGCCTGGCTACGACCCACTAAGCGGTCTGTTGCTGAATTTTAGCGCTGGTTCATTTCCTTTGGTGCCGGAGGAACCAACTTTTGAGGCGGCAAAAAAGTCGTTAAAGAAACTTGCCCATCCACTTCGTGGCTTTCCATTCGTAACCGAGTCGGATCGTTCCGTGGCTCTATCCGCGCTATTGACCGCGCTCATTCGGCCAAGCCTACGAACTGCGCCGCTTCACGCTTTCGCTTCACCGACTGCTGGAACAGGCAAATCCAAGCTAGCAGAGATGGCTGGCATTTTGGCTACTGGTTTCAGGCCGCCTTCAATGAGCCAAGGTAAGACACCAGACGAAGATGAGAAGCGCCTCTCAACTGTACTGCGTGAGGGGGATTCAATAATTCTGATCGACAATTGTGAACGTGCGCTCGGAGGGGACTTTTTATGTTCAATGCTGACTCAGGAGACGGTCCAGGCGCGCATTCTTGGTTTGAGTGAACGGATGATACTCCCCAGCACCGCACTCGTGATCGTGAACGGGAACAATTTAACGTTGGAAGGTGATCTCTCCCGTCGTTCGGTCAACTGCCTCCTAGACGCAAAAGTGGAGCGCCCCGATGAACGACTGTTCGACTTCGATTGCCAAGCCGAAGTAATCGACAATCGCGCGGAGCTCATTGTCTGCGGTCTAACCGCGCTGCGGGCCTATGTCGTAGCGGGGCGCCCGATGAAGCTCACACCGATGGGGGGCTTCGACGACTGGGATATTGTGCGCGGCACGCTCGTCTGGCTCGGCTATTCCGATCCGGCTAACACTCGCGAGGCCATCGTCGCCAATGACCCAAGAAAAGAAGAGCTGATCGAGGTGATGGAGGTGTGGCAGCAGGCGCTAGGAGAGAAGAAAATTACGCTCGCCGAAATCGACCGTCGCACATCAATAGTGGGACTCGAAGTGGATCGAGCGAGAGGAGTGCTGCAAAGTGATATTTTTTTGCTACGGCAGGCGTTGATAGAAGCAACCGGGCGCCCAACGTGGAACGCAAGAGCGGCAGGCAAATTTCTTCGACGGAACAAAAGTCGCGTTGTTGGGGGGTACTATTTTGAAAGCGCCCACGAAGGCAATCATCAAAAGTGGTGGCTAGCAAAAATCAACAAGCCGTTGGGCCTTGAAGGAATCTAGGTACGAGTCGGTTTCGTCGGTTTTGAGAGTTTTATTTCAGCCTTGGGAATTAATGTGGGTCTCTCTCTTATTCCTCTCTTCTAATTCAACAGGCTGGAAAGTAACCGCTGAAACCGCTGAAACCGCCGATTCTAGCCGTCAGAGCTACGACGACCTCTATCGTTGTGGTTAGGGCCGTAAATTCGTTCAGGCACGGCCACTTCCAAGGCTCGGCGACGGCGGTCCCGAAAGCGCGGCTCCGGCCTACGCCCGTCTCCGCGCGGGCCTGCAACTTACCCCTTCGCTCGAACCATACTTAGAGCGCGCCCGGGCGATCCTAACCGCCGCCCGCGCCTCGGAAAGAACAGAGCGACGGTTATTGTAACCGAAGATCGATTTCGGTCTAATATCAATAAAATCTATATATTTAGGCATTAAATGACGCTAAAATCGCGGCGATTTTGCCATCGTAGGTCGTAGGGCTAACAACGGGCTAACGAGCGGGCGACTTTCGGAGTCGTTTTCTATGGCTATGACAGCACCGCGCCTCACCCCGCCGTTGCATCACGTTCACCCACGGGTAGGGCCTTTCTCGAAGCACGGCGCGATCTCTCTTCTCGACGGCCGAAGCCGAGAGGCGCAATTTATGAAGCGCGTCAGGGAGGAACTCACAAAGTGCATCGGCAATCCGACTGCCGTGCAACGCCAGCTAATCGAACGCGCGGTTCGTCTCAGCTTGCAGCTCGAATTGATGGACGAAAAGCTTACACATGGTGCGACCTTCAAGGTCCACGAACACAACTATTATCTAGCTTGGTCCAACGCGCTGACGCGAACGCTCGGGCGGCTAGGTCTCAACGGGCGTTCGTCCGAGCCAGCGTCTCGTAAATCTAGTTCGAATGGACCTGAAACGCCGCCGTCAACTCTTCACGACATCGCACGCGAGATTGTCGAAGCACGCGGTAAAACGCCATGAGCGCCGAAGCGCTCTCGATCATTGAAGTATGCGAGAGTCCGGCGCTGTTTGCGCCGTGGTTCAAGAATCGAAAATCCTGGTCCGCATGGTTCATTGTTTTGAAAGTCCTGTTTGGGCTGCCGGTCACCGATTCGGAAGACCTCGAATTGTTCCGCCGCTGTACTGGTCGAAGCACGCCGCCGCCGAAAGGCAGCGATGAACTGTGGCTTGTTGTCGGTCGGCGCGGCGGTAAATCTTTGATCCTCGCGCTGATCGCCGTTTATCTCGCGTGCTTTCGAGATTGGTCCGGGTACCTGACGCCTGGCGAGAGCGGCGTAATCCGGGTCATCGCGGTCGATAAGAAGCAAGCGCGGGTCATTGCCCGTTATTGTCGCGCGCTGGTTCTGAAAGTGCCGGTTCTCGCCGCGCTTGTCGAAAGCATCGACAGTGAGACGATTATGTTCACGAGCGGCATCGTTATCGAAGTTAGTGCCGCCTCGTTCCGAAGCTTGCGGGGGTCGACGCTGATCGCAGCGCTCTGTGATGAGATCGCATTTTGGCGAACGGATGATGAGAGCGCGAATCCGGATTCGGAAATTCTCGCCGCAATTCGTCCAGCAATGAGCACGATACCGAACGCAATGTTGCTGTGCGCTAGCAGCCCGTACAGCAAGCGAGGCGTGCTGTACGCCGCTTTCCGCGAGAACTTTGGTCATGACGACGCGCCTGCGCTCGTATGGAAAGCGCCAACCGACGTGATGAACCCAACGGTTCCCGCGAACGTCATCGCTCAGGCTTACGCGCGCGATCCCGCTAATGCGGCTGCCGAATACGGCGCAGAGTTTCGTTCCGACATTGACTCCTTCGTCATCCGTGAAGTCGTTGACGCGGCCGTCGTCCCCAGCCGTTACGAACTACCTCGCCTGCCGGGCACTAGCTACGTCGCCTTCGTCGATCCGAGCGGTGGCAGTGCCGACAGCTTTACTCTCGCGATCGCTCATCGCGAACGCGACGGCCGGGCCATCCTCGACGCCGTTCGCGAACGTCGTCCGCCTTTTTCACCGGAGGCGGTCGTCGAGGAATTCGCGGTGTTGTTGAAGAACTACGGCGTCCACAACGTGTTTGGCGATCGGTACGCTGGAGAGTGGCCCCGCGAGCGCTTCCGCAAGAGCGGCATAACATACGTTGTCGCGGACGCACCAAAGAGTGATCTCTATCGTGACGCGCTCCCGATGCTCAACTCCGGAAAAGTCGAATTACTCGATCACCCGAGGCTTTGCGCACAGCTTTGCGCTCTCGAACGCCGCACCGCACGCTCGGGTAAAGACTCGATCGACCACGCCCCTGGCGCCCATGACGACATCGCGAACTGTGCGGCAGGTGCGCTCGTTCTGGCCGCCGGGAAGCGGCGGATGGTCATTACTGATGAACTGCTGCGCTCATCGGAGCAGCCGGATATTCGAAGGGTACCGAAACGAGTGCCCGTCTATTTTTGAGGATTGGAAATACCATGAATGCGCAAACTGCGAGAGTTAAGAAATTTTTGGTCGCCAAATTGAGTTCGGACGATCTTCGCCGACTGCGAACGCTCGCGATAGACGAGAAGGTGACGAGCGAGATGGAAGAGCAGTTTCCGCAAGCGTTCGATCAACCTAACGCGCGCGGCGATCTTGTCGCGAAGCTGCTGACTTTTCTTAAAGATAAGCTTGACTCCGATTCTCATGACACGGTGAAGCGAGCACTCGCGGTGATTGCGCCGGGTGAGGTGGGGGACGAGGATCAGCCACCGAAATTCGAAGGCCGACCGCCTCGCGCTGGCATTCAGGCGATGGACGGTGCGAAGGCGCGATCGCAAGAGGATTTTGAGCGACGGTTTCCTGACACAGCACGGGTCTCGGTGTCGTGAGCGTCGCCCTCAAATCGCCGGTCGACAACGAACCGCCGTTGACCGATGCATCTGCGCGCGAGCGGCTCGCTAAATCCATCGCCGACCACGCTCAACGTATGACGCGGGTCGAAGCCATAAGGGCCGCACAGGCTAACTTGCAGCCGCGACGTTTCGCGGCTCGTCGCGCCGTCGAGGCCGCGACCGAGGCGGTCAGGAGGGCTAAGCAACTCACCGCCCAGCATCTCGCTGAAAGAGCGCTGGGCCACGCGGCCACGCCGCCAATCACACAGAAGCAAGCGCGGCAGAAATTGCTCGAAGCCGAGGAACACCTAGATGAACTAATGATTGCGACCGATGCGCTGGCTCAACGGCTCGCGACCGCGAGCGAAAGCACAGTGTATAGCCGGATGAATTTGGATCGAGCAAAGCAGGATGTGCTCGCCGCGAGTCCAGCGGTTGCTGACTTCGTCGCGCGCTATCAGAAAGCGCACGCAGGTGTCGTTAGCATGAGACGCGTGCTCAGTTGGCTGTTCGACAGGGGCGTATTGGCGGCGGATTGGAGCAACGAAAGCGAATTCCAGGACCTTGGGCTGCTATCGAGTTGGGAAGCGGCTTGGGTTGCGTTGGAGAGCGATGCGAATGCGAAGCTGCCGGAATGAAGTTGGGGTCCTGGCGCTAATACCGTTTGACAGAGGCGGCATCAAGCGTAGGCGCGGCCAGCCGGAGGTGTCGCGTGCTCAAAAACACCGGCAGCCCATCACTGACTTTCTCCAAGCGGGGGATGGGCAATAGGTTGCTGTCGAGCGTCGCGAGATTCGCAATTCTTGAGCTTGCGAAGTGTTCGCCTGGACCGAAGGCGAAACCTGTGGACTACGATCCAAATCCTTTAGACAACTTGTGACCATATTCCTGCAAAAAATAGCACAATGATCAGGCATTTCTTGGTAGCCCACCCGTTCTATAGGTTAATATTCTTGTAATTGGAGTCAGCACTAACGTGCAGCGCTCCGACTGTCATAAGCGCACTTGGACATGATGAGTCAGTATGCACTTAGAGGAGAATCAATGAGCAACGTTGTGAGACTGGTGGGCCGGCAAATCGAACTGCCGGCGGCCGACAATACACCGGAAGGATTGCGTATTTATCGAGCGGCAAACGAGCGCTTTCGCGAGGTCACTTGGCCTGAGCCCTTTGATAAGACGACGCACCGGCTTCGTCTTGCAGATGCTCGGGATTTGTCTTGGATTCCCGACCGTTCAATACATCTCGTCGTGACTTCACCGCCTTATTGGACGCTCAAAGAATACCCGTCGAGTCCCAATCAACTAGGCGGTTTCTCGGATTACGAAACATTTCTCGACGAACTTGATCGAGTATGGCGTGAGTGTGCGCGAGTATTAGTTCCAGGAGGTCGAGTTTGTTGCGTTGTGGGCGACGTTTGTATTCCTAGACGGCGCGGCGGCCGTCACCTGGTCATGCCGTTGCATGCAGACATTCAAGTGCGATCACGGGCACTTGGCTTGGACGTCCTGACACCGATTCTGTGGCACAAAATTGCGAACGGCGTGACCGAAGCGGAAGGAAATGGGGCGGGTTTCTACGGAAAACCGTATCAACCAAACGCGATCGTCAAAAATGATATCGAATACATTTTATTCCTTCGAAAGGGAGGGGAATATCGAACAATTGCGCCGCTCCAAAAAGCGCTTTCTATGCTTACAAAAACGGAAATGCAGACCTGGTGGCGTTCGATCTGGACCGACATTCGAGGCGCATCGACACGTGGGGGACATCCGGCCCCATATCCGCCAGAGCTCGCGGGAAGGCTGATTCGGATGTTTTCCTTTGCGGGAGATACAGTGCTCGACCCTTTCGCTGGAACAGGAAGTACAACGATCGCTGCCATAGAATCCGGCCGGAATTCCATCTCTAGTGACTCTGAGCCTAGTTACATCCAACTGGCGAAGTCGAATATTGATCGAGCGATTGCCAAATTGCGACCTGTTGGTGCCACTACAGCAACGCTCACACTCGAATCCACTACGCCACGAAAACGAGCGTGACATACAAGCTTCTTGACCAGTTTGCGAACTTGTTCGCGGGAGTAAAATATCAGCATCGGGTTTCTACCCACGGCGATGCTGTTGCTAGGCGTTTGTTTGAAGATTTGTACGTGCTTGACCGTTCCCCAAAATTAATTAGTCGAGTTGACAGCTGTCTTTCCGTTTTGAATGTGCAAAACCGGCGCCACGGTGTGGCTGCTCGCCGGGGTGACGGTACTTTCGGAGAGCTGGTGCCAGGCGCTCCAGTTGTTAGAGATATTGGCTTCATCGTGGGTCGTGGGCCAATTGCGACTATCGAAATTGGTGTCGAGGTCAAAATATTGGCTAAGGCGATGATCAAACAGATCGACCGCGTCATCAACGATCTGGACAAACAGGCTGCGCACTTCAAGTCAAAACGGGGCCACCCTATAACTGTAGGAATTGTTGGGATTAATAGCGCTCCGGAGTATCGATCGTATGAGGGCGGACGAGAGTATCTTACGACCGGCTCAGCAGGTTATCGGCATCCCGTACAAGAGGCAGCCGCCGCCGAAGAGCGTCTAGTCTCTCTTGCGGCGCCAAAGTTCGATGAGTTCCTGGTTCTTCGATTTATTGCATCAAACCAAGCTCCATTCAGCTTCGAGTGGGTAAGCAAATCACAAACTGCTATGGACTACGGCGCGGTGCTGGCGAGAATTAGCCAACAATATGAAATGCGCTTTTGACACTGAGGTGAGCGAGCGAAAGGCCGACAATGCCCATACGGACCACACCAAATAACATGACCATTGCGGACTACGCGGAGCAAATTGCGAATGGGCAAATTACCATCAATCACGAATATCAGCGCACCGATCGGGTGTGGCCAATTTCAGCTAAGTCTAACCTCATAGACACTATTCTAGCGGGCTATCCGATTCCGAAACTCATTTTGAGTCAAACAACAGACCTGGACACAAAAAAAACACGTAAAGAGGTAGTCGACGGACAACAGCGAACAACAGCGATACTGGAATTTCTGCGAAACAAGTTCACACTTTCGCGTGGCGAATTTGCCGGGAGCAAGTTCGAGACTTTGGATGATGCAAAGAAGCGGGAATTTTTGGACTTTCCTTTGTCGGCAGATGTTTTTTCCTCTGCTACAAAGGAAGACATTCGTGAAGTATTTCGTCGAATCAATTCATACATGGTGCCGCTCAACAAACCTGAAACGCGCCACGCGACCCATCAAGGCGAGTTCAAATGGTTCATACGCGATCTCGGGAAGCAGTACGCGACTAGTTTCACCAAAATGGGCGTGATGGCGGAACGTCAGATCAGTCGAATGGCCGACCTGGAGTTGCTCACTGAGCTGGTTCACTTGTTGAAGGCGGGAATCAAAACAGCCAGCCCGGTAGCTCTCAACAAACTATACGATGAGTATGACGCAGCCTTTCCCGAACGAAACGAGATCGAGGACCAAGTTAATTTCGGTTTGAACCAGATCATTGACCTCCCGGAGATTCACGAAACAAAACTAACGACGAAGAGCAATCTCTATAGTTTGTTCGCGGCGTTCGTAGTGGTCAGATTTGACAATCTAGTTTTACGACAAGACCTTGATGAAGTAGACCAGAATAAAGTCTTGGTTGAGCGGCCTGCTATGATTTCAAATCTCACTATGCTGGCAGACGCAATCGATCAGCCAGAGGGCGGCAACGTAGCATTTGAGGCTTTTATCCACGCGTCAATGGCTGGAACAAATACTCGGGTGAATCGGTTGACGCGATTTAAATGGCTTCACCGAGCAATTACGAGTGAAGCACTATAGCTAATGCGGCGTGTCGTTAGACTTCGGCGGCTAGAAGCTTTTGCAAATGCGAAGCTCGTTCGAGTTCAACGAAGGGCGCGGCTACTGATACAGGCGCTGGATGATCAAGGGCGCCTCCTCGATGTACATCAACGGGAAGTCGAGTTGTCAGCCTTGACTATCAACATGCAATCATTTTGGTCAAATTGGTCGCGCGCTTTCTATTTTTCTTCAGTACTAGGAACTCTCTCGAATTCCGGTACGCCGATTTACAACACAGCTGGAATTAAAAACGAGCACGACGCGCTAACGGTTGCAATCAAGGGAAAGCTCGTACAGTCCCCGCCTTGGAATTCCAATCAAGAGCCCAAATGGTTCGATCCCGCCGTCTTGGCACGTAATCTGGGTTTTGCGAGCGTAAATGTTAGCGCTAACTTGACGCCGATGCTCGTCGGTGCGCCGAGGTCGTTCCAGGACTTGAGGACTGCGCGCAATTATTTTGCTCACCGAAGTGCTGACCTACGACGTGAAGCTTTGGCGATTGGGCCAACCTACTTGATGGGCAGCGCCCGGCGACCTTCTGATATTCTGCTCTTTGTCGAGCCAAAGCATACACTCTCCGTAATTGAGCGCTGGGCACTAGATTTTCGACAGCTTGCGTCTGCCTTGTGCGCATAATGCTTTAGATTCGGAGATGGCCGACAACGGCGGTGCAATTTGGCGGACGAAAACACTTGCGTTGTTGTACGACACTACTCTTTGAAGCACCTCGCTAACGTTGTTCGTTCGGAAACCGGCAGGCAGGGTACTTAGTCACGTAGGATATTGTCGCGCATCCTCGCGCCATACGTCTTCAGGTCTTCCAATTCTCGTGGCCAGCGCTTCCGCGCCGCGGCGTTCCAGACTACGTACACATTCAAACGCGCATGATTATGGGCACTTCCACGCCAAAAATTCGGCGCCAAATCAATGATCTATAATTCCAAACGCACTTTCTCCAGCCCACCCGTGGTATGCTGCGGCCGCTCGACACTTCAAGGCGTATCGTGGGGCATAGGGTGGACGCCACAACGACAGCCAGTGAAAACTACCGGCCCGACATAGATGGCCTTCGCGCAATCGCGGTAGTGCCAGTTGTCTTCTACCATTATCGATTTCCACTTTTTACAGGTGGTTACGTCGGGGTCGACGTATTCTTTGTGATTTCCGGTTATCTGATCACTTCTCTCATCTACAGAGAAATGCTCGAGGAACGATTTTCGATCATGACGTTCTACGAGCGCAGGGTGCGGAGAATATTCCCCGCGCTCTTTTTCCTTCTTCTCGTGGTAACCCTGCTTAGTTTTGTGTTGCTATTACCGAACGACCTTCGGAGGTACGGCCAAAGTCTCGTCGCAACGACTTTCTTTCTTTCCAATTTTGAGTTCTGGCGTGAGAGCGGTTATTTTGACGTTTCATCCGCGGTCAAGCCGCTTATCCATACCTGGTCACTTGCAGTCGAGGAACAGTTTTATCTCGTGTTCCCGCTGTTGCTGTATCTGCTCCGCGGCCTCAAACGAAACCAACTTCTTCTTGTTCTGGCGGCTATCTCCCTTGCGTCGTTTGCGTTAAGCGCTTGGGCTGTACAAGATCACCCAGACTTCGCGTTTTATCTTGCGCCGGCACGAGTGTGGGAGTTGTTTCTCGGTGCGCTATTGGCGCTCGCACGCCTACCGCAACCACAAAACATCCATGTCGCCAACGCCATCGGTCTGACCGGAGTTGGCCTGATTGCCTACTCTGTGTGCGCATTCAATTCTCGCACCATTTTTCCGGGACCGGCGGCGGTCATTCCGTGCCTCGGCGCGGCGTGTGTGCTTTACACCGGGGTGTCCGCGAACACCTTCTGTAGCCGAGCACTGAGCACAAGGCCATTTGTCTTTGTGGGTCTAATTTCGTATTCGCTCTACTTATGGCATTGGCCGTTGCTCGTATTTGCAAATTACTACGCGTTGCACGGTCTTTCGCTGTTAGAAAGGTTGTCGCTTGTTGTTCTGTCTTTAGTCATAGCGGCTTTTGCCTGGCGATTTGTAGAAACGCCGTTCCGAAGAAAGCGCGCCGGTTACACCCGCAAGTCCCTCTTTGGACTGAGCGTAATTGCGATGGGTGCGGCCGTGTCAACCGGATTGGTCGCAATCATTTTCTTGGGCTTGCCCGGCCGTTTGCCAATTAATGTTCGAAATGTGGTTGCCGAGGCTAACGACTACTCCGAAAAAATACCGTGTCTCGCTGATCTGCCACCTGACATTTCGCCTGCCAATCTTTGTGTCATAAATGCGTCTGCTCACGCGAGCCCAAGTTTTTTGCTGTGGGGCGACTCCCTCGCTTCCGCTCTGCTTCCAGCAATCGACCAAGTGGCCAACCGTGAGCGCCGCAGTGGGCTGCTTGCAGAGCATGACGCTTGTCCGCCGCTACTTGGCATTTCGAGGTCTGACACTTCGGTTTGCCGTTCGTTTAACGACGCCGCACTAAAAGTTGCCCTCGAACCCACAGTTCGCGAGGTGATCCTCGTTGGTCGCTGGGCGTTAAGTTCTGAGGGTTCACGATATGGCGTCGAACCGGGTTCAAGGGTTGTTCTTTTCGACTCGAAATCAAAGCTGCTTTCGACCGGCAACAACCATGCAGTATTTGCCGATGCACTTTGGGCGACAATTGAGAAACTACGCTTGGCGCGAAAAAAAGTCGTTTTTGTAGAGTCCACACCGGAAATCGGATGGCCCGTCCCAGAAACACTTGCGAAGCTCGCGCTATTGCATAGCGAAATGAACATCGCACCTACGCAAATTGATTATTTATCGCGGCAAGCTTTTGTGATGGCGACCGCGCAGCGATTAAGAGCGCACTTTGGGATCAAGATCGTAGATCTCACGTCAGCGCTATGTCCGACAAAAATGTGCATCCTGGAAAAATCTGGACGGCCAATTTACACGGACGACCATCATCTGAGTGCGTTTGGTGCCCGACGGCTCGTTCCACTTCTGGAACCTTACATATAAACATGTCCGGCTCGTCGTCGCTCGCCGACGAATGGTTTTTGATCTGGAAGTAATTAGGTCAGTCGCGCCCTAATCTCGCCGACAGGTTTTGGCATCTCACGCGCGCGCGATACTGTCACCACTTCCCTCGCTGGTTGCTCACCAAAAGAGGATGGGGTCAGACCGAGCCGCGCGGAAAGCCCCTGAAAACACGACTGTCCCAATATTCGCAGTCACGCGTGACGCAAATCAGTCGATAGCGACGGGAAAAAATCCACCACCGTACCCGCCGATACTGTAGATGCGCGGCGCAAAACGGACACGTGGTGGAACTAAAGCGATGCATTCGGCACATCCATAGTGCGTCAAATAGATGTGATATGCCGTGACTAGCGACTTAAATCTTTGAAACATATTGTGGCGTTTGAGATCAATCATGGTGAGTTCTGTCGTGCCTGTTCATTTGTCAAAGCTGGTTCGGGTTAGATGAGGGTCGTCAATGCGGTCTCTAGATGCTTTGCGTGTGCGGAATTTTCAACCTTGCGGTGGTGGGGCTCTGAACCCGCGTCCGATCCAGTCATATCCGAGCCATAGTGCGGCGAGCGCAAGGAGCGGAGCCAATGCCAAACCGACGTACGTCCAATATGTTGGCCTCACAGCCTCGGCGTCTCGGGCTTCGGCTTCTGCAGCAAGTTCATCAATGACGCCGCAATTGGTCGCGTCTGACAGTGTTGTGCTTCCTTTGAGAAGCTTGCGGCCCTCAAGGCATTTTTCGATCCGCGCATTCTCTTCCGCGGTAGCGGCTGCCGCCGCGCGAATTGGCATTGTCACGTTTGTGCAGGCCTGCCATCCGACGAAAATCAGCCAACCCGCGTAAGCGAGTACTCCCATCCGAAAAAAGCCATTCTGCCAATTCATTGCCGCCCCGATTCATCTCTGTGCTGCCGATGATCTCGTAAAGACTGCCTTCGTTTGCGGCATGGACGAACATGGATATGCCGCCCGTTGGAAGCGAGACGAAGTGATCAGATATATCGTCGATCAGGCGGTGAGCTGCGTCCAGTCTGAAGCTTCACTGTAGTACAACACCTTCTTGTCACATTGACCGCAGCTACAATTGATATCGATCGCCAATCATGCGATATTATTCATCACTGCGTAACGCGTACCTTTGAGTTGCGTCGCTAACAGCAAATCACAATTGAGTTGCGTTCGGAATAACCTTCGGCCGCGTTGCAGTCGCGGAATGGGGCGAGGTTTGTTCGCCAATTCTGCGAATAAGCGGCAGTCGTTGGGCATTTTGGGTCTTACGCGTTGTGCGCATCACATTCCAAAACAAATGGAGGCGAAACATGGTTCGTCGTATTTCGGTACTCTCTGGGCTCTTGTTGATCTTCATGGCGACATCGACTGCACATGCTCAACCCCTGAGATGGGTAAGTCAGAGTTTTGAAAACAGCTCCGCGGGAGTTCCAGCTTTCGTCAACACTTGCGCGCCGAAAGATAGCTCCGGTATTGCAGGGATGGTATTAATGAATGCGGGGGATCATGGAACCGATTTCACCGTTGTAGTATGGTGCCGGCCGGATAAGTCGAATGTTCGTTGGACTATGACAACCCGGGGTACTAGCGAAGGTGTTATGGCCGATATCATCGGAGATTCGCTGGCGCTAGGAGACGCCTTAGTCGGTGTTATCCGTGGCACCAACGGCAACACTGTTCTGCTTTTGAAGCCGCAATAAATTTAGTTCTTTTTCCAAGGTCCGCCCGTCAACGGGATCGTCCGGACGTTTGCACTTTGCTCAATGATAATGTGGTTGGTAGACGCTGGCGGCACCGTAGCAGTCAGAGCAGAAGTTGATGTGTTCAAAGGTCCGACGGACGCATATTCGGGCAGCAAGTGAGCCCGGAAGTGGAGGAGTTCCGCGTCGAGGAGGGCGAGCAACTCCGACTGATCGGCAGGACCCACCTTCTGCGCTTGGTCTGAAGTTCGACCCTCCATCACGTGCGCGACCTGGTTGTTCAGCTTTCGCTTGAGTTGTGTTCGCCGGGTCTTGTTTCCGCCACTGAAGGGAACGTACGCCGTGTCGGTATACTTTCGAGCGCCGCGTCGGTCTTCAAAGAACTCGATTAAGCCGCGCGCATGGATACAAAATGACTCGATTAGAGCAAACGCGACTACGCGTTCGTTGATGTGCCCAATGCAGGCATAGGTTCCTCGCAGCATGTCGAACTCGTACCGGACGTGCTCTTGCAGGAGTTCGGCGTGGGACGGTTGTGGCGTGCTCATTTGGTAATCGGATTACCTCCGACGCCGCTCGTGACGCAAGAGCCGGTTGCGAGTTAGTGCCGCCGTTAGCCCAATCGTTAGCCCGATCAAGTATTCCCATCGGAGGATAACCGTTATCTCCATATAAGACTTTGATATTATTGGCGACCCCGGCCCGATTCGAACGGGCGGCCTACGGTTTAGGAAACCGTTGCTCTATCCTGCTGAGCTACGGGGTCGGCGCTGAAGTTCAACACGCGTTCGACGGACAATACAACGATTTTG
>Ga0157372_10003130_pt1 | contig 17832 bp, 12 predicted proteins | sample C55metaG_FD_115307 | JGI IMG/M metagenome (GOLD analysis project Ga0157372, IMG submission 115307) | Corn rhizosphere microbial communities from Kellogg Biological Station, Michigan, USA - C5-5 metaG | ecosystem: Host-associated > Plants > Roots > Rhizosphere > Soil | place: USA: Michigan... | reverse complement strand
CGGCGGCGGTGCTCGCGGTCGGCCAGGGCGTGCGCTTCGTCGTCGACCGCGGCTTCATCGCTTCGAACGCCGCGGCGCTCGATCGCATGCTCGGCCTGCTGCTCGTCGTCATTGTCGTGATGGCGGCGGCGACCTACATGCGCTTCTACCACGTCTCGTGGCTCGGCGAACGCATCACGGCCGACTTGCGGCGCGCCGTGTTCAACCACCTGATCGAGATGCCGCCGTCGTTTTTCGAGGCAACCCGCACGGGCGAGGTCGTCTCGCGTCTCATCAACGACACGACGATGCTCGAAACGTTGATCGGTTCGAGTGCATCGGTCGCGATTCGCAATTCGCTGCTGATGATCGGGGGCCTCGCCATGCTCGCGGCGACGAGTCCCAAGCTCACGCTGCTCGTACTCGCCGGCGTTCCGGTCGTCGTCGTGCCGATCATCCTTTTCGGACGCCGCGTGCGTCGGCTCGCGCGCGCCACGCAGGACCGCGTCGGCGACGTCGGCGCGTTCCTCGACGAATCGCTGCACGAGATTCGCCTCGTGCAGGCGTATGGGCACGAAGACGTGGACCGCGGTCAGTTTGCCGGGCGCGTCGAAGCCGCATTCGGCACTGCAGTCAATCGGATACGCCAGCGGGCGCTGCTCGTGGCTGCGGTGATCGTGCTCGTGTTCGGCGCGGTCGGCGTGATCCTCTGGATCGGCGGCCACGACGTCGTCGCCGGACGCCTGAGCGCCGGGCAGCTTTCGGCGTTCGTGTTTTACGCGGTGCTGGTTGCGGGCGCCGTCGGTTCGCTCAGCGAGGTCGTCGGCGACCTGCAGCGCGCGGCCGGTGCGACCGAGCGACTGTTCGAGTTGTTGAGCGTCGAGCCCGACATTCGCCCACCGGCGCATCCCGTGCCGCTGCCGAAGCACGGGCCGGGCAGTGTCAGCTTCGAAGACGTGACGTTCCATTATCCGACGCGGCCCGATACGCCGGCGCTCGATCGCTTCACGCTCGAGGTGCCCGCGAGCGAGAAGGTCGCGCTCGTCGGGCCGTCCGGCGCCGGCAAGACCACGGTCTTCCAGCTCCTGCTGCGCTTCTACGATCCGGCGTCGGGGCGGGTTCGCATCGATGGCGTCGATCTCGCGACGACCGATCCGCGCGAGATGCGGCGGAAGATCGCGCTCGTCCCGCAGGAACCGGTGATCTTCGCGACCAGCGTGCTCGAGAATGTCCGCTACGGTCGTCCCGACGCGAGCGACGTGGACGTGCGCGCCGCGTGCGACGCGGCCTACGCGACCGAGTTCATCGCGCGTTTGCCCGAAGGCTTCGAAAGCGCGCTCGGCGAGCGTGGCGTGCGGTTGTCGGGCGGCCAACGCCAGCGGATCGCCATCGCGCGCGCGATCCTCGCGGACCGTCCGATCCTGCTGCTCGACGAAGCGACGAGCTCGCTCGATGCCGAAAGCGAGCGCATCGTCCAGCGCGCGTTCGAACGCCTGATGGCCGGGCGGACGGTGCTGATGATCGCCCACCGGCTGGCGACCGTGCGCCATGCCGACCGCATCGCGGTGATGGAGGCCGGACGGATCGTCGCGATCGGCACGCACGACGAGCTCGTCCGCGACAATCCACTTTATGCGCGGCTCGCCGCGCTGCAGTTCGGCGCGCCGGCGCAACCGCGGGCTGCGAACGAAACACTTTCCGAACTAAAATGATCGGTTCGCCAGCGCATTCCCATTTCTCATGATCGTCAAGTTTCCCGGGAGCCCCTACGAGCTTCATCAACCGTTCGAGCCGTCGGGCGACCAGCCGCAGGCGATCGAGAAGCTGACCGAAGGGCTCGACGACGGCCTTTCGTTCCAGACGCTGCTCGGCGTGACGGGCTCGGGCAAGACGTACACGATGGCGAACGTCATCGCACGCAGCGGCAGGCCTGCGCTCGTGCTCGCGCCGAACAAGACGCTCGCCGCCCAGCTCTATTCCGAATTCCGCGAGTTCTTTCCGAACAACGCGGTCGAGTACTTCGTCTCGTACTACGACTACTATCAGCCCGAGGCATACGTTCCTTCACGCGACCTCTACATCGAGAAGGACAGCTCGATCAACGAGCACATCGAGCAGATGCGGCTGTCGGCGACGAAGGCGATTCTCGAGCGGCCGGATTGCGTGATCGTCGGCACCGTCTCTGCCATCTACGGGATCGGCGACCCGACGGAATACCACAGCATGATCCTGCACGTGCGGCAGGGCGACCGGCTGTCGCAGCGCGACGCGATCAGGCGGCTGACCGAAATGCAGTACCAGCGCGCCGAGCTCGAATTCCGGCGCGGCACGTTTCGCGTGCGCGGCGACGTGCTCGACATCTTCCCCGCCGAAAACGCCGAAAACGCGATCCGCGTCTCGCTCTTCGACGACGAGGTCGAGAGCCTGCAGCTCTTCGACCCGCTGACCGGCCATCTGCGCCACAAGATGGCGCGCTACACGGTGTTTCCGTCGTCGCACTACGTGACCGGGCGCCAGAAGGTGCTCGACGCGATCGAGGCGGTCAAGGCGGAGCTCGCGGAGCAGAAGCAGCACTTCGTCGACCAGATGAAGCTCATCGAGGCACAGCGCATCGAGCAACGCACGCGCTTCGATCTCGAGATGATGGCCGAGATCGGCTTCTGCAAAGGCATCGAGAACTACTCGCGGCACCTGTCCGGCCGCAACGCGGGCGAGCCGCCGCCGACGCTGATCGACTACCTGCCGCGACGGGCGCTGATGTTCGTCGACGAGAGCCACGTCACGATCCCGCAGGTGGGCGGCATGTACCGCGGTGACCGCGCGCGCAAGGAGAACCTCGTCAACTTCGGCTTCCGGCTGCCGTCGGCGCTCGACAACCGGCCGCTGCGCTTCGACGAGTTCGAGCGACTGTTGCCGCAGACGATTTTCGTGTCGGCGACGCCGGCCGACTACGAGCAGAAGCATTCGGGACAGGTCGTCGAGCAGCTCGTGCGTCCGACGGGCCTCGTCGACCCGGCGCTCGAGGTGCGGCCCGCAGCGACGCAGGTCGACGATCTACTGTCCCAGATCAACGTGCGCGTCGCGCGCAACGAGCGCGTGCTCGTCACGACGCTGACGAAGCGCATGGCCGAAGACCTGACCGACTACCTCGGCGAGCACGGCGTCAAGGTCCGCTACCTGCACAGCGACATCGACACCGTCGAGCGTGTCGAGATCATTCGCGACCTGCGCCTCGGCGAATTCGACGTGCTCGTCGGCATCAACCTGCTGCGCGAAGGCCTCGACATTCCCGAGGTGTCGCTGGTCGCGATCCTCGACGCCGACAAGGAAGGGTTCCTGCGTGCCGAGCGCTCGCTGATCCAGACGATCGGCCGCGCGGCGCGTCACCTCAACGGCACGGCGATCCTCTATGCGGACCACATGACCGATTCGATGAAGGCTGCGATCGGCGAGACCGAGCGTCGGCGCGCGAAGCAGATCACGTGGAACGAGGAAATGGGGATCACGCCGAAGGGCGTCGCGAAGCGCATCAAGGACATGATCGACGGCGTCTACGACATCGACGAGGAGCGCCGGGAGCAGAAGGCCGCGCAGACCAAGGCCAAGTACGCGGCGATGCCGGAGAAGGACCTCGAGCGCGAGCTGCGCCAGATCGAGAGGCAGATGATCGAGGCGGCGAAGAACCTCGAGTTCGAGCGCGCCGCGGAGCTCCGCGACAAGCTTTACAAGCTGCGCGAGGCGCTGTTCGGTGTCGCGCTGCCGACCGAGACGTAGCTCGCGTCCCGCTTTACTTCGCCGCCCGCAGCCTGGCGTCGCGCAAGCCGACGTCGATGTCGAGGTACTTCCACGAAAAGCCGAACGGCGACGGCCAGTAGCCGAGCACCCACGGGTAATACAGCACGTTGCCGACGCCGTACGTGTGCAGGATCATCGGCATGTACGCCTGCGAGACCTGCGACATCTTGCGCGCCAGCGCGATGCGCGCGGGTCCCGCCGGTGTGCGCAGGAACTGCTCGTACGCCGCGTCGTATTCGACGTTGTGGAACTGCGACGGGTTCGTGTCGCGGGGCGACTTGCTCCAGAGGGTCTGCAGGATCTGATAGCCGGAAGGCTCCAGCGAGCGATAGCCCAGATTGAACATCGGCAGCTTGCCCGCGCGCGACAGGTTCAGGAGCTCGGCGAAAGTCTGCTGCTCGACCTTCATCCGGATGCCGATCGCGTCCATGTTCTTCTTCCACAGCGTGTCGGCCTCGCGATACCACGACTCGGGCAGCGTGCCGCGCACGACCGTGAGCGGCTTGCCGTCCGGCGTTTCACGATAGCCGTCGCCGTCGCGGTCCTTGAAGCCGAAGCGGTCGAGAAGGGCGCGCGCCGCCACGGGATCGTAGATCGACTTGGCCGGCAGGCTCGGGTCATAACCGCTGACGCCCGGAGGCAGGAGCTGGTTCGCGGGCAATGCGTTGCCCGCGAACAGCACGCGAATCATCTCGTCGACGTTGAAGCCCATGCCGATCGCGCGCCGCAGCGCAATCTGCGCGTTCGAATAGCCGCCGACCGTCGGGTCGTCGAGGTTGAAGTAGGTGAACGTGATACTCGGAGAGCCGAAGCGAAGATGCCGTACGCCGCGCGCGGCGAGGTCCGGACGCAGCTTGCCGTTTTCCATCACGCGCTTCGTGTCGTCGCCGCCGAGCGCCATGTAATCGAGATCGCCCTGCGTGAACGCGAGGATCTCCGGCTGCGACTCCTCGATGATGCTGATCTCGATGCGGCCGATCGATGGCAGCGCCTTGCCGCGCATGCTGCGGACGAGCTCCTGCTGGGGCGCGTCGGCGTTCTCCGGAAAGACGACCTTCCGATAATTCGGATTCGCCTCCAGCACGACGCGCGAAGCGGGTCGCCACTCCTTCAGCCGATACGGTCCCGTGCCCACCGGATGCCGCATGATGTCCGCGCCCGAGGCGTCGACGACTTCGCGTGCGACCGCCATCGCCGGCAGCCCGGCGAGGCGCTCGAGCAGCGTGTAATCGGGGTGCGCGAGGCGGATGACCAGCGTGTATGTGTCCGGTGTTTGCAGGCCTTCGATCGGCGCGTCGTAGTCGAATTTGCCGCCGGCCTTGCGCGCGGCGTCGACGACAGGTCGCGCGCCGACGATCAGGTCGGACAGCGACGGATCACCGCCGCCGCGCAGGTTGGGATCGATCGAGCGGCGGATCGAGTACGCGTAATCGGCGGCGACGAGCTCGCGCGGTTTGCCCTTGAACGCCGGGTCGTCGGTAAAGCGAATCCCCTTCTTGAGCCGGATCGTCCACGTTTTCCCGTCGTCGGTAACGACCGGCATCGCCTCGGCGGTATTCGGCACGGCCTTGGAGCCGGTGGACAGGTACTCGAACTCGTAGAGCGCCTCGAAGATCGCCGATGCGACGCGCGTCGAGTAAAGGTCGGTCCCTTGCTGCGGATCGAGACTCGTGATGTCGCTGGAGGCGATGCGCAGCACCTTGTTCATATCGGCTGCGAGCGCCTGCGGCGACATGCAGGCGAGAAGTGCCAGCAGACTCAGCGTGAGGGAGCGCCGGAGGGCATAGGAAAGGGACATGGGCTGGTACGGGCGGATGAAGAGGTGGCGAGAGGCGCGCACGAGACGCTTATACTGGGAGCGAACGCGCGCCGTGCGCGAGACGCCCGCCGCGCAGGAGAAATCATACAAGAGAGGAGCTCTATGGAACTGACCGACCAGGTTGCGATCGTGACCGGCGCGGCGAGCGGGCTCGGCCGCGCGATCGCGCGCCGCTTCGCGCGAGCCGGCGCGCGCGTCGTCGTCGCGGATCTCGACGGTGCGGCCGCCGCCGCCACCGCGCGCGAGATCGACGACGATCCGCGACGTGCGCTGGGCCTCGCGATGGACGTGACCGACGAACGCGCCGTCGACAGCGGTGTCGGCGAGGTCGCGTCGCGCTTCGGGCGCATCGACGTGCTCGTCAGCAACGCGGGGATCCAGATCGTCCATCCGCTCGAGGAATTCAGCTACGCCGAGTGGAAGAGGATGCTCGCGATACACCTCGACGGCGCGTTCCTCACGACGCGCGCGTGCCTTCCCCACATGTACAAGGCGCGGCGCGGCAGCCTGATCTACATGGGCTCCGTGCATTCGAAGCTCGCGTCCGTGCTGAAAGCTCCGTACGTGACGGCCAAGCACGGACTGATCGGCCTCGCCAAGACGATGGCGAAGGAGGGCGCGGCGCACGGCGTGCGCGCGAACGTCGTCTGCCCGGGGTTCGTGCGTACGCCGCTTGTCGAGCGCCAGATTCCGGAGCAGGCGCGCACGCTCGGCATGTCCGAGGAGGATGTCATTCGCAAGGTCATGCTGAAAGACACCGTCGACGGCGAATTCACGACGCTCGAGGACGTGGCCGAGGTGGCGCTGCTGTTCGCCGCGTTCCCGAGCAACGCGCTGACCGGCCAGTCGCTCGTCGTGAGTCACGGCTGGTTCATGCAGTGAGGTTGCGGCGCGCGAAAACGACTGCGCCGCCAGTCGACGCCCGTACGTCCGTGCTCTTCGTGTGCATGGGCAACATCTGCCGCTCGCCGACCGCGGAGACCGTGTTCCGCGAGCACGCACAGCGGGCGGGCCTTCTCGACGAATTGCGCATCGAGTCTGCGGGCATCGGTTCCTGGCACGTCGGCCAGCCTCCGGACAAGCGCGCGATCCTGCACGGTCGTCGGCGCGGCTACGATCTCGAACCGCTTCGCGCGCGCCAGGTGACGCGGACGGATTTCGCGCGCTTCGATTACATACTCGGCATGGACCTTCGCAACCTCCGCGATCTTCGAGCGTTGCGGCCCGACGACTACAAGGGGTACCTCGGCCTCTTCCTTGACTTCGCGCCGCATCTCGGCGTCCGCGAAGTGCCCGACCCGTACTACGGAGGTCCGGACGGCTTCGAAGCGGTGCTGGAACTCGTTGAGCGCGCGTCGGAAGGACTGCTCGCCCATATTCGGGCGCACGCACTCAGACGGTGAACGCGGAAGGGACGGCCATCCCTTCCGTTCACGAGGTTCTTCGACCTGCGAGATGCGTCAGACGCCGTCCTGCTTGTGCGTTTCGATCAGTTGCAGCGGCTCGTCGGGGATCGTCACGCGCGGCGGCCGCGTGCGACGCGGTCGCGCTGCCGGCATTTCCTCTTCAGCAGGCGGCGGCGTGAAGCGGGTCTCGACGAGAACGAGATCCGAATCCGGCGGCAGCGCGAGGCTCATCGGCGCAGTATGGTCGGCTGCCACTTCAGTCGCTGTCGGCGGCACGTCCGTCGCGGCCGCGCTCGGCATGCTCGATGACGACGGCGTTTCGACTTGCATCGCCTCCATCGCGCCGACAGCGCTGCTTGCGTGCGCATGCGGCGGCATTCCTTCAGCGGCACCGCGCGTCGACGCCTGCTCCAAGGACGCTACCGTCGCTGGCGTTGCGGCTGATTCCACGGGCTGTGCCGGCGCTTCGGCGACTTGATCGCCTGCTTGCGCGCGGTTGTCGACGTCCGTGCGCTCGTCACCGGTTAACGCAGGCGCTGCGCGGGCTGCGCGCTCGCCGCGATCGCCACCGCGGCCACGGCGTCCGCGGCGGCGACGGGCACCACCTTCGCGCGCCTCTTCGTTGACGCCATTCGCCGAGACGGGACGTGCGCCTTCGGCCGGTTGCGCGGTCAGCGCGGCGATCGCATGGTCCTGCGCCTCAGTGCTCTCCACGAGCCCGGTGACCCTTTCGGCCGATCCAGCGCGGCCCGACTCGCGAGCTTCGGGCCGCTGCGCCTGTCGCCCGTTCTGTCGCGGCGTCTCGCGCCGTTGTCGTCCGCCACTTGCACTCTTGCCTTCGCGAGGTTCGCCGCGTCGCGGCTCGCGACGCTCGTCGTCCCTGCGCGGCTGCGGTCGTGGTGCCGCCTCGATCATGCCCTGCGCCTCTCCGCGTCGCGTCTCGTCGCTCGTGCGCGCATCGCGACGCTCGCGTTCTGCGCGTCGATCGTCGCGGCGTGCGTGCGCGTCGCGGCGCCCATCGCCGCGGCCGCGGCCGTCACGACCGCCTTCGCGGCCGCGCGGCGCTCGCGCGTCCGGGGTGCCGACATTTGCGGGCGTCGTGGCGACCGAAGCGGCGGGGGCAGCCACCGGCGAAGGTGTGCGCAGCCAATGCAGCATCTTCGCGAGCCACGAACGTGTCTGCGGTGTCTCCGCAGGCGTCGGAGCGATCGGCTGCGGAGCGACCGGCGCCGGCTGAGACGGGGTGATGCCCTTGACGACCGCTTCCTGACGCGGCTCCTTCGCCTCCTCACGGCGCGCGAGCGTGTCGGTCTCGTCCGGTTGCTCGACCATCTGGAACGACGGCGGCAACGGCTCGCCCTGGTTGAGCTCGTCGTGACGCAGCCGCTGCACGCTGTAGTTCGGCGTTTCCAGATGACGGTTCGGCACGAGCAGCGCGTTGACCTTGAAGCGCGACTCGACGGCCATCACCTCAGTGCGCTTCTCGTTCAGCAGGAAGGTCGCGACGTCGACCGGCACTTGCGCGACGATCTGCGCCGTGTTGTCCTTCATCGCCTCCTCCTGAATGATGCGCAGGATGTGCAGGGCCGTGGACTCGATGCCGCGGATGTGACCGATGCCGTGGCAGCGCGGGCACGGCAGATACGCGGATTCCGCAAGCGCCGGCCGCAGCCGCTGCCGCGACAATTCCATCAGCCCGAAGCGCGAGATCTTGCCGAGCTGCACGCGCGCGCGGTCGTACTTGAGCGCGTCGCGCAGCCGGTTCTCGACCTCGCGCTGGTTCTTCGCGTTCTCCATGTCGATGAAATCGATGACGATCAGGCCGCCGAGGTCACGCAGGCGGAGCTGGCGAGCGATCTCTTCGGCCGCCTCGAGGTTCGTGTTGAACGCCGTCGTCTCGATGTCGCCGCCTTTCGTGGCGCGCGCCGAGTTGACGTCGACCGCAACGAGCGCCTCGGTGTGGTCGATGACGATCGCGCCACCCGACGGCAGCGGCACCTGCCGCGAATACGCGGTCTCGATCTGGTGCTCGATCTGGAAGCGCGAGAAGAGCGGAACGTCGTCCTTGTACAACTTCACGCGCGAGACGTTGTTCGGCATCACGTGGCCCATGAACTGTTGGGCCTGTTCGTGAATCGCTTCCGTGTCGATCAGGATTTCGCCAATGTCCGGCTGGAAGTAATCGCGTATCGCGCGGATGACGAGGCTGGATTCCTGGTAGATCAGGTATGCGCCCGACTGCAGCTTCGCGGCGTCCTCGATCGCGTGCCAAAGCTGCAGCAGATAGTTCAAATCCCACTGCAGTTCCTCGGCGCCGCGGCCAATGCCCGCTGTGCGGGCGATGACGCTCATGCCGCCCGGCACGTCGAGCGCCGAGACCGCTTCGCGCAGCTCGTTGCGCTCCTCGCCTTCGACGCGGCGCGACACGCCGCCGCCGCGCGGATTGTTCGGCATCAGCACGAGATAGCGGCCGGCGAGCGAGATGTAGGTCGTCAGCGCAGCGCCCTTGTTGCCGCGCTCGTCCTTGTCGACCTGGACGATCAGCTCCTGGCCTTCGCGAAGCTGGTCCTGAACGCGGGCACGCGACTCGCCGTCGCCGTTCTCGCCGTTGCCGTCAGCGGCTCGGCGCGAATGCTTCAGGTATTGCCGCGAGATTTCCTTGAACGGCAGGAAGCCGTGACGCTCGGTGCCGTAATCGACGAAGCACGCTTCGAGCGATGGCTCGATTCGCGTGATGACACCCTTGTAGATGTTGCTCTTGCGTTGCTCCTTGGAGGCAGATTCGATGTCGAGGTCGATCAGCTTCTGACCGTCGACGATCGCCACCCGCAGTTCCTCTGCCTGAGTGGCGTTGAACAGCATGCGTTTCATGGGCCTTGGTCCCCGGCGCAGGCTCCAGGGCAAGGGCTGGTACGAAGTCGGGCGCCGCCTGCCTGGCGACGCCGGCGTTTACGCGGCGGTTGCGGGCGAAGACGGGCGGTCCGCCGGGCGGTGCCGGGGGACGCGCGGTGATCGAGGCGGCTTACGCATGAATTCGCAATTCCGACATCGTGGCCGGAGTCTCGTCTTGCAGTCTTCTTCAGCGGAGTATCCGATCGGCTGCCGCCGTCGCTTGTGACGGCCGCAACCGGGGCAGAATGATTCGCTTCGGCGCCGCGCAACGGCCGCTTCGAACCGGCCCTTGCCGGGTGCGGGAGCTGCGCTGTTCCTTTACCATCGCTACTTTTTTTGCGTTACCAACCCGCTCGGCGAGCGACTTAGCCGTTTTTCGCTCCGCGATTTCGAACGCGGAGCTTCACCGCCGCGCGGCAGGCAGACGGCCCGCAGGCCGGGTCACGCGAGACGCGCACTGTCGCGGTTCGGCGACAATTATAAGCGAATGAACGAGTTAAGCAAGATTACCGCCTCGTTCGTCACGGTCGACGACGAGAATGCCGGGCAGCGTGTCGACAATTTCCTGTTGCGGCATCTGAAGGGCGTTCCGAAGAGCCACGTTTACCGGATCTTGCGCAGCGGCGAGGTTCGGCTCAACAAGGGGCGCGTCGGTCCCGATGTGCGCGTTGCCGCCGGCGACGTGCTCCGACTTCCGCCGTTGCGGCTCCCGGCAGCGCGCGAGCCCGGCGTCAGTGGTGGCGTCGCACGGCCGTTCAAGCCGACCGTCCTGTTCGAGGACGACTGGCTGGTCGCGGTCGACAAACCCGCCGGAATGGCCGTGCATGGCGGCAGCGGCATCGCGCTTGGCCTCATCGAGCAACTGCGCGCATCGCGACGACAGGCACGCTTCCTCGAACTCGTGCATCGGCTCGACCGCGATACGTCAGGCGTCCTGCTGATCGCGAAGAAGCGGGCTGCGCTGGTCGGACTTCACGCGCAATTTCGCGATGGCGAGGTCGACAAGCGGTATGTCGTGCTCGTGCGAGGAGCTTGGCGTGAAGCGAAGCGCATCGTGGACGCGCCGTTGCACAAGTTCGTCACGCGCGAGGGCGAGCGGCGGGTACGGCCGGAGGCGGGCGGACGCGCGTCAGTGACCATATTCCGTCGCGAGCGGACATGGCCGACACACGATCCGCCGCTGGCGCTGCTCGAGGCCGAGCTCGAGACGGGACGGACGCATCAGATTCGCGTCCATCTCGCGCACCTGGGTCATGCGCTGGCCGGCGACGACAAGTATGGCGACTTCGCGTGGAATCGCGCGCTGAAGCGCGAGGGACTAAGGCGGATGTTCCTGCATGCGCGACGGGTCGGCTTCCGGCACCCGGCGAGCGGCGCGGCGGTGAGCGTGGAGTCGCCGCTGCCGGGGGATTTGGAGTACTTTCTTACCCGCCTTAGCTGCAACACACGACGGAACTGATCATCTGCGTGGATTTCGACGCGGCGACCTTCGCGGCAACTCACACGGACTTTGATTCAGATCGACGATCCCTCGCGCGACAGCGGTTGCGATGGCTTCCTTACGGTTTAGCGCTCCAAGCTTGGAGATCAGGTTAGCGAAGTGAAAGTTGGCCGTCCGCGGAGCAATGCCCAGCTTGATTGCAATATCAACGCTCGTCATCCCGTGCGCCGCAAATTGCAAACAGCTGATTTCTCTTTCTGATAATGGATGGCCTTCTTGACTCGGTGGCATGTTTTGCTCGATGTATCGCTTTACGAAAATCCAATGGAATAAAGATCCGAGGTGCATTACATTGCCAAGAACAGAGCAATAACGTTCCCTGTCCTGGTCGTTCAAGTGTCGCTTGGGCGCATTCAAGCCAACCATGATCTTGCTCTTGTCATCACGTAGATACACAGCTACTCCGCTTCCGATTCCGAAGATTGACGCACGATTGAGAAATCTTTCAACACGGGGATTCCCGTTGCCGATCGATGCGTCCCAAATCAAAGGCGGAGGAAGGACGTCCCAGCCATAGGCAACACGCGGGTCGATCTCAATGTAGCTCTTTTGATCGTACTCACGAAGCCAGGCTTCAGGAACGGTTGCCCAAACGTAAAATTGTTCGTCGCGCCGATGAGTTTTGGCGAGGCTCATGCCATACACAAAGGTGCTAAAGCCAAGTTCCTGGCAAATGCTCTGCACGGCGCCATACAAGGACTCACCGCGCTCGACGCAGCCAAGTAGCGGTGAGAGGAAAGAAGGTATCGGATATGGACATCCGGCGGCGACGGCCGTGGGTTCGACTTTCACCATCATGTCAGCCTCCCTCTGAACGTTGTGGTGAACAAAAAATTTCCGCTAAGCGTTCTTCCTTCAAGTCGACTACCCATTGAGATCATCGTAACCCGTCTGGATTACGAATACTGACATTTTCGACAGCTCTGAGGGTAGCTATTCCGTCAACCCCCCCACCACGTCGCCCGCCCCGATGCCCTTCGACGCGAACCACCCCTGCCGCATTTCGATCGCGTAAAGCGCCGGTCCCTTCGACCAGTGCGTCGCCTCGTCCTGCGGGCGCATGTCCTCGATGTTCAGGATGTGCCCGTTACGATCCACGAACGCAATCGACAACGGGATGTACGTGTTCTTCATCCAGAACGCGAGCGGCTGCGGCGCTTCGAACACGAAGAGCATGCCATGATCCTGCTGCAGACTGAACCGGTTCATGAGACCGGTTTCGCGCGTCTGCGGGGTCGCCGCCACTTCGACGACCAGCTTGCTCCCGCCGATCGTGAGCGTTCGTTGCGGCAGTTCGGCCGCCGATGCGGGAAGCGTCGCTCCAAGCAGCGCGACCAGGTAGACAGTCACCGCGAAACCGATCGTCCTCATTCCCAGCACCATCGAGCGAATGCGTAAAGAGGCTCTGCGAGAGAGTCGCATGTTGGATTACAGCACTTCCTCCACGGGCGGCGCCTCGGAAAGCGCTGCGTCGACCGCGTTTCTCGTGTATTGGCCTGCGAAGAGCGCGATGAACTCGTACACGAAGCCGCGCAAAAAGACGCCTCGACGCAGCGCAAGCCGCGTCGTCGATGCGGCGAAGAGGTGGCTCGCATCGAGCATCTCGAACCGCGCGTCCTGCACCGGGTCGTACGCCATCCGCGCGACGATGCCGATCCCCATGCCGAGGTCGACATACGTCTTGATCACGTCGGAATCGAGCGCCGACAGCGCGACGTTCGGCGCGAGACCCTTCGCGGCGAAGGCCGCGTTCACCGCCGATCGCCCGGTGAACGAGAAATCGTAAGTGACGATTGGATGGCGAGCGAGCGCCTCCAGCGTCAACGGTTGGTCTTTCGCGAGCGGGTGTCCCTTCGGCACGAGCACGACGCGGTTCCATCGATAGCAGGGCAGCGCGACCAGGTCCGGGTAGTTGCCGATCGCCTCGGTCGCGATGCCTACGTCGACTTCGCCGCTTCGGGTCTGTTCCGCCACCTGCACGGGGTTGCCCTGGTGCAGAACGAGCCGCACCTTGGAGAAGCGGGTAGCGAACTTCGACAGGACCGGCGGCAGCACGTACCGCGCTTGCGTGTGCGTCGTCGCGATGCCGAGCACGCCCGTGTCCTCGCTGCGGAATTCGTCGGCGACGCGCTTCAGGTTGCCGATCTCGAGCAGCGCACGCCGCGCGGTGTTGACGACCACTTCGCCTGCCGGCGTGAGCGAGGCGAGCCGCTTTCCCTGCCGCACGAACACACGCAGGCCGAGTTCGTCCTCGAGCTGGCGAATCTGCTTGCTGATGCCCGGCTGTGACGTGAAAAGGGCTTCCGCCGCGCCGGACACGTTGAGGCCGTTGTCGACAATCGCGCAAAGATACTTGAGCTGCTGAAGGTTCACGCTTATAACTTGCTCGGCTGATTCGATTGGATTATATGACTGCCGGCGCTTGAAATCGTGACGCAGATCCTCAAGCTTCATTCCACCCATCCGCAACGACGCCTGGTCCGTCGTGCGGCCGAGATCGTACAAGCCGGAGGGGTTATCGCCTATCCGACCGACACGTGCTACGCGCTCGGTTGCCGGCTGGGCGACGCAGCGGCGGCGCAGCGGATTCGGCGATTGCGCGGGGTCGACGAGCGTCATCATTTGACCGTCGTGTGCCGCGACCTTGCCGAAGTTGGTCGCTTCGCGCGCATGGACAACGCGCAATTCCGGATCGTCAGGCGGGGCAGCGACGGCGCGTTCACCTTCCTGTTGCGCGCGACGCACGAAGTCCCCCGGCGCGTCCAGCATCCGAAGCGCAGCACGGTTGGCGTCCGCATTCCGCAGCATCCGGCGGTCCGCGCGCTGCTCGACGCGCTCGGCGAGCCAATTCTGTCGTCGACGCTGCTCCTCCCGGGCGATGCCGAGCCGCTTCACGACCCCGGCGAGATCGCCGTGCGTCTTGGCAATCACATCGACGCAATTCTCGACGCCGGTATGTCGGAGACCATCCCTACGACGGTGGTTGACCTGTCCACCGAGCCGCCCAGGGTCGTGCGTCGCGGCCGAGGCGACCCGGCCGCGCTGGGGATCGAAGAAGTCGGGCAGTTCGGGTAAACTAGGCCTCTCGGATGGATTTATCGCTTGCGACCATCGGGCTATGGGCAGTGCCGGTGGTCTTCGCGATCACATTGCACGAAGCGGCGCACGGTTACGTCGCCCGGATCTTCGGTGATCGCACGGCCGAGCTGCAGGGCCGGATCACGCTGAACCCGCTTGCGCATATTGACCCGGTTGGCACGATACTGGTGCCGGCCGTGCTGATCCTGACAGCCAAGCTCGGCGGACCGGCCTTCGTCTTTGGCTGGGCGAAGCCGGTGCCTGTCAATTTCGGCAACCTGCGCAACCCGCGGCGCGACATGCTTTGGGTTGCCGCCGCTGGTCCGGGGGCGAACTTCGCGATGGCTGTCTTCTGGGCGGTCGCGCTCAAGCTGCTGGCGATCACCGGCGGCCCCGTTGCTCCGTACGGTTTGTTGATGGCGAAGGTCGGCATATCAGTCAATCTCGTCCTGATGGCATTGAACCTGTTGCCCGTACCGCCGCTGGATGGTGGTCGCATTGCCGTGAGCGTATTGCCGTTGAAGGCAGCGCGCGCGTGGGCACGTCTCGAGCCGATCGGCCTGTTCGTGATCATCGGATTGCTTGCGTTCGGGCTGCTCGACGACGTGATCGAACCGATCGTCCGGTTCGGCGAATGGCTTTTGCATACGCTGCTCGGCCTGTAGGCCGCTAAAAAAATCGCTCTCATGTTTCCCGATCGGGTGTTATCGGGCATGCGCCCCACAGGCCGCATGCACATCGGCCATTACCACGGTGCGCTCAAGAACTGGATCCGGTTGCAGGAAGAGTACGAGTGCCTGTTCTTCGCCGCCGACTGGCACGCGCTGACCACGCACTTCGACGAGAGCGAGACGATCGCGCAGAGCGTCTGGGAAATGTTCATCGACTGGCTCGCCGCCGGCGTCGATCCCACGCGCGCAACGCTCTTCATCCAGTCGCGCGTGCCGGACCATGCCGAATTGACGCTGCTGCTCGGGATGGTGACGCCGGTGGGTTGGCTCGAGCGCGTGCCGACGTACAAGGACCAGCAGCAGAAGCTCGCGGACCGCGATCTGTCGAACTTCGGTTTCCTCGGCTACCCGGTGATGATGAGCGCGGACATCCTCGTCTATCGCGCGAACAAGGTGCCCGTCGGCGAGGACCAGGTGTCGCACATCGAAGTGACGCGCGAGCTTGCGCGCCGGTTCAATCACATTTACGGCCGCGAACCCGGCTTCGAGGAGAAGGCGCGCGCCGCCGTGAAGAAGCTGGGCAGCAAGAAGGCGAAGCGCTACGAAACGTTGCGCACTGCGTTCCAGGAGCAGGGCAATACCGAGGCGCTCGAGGCAGCGCGCGCCCTCCTCGAAGACACGCAGAATCTGTCGCTTGGCGATCGCGAGCGGCTGTTCGGCTATCTCGAAGGCGCGCGGCGCGTGATCCTGCCCGAACCGCAGCCGCTGCTCACCGAGACGCCGCGGGTGCCGGGGCTCGACGGGCAGAAGATGTCGAAGTCGTACGGCAACGCGATCATGCTGCGCGAGGAGCCGGCAGCGGTCGCGCAGAAGATCCGCACGATGCAGACGGACCCTGCGCGCGTTCGCCGTACCGATCGGGGTAACCCCGAGCGCTGCCCGGTCTGGGGGTTGCACCAGGTGTACTCGAACGAGGACACGCGCAAATGGGTGTGGCAGGGCTGCACGACCGCCGGCATCGGCTGCCTCGAGTGCAAGCAGCCGGTGATCGACGCGATCATCCGCGAGCAGCAGCCGATCCGCGAGCGGGCGCAGCGCTATCTCGACGATCCGATGCTCGTGCGCAACATCGTCGCCGACGGCTGCGAGCGCGCGCGCAAGCTTTCCGAGGAGACGATGCGCGACGTGCGCGAGGTGATGGGGCTGAACTATGACTAGCCAGGAGGCCTCGCTCGATCTCGAGCACATGTCGCCGGCGCCGAAGCCGCTCGCGCGCGTCTATGGCGAGCCGGTGAACGAGCTGCCGCAGGATCTGTACATTCCGCCCGAGGCCCTCGAAGTGTTCCTCGAGACGTTCGAGGGGCCGCTCGACCTTCTTCTCTATCTGATCCGGCGGCAGAACATCAACGTGCTCGACATCCCGATGGCGGAGCTGACGCGCCAATACCTGGGTTACGTCGAGATGATGCGCCGCACGCAGCTCGAGCTCGCTGCCGAGTATCTGCTGATGGCCGCCGTGCTGATCGAAATCAAGTCGCGGCTGCTATTGCCGCGCCCACCGGCAGCGTCCGGCGCGGAACCCGAAGATCCCCGCGCCGAGCTCGTGCGGCGGCTGCTCGAATACGAGAAGATGAAGCAGGCGACACGCGAGCTCGATGCGCTGCCGCTCGTGGAACGCGACTTCACGACGGTCCGCGTCTGGTTCGAGCGACTCGCGGGCGAGCGCCTTCCCGACGTCGCGCCCGAGGACCTGCGAGCCGCGTGGGCCGGACTGATTGCGCGCGCGCGGGCGAACCGCCATCATCTGGTGACGCGCGAGCAGCTTTCCGTGCGCTCGGAAATGAGCAGGTTGCTGAAGATGCTCGAGCCCGCGCGCTTCGTGGAATTCACGGCGCTCTTCGCCGAGCACGCCGACGTGGCGCATCTCGTCGTCACGTTCCTCGCGCTGCTCGAATTGACGCGCGAATGCCTCGTCAGCGTCACTCAGGCCGAAGCGTACGCGCCGATCTACGCGCAATTGCGAGCCGCGAAGGCGTTCGCGCTCGCGCCTGACGACCAACAGGAAACACCGTGATGTCCGACTTGAACGAAATCAAGAGCGTGCTCGAAGCGATGCTGCTCGTTGCCGGCGAACCGGTGCCGGCGTCGCAGCTCGCGAAGCTCTTCGATCCGCCGCTCGATGGCGACACCGTGCGCAAGGTCCTGGATGAGATCAAGCAGGAGTGGTCTTCGCGCAAGGTGGAGCTGGTCCAGGTGGCGTCGGGCTGGCGCTTCCAGGGGCGGCGCGACGTGCAGCCGTATCTCGATCGCCTCGCGCCCGAGAAGCCGCCGCGCTATTCGCGCGCGGTGATGGAAACGCTCGCCATCATTGCTTATCAGCAGCCTGTCACCCGCGGCGACATCGAAGCGATCCGCGGCGTCGCCGTGTCGACGAACGTCATCAAGACGCTCGAGGACCGGCAATGGATCGAGACCGTCGGACATCGCGAAACGCCGGGTCGCCCGGCGCTCTACGCGACGACGAAGTCCTTCCTCGACGATCTCGGCCTCACCTCGGTCGCGGAGCTGCCTCCGCTCGCCGAACTCGATTCCTCCCACCTTCTGGAGATGCCTGATGCCCCCACAAAGGCCGCCGAGGCGCCACGCGCACTCGCGAGCCCGATCCTCGGGTCCGATCCAACAGCCGAACCT
>Ga0157372_10003129_pt1 | contig 17834 bp, 17 predicted proteins | sample C55metaG_FD_115307 | JGI IMG/M metagenome (GOLD analysis project Ga0157372, IMG submission 115307) | Corn rhizosphere microbial communities from Kellogg Biological Station, Michigan, USA - C5-5 metaG | ecosystem: Host-associated > Plants > Roots > Rhizosphere > Soil | place: USA: Michigan... | reverse complement strand
CGTCCAGGCCAGCGACGGCACCGCGAGCAGCACGCAGAGCTTCACCATCGCGGTGACCAATGTCGCGCCGACGGCCCCGGCCGACGGCAATGCCGCCGCCAATACGGTCAGCGAAGGCGCGGTCAACGGCGCGACCGTCGGCATCACCGCCGCCTCGACCGATGTCCATGGCGGCACGGTCACCTATTCGCTGAGCGACAATGCGGGAGGCCGCTTCACCATCGATGCGAGCACCGGCGTGGTCACCGTCGCTAATGCCGCGCTGCTCAACTATGAAGATGCGACCAGCCACAGCATCACCGTCCAGGCCAGCGACGGCACCGCGAGCAGCACGCAGAGCTTCACCATCGCGGTGACCAATGTCGCGCCGACGGCCCCGGCCGACGGCAATGCCGCCGCCAATGCAGTGAATGAAAATGCCGCGAATGGAACGCTGGTGGGCATCACCGCCGCCTCGACCGACGTTCATGGCGGCACCGTCACCTATTCGCTGAGCGACAATGCGGGAGGCCGTTTCGCCATCGATGCGAGCACCGGTATCGTCAGCGTTGCCAATGGTTCGCTCATCGATTTCGAAACGGCGACAAGTCACAACATCACCGTCCAGGCCAGTGATGGGGCGGCAACAAGCTCTCAATCCTTCACAATTGCCGTGAATGACGTTGCCGAGGGCGATCCCAATGACTTCGACAATCTTGTTGCATCGCCTTTTACCTCGGGCAATGACGCGCCATCAGGAACTTTAGATGGCGTAGCGACCTATTATGGCGGCGCCGGCAACGACGTAATGAGCGGAAAAACGACCGGAGGCGGAACGAACGGTCAAAACAATAATATCATCTTCTATGGCGGGTCCGGCAACGACACGCTCACGGGAAGCAACGGCACCGACGCTCTTTATGGTGGGTCCGGCAATGACACGCTGAATGGGTATATCGGCAGCGACACACTTACCGGTGGGTTAGGCGCAGACATCTTCGTCTTTGCACCCGGTCAGTCGTCTGTTGGGACCATAACCGCTGCACCCATCAGTGGGTATGATATCGTTACGGACTTCTCTGCAGCAAGTGACTTTCTAGATCTCAACGGAACCCCTGTTGCTGCGGTAAATGCCACCGTCAACGGCACGAATTCCACGCTGACAGTTGGCGGCCAGACGGTGAAATCGCATTCCATTTCCAACGGCATCGTAACATTCGATGATGCAGATTCCTTTGCGTCCGCCTTGACGCTATCCTCATCGAATGATCTTGCGGCCGCTGTTCAATATCTTCAATCAAACGACCTTGGCAATGCAGGCGTAACGGTTGCTTTTTCCGCAACCATCTCCGGCATTTCTCATGCATTTATCTACCAGCAAGTTGGCAACACCCAAAATGCCGCCAACGATATTCTGATTGATCTCAGCAACACCAGCATTGCGAACCTGACGAACCTGATCCCATCCCATATCATGCCCGCCGGCATTTCCGGCAGTGCGATTCAGTTGGGATTAGAAAATCTCGCGCCCCAGGGTGAACTCATGACGGTCACCATCGTCGATGCGCCGAACGGATGGACTCTGAATGGCGGTACCCTGCTTCAGGACGGCAGTTGGACCCTTCAGACGGACGACCTCACCGCCTTGTCGATCACGACTACGACAGACTTTGCGGGAGCAGAGGCTCTGCATATTCGGCTTACCTGGACCGAAGCCGACGGTTCGGCCGGTATGGCTGTCGTTAAGGACAACGTTGAAGCCTATGCCCCCGGCACCCCGATCTTCGCTTGGTCGGGGGACGATACCCTCACCGGATCGGTGGGCGCCGATACCTTCGTCTTCTCGCAGCCGATCGGCCATGATGTGGTGCATAGCTTCGATACGGCGGCGGATGTTATCGACCTTATCGGTTATCAGGATTTCCACAGCTTCGACGATGTACTCCTGCACTTGTCGAGCGCCGCGAATGGCGATGCTATCATCACGCTGGCCGATGGGCAGACGATCACGCTCGCGGGGGTCGCGGGATCGACTCTATCCGAAGCGAATTTCGTGTTCGACGTCACGCCGACCGTGCATAATGCCGGCCTGATCAGCATCGGTGACGGCGCGCTGCTGCCGATGAGCGGCAATATCGACAATAGTGGCACGATCAGTCTTGAATCGATCGGTTCGACGACGCTCTTCCAACTTATCCAGAACGGCATCACGCTGACGAGTGGCGGGCATCTGACGCTTTCCGACAGCGACGGCAATCTGGTGACGGGTTCGATCCCGACGGTGTCCTTCACCAATGTCGACAATATCATCTCGGGCGCGGGCCAATTAGGCGGCGGCTCGATGATCTTGGTCAATCAGGGCACGATTCTGGCCGATGGCAGCCATGCGCTGGTTATCGACACCGGAGCAAGCATGATCAGCAACTCCGGCACGGTGAGCGCGAGCGGCCTAGGCGGACTGATTGTCGCCAGCGCGATCGACAATGGCGGTCAGATCGTCGTCCATGATGGCAGCAGTGCGACGTTCGAAAATGTAGTATCGGGCACGGGCAGCGCCCTCATTGAAGGACATGGCAGCCTGAGCTTCCTGGCGGCGACCTCGGTTAATATCAGTTTCGATGCCAATGCGGCGGCGACGTTGACACTGGGCGATGGCGCACATGCGACGGGTATCGTCAGCGGATTCAATGAAGACGACCTGATCGATATTGCCGACTTCCTCTACAGCGCCAGCAGTTCCATCAGCTATCAGGCCAATGCTCTGGGCGATGGCGGAACTTTGACGGTTTCCGATGGAATACACAACGCGCTGATCGAGTTGGCAGGCCAATATGACGCGGCCCAGTTCCACATTAGCGAGGATAGCGATCACAGCCTGCTCATCGCATATGGCAATCATATTCTTCAGTTATAAACGATTATGTGACAATATTGCTTATTAGCGCCGGGGGGCGGTGAAACGTGCTCGATATTTCGGTTCTGGATCGGGAAAGCCTGCGGGGACCGGCCCGGCAGGCGATTGGCGCCAGCTTCGCATTGAACCTGCTGTCGCTCGTGACGCCCCTCTATTTCACGCAGGTTTACGACCGGGTGCTGTCATCGAGAAGCGGCGCGACCCTGATCGCCGTCACCCTTGTCACGCTGGTGGTAATCGCCCTGTCCTCAGCTTTCGACCTGTTGAGGAATCTGGTCTTTGCGCGGGCGAGTGCAACCTTCTACGCCGACCTTGAGGCTCGCGTGTTTGCGGCCTGCCGTCGCTTTGCGATCATCGGTGGGTCGGGACGGCGGGCGCGTCCGCTCGACGATCTCGAACTGGTGCGGAGCTTCCTGGCCAGCTCCACACCAGGCGCGCTGTTCGATGTCTTTTTCGTGCCGCTATTCATCGCCATTTTGTTCTTCATCCATGAAGCACTGGGAGCGGTGACCGTCGGCTTCGTCGTGTTGCTTGCCTTCCTGGCCTTTCTCAACCGTCGGACGATGGCACGGACCACCGACAAGTCGGTCGAGGAATTCCGCCGTGCGGGCGACCTTGCCGAGGCCCATTTCCGTGCGATCGAGCCGGCCATCGCGATGGGTTTTGCCGCCCGTGCCGAATCTCGCTCTGCCAATGCCAATCGCGCGGCGATCATCGCCCAGATGACAGCAATCTCCACCACCGCAGGTATCACCTCCGTCATCAAGGGCGTGCGACAGGCCAGCCAGATATTGATCATCGCGCTGGCCGCCTATCTGGCGCTGATGGGATCAGTCAGCATGGGCGCGATCATCGCCTCGTCGATCCTTTTTTCGAGGTCGCTTTCGCCAATAGACCAACTGGTCGGCTCCTGGCGCACCTTGTTCCAGACGAGAGGCGCATGGGCGCGACTTACCGAACTGATGAAGCGGGTGCCGCCGCCTAACTCGACCATGCCGCTTCCCGCCCCCAAGGGTGCGCTGACGACGGAGGAAGTCGTCGCGACAGCGCCGGGCACCCAAACGGTGATCCTGAAGGGAATCACCATCGAGCTGGAGGCTGGCGAATCGCTAGGCATTGTCGGTCCCTCGGGTTCAGGCAAATCGACACTGGCGCGTATCCTGCTTGGCGTATGGCCCGCATCGCGCGGGATCGTAAGGCTGGATGGCGCCGACATGGCGCAACTCGATCTAGATCAGATTGGCAGGCATATCGGCTATGTCCCGCAGAATGCCGATCTGGTGCCCGGCACGATCGCCATGAACATCTGCCGTTTCGGTGCCGAGGACGCGGAAGGCGTGGTGGAGGCCGCGATCCGGGCGGGCGCCCATGAGATGATTCTCGCCCAGCCGCAGGGCTACGACACGATGATCGGCGGCCCCGGATTCGCCCTGTCCGGCGGGCAACGTCAGCGGGTGAGCTTGGCCCGCGCACTTTATGGCAAGCCGTCGCTCATCATCCTGGATGAACCTGATGCCGGCCTCGATCGCGATGGCGAACTGGCTCTCAACAAGACCCTGGAAGTCTTGCGAGAGGAGAAGGTAACCGTGATTGTCATTGCGCATCGCATGTCGATGGTCGCCAAGCTGGACAAGATTCTCGTCCTCAATGGGGGACGTCAGCTCAAATTCGGCAAAGTTAGCGAAATCCTTCCGCATCCCGTGAACAGCGTGCCCGCAGCCAAGGGGGCCAAATGAACGCAATGGCCGATCTCTCCCCTGAAATCCTCGAACGACACCAACTGGCCGATATGCTGGCCGCGTCACCCAGCCGACTCCTGCGCAATTTGGGTATAGGCTCCGGTCTGGCCCTGATCCTTGTTATCGGCTGGGCCGCGCTGGTTCCGATCGCCAGTGGCTCGGTGGCGCCGGGTGAACTCATGGTCGAAAACCAGCGCAAGACGATCCAGCATCTCGATGGCGGCATCGTACGGAAGATCGCGATCAAGGATGGCATGAAAGTCCACCAGGGCGATTTGCTGATCCAGCTCGACGACACCGACACCCGGCTCAATGTCGCGGTCCTGCAAAGTCAGCTCGATTCGCTGCGAGCAGAACAGGCCGCACGTCAGGCCGAATTAACGGGAGCGTCGAGCGTCACCTTCCCTCCCGATCTGTTAGCGCGGGCGTCGGAGCCAGACGTCAGGGCAGCGATCCAAGCGCAGCGCGCTGCTTTCGCGGCCCGCCGCAGCAATGTGGCTGGAAAACGGACGGAGATCGGCGAAAGGGTCGTCCAATTCAGTGCGGATGTGCAAGGCGCCAATTCGCAGGCCAATTCAGCGGCCGAGCAGATCCGGCTACTGGATGGCGAGATTGCCGATGTCCAGAAGCTGTTTGACAAGGGGTTGGCGACCAAAGCGCGGTTGATGGCCCTGCAACGCGGGCGTGCCGACCTGATCGGCCAGCAGGAAGCATTACACTCTCAAATGACCAGGCTGAGGGCGCAGAGCAGCGAGGCGCGCGTCGCAAGCATGCAAGCCGAGCGCGAGGCCGGTGCCGATGCAGCCGATACGCTGCGTAAGGTTCAGACAGATATTGTGCAGGCGATGGAAAAACTGACAGCCGCCAAGCGCTTGCTGTCGCGCACAGAGATCAGGGCGCCGGTCGCTGGAACTATAGTTGGCCTCAAGGTCACAACAATAGGCGGCGTTGTGCGCCCAGGCGAGCCATTGCTGGACATTGTGCCATCCGGCCAACGGTTGGTCATACGCGCGCAGATTTCGCCCATGCATGCCGACGATGTACGGGCTGGCTTGCCTGCATTTGTGCGTTTCGATGCCGGAGGCGTTAAGACCGCCCCCACGGTCGAGGGGCGGATTCAGAAAGTTTCGGCCGATGCCTTGAGCGATCCGCGCTCGGGTGCCAGCTATTTCGAGGCGATTGTTACCATTCCGGACGCGGAGGCAAAGCGGTTACCACAGGCCCTTCTAAAACCCGGCCTCCCCGCTGAAGTTCTGCTGAAGACAGGCGAACGCACGACATTGAGCTACATGATGGCCCCAATCCTGCGCGCTACCTTTCATGCGATGCGAGAATAGCATCAAAGATGATCGCCTATGATGTGGATAGCGATAGTTGCAGTGCTTAATCATTAACTGGCTAAAATGAGAGCAGCTACAGAAAGTTGTGGCGCGTTTTTTATTCAGTCTGCTGAATCCAGACATGTTCGCAATGGGGGAGGTGTTGATAAGCATTCTGAATTCGGCAGGGCGCGTGGTGAGCGTGGGATCGGCGGCAATGACTGTGGAGATCTCGTCCCTCGATAGTCTTTCTATGATTTATCTTCGACCCTGATGACACAGCGCACCGGCCCCCTTGCCCTGACTGCGGTTCTCTCGCACGCGGCGATAGTATCATAATTATCATGGCGCATCCGCGTGGCGATATTGATCGATGCCCATAAATCTGGATCAGCGGCCCGCATCATTCGGGCGCCCGCGTCCCACAGGCTCGGCTCGCCGATGACATGCGCCGCCATGCTTTCCGGCATGTGCCAGCTTGTCGGCAAGGCGCGCAGAACCACGCCGGGCAGGATCGACCAGAGCAGGCACCCTGCTGCCAATCCGCCTTCTGCCGCCCAGAGCAGCCGTTTGCGCTGCTCATCGGCACCGCGCAACACCCCAACAAGGCTGTGGATGATACGAGCCAATGCCTGATGCGTTTCGCGTGCCTCCCTGAGCGTCGCCCGATCGGCGGTGCGGGATTGCTCGGCCGCCGCATTCATCCGCGCCGCCAGCCCTTCCGGTGTCATTGTCATGGCCGGCTTGTCCGCGATCACCGCCATGCCCTTGGTGAGCGCCACCAGACGCGTGTTCATCTGTTCCAGCGTTGCGCTATAATCGGGGACCTCGATGTTCATCCGTTCCACCGCCATACTTTCGACCACGCGCGTCATCATGGCGATGCGGCGATCCAGCCGCGCGAACGCCTGGACGGCAGTTTCTTCCTGGGGTTCCGGTTCGTTCAACAGCGATTGTTCGTCGTCCATGTCGTTACGCTCCTTGGCTATCGGCTGAGGCCCCGGCTGCGGCCGTGATCGAAGGGAATGGAATTGGCTAGGTCATGCGACAGGCTGCGACCTGTGGCTCGGCCGATCTCCAGGCCGAGCTCGCGGCTGCGGAGGCCCAGCACCGATTCCAGCTGGGCATCGCGCTGAAGGCCCTTCGCCATATCGGCCATCTGCTGGGCGGTGGTCTTCGCGCCTCGGAAATTGCCGTCACGGACAAGGTCCTCATGATGGTGCTGCAACTGCTGCCAGCCTTCCACGAACCTGTCGGCACGCTGGAATGAATCCATGCGGATTTCCATTTCCAACTGCATGGCCTGTAGCGCGGCTTGACCGCGCCCTTCCGCTGCCTCGCGGACCAACTCCGGGTTGCGCTGGAACGCCGCGCCAAGATCAGTCGCGGCATGGGGCCGGGTCGCATTCAAAGCGTCGCGCGCCCGATCCAGGGACGCGCGCTGATGCGGCATGGCGGTCAAGCCCTCGCCACGCAGCCGCTCGATCTCATGCAGCGCCTTCGCGTACTGCTCCACCGCGCCACGCTGGCCGCCTGCGCGAAGCCTTTGCGACTCCCTACCGGGTTCGCGTTCGTCAGCCTGTGTGGCGGGACGAAAGTCTCCGAACCGGTCGGTCTCGGCGCGGGCCTGGGCCCTGGGCTGAAAGCGGTCAAAGATATCGCGGGCCTTCTCTGCCCCCACGCGGGCGATCTCGGCAACACGGTCGCGGAAACGGATGCCGCGCCGCTCGGCAAAGGCTTGCCTGATCGCAGCCGAAGGATGGTGCGCAGGTCCAGCTTTCTCGTAATCCGTCGCCATGTCCTTGGCGCGCTCGCGCGACAGGGTGCGCACAAGCTTGCTCTGGTCAGCGAAATCGTCGCGGCCATAATGAAGGTCCATGCCCTGACGATGGCGCGACAGCGCTACATAGGCGCCGTGACGATCCATGCCCGGCGTGGCCAGCACATGCGCCCTGTCCACGGTCATGCCCTGGGCCTTGTGGATCGTGGCGGCATAGCCATGATCGAGGTCGCGATAATCTTTGGTGCCGAACGACACCGATCGTCCATCATCGGTGCGGACGGCCATATGGCCATCGCGAACCTCTTCGATCTTTCCCAGCGTGCCGTTCTTGACCCCCAGCGACCGCTCATTGCGCAGGAACATGATCCGATCGCCCGACGCGAAATTACGCTCCCCGCGCTCGACCTGCACGCGGACGTCCGCACCCAGTTCGTTGCCCAGGCGCATCTTCCCCCGCGCCGCCTCGTTGAGCGCCCGAACCTCATCATTGGTGTGGGTGAGGATGATGCGGGTGTCGCCGGGATTGGCCTTGCGCTGCGCGTCCCAGCGGTCGACCAACCCGTCCCGCGCCTGCTCGCGCGTTTCCGTGTGATGCACCATGCCCTGATCGCCATAGGCTCGGATCGCCTCGCCGGTGCGGCCGGTGGCGAGATGACGGGTGGCGTCGCGCTGCCAGCCGATGCGCTGGCGGCGGACCTGGGTGATCTCGACGCCGCCGTGGTGCTCATGGAGCGCGCGGAACGCCGCACCCGCCTCGATCGACTGCAATTGCTGCGGATCGCCGACAAGAACGACCTTCGCGCCAGCGTCTGCGGCATGGGACAGCACACGCTCCATCTGCCGCGTGCCCACCATGCCCGCTTCGTCGATCACCAACACGTCGCGGGCGGTGAGAAGATCGCGGCCATTGGCCCAGCCATGTTCCATGCTGGCGATGGTGCGCGAGGCAATGCCGGCGCCGTTCTCCAGCCCCTCGGCGGCGATACCGGACAGCGCGGCGCCGCGCACATGGAAGCCGGCACTTTCCCATGCCTCGCGTGCCACGCCCAGCATCGCGCTCTTGCCGGTTCCGGCATAGCCGACGACGACATTCAGACCCCGGTTGTCGGTCAGATGCTCGAACGCCGTGCGCTGCTCTCCGGCAAGGTCCAGCCCAAGGCGGGCCGCGCGATCCAGTGTCGCTTCCCAGTCGCGCACGCTGACGCGATGGCGCTCGCGCTGCGCCATCCTCTCGGCAGCTCGGCTCATCCGCTGTTCGGCTTCGATCATGGCGCGGCTGGTGAAGCGATCCTCGCCCCGTCCGTCCTTGCCCAGCGCGATCAGATCGGGCGACCCGCGCACCGCGCTCATGGCTGCATTGAACTGGTCCCGTCCGTCACTGTGCCGATGGAGAAAAACCGCGAGGTCGCGCCGAGTGAATGTCGCCTGTTGATGGGTGATGGCATCGAGGGCTATGCCGGGATTGGTGATGATGCGATCGCCGTTCGCCTTCGCGATTTCCCGGTGCATCTCGGCCCGGTCGGCTTCCAGGCCGTGCGCGGCCATGCGATGGGCGGGACCGCCGATCTTGCTCTGCGGCTCCAGATCGATGCCCTGGCTCTCCAGGCTGCGGTGATCGATCCGCGCGTCGATATCCAGTTCGGCAAGGCGCTGATTGACGTGATCGGCCCAGCGTTCCCGCCATTGCTCGACATTCTCTTGGGCGTTCCATGCGCGCACTTTCGGACCGAAACCGTCCGGTCCGATCTCGCGCATGGTGAGCATCACATGGGCATGGGGTTTGGGGCTTCCGTCCGCGCCGATATCCCAGTGCACATTGAGATCGGCGATCATGCCGCGATCGACAAACTCCGCCTGAACGAAGTCGCGGGCGAGGTCGATGCCCTGCGCCTTGGTCATCTCGCGCGGAAGGGCGAACTCGACCTCACGGGCCAGCTGCGCGTCCTTGCGCTTTTCGAAGGCCTCGACGTCATTCCACAACCGTTCGCGCATCCGCCATTGCTCGGGCGCGCCTTCGGGCAGCAGGATTTCGCTATGCTCAACGCCCGAGCGGGCGCGGAAATCATGATCCCGATCCAGGCGCTCATCGTGCAACTGCTCGCCCGCGCGATAGGCGGCTGCCGCGACGGCGCTGCGGCCCGAACCGCGACTGATGACCTGAACGGAGAAATGGAAGATCGCCATAACGATCATCCATTTACTGCAACAAAGGGCACGTCGGAACGACGTATAAGCGCGCCCTTCTCGATTTAATCTCGGATGGGACTAGGTGATGTCACACTGTCCCAACGACTCTACTGCATCACAGCTGCCGTTCTTCTACCATGACTGCATCGTCACTCAATGGAGACTTTTGATGCGTAAGCCGCGCGACTTTGATTCGGAACTCAAGCTGCTGGCCGACAAGGCGCGGCAATTGAAGGAACGCCGTGTGCGTCAACTGGGCGAACTGGTGGTGGCGACGGGGGCCGATACCCTAGATGCCGATTTGCTCGCTGGGGCGTTGCTGCATGCCGTCGCCGTGAAAGATGCCGCGACGAAGGAGGGCTGGCGCAAGGCGGGTGCGGCCTTCTTTCAGGCCAAGCTACGCCAGCCTGCAAGCGGAACTGAACGCCAACCGGGCGGCACTCTCCCGTTCGACATCGGCAAGACATCGGCTTGAAGCCAGAAAGGCGCGAACCGACATGCGCGAATGGGCCATCAAGCGCCGGACACGCACCCGGCATCTGATCGAGTTGGGCGGTCTCGTTATCAAGGCCGGGCTGGTTGAACTGGCCGACGATGATCGCGCCACGCTCTATGGCGCGTTTCTGACGGTCGCGGACAGGCCGCGAAGCGAGGACCGCGGCAAAGCGCTCGCGCTCTGGCGGCGCAAGGGCAAGCGGGCGTTCGAAGCCGAGAAGGACGGCTAGGCGAAGCGGCGGTAAGGACGCGGCGGCTAATCGCGCAGCGCGGCCCACACCCCTCGGCTTTGCCTTTTCATAGGGTCCCAACGCCAGTCGAGTTCGAAGCGCAAAGCGGAGAACAAGGATGGAAGGGGCCAGCCCGCCATATTGTAGGTTGCGCGGCGTATCCGCCGCTGGACGCTCCGGCGCGAGATACCAAGCCGTTGCGCAATCTCAGGACTGTTGCGCCCATAGAGGTGGAAAAGCACATAGGCGCCTTGGGTCAGGTCGGGCAGGCTATCGAAGCGTTGCTGCCTTTCCTCGTCGTTGGGCCAGTGCGGCCACGACCATTCCTCCTGCGGCGGATCCAATTCTTGCGGCGATGGACGGCGCAAACGCCGATATTCGGCATAGCCATGTGGATAGTGCCGGTCGGGTGCGATCCGGTTCGCCAGCCATGTGTCGAACGGCTCCCAACCCGAACAATGGATCTCGTTGGCTATATGCAGCAGGTGCCCACGCAATATCCTGCGCCATGGCAAGGCGAAGCGCCAGAGTTCGGCGGTGGGTGTGTCGGGCCTGCGCGATGCGGCAACCGCCTTGCGCAAGGGCGCCGGAAGAGAGGAAAGGATGAAGGCGGCCGCAGCCTCTTCGTCCGCCGTGATGTCGGTGGAGGGATCGGGCCACGCCACCACGCCGCGATAGCCGCACCCAGCAAAGACCGCTTCCAGCCCCGCGCGATATTCTTCACGCAACCGCCGTTCGAGGCGGGCGATTGGCAAGCCCGCATCGGCAGGATCGAAGCGCTCCGGTCGGGCGTCGCGTCGATAGCGGTAGACCAGGGACCGCGCCTCGGCGAGACAGGCCAGGACTTCCACTCTGTCGGCGGCAAGGCTTTGCACCATCATGCTCACATCAAAATCGTAGAAATTGTGCAGCAGGAACAGGGTGCGTGGGAAGGACGGCAAATTCTGGATCGCCTCGCGCCGCATGTCATCAAGCAAGGGCATGATTGCCTCCCATGACAGAGGGGGAAGCCAGGCACTCCATGTGCGGATCGATCTTCAACCGCTCACCGCAACCATCCCGCACCAGCCTTTGCAGCATGGCGACACGTTCCATCGCCCAGGCCAGTTCCTCGCCGCTGATCCGATAGCTGTGGCCATAGCGGACCTCAATATAGGCACGACGGATGCAGCCAAAGGCGCGGCGCTCGAAGCGTGATGCTCGTGGCCATACGGACCGCAGGCATGGGGCGACCGCTTCGGCCGCTTCGCGCAATTCATCCAGGGCATGGGTACGCGGGCCGTGCAAGGTCAGCGACCACAACAGGCATTGGTAGAGATGCTCGCACGCCTGATGCAGCAGCAGCGCTGTCATCGGGGCATTGCCGCGATCTCGGTAGAAGGCCGCGCCGATCAGGAAATCGCTCGCCCGCTGATCCCAGCGGGCATATTCCGCAAGCCCCCGCATTCGGCGCTCAGATGCGGGCAGGTTGCGCGGCTTTGCCAATCGCAGACCTTCCGCCTCGTACAGGGAAATTCCAGCGTTCACGATGGACACGAAATGCGGCACGCCATCGGCCAAGGCATCGTTGACCCGTTCCAGGCTTTCGACGGTGAGCCGGACGGGGTGTCCAATCTCGCCAAACTCCCACGCTCGGCGAAGCCGGTCGTGCACCAGCCGCCAATCGCGTTCGCTGCGAGCCAGCCGGGGATGGTTGACGATCACGAGCAGGGGGAGCGCCTCGTCGGGCGCGGCATGCGCCCGGTCCGGCGTCGCATGGGCGCCATGCAGGATCAGTGTCAGGATACGTCCCGCCCGATAGTGTTCGGACAGTCTGCCCCTCGTCGTTTCGGCGAAGGCCTCGAACAGCATAGCGGTAATGCGGTAAAGCTCCTGCCGCACCGGCCGTGGCAGATGTTCCATGTCGGGGCGCGGCATCATGACTGCATTTCCCGCTGTTCGCGCCGCCAGCCGTTAGGCCGACGATGCCCGGTGACGTCATGCACGCAATCCAGCAGCGCGCGCAGCAGACGGCGCACCTCCTCCAACGTGAACCCGCCATTGTCGGGCCTTGGTTTGTCGAACCGATGGGCATGCCCCCACTTCCAGTAAGGGGAGAGGACGGCCGCCAGCCGTGCCATGTCGGGGCAATCATGTCCGAAGCCGGTGGCATTTGCATGGGCAAGTGACTTGGCGACATCCAGCCGGACATGGCGGGCGTTCCACTCGTCGGCAAAACCCACGTCGAGCAAGTGAGAGGACAGCGCAAGCTGGGCGACAATGCCGGATTGGTAGAGCATCTCGCCGACGTCGTGGAGGTAAAGGCCTTGATCCAGCCCCCGGCAAAAGCTCTCGGCATTGTGATAGCGGAAGCGGCTCAGGTTTCGCCCTGCCTTGGTTCGAACAAGGGTGGCCGGTGGATCGTCGTAATGCGCATGCAACGTCGCCAGGGCTTTGCCCCAGGGTGGAGTGGCTGAGGCAGTCATTGCCGCGAGCGGTGCAGCGGTCAGCGCCCGAAGCAAGGACCGGCGGGAAGTGCCACCTTTGAGCGAATCATCGTCAGCAAAACGATCCGATACCATCGCCATAACCTCCATCATTCGATCCGTGGGGCGCAGAAGGAGGCGACCAAACGGTATATCCGATATCTGTTATAGGTTGATTGATGACTATTTGGCAATAAGCGATATCCGTTAATTACCTTCAGATTGAAAGAGTGTGATGGTCGGCTACGACGCCTCTATGGGAAGGCCACCGCTTGGAGTGAAAACCACTGTCGTTCGCTTGCCGGAAGGCCTGGGCGACCGCATAGACGATCTGATTGGCCCCAATCGGCGCGCTAAGTTTATTCGTGAGGTTGTCGAACGCGAGGTCGAACGGCTCGAAGTAGAGCGGAAAGGCAAAAGGGGCGATTTGTCCGCAAAGTGACAAACGAGCAGAAGTTCGCAGCCAGTTTAAGCTGAGCTAGCCACGGATAATGGCAGGGACGTCCTCATTTTACGCTGAGGAGCCGCTCAGCTGCCCTCGCGATTTACCTCCTGCGGCCACATGCGCGCGCCATGAATTGACGCGGAGCAAGCGCACTGTATCCCCGACGATTTGATAGGGCACGATATAAGGGGTTCGGGCCACCACAAGTTCCCTCGTACCTTCGATCCGGCCGGGGCGTCCGCTTTCGGGAAAGTCGATGAGACGCCGTGCGGCATATTCCAGCCGATCATCGACCAGTGCAGCGGCTCCCGGATCGTCCTGCGCAATCCAGGTGAAAATGGCCAGGCGATCAGCGGCCGCGTGTTGCGACTAGGCCAGCTTCATTGCGGGGGAAGGCCCTTGCGCGCCCTTTCCCGAAGTGCGGCGAAGGTCGCCGATATTTCTTCATCGGGAACATCGGGCTGGTCATTGTCCAGTGCCTCCTGCACCCGCGCTCTGAACCAAGCGTCATAGGCGTTCTTTTCCACGAGCAGTTCCATGGGCACGATGCCCTCTCGCGCCGTGCGGGTCAGCAGGATGCGGACGGCATCGGAGACAGTCAGCCCCATCTTCTCGAAGACGGCGGCGGCTTGTTCTTTCACGTCCGAGTCGATTCGCGTCTGGATCAGCGCATTATGAGCCATGGGAAGCGCTCCTTTATGCACAATGTAATGCAATCGCATGACGGTCGCCATGAAAAACCATAGAAAGCGCGAGAAGAAGCGGCACTGAAGCGCCCAAACAGGCCGCAAATGCGCAAAGCGGCACTTCAGTGCCTCCCCCCTTGCGGGGTGGGATCGATTGACGCAAGCTGATTACTGGCGAGCAGACCTTCACAGATTGAAGGAAGTTGTCATGAACGAATCGACCTGAACCAAAGGCTTGGTCGCAAAATTTGCGGCCGCAGAAACGCTGACGGGCGTGCCATTGGGACGCAGTGGGAAAAAATCTGTGCCGACCATTTTGCTTGGTCATGTCCACGTCAATTTCCACCCTGTTCCACCATGGATCGCCAAAGACCGCCAGCGTCGCCGCTCTGCACCCCAATGATCCAAAATCACCCGTTCAGCCCTCTTGCCGGGGGTGCGGAGCCGTCGGATGCTGATCTTTGAGGGCTTGCAACCATATGAATTGAAAGAGCTACCCCATGAATAATCCCGACCGTATCATTCGTTTGAAGACCGTCTTGGCCCGCACCGGGCTTTCCCGTTCCACCCTCTATCGCAAGATCGCGGACGGAACCTTCCCCGCTCAAATCAGGATCAGCGTCCACGGTGCCGGCTGGCGAGAATCCTCCGTCAATTGCTGGATCGACGATCCGGTCGGCTTCCGGGCGGATCAAGCCGGGAACCAGGGCCGATGAGCGCGCCTACAGCACCCGATCCAATATGCGTCCGTGTCAATGACGCAGCACGCATGATCGGCGTCGGTCGTACCAAGCTCTATGAGTTGATCGCGGCCGGTGAGATCGAGACGGTGAAGCTGGGCAAAGCCACCCGTATTACCACCGCCAGTCTGCACGATCTCGTCAGGCAGCAGCGCGGCGCATGATGGAAGGCGCCATGGGGTTAGGCGCCTCTCCTGTCCCGGTCCAATCGGCATAGATTGTATGCCATTGACCTATACGCCATTGACGTATAAAGGATCATTTCATGACCACCTTGCAGACGATCGTCGAGCTGCCGGAATTCATCCGGCGTGCCAAGGGAATCATGAGCGATGACGAGCGTGTGTCGTTGGTGGACTATATCGCGGCCAACCCGGAGGCGGGCGTCTCGCTAGGTGGCGGATTAAGCAAGGTCCGCATTCCACGCGAAGGCAGCGGCAAAAGCGGTGGCTACCGGACGATCTATGTGTTTGGTGGTTCGCATATGCCGATCTACCTCGTGACCGTGTTCGCCAAGAACGAGAAGGACAATCTGACCAGAGCCGAACAGGCTGCTGCCGTCGAGTTGGCGAAGGCGCTGGTGGCAAGCTATGGAGATTTATGATGAGTGCCTATGAGAGCATCATGCAGGGGCTGAACGAGGCACTGGACCATGCCAATGGCAAGGAGATCGGCGCTCGCATCCACAAGGTGGAGGTTCCCACCGTCGATGTCGCCGCGATCCGCGCCAGCACCGGCCTGTCGCAGAGCGCGTTCGCGCGCAGCATCGGCGTCGCCAAGGGCACGCTGCTCAATTGGGAACATGGTCGGAGGCACCCCACCGGGCCGGCCCAGGTGCTTCTAGCCATGATCGCCAAGAAGCCCTCTCTGGTGAGCGAATTGCTGCGCTAACCTATCGATGCTTCAACCTGGGTGCGCATGAAGTCCTTGTCCCCGATTTCAATTCCTCCTCGACGATCTTGCCGATGCTCTTGGCCGAGACATTCCCCGACAAGCCATCTTCGATCCGATCACCAAGAAAGGCCTTCAATTGCTGCCATGCGTGATCGCTGCTCGCATCGGCGAGGTCAAAGGGCAAGCGACTCATGGGGAACCTCGCATATGGGAACGGGGCCTCATTAGCACGGATTGGTTTTCATTCTCATGCAGCCAACTTGATTGGGATGCTGGCATCCAAATCCTTGCGCCCTTTAACCGGAGCGCGGTCCAGGTGTTCGGCCCAGCGTGCCATGAGGCTGCGACGCTTCTCGAAAAAATCGGTGCGGCGATAGGCTGCTTCCACCTTGTTCGGCAGCTTGTGCGCCAAGGCCTTATCGGCAACCTCCTTGGGAAAGCGCGTCCGCTCCGCCGCCCAATCGGTGAAGGACGAACGGAAACCATGAACCGTCACGCCCTTGATGCCGTCGTCGCGCAGCAGCTTGGTCATGGTCATATCGCTGATGGCTTTTTCTCCGTCGTTGCTGAAGACGAGGCCTGTATCGTTGATGCGCTCATTCCAGCGCTTGCGAAGCAATGCCATGGCGGGCGCGGACAAAGGCACGACGTGGGTTTCGCCCGCCTTCATACGCTCTCCGGGGATGGTCCAGACGGCCTTGTCCAAATCAAACTCAGCCCAAACAGCGAAGCGCGTCTCATTGGAGCGCACGGCATTGTAGATGGTGAAACGCAGGGCGTCGCGCCCGGTGGTAGGCGCCGCCGTTGCCAGTTTCCGCATCAGTGCAGGAACGTCGGCATAGGCCATGGCTTCAAGATGCGCGCCCTTGTCCACCTGGCGCGGAAGCCCCTTGCGAACGGAACGCAAGGATAGTTCGTTGGGAAGCCATCCTTTGATGTGGGCGAAGTCCAACACCGCGCCGATCCGTTGCAGGATGCGTCGGGCTGTGTCGGGTATGGCAAGCCAAATGGGTGACAGCACGTTCACTACGGTTGCGCTGTCCACCTCGTTCACCGGCTTGGAGCCAATTGCAGGAAACACATGATTTTCCAGGCTCGAAATCCAGCTCGCGTGCCGCTGGTTTTTCCAACCCTCTTTCATCGCTTCGTAGCAATCCCGGGCCGCTTTCTCGAAGTTGGGCACGATCTTGCGTGCCTTGCGGCGCTCGGCGACCGGATCAGTTCCTTCGCGCACTTTGCGCCGCAGCGCTGCTGCTGCGTCGCGCGCATCAGCCAGCGAGACATCCATCGCTGATCCCAAGCCATAGTCACGCCGCCGACCATCCTTCTGCATTCGCAGAACCCATGTTCGTGCGCCGCTGTCCTTCACCAACAGGCACAGCCCCCGGCCATCGGTATGTCGACCAGGTTTCGCATTCTTTACCTTCAATGCCGTCAGTGCCATCAGTTCGATTCCCTGTCAGGGAATTTTCCGGGTCCGTTCCCACATTTTCGGCGGGATATTGGACCCACAATCATTCCCACATTTTGCGCCAAATTCAGGCAAATCAGAGCGACCGACCGCGAACATGCTACAAGGCAAATCCCTGATTTTACAGGGGACTTGGGAACGCTCTGAACCTGCCTGAGATTAAAGTTATACGCCCGTAGGGGTCACCAATAAACTCAGGGAGTTGATACTCCTTGGGCGGAAAGAAGCAGAAATGCCGTGGCGCATTCCTGCGACCTGTTGCGACAGCCACCCCTCAATGGAAATCGCGCGATTGCGGCAATATCCGAACATCGCGCGGATGTCCGCGGGCGTGATCGTGGCGCATGCGGGAAGGTTCCTGCAAATCGGTTTGAGAAAGCCGCGACAATTCCGCAGTCCGGTCGTGCACGCGGGAAGCCATCAGGTGGACCACGCCTTCCTTGCTGCGCTGCACTTCCCCTTCGACCAGCATCAGTCGCGACGCCAT
>Ga0157372_10003122_pt1 | contig 17849 bp, 12 predicted proteins | sample C55metaG_FD_115307 | JGI IMG/M metagenome (GOLD analysis project Ga0157372, IMG submission 115307) | Corn rhizosphere microbial communities from Kellogg Biological Station, Michigan, USA - C5-5 metaG | ecosystem: Host-associated > Plants > Roots > Rhizosphere > Soil | place: USA: Michigan... | reverse complement strand
GCTGGACTGTTCTGTGGGAATGTGTTCCCCACGTTGACGTCACGGCTCACCAGTTGCGTACCATCGCAGTATGGCTCAACGCGTGTTTTTATTGATGCGGCGACCACCGAGAATGACGATCACAATCCTCCACGGATCGCGCCTCGCCACCTGTTCGACCTTGCGGTGGGAGATGACAATCTGTTTCGCGGCGACAAATACAAATGGAGTCTCCGTGTGACCGCGATTAACGTCACCAACAAGGTTGCGCTTTATAACTTCTTGTCGACATTCAGCGGGACGCACTTTCTGACGCCACGTACCTACATGGCCGAGCTAGGCTTTCACTTCTAGATCCCGTCTTTCAGGAGGGCTCGGAGAGCACGAAACACGAGCCTTTCTGCTTCAAACTTTCAAATTGTGGCGTATCGCTAAGGACGCATTGTGCCGTCCGGGTGAGTTGTCGGCAAACAAGAAACTGACAAGGAAGTTCGCTGAGTTCTGGTTGGCTCGTCATTCAGAAGCGATCCAGAAAGCCGGTGAACGTTCCATCTGTCCCGGTTCTCAGCGAATTCCAGTATCGGATTTCGTCGATTTTCGGATACTCTGTCCGTTACCTGGTTCGGGATTTAGCCCCATGCCTGCTCCGCCTCGACCCAACACTATCGCGGACTACATCGAATGGGTCTGGGCGAACGAGAGCCGGCCTCCATCGCAGCCATGCGACCTATGGCAACGGGGAGTTTCTGCAATGGTTGCTGGATCGCGGCATCACGCCTTACATGCGCACGCGAGACAGTGCGCTGAGAAAGAATAATCCCGGCTACGGCCCCGAACGATTTACCTACCTACCCGAGAGCAACACCTACGGTTGTCCGGCAGGAGAGCTACTGAACTATGTCGGCTTTGAACGTTCGCAATCGCGCCCATGCCTATATCGGGAGCGCGAAGCGCTGCGGAGCCTGCTCACAGAAAGCACAATGTACGACCGGACGCTACGAATATCTCGCCATTCACATCCACGAGTCGGCACGACAACGAGCACGGGACTTGGCGAGCACGCGGAGTTCGCCCGTGCTCAGCGGCAACGAAAGAAGGTGGAAGCCCTTTTCGCGGAACTGAAGAAGCAGATTGGGCTGCGTCGCCTGCGCCTGGCGGAGGCTGAAGTTCGTGCGAGAGCAGTTCTGTCTGGCGGCGGCTGCGCAGAACATCAAGCGACTGGTTCGTTTCCTAGGCAGCGACAGCACCGAAGGCTCTCACCACCTAAAATTAAGAAAAACAAAACTCAGCCGCACCACTCCAGCCCGCACAAAAGCGGTCCAAGCACCGAGTTTTTCAACAGCCACGCCTGTTTACAACAGCCAATCGTTAGTCCTAAACTCCCACCTGTCGTGACTAGTCTCGCCACACACACGTTGTTACGCTATGTCGTGGGTCTGGCCGTTGGCTGCTATGTTTTGCTTCAAGCCCGGAAGCCGGACAGATGGTTCGGGCAGGATGTTTGCCCGAGCTATGTTCTTATTGGACAAGGAGCGCGAAAATTGGCACACATTTTGCGCGCAGCCTTAGAGAGAATGCGCGGGAAACATTCTGTTCTGGTTGATCAGCCGTCACTCGAGTATCAACAAACGTGTCCATCAACAGAGCCTTGGATCGCGTCTTAGAACGGGAAACGTACCACGTCCTTAACTCTGCTAAGAAACCGCCCCGAACCCTGCACCATTTTGTCCGCCATTAATCCACACCCTGTGTGGTCGTCCTGCGTCCGAATCGGCCATCAATGAATTGCAGTGAGATCCGCTTGCGCGTAAGTCTCGAAGAGCAGGTAATTCGTGCAATCCGCAGCAGCAAGAGACATTAATAAGGAAGACAAAGGGGCACAGCGCGCCGTATACAAGATAGACTGCCCAGCACAACTGCATGTGTAGCCCCGAGTTCTGTGTGCTATGCCTGGCGACCGTCGAGCGCACGAGACTCGGCACCTGAAATTACGAAATTATTCGTAGATCGCAGTATGCGCAATATCTCATACTGTGCGGGCTCTCGCTGATATATCGATGCAGTAAACAACCGGTCCATGATATCGCGAACTGATACCAGTTACCGCGTCCAAGTCGTTTGCTTTCAATGACTGGATGAGAAGGTTGTATTCTCCGCCCGGAGCTCCAATCTGATATACGGCAGATACTCGCGACCACATTTTGCCAGCCCGATTTAGCCCCCGGACGAATCGTTTCCACCTCTTTCTAGTCCCCTTCCCGCCCCCTTCCCGACCGCATTTGGCACATTAGAACGCCCTTTCGGCACTCCATTGCAGCCGATCTGTGTGAGATTCGCTCCGCATCCCAGAGTCCCCTCGCACTGGTCCTAAAGACCATCCGCCGAAGGCGTACGCCGGGGATGCCCCGTGGGGTTTCTGCGAGGCTAAGTCGTCTTGCCATCCCCTGCTGGGAGCCTTGGCGTGCCCGATCCGCAGCGTGGCGTGCGCGGAAACCCGAAGCCGCAGGTTTGAAGCCCGTGCTCACCCCGGCTCAGAAACAGCAGCGGGAGACAGACCCCCCACGCTCTCAACTCACGGCGCTCCGAACTCAACTGGTCACGCGCTGGGGAGCAGATCGGCGGATCGAGACGTTCGAGAGGTTGTACGGAGGTGAGTTGAAGAAAGACTGCATGGCGAAGTCGAGGGGGCATGAACGGATGAACGGCGAACGCTGTGAGCACAACTCGCGGTTCCAAGACTTGACTGGGCAACAGTTCCGATCGTGGCACGTTGGCGAATTTTATGGAACAGTGAGCGAGAAAGATAAGCACAGCGTCTTCAATCTGTCAGTGCAGGTGTGGAATGTTGCAGAAAGTCCTCGGGCGATCCCTCAACACGAAAAGGTCGCGTCAATGTGAGTGGTGTCGTCGCGCATTGTGTGCCAGCGGTGCATTCCAGCGATGAAGGCTGCGCGAAAAAGGAAGTGATGAGGCTGAGATGTTTCGTGCGGCGCTGACAATCTTTCACGCCTGGATTCGCCTGAAAGGGATTAGCATAGAGTTTCTTTTGACCGAGGCCAGGGGAAAATTCATGTGTGACATTTCGAGCCAGTTGCATGTTGTAACGAAGTGGTGTGATTGCAAACTGAGGGAGAGTATTTTCGCGAAACTGCTCGGCATATTGGTCGTCCTCGCACTTTTGACTTTGCCAGTAAGTATCCACACTCAGCAACTTGATACACCCATTTATCTGGATCCCAAGCAGCCGATTGAAGTGCGAGTCCAGGATCTGATGAGCCGAATGACTTTGAAGGAAAAAGTCGGCCAACTCAATCTGCCGTGCGTATATGTCGATCAACTGGGTAAGAGCATTCCAGAAAAAATGGAAGCCTGTAAACGATTCGCTGCTGGGACGTACACCAACGAAATCGGGCCGGGGAGCGGCTTTTTCACTCTCGCGGACACAATACTGCACCAAGGAGTGGAGCAGCAGGTCGAATATTTCAACGCTCTGCAGAAAATCGCGCTTACCCAAACCCGCCTAAAAATTCCGCTTCTCGAAGATGAAGAAGGAACTCACGGCGCCATGTTCTCGGGTGCGACCGTCTTTCCCGAGGGACTGGCCCTGGGCAGTAGTTTTGATATGCCTCTCATCGACTCGGTGTACGCGGCCTCGGCGCGCGAAGCACGGGCGGTCGGTATCCATGTTCTTTCGACCTTGGTACTGGAACTCGACCGTGATCCCCGAATGGGTCGTAATGAAGAGGCTTACACCGAGGATCCATACCTGTACTCGCGAATTGCAGAAGCGATTGTGCGTGGGGCTCAGGGCCCGAAGATAGACGCGCCCGACAGAGTCGTCGCACTCATGACAGATTTCCCGACGCAGAGCGAGCCTTTCGCCGGGCTGGAGCGTGGCGCTGTTGGCTTGTCGGAGCGCGCCCTGCGTCGGGACGTACTCCCTCCATGGATATCGGCCATCACCAAGAACGGTGCGCTCGGAGTGATGGCCGGTTATCCCGATATTGAAGACGTTCCGGCCCACGGCTCCGAGAAGTGGATGAATGATGTCTTACGGCAGGAACTGGGATTTAAAGGAATCGTTGTCAGCGAGGGCGAGGGATTTGGGACTCTTCTCTACGAGGGGATTGTCCCAACGCAGAAGGAAGCAGGAGCGCTTGCCCTCCGCGCGGGCGTCGATCTGAACATTACGTACGAACCGGCTTACATGGGACCGATGATTGAAAGTGTGCAGGAAGGCAGAATTCCCATGGCACTGATTGATCGCGCCGTACGGCGTGTACTGGAGCTTAAATTCCGCCTAGGGTTGTTTGAGCATCCATATGTCGATCTGGAGCACGCCAAGCAGATCATGCATTCTGCCGAGCATCAGCAGTTAGCGCTGGCTGCCGCGCGGGAAGGAATCGTACTCCTTAGGAATGAAGGCAGTCTTTTGCCACTGAAAAAGAATGTAAAGTCGATCGCAGTCATCGGTCCTAATGCCAATAACAGAGAGAACCTGTTTGGAGATTACTCCGCTACCCATGTGCCGCAGCATGTGGCGACAATTTTGGATGGGATCAAAGCCAAAGTGTCGCCATCAGCGCACGTGGTTTACGTTAAGGGATGCAACGTCAACGATCAGGACAAAACCGAATTCCAGCGCGCGATTCAAGCGGCTAAAGGAGCCGATATCGCTATTGTCGCAATGGGCGAGCAGGCGAGGCGAGAGGGTGCAGGCGACCAGCCCGCCCCTACCGACGGCGAAGGCTATGACGTTGCCAGCCTTGACCTCACGGGCGTGCAGGAGGATCTAGTAAGGGCTATTCAAGCCACCGGCACGCCCACTGTTCTGGTGCTGATAAACGGCCGGCCTCTATCGATCCGTTGGGAAGCCGAGCACGTGCCGGCCATTGTCGAGGCATGGGAACCGGGCGAGCAAGGCTCTGCCGCCATCGCCGATGTTCTTTTTGGGGACTACAATCCCACGGGTCGGCTGCCAATCACAATTCCGCGCAGCGTCGGACAATTACCGGCTTATTACGACTACCCACCGTCCAAGCAATACTGGGTCAAGGGTGGATGGACCCCCACTCGCGGATATGTCGACATGCCCGCGAGCCCGCTATATCCGTTCGGTTATGGGCTCAGTTACACGAAGTTCCAATACAGCAATCTCCGCGCTTCACCGGGAGAGATTTACAACGCAGGGAGTTCGCAAGTGAGCGTGGATGTCGAGAACACTGGACACCGAGCGGGAGTGGAGACCGTTCAGTTGTACGTTCACCAACGCTTTACTCCAGTGGCAACTCCCATAAAGCAACTGCGCGGCTTTGATCGAATCGCACTCGAGCCTGGCGAGAAAAAGACAGTGAACGTCACGCTCGGACCAGAAGACCTGCAACTGCTGAACCAGGAAATGCGCTGGGTCGTCGTGCCCGGAACATTTGAGCTCATCGTGGGCAGGTCGTCGGAGGACATCGTGGCAAATGCAACATTGAAGGTGAAACAACCCTGAATCTTCGTTCTCCCGGCCAACAAGCCACCACCTGTCACTCTCCTATCTTGAGGCGAACAATATTTGAAGTCGCGGACTCACCATTATCGTTGGTTGCGCGCACACGATACGAAACGTGTTGCCCCTTGTTCAGCTGGGAATCGTCATACTCGGCGACCGAAGCTGCGACTTCCCCAATGCGCTTCCAGGAACCACGCCCCGCACCTGAGTCCTCTCGTCTCTCCACCACGCAGTGTTGCGGATTGCCATCGTGCACTTGCCACGAGAGCCGTACCGTCTTGCCCTTCAGCACGGCGTTTAGCGAGCTGGGAGCCTCCGGCAACACTGGCCAGTCGAAGTAATCGGCATCAGTGATCGCCATAACAGTGTCGCTCACCGGGAGTGAGCGCAAGGTATCGGTCGTGCCTTGCTTCCATTGAAGCGGGCGGATCTCTCCCGAGACAACATCAATGAGCACCGGATGTTGAATCCCCGTACCTTTCAGAGACAATGTTGAATAGAATCTGGGGAAGCTGTTCCCCGGTAAGCTGTGCGCCGCCAGCCAGTACGCCACAATAGCCTTCCCCTTGGCGGATCTGAAACCAAAGCTCATGAAAGGGAATCCGCTCTTGCGGCGTAGCGCTGGAACTTCACTTCCGGAAATTTCAATCGACGGATCGAACTTAGTATCTGCAAACAATGCATTCGTATTCTGCAACGCATGAAACGCCGGGCGCGGTGTGAAGTCGTAATCGTGATTTGTGAGACCGTGAATGAAGCCGAAATCGTCGTACTCATTGCCGTCCGTGCCCGCAGCCAATAGCCACACAAACGTTTTCACGCCGGCTGCATGGTTGTAGATGAGGCCACGCGTCACATACTTCGACTGGACGGATTCGTCCGAACCGATCCACGAAGGAATGGAGTTGAACTCGTCATCGAAAAAGGGGATGCCCGGCTTGATCCCCGGATAGCTGTTTACTAGTTCCCGCAGAGCCTTCGGAGATTCGTTCAGATAAGCCCCGTAGTCCATCATCTCCGGATTCAAGTTCTGCCCGTATCCCGGGTACGTATGGTAGGCGTACACGTCAATGCCTGAGGCGCATTTACACGTGTCCAACGCTGTCTTGGTGAATTCGCGGGATGGGTCCGCTTGGCCACCGTAGATCACTTTGGCAGCCTGATCAGTTTTGTGCACAGTCTCAACGAAGGGAGCGAGCAAGTTGCCGTATTGTTCGGCGTTGCCCCACGGATTCCAGTAGCCGATGTCTTGCTCGTTCCACAACGCCCAATAATGGACGCGGTCCTTGAAGTGGTCCACGATCCAGGCGACATATTTGTCGAAGGCAGTAATTTGTTCGGGAGTAACTGGAGGCCAGAACACGGAATAGATGCTGCGGTCATCATTGTGGAATGACCCCGTTTCCGGCACGCTGATATCTGGCAACGTGCCGCTACGTGCGGTGTACATCTGGTTGCCGTACATCAACTGGACCTGCACTTCCATTCCGTTGTCCACCAAAGAATCCACCGCGTCTTCCAGAAGCGGCGACGCGGCATATACCCCGCGCTTCTGCTCAACCCAATCCCAACTGGTATAGTCCGAGCTGTTCTCGTATTGGCCGATGCGGATCCACTTAAATCCCGCGTCAAACATGCGCGTCCACCACCAACGGTTCCAGGGCAAATACGGATCGCGAGGCATATCGGAATTGATCCCAAAGCCCTCGTGAATCTGCGAAGAGCGCTTTGGAGGCACGTGATCTGGAAGGGGCCGTGAAGCCTGCGCCGAGGCTCCTGTAGGCAACACAAGCAGCATAAGAATGAAGCTAAGAAAAGCTGATGCATCGATTGAACGGCGCCTTATCAAAGCAACCATACTCTCCTCCCAGAACTCCATGCTCGCGCACATCAACGTTGCACAAGTTGCTAGTTCCAGCACAGCAGCAGGATGCTGAAACGTCGATCGCTAGGTTCCTGCATTTAGCGAAGTTCTTTCGCATTCCTCTGAATCTTGCGAAATGCCGCAGCGATTTCGTGCATGTCTTCTTCATCGCCCAGCAATGCCGGTTGCGGAATCCAGACTGTCTCCCATGCTGCTTTTTCTGTCACAGGAAATTTCTGTTTCAGAAAAGCGTGCTTCCCCGTTGCCTGCTTTCCGCTGAGTCGCTTCCGGTACTTGCCATTACGAAACATGTCCAATGCGTGGAGGGGCGGATAACTGGCCTGGTTGGGAATGCCTTCCGCATTCATTGCCTCAATGAAGCGGTCCGTGGATATGCCGGCAAACTTTTTCTTATTGAAATGGAAAATGTAGGCGTACTGCCCATTACGCGTGCAGCGCTCATCCAATTTCTGCGGTGTAATGCCTGGAATCTCGGACAGCAAACGATCGAGCAAGCGTGCGTTTTGATGCCGTGTTTTGGTCTGCTCATCCAAGCGGCTCAATTGCACATTCAGAACCGCTCCCTGCCACTCACTAAGCCGGTAATTCGATCCGTAAATGAAATGGCTATAGAACCATTTGCCAGGCATACGGCCGCAGTCATGAACCGAGCGCGCATGCACTTCGAACTTGTTGCTGTTGGAGATGATCATGCCGCCTTCGCCGGCTGTGATCAGCTTGCTGGATTGGAAACTGAAGGTACCGGCGGTGCCAAACGTGCCGATTCGCTGCCCGCGCCACTCGCTGGCATGAGCATGCGACGAATCTTCGATGAGGGCAATCTTGTGTCGGGTACAGATCTTCTTCAGGCGATCGAGGTTCGCCGGATGTCCGCCCATGTGCACCGCAATCATAGCTTTTGTGCGCGGAGTGATTGCGGCTTCCGCCAAGTCTGGATCGATGCAGTAGGTTTCTGGATCGACATCAACCAGCACAGGTAACGCATTCACGAACAGCACGGCGCTGGCTGTTGCCACGAACGTGAAATTCGGAACGATGACTTCATCGCCCGCGGCGACGCCTAGAGCAGCCATGGTGACTTCCAGCGCTGCTGTTCCGTTGGTCACGGCGATACCGTGACGCGCTCCATGAAACTGCGCGAAGGCTTGTTCGAATTCGAGGGTCTTCGTGCCCGGCGTGCGCCACCACACGCGGCTTTCCAGCACTTCTTTCAACGCTTGCACTTCCTGGTTGTCGTAATACGGCCAGAGGGGAAAGGTTTTGTTCTTCGCCTTCTTGCCGCCGAGCAATGCCAGTTCTGACATGGATGAATCTCCTCCTGCTAATACTGGTTGAATCCTGTCGCGTAACGGAATGCTTCGACGTAGTGCCCATCTTTCCGGGGTTGCTCTTTCCGCATGTCATTCTTTGCCGCTTGCAGATCGTTCGCGTCCCAGTCAGGCCGATATTTATTCACTGCCGGTTCAAATTGGCTGACCTGCTTCGCAGCGGCGTCAAACTTCAGATCGGCAACACTCTCAATGTTTACGAAATAATTGGCCTCCTGCGCCGAGGGATAAAAGAAATACATCTCCGGGACCTTATATGGTTGGAGCCCCTGCTGCAGTTTCTGATTAGGGAAATAAAGCCAAAATTCGGCGGCGCGCACGGCATCGATCGTGTTGAACGCGGCCATGCGGTGGTCGCTCTTGTGCCAACGCTCATACCATTCGCCGGGATCGACACTGAGCAGGATGTCCGGGCGGATGCGGCGGATGATCGCAGTCGCTTCTTCGGTGAGCTTCGGTTGCGCCGCATATTCCAGCATGCCGTCGTCGTAGCCCAGCCACATGATGTTCTCTTTCAGAGTGCCCAGCATCCCTTCCGAGACTTCTTCCTCTGCTCGACGGATCCCGGCTAACTTCTGAGAGTTCATGTCAGGGTCGTACGAACCCTTGTCGTCATTCGTGTAAATAGCGATGTAGACCTTGTTGTGGTTGCGGTTGAGCAGCGCGATGGTGCCGCCGGCTCCGAAGACATCGTCGTCCGGATGTGGCGTGAACACGAGGATGGTTTTGTTTTGCACATTCTCCAGGCGGGTTTGTTGTGCCTGAGCCAGGACGAACGCGGGAATAAACAAGAAACACCACACCAGAGCGGTGCGCATGCAAAGCCTCTTTACTTGCTGAATTGATTTATTAAATCGTTCCATAAACTGCACTTTCGTGAGAATAGAGTCAAGGGAAAAATGCCCGTGAACGAACTTTTAACTTGACATCCCCCGGGTCACTGCCTCAGATTGATCGATTTAATAAAACAATTCAGAACTTCCTGACGCCAATGCAGGGGATCTGGAAAGCATCTGGGGGGACCTATGCTGCGCAACGTCCGCTCTGTAACTCTCGCCGTGGTGCTATCGAGTCTGCTTGTGCTCGCCGCCGTTTCCGTCGCCCAAGTCGATCGCGGCGAAATCGTTGGCACGGTTACCGATCCTTCAGGTGCACGGATCTCTGGGGCACAAATAACCCTAATGAGCCTGCAGACCGACCAGTCGATTCATCTGACGACAGACAATGAAGGCAACTACAGTGCGAAACTGCTGAAGATCGGCACCTACACTGTCTCCGCGAACAGACAAGGCTTCCAGACCACCGTCCAATCCACGGTCGATGTTGCGGTAAACCAGAGCGTGCGCGTCGACCTGATGCTCAAGTTGGGATCCTCCTCGGAGAAGGTCGAAGTTACAGGTGCCGCCCCGCTTCTGCAGACCGAATCATCATCCTTAGGGACGGTCGAGACGGAGCGCCGCATCTCGGAACTGCCACTCAATGGCAGGAATTTTATCCAGCTCGCCTATCTCGGGCCAGGCGCAAACGGAGGCCAGACCGGGTCGAACGTCAGCGGTGGAGTCTTCGAGAACGAGCGCGCCAATGAGGCAGTCTCCGTCAATGGCTTGCGCGTTTCAAACAACAATTTTCTGCTGAATGGGGTGGATAACAACGAATTTGGACTGGGCGGAGTTGTCGTGCTGCCGCCGCCCGACGCGATTCAGGAATTCAAGACCGAGGAAAACTCGATGAGCGCCGAATTCGGGCGCGGCGGCGCCGCTGTAAACGTAGTTTTGAAGTCCGGCGGAAACAAGGTCCATGGAGGCGTCTACGAGTTCATCCGCAACGACAAACTGGACGCCGTAAATTATTTCAATGTGGGCCAGCAGCCGTTTAAGCGGAATCAGTTTGGCGCATTTCTTGGCGGCCCAATCTTCAAGAACAAGACCTTCATCTTTGGCGATTACCAGGGCTCGCGCCAGCGTGCCAGCATTCCGTTCCTTTCGACGGTGCCACTGCCAGCAGAGCGAAGCGGTGATTTCCGCGATCGACTAACCGGGACGACGTTCACGCCCTGTGGTGACGGTTCCGGACCTGCTTTCGACACTGGAGCCGTCTTCGATCCCTACTCCACCTCCCCATATACCTGCGGAGACGGCAGTGTCGTGTCGCTCCGCAATCAGGTGCAATACAACGGCCAACTCAATGTAATGGATCCCGCAACGATTGACCAGGTGGGGTTGAACATTGCGAATTTCTATCCGCAGCCTACCGATCTCAACTCGCTCACCGAGAATTATCTGGCGAATCAGAACAACGTCAACGACCAGGATTCTTTTGATATTCGCCTCGACCACCGATTCCGCGAGCAAGACCAGGTCTTTACCTCCTACAGCTTCGGTGATGTACGCAGCCAGCAACCCGGTCCGCTCGGGCCGTTATGGGGAGGCTCCGATTGTTGCCCCAGCATCAGCAACTCTCGCGCTCAGCACGTCGGCGTTGGTTACACCCATACGTTCTCTGAGCGCTTTTTAAATGACCTGCACGGTGGATTTTTCCGCTATGCCGTCAATGCCTTGCCCTTCAACTTTGGCAAGGATCTGGGGACGCAACTCGGAATTCCCAACGTGAATCGCCCCGGTTATCCCAACTCTAGCGGCCTTACTAACATTGACGTCGCTGGAGTCACATCTTTAGGCGATTCGCAGTGGCTGCCGGAGCACGTCTTTGAAAACATTTTCCAGATAGCAAACACAGTGACTTGGATCAAAGGCAAGCATTCGCTCAAACTCGGCATCGATTTCCGGCGCCAACAACGCAACTTCTTTCAACTCTCGAGTGCGCGCGGATACTTCAACTTTGCCGGTGCCTACACAATGGACCTGACTACCTCCAATGGAGGCAACGGTGTGGCCGACCTCCTGTTTGGCGCGCCCATCTCGAACGAGCAAGACTTCCTTGCCGGTCTTTACCCAACGCGGTATTGGGATCTGGCGGAGTTCTTCCAGGACGACTTCCGCGTGAATCAAAAGTTGACCATCAATTTTGGTCTGCGCTACGAGGTCACCTCTCCCGCGAACGGCCGGGTTGGAAATTTCGACCTGAACAAAGCCGTTGTGAACACGTCGTATGGTCCGGGCGCCGTCTCCCACGCCGGCGTGCATTTCGACAAACGGGATTGGGGCCCGCGCGTTGGATTCGCGTGGTCGGCGGCAAAAAACACAGTTGTTCGCAGCGCCTTCGGGATGTTCTATTCTGCTGAAGCGAATATTTTCGATGATCTCGGCCTCAATCCTCCCCAACTCAGCTTCTATGCCGCGAATTTCAACGATGGCGCACTCCCATCTGCCTCACAACTGATTTCCAGCGGTTTTCCCGCTGCCCTGCCGCCATCCAGTACCACGAACATCAACGGTCCGGTGAAGACCACTGGGCCGAAACGTATTATTCCTCGCATTCTGGAGTGGAACCTTGGCGTACAGCACCAGTTCACGCCGAATTGGGTGGCTCAGGTCGCGTACGTGGGAACTCGCTCCTACGATCTCTGGAACCACGAGGCCAGCGATCTTAACCAGGCGACGCAGATTCTCGATACCAACTTTTGTGGACCCGATCCCGCTAATTGCATACCGAATTTCGGACGGCGCTACTTCGCCCAGCAGCCGAATATGACCCAAGTACTGCCCTTGGACTATCCCCAGTTTCAGTCCTTCTACAATGCCTTTCAGGCTTCGCTGAACAAGCGCTTCTCAAGCGGGTTCAACATACTTGCCGCCTATACGTTCGCCAAAAACTTGGGCAATGCCGACGGCAATGTCGGGGGTTTCGTACAAAACTCGTACGCCGCCTACCTGGAGCATGGCCCAGTTGCTCCAGACCTCCGTCATCGATTTTCGGTAAGTTACCTCTACGAACTGCCCGTGGGACATGGGCGGCATTTTCTTGGCAACAGCAATGGGATCACCGATGCATTCCTCGGAGGATGGCAGGTCGCGGGAATTGTGGCCGCACAAACGGGAGAGGCTTTGAACGCCGTCATGTCATCTGATTTGAGCAATACAGGAAGCTTCAGCTATCGGCCCAACCAAGTTGCCAATCCCTACAATTTCTCATTCGACACGGCGACACAGGCCGCTCTCGGATGCTCCAACCCCGGCCACCAGACGCTGGATTGCTGGTTCAACCAGGCGGTCTTTGTGGCTCCGCCCTTGGCGCCCGGCCAGCAATCAGCACATAGTTTCGGCAATGCGAAAATTGGTGACCTCCGTGGGCCCAACCTGGTGAACTTCGATCTGGTCTTGCAAAAGAACTTTAGAATTTTCGAGTCGCACCAGATCGAGTTTCGCTCGGAGTTCTTCAATCTGTTTAACCATCCTAATTTCGGATTGCCTGGTGGAGGCTCATCCGCCGCCGTCGATGTGCCCGGAGGCGCCGCGATCACCAACACAGCCACTGATAATCGGCAAATCGAGTTCGCGTTGAAGTACACGTTCTAGAGTAGACTCTTCGAACAGTATTCGGGCTCGCAGGCGCAGCTCCTGAACTGTTTCTCTTAATAAGGATACGGATTGACTGAAGCGAACGCGAAAAAGGGGGTGACGGTAACTCTGCGAGACGTCGCGCGGGAATGTGGACTGTCGGCAACTACCGTTTCCATGGTTTTGAGTCACTCCCCCATGGCAACCTACATCCCCGAGCACACGAAGCAGCGCATCATTCATGTGGCGGAAGCACTGGGATACCAGCCCAATCCTTTCGCGCAGGCTCTGCGCAAGCGTCACAGCCACACGGTCGGTGTGATGGTGCCCGACATCGCAGACCCTTACTGCGCTCAAATTCTGCGGGGTATCGAAAACAGCCTTTCACATTCGAACTATGTTCCCTTTCTGGTCGACATCCAGAACAATCGACTTCGCTTCAAGAAATACCTGAATGTCCTGTTGGCGCGGCGCGTCGAAGGCCTGATCATCCTTGCCAACTCACTCTCTTTTGAGTCGGAGCTGCTTAGTACACTGGAGCGGCAAAAAATTCCTTCGGTGATTCTGGGACGCGAACCCGGAACCGACGCATTGAGTTGGGTCACTACAGATAACGAAGCCGGAACCCACCAGGCACTCGAGTATCTTTACCGGCTCGGTCACCGTAAAATTGCCTTCATCCGTGGCCCGAAGATGATCATCGACAGCCACCATCAATGGTCCGGAATCTGCTCATTTGCTGCAGCTTCCGGCCTGGAGATTGACCCCAAGCTGGTGCTCACTCTGACCGATCCTTTTTCTAGTTATGAGGCTGGCTATGAACGCACGAAAGATCTGCTTTCCCTACAACGTCCGTTTACGGCTGTCGTAGCGTTCGACGACATGACGGCCTTCGGCTGTATCCGAGCTCTCATTAGTGCAGGCCTGCGGGTCCCAGCCGACTGTTCCGTCATCGGATTCGACGATATTCCAGCCGCCGCGTTCTACAACCCCGCCCTCACCAGCGTTCGCGAGCACATGGCGACTCTGGCCTCAATGGGTTCAGAAATTCTAATGGAGGCCATTCGTGCGCACCGCAAAAACGCTGCAGTGACTCCCGTTCACCACAAAGTGAGGCCGGAACTGATTGTAAGAGAGTCCACCGCCCCCCGTCTCGACCGCCGCGACCGTAGCCTGAGTGCATTCGTATCGACGTCCAGCTGACTCACTTCATCCAAGTAGACCCATGGTCGTCTTCGCGGGTTGTCGCGGATTACGGGCAATTCGCAGGGATGCCCAAAACAATGTCCAACTTCAAAACCACGAAATCATTCTCCACAGCTTTCATCCAATGTGGCCGTCCAGAACCGACAAGGACCGATATCAGACTGTAACTGCGTCACTAGGATACCGTTTCTGTCATCATCCTCCCATTGAGTTCTTCTTTACCTGTTATAGGCGTAGAGAGCTGTATTCTCCGCACGATCTTCTACGTTTGCGATCGGACAGAGGTCGCCTCGGTGAATGACATGCCGACTACGGTCATCTGAGCTTTCTGGGCAGCGTCTGCCCTCAAATAAATGAGCGTGCTCGAGGAACTGCGGTGGCCGACGTGGTCCTGGATCGCGTTGAGGTCGTGCGTTTCCTGCCACAGCAGTACACAAATGCTGTGCTTGAGAACGTGGTAGTGCCGTTTTGCTGGATGAATGCCTGCGAGGGCCGCATAGCGTTTGATGACAATGTCCATGCACTGGCGTGACCACGGGAACAATTCGGCCTCGGGGGTAGCCTTGGCGAGCTCCAGGAGTGGAGACTCGTCGAAGAGCGGATCGTTGTCAATGCGTAGAGCGTGAAGAGTCGGGCGGCTCTTCTTCATCCGCTTGACTGACACCCTGCCGTCGCAGATGTCGCGCCCACGAATAGCCAGTGTTTCTGACACACGGAGACCGTGCAGAAGGCCGACGAGCATTTATCGTTTGGGAATGGGCATGCACACATACTTAATGATGGGACATCGCGGTCTATGTACTTGTTTTCAATGGTTTACGGCGATCCGGCGGCTATGGTATTTACCTGTGATTCGCTTGCCATTCTAACGTCATTGTGATACGCTGTCATTGGGTTTGGAGGTCCAAGACATGGCAGTATCGACCCCGGCAAGACCGGATTTGTTGGCCTATCGCGAAGCAACAACTCTGGATTTTTCCAAACTCATCACGGAGTTGACCACAATTCTGGGGAAGAAATTGACGGCCTACATCGCTTCGGTCAAAGACACGAGAGCGATTGAGCGCTGGATAGCCGGCTCAGAGCCGTACAAGGGAGTCGATGAAAGATTGCGGCTCGCTTATCGGCTGGCGAAAGTGATTAGCGATCATGAGGGGCCACGGGTGGTTCAGGCCTGGTTTACGGGTCTGAATCCAGAGCTAGGGGATCGCGTGCCCGCCCGGCTTTTGCGAGAAGGGGATGTGGAGACCGTAGGTCCGGAGATACTTGGCGCCGCGCGCGCCTTCTTAGCCGGAGGATAACAATTCGTGAAAGCTCCCGGCGTGATTTACAGGCTAGGAAGGAAACCTGACCCGTGGCTTCCCCCCGACTGGGCCTCAGCGGGGCCTGACGGAACCTTTGGCAACCGCTTTGACGACCCTGATGCGACCTACCGTGTTCTCTACGCGTCCTCGCAACGACTCGGTTGTCACCAGGTCGCCGAACCATTGGTGCGTCAACTCATGCAGCGTCGGGATATCGCGGTCCAAAATGTCGGAGTGCGTCGTCGCGGTGCGGAACAGCACCGATTCTTCGCGCAAAAACGTCGCGCTCGCGTGCTCCATCCCGTCGTACGCCATGCTCGGGATGAGCACCATGTCGTACTTTGGAAACGGATAAGGCTGCGCGAAAAAGTCAGAGAGAAATTTGATTCCTTTTGCCCTAATTTCCTGCAACTCCGGAACTTCTTGCTCCGCTCGCGCTAGTTGCGATTTGCGAAAATAGACCGTTGGTTCGCCCGCCAGTGTGATCTTTTGAAACGGCCCGGCGGCGAAGGCGACGAGATAGGTCGGCAGCGGCAATGTTTCAGGGAACTCCCATACGTTGGGCGTGCTCGTCTTGCCTGTGGTGTTCGAGATCACGCTCCAATCCCCTGGCGCATCGATGGTGAGCTGGAACCTTCCCTTAATGTCCGGCTGATCGAACAGGGAAATGCCATGCTCGCGTCCATCGGTACGAACAGCGTGTACACGTACTCGGAGCCGTCGTCTTTGTCTTCGTACTGGATGATCGGCTTGCCCGCCGGTCCGGCGTGGGATGTGAAGTTGATGTCCACTATGGAGCCCGAGCAGATGGCGAATGTTCTGCGTGCGACAGTCGGCTCGATTGACCCACAGTTACCACTCGCTCAGGTCCAAAGCATGGGACGCGCAGTTTCCAATAGCGAAGCTCCACGCCGCTTTAATACCGTGCTCATCTCTGCCTTTGCAATGGTGGCGTCGCTACTGGCGGCACTCGGCATGTACAACGTCATCGCCTTCTCCGCTGCTCTGCGCGTACAAGAGATGGCAATCCGCATGGCTCGCAACGATCCGGCATTCTGCGCCTCGTCTTTGCATCTTCAGCGAAAGTGGCTATGCTCGGGTGTGCGATAGGACTGTTGGGCGTAGCTGCGGTTTCTCGGCTGCTGGGCTCTTTCCTATTTGGTGTCAGTCCCCTCGATCCACTGGTGCTGAGCTTGGCCGCGGTCCTCGTACTACTCCTGGCATGGGTCGCTTCATTGCTGCCCGCGCGACGCGCAGCTTCCATAGACCTCATGAGCGTTCTGAGGGCGGAGTGACGTTCGACACCCGGTGCCATCTCGATAGTTCGCGGTCCATGCGAAGCCTAGCCATGGGCTCACGTCTATTTAGGAGCTTTTAGTTGATCGACAGATCGCCAAGCGTGATTTCTTCTAGCTTCCCGGACTCCGACTGTGCCTTTTCGGCTGGCTCCAAATACAGCTTCACGTGGGTTAACAATCCTACTGAGAAATCAACTCGGACCCAGTACTCTTTCCCGGCTTCCATAACAAGGTCGTAAATTGGAAGGTCAGCTTTTGCCTTTCTGGCCGACGCGGTGATGTTGTGCTTGCCGGCCGCAATCAGCATTCGAATAGCCTGTCCATTCTCGATCTGAGTAGCTTTTTTGCCATCGATGTCTATGTTAGTTTTCAATCCTAAGCCGCCGAATTGGTGAACGCGATAGAGATGAAGGATGGCGGTATTTGAAGCTGTCCCGACCGCCGTTCTAACAACTGCTAGATTGCTCGCGAAAACAGAGCTCTGTGAAACTTGTGCTGGGGGTTGCGGCACAGAATCCTTCATCGGAACAGGACTCTTCGCCGCTTGCGCCGTGAGTTCTGGCGTGGATTTGTTCACGGGTCCAGGGTTGGGAACCGCAGACGCCTGGGCTTTTGGAGTTTCAGGAGCTGAGCCTGCCGGGGGCGGACCGAGAGTCTTGTCATCAATCTTCACAAATCCCCATCTACGAACAACAGCATTCCCCAGTACGGCTGGCTTCTGAAATATCTTGCCCTTGTCTGTCCTGTTGGCGATTGCTTCTTCGGTAACCGGGAGAAAGAAGAATTTCCTTCCGCTCTTGGGAGTGAAATACATACCGCACGCATCAGTATTACACGCGACTTTTACCTCCCGAATTTCGGACACGGCCAGCCGGACGTTTTCATCCGTGCCCTC
>Ga0157372_10003120_pt1 | contig 17863 bp, 19 predicted proteins | sample C55metaG_FD_115307 | JGI IMG/M metagenome (GOLD analysis project Ga0157372, IMG submission 115307) | Corn rhizosphere microbial communities from Kellogg Biological Station, Michigan, USA - C5-5 metaG | ecosystem: Host-associated > Plants > Roots > Rhizosphere > Soil | place: USA: Michigan... | reverse complement strand
TCACCCATTGCAGCACGAACCGATTGGGGGCGACGACGGTCAATGTGCGGCCGGCCGTCGTGGCGGCGAGCGGCCGGATCCAGGTCGCGAATTGCTGGGCGGTGAGCTCTCGCGCGAAGGCAGCAAGGCACGCCGTCCAGACGGGCGAATCGGAAATGTCGGGCATGAAGAGGCAGTTCCCTTGTAAAGGCGGCTCTTGCCCGCCTCCCGGTCTGTCGCCGGAGAAAAACAGTGAGCGCCGGAAGCGTGGAGTCGTTATTTTCGGCGCTTCCGGCGCCCGGTTGAGCGAATTCTAGCCGCGCCGGGTTTCGTTATCCACAGCGCGTTTGCGTGGACGCATGTGCGCGGAATGCGCCGACGCGCGCGTCAACGCTGCGCCGAAAGTAAACGCTCGCGTCGGCGGCAGCGCATGTGTCGACCACGGGTCCACATTGACACGTCCGATGGATAATGTTGTAATTCAAGGCTTTTTCGCGGGTCCCCGTCCGGATTTGTCGACCCAATGTCGATCGAGCCGCCGCCCGCATCCGACCTTTCGCGCACTCCCGAAGAGACGCCATGAAACGCACGTACCAGCCTTCCAAGATCCGCCGCGCCCGCGTCCACGGTTTTCGCGCGCGCATGAGCACCGTCGGCGGCCGCAAGGTCCTCTCGGCGCGCCGCGCCAAGGGCCGCGCCCGCGTCGCCATCTGACGTCCGCAGCGGCGCCCGCGTCGCACCGGCGCCCGCTCGTGGCCCTGGCCGGTGCCACCGCGTTCGCCGCCGTGTTCGAGCGCGGCCGCCGGCTCGACGGCCGCTACATGCAGCTCATCGTCGCCACCGGCGAGCGACCGCCCTCGCGGGCGGGCTTCGTCATATCACGCAAGGCGCTGCGCCGTGCCGTCGACCGCAACCGGCTGCGCCGGCAGGTCCGCGCGATGCTGGTCGCGCGCGCGGCCGAGGCGACTGAACCCTTCGATGTGGTCGTGCGCGTGAAGCCGCCGCTGTCGCGGTCCGACCTGCCCGCCGCCGCCGACGAAGCGCGGCGGCTCGTCGCGCGGCTCGGTTGATCGTCCGATGCTGAAGTCCTGCCTGCTCGCGCTCCTGCGCGCCTACCAATGGATCTTCCGGCCGCTGCTCGGCAACCGCTGCCGCTTCTACCCGAGCTGCTCGGACTATGCGGCCGAGGCGATCGCGCGGCATGGTGCAGTGGCGGGAACGTTCCTGGCGGCATGCCGCGTCTGTCGCTGCCACCCGTTCCATCCGGGCGGTTTCGATCCGGTGCCCGATGCCCTGGGTCCGCTGGATCCGCACCATCCTCCGCGATCGACCCCGATCGATCCGCGCTGAACGCCCGCACCTTCCCGGCCCCATGAAAACCGATACGCAACGCCTGATCCTCGTCATGATCTTCCTGCTCTCCGGCTTCTGGCTGTGGGAGCGCTGGCAGGTCGCGCATCAACCGCCGCCGCCGCCGGTCACCGCCGCGCCGGCAACACCCGCGGCGCGCAACGACGTGCCGGCGGGCAGTGCCGCTGCGCCGTCGGCGGCGACCAGCGCCGCGTCGGTCCCGGGCGCCGCGACCGGCACGGCGCCGGCAGCCGGCGAGATCGTCACCGTCCATACCGACCTGATGGATGTCGACATCGACAACGTCGGCGGCGTGATCACGCGCGTTGCGCTGTTGAAGCACCGCTCGGAAGGCGCGAAGGACGAGCCGTACCTCGCGCTCCAGCGCAACGCCGAGCGCACCTTCGTCGCGCAGTCGGGACTCGTCGGCAAGGGGCTGCCCAACCACACGACGACCTGGCAGGTCGAGCCGGGCCCGCGCGAGCTCGCGAGCGGCGCCGACACGCTCGACGTCAAGCTCGCCGCGACCGCGGAGAACGGCGACCGCGTCACGCTCACCTACACGTTCCACCGCGGCAGCTACCTCGTCGACACGCGCTACACGATCACCAACGCGGCGTCCGCGCCGCTGACGCCGTCGGCGTACTTCCAGTTCACGCGCGACACCAAGAGCGCCGTCGTCCACCACTCGATGGCGCCGTCGTCGTATGTTGGCCCGGTGATCTACGACGCCGCCGACAAGTACAAGAAGGTCGACTTCGGCGAGATCGACAAGGACGCCGCCGATCCCTCCCGCAAGTCGCCTTACACGAAGAACAACGACAACGGCTGGGTGGCGATGGTCGAGCACTACTTCGTCACCGCGTGGGTGCCCTCCGACGCGGCGAAGACGCCGCGCGAGTTCTATACGCGCAAGCTCGGCGACGGGCTCTATTCGGCGGGGGTCATCGTCGACGGCAAGCCGATCGCGCCCGGCGCGACCGGCTCCATCGACGTGCCTCTCTATGTCGGCCCGCAGGACCAGCAGGTGCTCGGGGGCGTCGCCAAGGGCCTCGACCTCGTCGTCGACTACGGCATCTTCACGATCATCGCGGCGCCGCTGTTCATCTTCCTCAAGTGGCTGCACGGTTACCTCGGCAACTGGGGCTGGTCGATCGTCGTGATGACGATCGTCATCAAGGGTTTCTTCTATCCGCTCAACGCGCGCGCCGCGCGCTCGATGGCGAAGATGAAGCTCGTCGCGCCGAAGATGAAGGCGCTGCAGGAGCAATACGGCAAGGACAAGCAACAGCTCCAGATCCGGATGATGGAGCTCTACAAGACCGAGAAGATCAACCCGCTCGGCGGCTGCCTGCCGATTCTCGTGCAGATCCCCGTGTTCATCTCGCTGTACTGGGTGCTGCTCTCGGCGATCGAGCTTCGCCACGCGCCGTGGATCGGCTGGATCCACGACCTCGCCGCGCCCGACCCGTACTTCATCCTGCCGGTGCTCTACGCGATCAGCGCGTGGGCGCAGGTCAAGCTCTCGCCGACGCCCGCGACCGACCCGATCCAGCAGAAGATGTTCCAGATCATGCCGATCGCGTTCTCGGTGATGTTCGTGTTCTTCCCGTCCGGCCTCGTGCTGTACTGGCTCGTCAACAACCTCCTGCAGATCGCGCAGCAGTGGCACGTCAACCGCATGCTCGAGCGCGACGCCGCGACGGCCGCGGCGAAAAAGCGCTGAGCGTCGCCGCCTCGCGCAGCGGCGCTCGCCGCGGCGGCTAGGCGGCGATGCGCGCGCGCAGCGACACGATCGCCGCGATCGCGACGCCGCGCGGCCGCGGCGGGATTGGCATCGTCCGCGTAGCCGGGCGCGACCTCGCCGCATTGATCGAAGGCGTCGTCGGCCGCGTGCCAGCGCCGCGCGTGGCGACGCTCACGACGTTCCACGACGCTGCCGGCCATCCGCTCGACCAGGGGATCGCGCTCCATTTCCCCGCGCCGCATTCGTACACCGGCGACGACGTCCTCGAGTTGCACGGCCACGGCGGGCGCGCGGTGCTGGACGCGCTCCTCGCGCGCTGCCTCGAGCTTGGCGCGCGCCTCGCCGACCCTGGCGAGTTCACCGAGCGTGCGTTCCTCAACGGCCGGATCGACCTTGCGCAGGCGGAGGGCGTCGCCGACCTGATCGACGCTGCGACGACGACCGCCGCGCGTGCCGCCGCGCGCAGCCTGACCGGCGAATTTTCGGCTTCGGTGATCGAGGTTCGCGATGCGCTCATCGAGCTGCGCGCTTATGTCGAGGCAACGCTCGATTTTCCCGAGGACGACGTCGACTTCGTGCGCGCCCACGACGCACGCGGCCGGCTCGCTGCGCTGCGCGCGCGTCTCGACGCCATCCTCGCCCGCGCCCGCGCCGGCGCGCGGCTGCGCGAGGGTCTCGCGATCGTGCTCGTCGGCCGTCCCAACGTCGGCAAGTCGAGCCTGCTCAATCGGCTGGTGCGCGAGGACGCGGCGATCGTCACCGAGGTGCCCGGTACGACGCGTGACACCGTGGAGCGCCAGGTCGAGATCGCCGGCATCCCGATCAGCGTCGTCGATACCGCGGGATTGCGGGACAGCGACGACGTCGTCGAGAAGATCGGCATCGCGCGAACCTGGGACGCGGTGGCGTCCGCCGATCTCGCGCTGGTGCTGGTGGATGCGCGCGAAGCGGCGGACGCGCTCGCGGCCGGTGACGCGGCGATCGTCGCGGGCCTCGATCCCGCGCTGCCGCGGCTCGTCGTGCATAACAAGGCTGATCTCGCCAGGTTGCCGGCTGGCGCTACACGGCGCGACGGCATCGCGCACGTGACACTGTCCGCGCTGACCGGCGAGGGCATCGATCTCCTCGAGCGCGAGGTGCTCGCGATCGCCGGCGCGAGCGTCGCCGCCGAGGATGCGTTCCTTGCGCGCGAACGTCATCTCGAGGCGTTGCGCGAGGCGGCGAGCGGCCTCGACGCGGCGGCGCGCCATCTCGACACGAAGCCGCCGCCGCTCGAGCTCTTCGCCGAGGAGCTGCGGCGCGCGCACGACGCGCTGTCGACGATCACCGGCGCGTTCACGCCGGACGACCTCATCGGCGCGATCTTCGCGCGCTTTTGCATCGGCAAATAGGAGGCGCGCCGACTGGCGCGACACGACCATGACCTGGGATCCCGCGCAATACCTCAAGTACGAAGGCCACCGGCTGCGCCCGGCGATCGACCTCATCGCGCGCATTCCGCTCGCGGCACCCGGCACGATCGTCGACCTGGGCTGCGGCGCCGGCAACGTCGCGCGCGTGCTCGCCGACCGCTTCGCCGGCGCGACGATCGATGGCGTCGACAGCGACAAGGCGATGCTCGCCAGGGCGCGCGAGTCGACGGCCACCGATCCGCGCTTTCGCTGGAACGAGGGCGACCTCGCGCATTGGCACCCGCCGTATCCGGTCGATGTCATCTTCAGCAACGCCGCGCTGCACTGGCTCGGCGCGCACGACGCGCTCTTCCCGGCGCTGATGCAAAAGCTCGCGCCGCATGGCGTGCTGGCCGTGCAGATGCCCGACAACCACGCCGCGCCATCGCACGAGGCGCTCTTCGACACGGCGCGCTCGCTGCGCTGGCGCTCGCTCGCCGAGCCACTGATGCGCACGCGGCCGGTGGCGCCGCTCGAGAGTTACCACGCGTGGCTCGCGCCGCTCGCGCACAAGCTCGACCTGTGGCGCACGACGTACCTGCAGGCGTTGCCACCGACTCTCTCCGGCGAGCATCCGATCGTCGCGTGGATGCGTGGCTCGACGCTGACGCCGTTCGTGCCCGTGCTCGGCGCCGATGCGGAAGCGTTCGTCGCCGATTTCGCGGCGCGGGTCGAGGCCGCCTATCCGCGGCCGCGGGAGGGCGGGGTGCTGTTTCCGTTCTCGCGGGTGTTCGTCGTCGCGCAGCGCGGCGCGTGAGTGCGAGGCGTGAGCGCGGCGAGCCGTCGTTTCCGCGATTGGCCTGACCTTCAGACCGTCTGTTTCAAGCGCAGCCGGTGCGCGCTTCGCGCGCTAGAATTTTCGACCCGGTGCTGCGGCCCCGAGCGTTCCCGCGCGTGGAACTTTCGTTAGCGCGCGCGCATCGCACCGCAGCGGACAAGCGCGACACGCCAATGAGCGAGCCGCCGACAGGAGGAAATCGATTCCATGAATGCCGCCGAAACGCTCGACCGTGTCGCGGCCGCCACCGGCGCGCCGTCCTGGGTCCGCCATCGGCGGCTGCTCGAGTGGGTGCGCGCGTTCGCGGCGCTGGCCGAGCCCGCGCGCATTGTCTGGTGTGACGGCTCGCAGGCCGAGTACGACGCGTTGTGCGACGCGATGGTGGACTCCGGCACGCTGCGCCGGCTCAACCCGCAAAAGCGGCCGGGCAGCTTCCTCGCGTGGTCCGATCCGGAAGACGTTGCACGCGTCGAGGACCGCACGTTCATCTGCAGCGAGCGCGAGGACGACGCCGGCCCGACCAATCACTGGGTCGAGCCGGCAAAGATGCGCGCGACGCTCGATGGTCTTTTCGCCGGCGCGATGCGCGGGCGCACGCTTTACGTCGTGCCGTTCTCCATGGGCCCGCTCGGCAGCCCGATCGCACAGCTCGGCGTCGAGCTCTCCGACAGCCCGTACGTCGTCGTCAACATGAAGCTGATGACGCGGATGGGCCGCGCCGTCTACGACGTGCTCGGCGAGGACGGCGCGTTCGTGCCCTGCGTGCACTCGGTGGGCGCGCCGCTCGCGGCCGGCGAGCGCGACGTTGCGTGGCCCTGCAACAAGACCAAGTACATCGTGCACTTCCCGGAGTCGCGCGAGATCTGGTCGTATGGCTCCGGTTACGGCGGCAATGCTTTGCTCGGCAAGAAGTGCATGGCGCTGCGCATCGCCTCGGTGATGGGCCGCGACGAAGGCTGGCTCGCCGAGCACATGCTGATCCTCGGCGTCGCGTCTCCCGCGGGCGAGAAGCGTTACGTCGCGGCGGCGTTCCCGAGCGCCTGCGGCAAGACCAATTTCGCGATGCTGATCCCGCCGAAGGCGCTGTCGGGCTGGACGGTGACGACGGTCGGCGACGACATCGCGTGGCTGAAGCCGCACGCGGACGGCACGCTGCACGCGATCAACCCCGAGGCGGGTTACTTCGGCGTCGCACCGGGCACCAACGAAGCGTCGAATCCCAACGCGATGCGCACACTCGACCGCAACGTGATCTTCACCAACGTCGCGCTGACCGATGACGGCGACGTGTGGTGGGAGGGCATGACGCCGACGCCGCCCGCGCATCTCACCGACTGGCGCGGCAATTCGTGGACCCCCGACAGCGGGCGCAAGGCCGCGCATCCCAACTCGCGCTTCACTGCATCGGTCACGCAATGCCCGTCGCTCGACGCCGCATGGGACGATCCGGCCGGCGTGCCGATTTCCGCGTTCATCTTCGGGGGCCGTCGCAGCGACACGGCGCCGTTGATCGTCGAGGCGCGCTCCTGGGAGGAGGGCGTCTACAAGGCGGCGACGATGGGCTCGGAGACGACCGCGGCGATGGCGGGCGCGACCGGCAACGTGCGCCGGGATCCGTTCGCGATGCTGCCGTTCTGCGGCTATCACGTCGGCGACTACTTCGCGCACTGGCTGGCGATGGGGCACCTCGTCGCGCATCCGCCGCGTATCTTTACCGTCAACTGGTTCCGCAAGGACGACGCGGGCAAGTTCGCGTGGCCCGGCTTCGGCGAGAACATGCGTGCGCTGAAGTGGATGTTCGAGCGCTGCGGCGGCAAGGCGCATGCGCGCGAGGCGGCGCTCGGGCTCGTGCCCGATTACGGTGATCTCGACTGGTCGGGCCTCGACCTGACCGAGGCGCGGTTCGACCGGCTGATGGCATTCGAGCGCGATGAATGGTCGCGCGAGCTCGATGCGCACGACGCGCTCTTCGCCAAGCTCGGCGACAAGAAGCCGCCGGCGCTGATGCGCGAGCGCGAACAGCTGCGCCAGGCGATCGCATCTAACTAATTGTTTTCACGGTAATTTTAGCCGAATCTCGACTTCCTCGCGCGTCGGCGCGCCGCTGCGTCCTCCCGCACGCTCGCATTTGATCGCGGCCGCCACGTTGGCGAACCGCGCGGCGGCTTCGATCGGCTGACGCTCCGCCAACGCGACGCCGAACGCGGCATGCCAGACGTCGCCGGCCGCCAGCGTGTCCACAGCGCGGATTGCGAGCGCCGGCGCGCGGTGCTCGCGACCGCCCTCGCGCCACAGGAACCCCTCGGGTCCCAACGTCACGCCGACCAGCGCTGGGGACATCCGGTCGGCCATGGCGAGCGCGGCACCGACGTCTCCCACGCCAAATGCAGCGGCGAGGCCCTGCACCGAGAACGCGACGTGCGATGCCTGCTGCATCAGGGCGTGGGCCTCGGCCGCGGGCCCGACGTCGGCGTCGAGAAGCGTCGTCTTGCCAAGACGCTGGGCTTCGGCCAGGAGCCGCGTTGCGCCTTGGGGCCAACGCACGTCCGCGAGGACGACGTCGGCTTCGGCGACGCGGTCAAGCGGCAACCAGCTCGCATCGGTGTCGAGCCGCGGGTCGTTGTAGGCGCAGATCAGCCTTTCGCCGTGACGGTCCACGAGGATCGCCGCCGTGGGTGACGTGCAATTGGGCACGCGTCGGACCTGAGCGACGTCCACACCTTCGCGGGCGAGTTCGTCGGTAATCCTTTGGCCGAGTGCGTCGTCGCCGACGCGGCCCCAATATTCACTCACGGCGCCCAAGCGCGCGGCGGCTACGGAGGCATTGGCCCCCATCCCGCCGCCGCTTTCGCGGTATTCCGAGGCAAGGACTTTGACCGGCGTCGCCGGGATCGAGTCGAGAGTAAAGATGCAGTCCAAGGCGGACATGCCGAGGCTGATGACGCGGATGGGCATGGCGGTCATGTTTCACGTGAAACCCGGGCGACGCGACGAGGAAGCGGACGTTTCACGTGGAACCGGCCGCTTGGGTGCTTCAGTCAATTGGCGTAAAATAACCGACTTCGCGCACCGGGCGCCGGTTTCGCGCGAAAACCCCGTTGAATCATGAACTTTCCTGACCGATTCGAGGTAATCGTCGTCGGTGGCGGCCATGCCGGCACCGAGGCGGCGCTCGCCGCGGCGCGGATGGGCCGCCGCACCTTGCTGCTGACCCATAGCATCGAGACGCTCGGCCAGATGTCGTGCAACCCCTCGATCGGCGGCATCGGCAAGGGCCACCTCGTCAAGGAAGTCGACGCGCTCGGTGGTGCGATGGCGCTCGCCACCGACGAAGCCGGCATCCAGTTCCGCACGCTCAACGCCAGCAAGGGGCCGGCGGTCCGGGCGACCCGGGCGCAGGCCGACCGCCTGCTGTACAAGGGGGCGATCCGCCGCCGGCTGGAAACGCAGCCCAACCTGACCCTTTTCCAGTCAGCCGTCGACGACCTGGTGCTCGAGGGTGACCGGGTCGCAGGCGTCGTGACCCAGATGGGACTCGTGTTCGCTGGCGACGCCGTCGTCCTGACGACGGGCACGTTTCTGTCGGGCCTCATCCACATCGGCCTGACCAACCACGAGGCGGGGCGGGCGGGCGAACCGCCGGCGAAGCGCCTCGGGGCGCGGCTGCGCGAGCTCGCGCTGCCGGCGGGGCGCCTCAAGACCGGAACGCCGCCGCGCCTCGACGGCCGCACCATCGACTTCACCCGGCTCGAAGAACAGCCCGGCGACGTGCCGACGCCGGCGATGTCGTTCATGGGTGCGGCGTCGATGCATCCGCGTCAGCTGTCGTGCTGGATCACGCAGACGAATCCACGCACCCACGAGATCATCCGCGCCGGGCTCGACCGCTCACCGCTCTTTACCGGCGTGATCCAAGGTATCGGCCCGCGCTATTGTCCATCGATCGAGGACAAGGTCGTGCGCTTCGCCGAGCGCGAGGCCCACCAGATCTACCTGGAGCCCGAAGGCCTTACCACCGACGAGATCTATCCGAACGGGATCTCGACGTCACTGCCGTTTGACGTCCAACTCGACCTCGTGCGCTCGATGGCGGGCTGCGAGCGGGCGCACATCCTGCGACCCGGCTACTCGATCGAGTACGACTTCTTCGACCCCCGCGGGCTGAAGCCAACGCTCGAGACCAGGACAATCGAGGGGCTTTTCTTCGCCGGCCAGATCAACGGCACGACGGGCTACGAGGAGGCGGCCGCGCAGGGCTTGCTCGCGGGCCTCAACGCCGCGCGCCAGGTGCGCGGCGAGGACGGCTGGTGCCCGCGACGCGACGAGGCGTATCTCGGCGTGCTCGTCGACGACCTGATCACGCGCGGCGTCAGCGAGCCGTACCGGATGTTCACGTCGCGTGCCGAATACCGGCTGCAGCTGCGCGAGGACAATGCCGACCTCCGGCTCACGGAAACCGGCCGACGGCTCGGTATCGTCGACGACGCGCGATGGGCCGCCTTTGCACGCAAGCGTGATGCCATTGATGGGGAGCTCGCGCGCCTTGCGGCGACGTCGGTCGGGCCGAAGACGCTGGCCGCAGCGGATGCGGAAGCTCTCATTGGGCAAGCGTTGGAACGAGAGTGTGCGCTCACCGACATTTTGCGTCGACCGGAAATCGACTACGCCAGGCTGATGACGCTCCCCGGCGCCGGGCCGGGCGTCGACGACCCGTCGGTCGCGGGGCAAGTGGAAGTACAGGTCAAATACCAGGGCTACATCGACCGCCAGCGCGACGAGATCGCGCGCGTCGCCGACCACGAAGCCACGGCGTTGCCGCCCGAGTTCGACTACCGGACGCTGCGTGGACTTTCCGTCGAGGTCCAGCAGCGGCTCAACCGGCACAAGCCGTCGACGATCGGCCAGGCGTCGCGCGTCCAGGGCGTCACGCCCGCCGCCGTCGCGCTGCTCGTCGTCTACGCGAGGCGCGGCTTCGACGACGGTGCGTGGGCGGGAAAGCAGCGCGCGTGATGGCGGCAGCGGAGGGCGCGCAAACGCGAGCACGCGTTGCGGCATGCGATCGCGGCGTGCTCGCGGACGGTGCAGCGGCACTCGGCGTGGCGCTCACCGACACGCAGCATGACGCGATCGCCGCGTACCTGGCACTCCTCGGCAAGTGGAACGATCGCCATAACCTGACCGCGATCCGCGAGCCGGCGCGCATGGTCACGCATCACGCGCTCGACGCGCTCGCCGTGCTGCCGCGGCTGCCCGATCGCGCGAGCTTGCGCGTGCTGGACGTCGGCACCGGCGCGGGAATTCCGGGCATCCTGCTCGCGATCGCGCGACCCGATTGGCACGTGACGCTGCTCGATGCCAACCAGAAGAAGACCGCGTTCGTCACGCAGGCGATCGCCGAGTTGCGCCTTCGCAATGCGGAAGCCGTGCAGTCGCGCGTCGAGCGCTTCACTGCCGCGCAACCGTACGATGTCGTGCTCTCGCGCGCGTTCGCGTCACTCGCCGATTTCGCGGCAGGTGCCGCGTTGCACGTCGCGGACGACGGCGCGCTCTACGCGATGAAAGGCGTCGTGCCAGCGGATGAGATCGCGGCGCTGCCCCCAAGCGTGCAGGTCATCACGACCACGACGCTGGCAATTCCCGGCCTCGACGATGCGCGCAGTGTCGTCGTCTTGCGACCGCGCGACGTAAGCGAGCGATGAGCACGCTCGAGCCATTGCCCGCGCCGGACGCCGCTCGGCAAGCAACGCGGGCAGACGAATCGCACGTCCCACGCGCGCCCCGCGCAACGCGCATCATCGCGATCGCCAACCAGAAGGGCGGCGTCGGCAAGACCACCACCGCGGTCAACCTCGCGGCGAGCCTCAACGCGATGAAGCGCCGCGTGCTACTGATCGATCTCGATCCCCAGGGCAACGCCACCACCGGCGCCGGCGTCGACAAGCGCGCGTGCAAGGAAACCGTCTACCAGGTGCTGCTCGGCGAGCGCGGCATCGCCGACGTGCGCGTGACGTCGCCGTCGGGCGGCTTCGATCTCGTGCCCGCCAATCGCGAGCTCGCGGGCGCCGAGGTCGAGCTGGTCGAATTGCCCGAGCGCGAAATGCGGCTCAAGGATGCGCTTGCCGAGGCGCTGTCGCAGATGCGCGAGGCGATCGCCGAGGTGCTGCCCGAATACGACTTCGTCCTGCTCGACTGCCCGCCGTCGCTGTCGCTGCTGACCCTCAACGGACTGTGCGCCGCCGACAGCGTGCTGATCCCGATGCAATGCGAGTACTACGCGCTCGAAGGCTTGTCGGACCTCGTGCAGACGATCCGCAAGGTGCGCTCGCATTTGAATCCCGCGCTCGAGATCGAGGGCCTGCTGCGCACGATGTACGACCCGCGCAACACGCTCGGCCAGAACGTCGGTGCAGAGCTCGAGAAGCATTTCGGCGACAAGCTCTACCGCACGATCGTGCCGCGCAACGTGCGCCTGGCCGAAGCGCCGTCGCATGGCGTGCCGGCGCTGACGCTCGAGCCGCAATCGAAGGGCGCGGTCGCCTATCTCGCGCTCGCCGGCGAGATGCTGCGGCGAATGGACGACGACGCGTCGCGACCGGCGACGCCATGACGAAGGAACGATCCGTGATTCGACCCAAGGGACTGGGGCGCGGCTTGGACGCGCTGCTCGCCGCTACCGAGCCTGCGGCGGACAGCCGCGATTCGCTGCAGATGGTGGCGATCGATCGGCTGCGCCCCGGCAAATACCAGCCGCGCACGCGGATGGACGAGGCCTCGCTCGCCGAGCTTGCCGATTCGATCCGCGAGCAGGGCGTGATGCAGCCGATCCTCGTGCGCGGCGTCGACAACGGCCGCTTCGAGATCATCGCCGGCGAGCGCCGCTGGCGCGCGGCCCAGCGCGCGGGGCTTCGCGAAGTGCCCGCGCTGGTGAAGACGGTGCCCGACGCATCGGCGCTCGCGCTGGCGCTGATCGAGAACATCCAGCGCGAGAACCTCAATCCCCTCGAGGAGGCGCAGGGGCTCGCGCGGCTCGTCGAGGAGTTCGGCCTGACGCACGAGGCGGCGGCAAAGGCGGTAGGGCGCTCTCGCAGCGCCGTCACCAATCTCATGCGCCTGACCGCGCTCGCCAAGCCGGTGCAGGAGTACCTGCTGGCCGGCGCGCTCGAGATGGGCCATGCGCGCGCGCTCCTCGCGCTGCCGGTTGCGCAGCAGACGGGTGCGGCGACCCGCGTGGTCACCCAGAAGCTTTCGGTGCGCGAGACCGAGCGACTCGTTCAGACGCTCACCGGCGGCGCGAAATCGCGCACGAAGGGCGCCGCGCGCACGCAGGATGCCGACACCGCGCGCCTCGAGACCGAGCTCGCGGAGGCGCTCGGCGCCAAGGTGCGCATCGAGCCGCGCCGCAACGGCGCCGGCCGGCTGGTGATCAGCTACGCGAGCTTAAGCGAGCTCGACGGCTTGATCGCCAAGCTCCGCTAGATACGTGTCATCCCCGCAAAAGCGGGGATCCAGCCGTGACGCTTCGGTGGAATGAACAGCCCGCCCACAGTAGCGTCACGACTGGATTCCCGCTTGCGCGGGAATGACGACGGGCGGGACGCCGCCAGTCGACTGCTCCGTCAGCCGAGCTGCTTCAGCATCGTCTCGGCGCCCGAGACCTCGAACTTGCCCGGCGCCTCGATGTTGAGCGCCTTGACGACACCGTTGTCGGCGAGCAGCGAGAAGCGCTGGCAGCGCACGCCCATGCCGCGCGGCGTGAGGTCGAGCACGAGGCCGAGCGCCTTCGTGTATTCGGCGCTGCCGTCGGCGAGCATGCGGACCTTGCCGTCGGTGTGCTGGTCACGCGCCCACGCGCCCATGACGAACGCGTCGTTGACCGACATGCAGGCGATCGTGTCGACGCCCTTGGCCTTGAGCTCGTCGAAATGCTGGACGAAGCTCGGCACGTGCTTCGCCGAGCAGGTCGGCGTGAACGCGCCGGGCAGCCCGAACAGCACCACCTTCTTGCCCTTGAAGAGCTCGTCGGTCGAGACCGGGTTGGGGCCGATGGCGCAGGCGCCCGTGGCGACCTCGTAGTATTCCTGAAGTGTTCCGGACGGCAGCTTGTCGCCGACTTTGATTGTCATCGTGGTCTCCAGCAAGGGATGGGCGCGCGGCGGGTTGCGGACGGCCGCGCGCATCGTCCGATTGTAGCGCGGGGCCGTTGCAGCTTGCGCAAATGCGCCGGGGCGCGCTAGCGTTGCCGACCGGGCGACCCGAGCGCCCTTCGCCACGACTGGATTTCGACATGGCTCAACGCAAGACGCCCGCGCGCCGCACGACCCTGCTCGTCGCCACCCGCAAGGGGCTGTGGACGCTCACCGCCGACGCATCGCGACGGAGCTTCACGCTCGGCGGTCCACAGTTCCTCGGCCACGTGCTGCACCACGCGGTCGCCGACCCGCGCAACCGGCGCACGTGGCTCGTCGCCGCGCGCACCGGCCACCTCGGGCCGACGGTATTCCGCTCGACCGATCGCGGCCGCAATTGGAAGGAAGCCACCAAACCGCCGATGTTCGGCAAGAGCGAAGGGCGCAGCGTCAACCACACGTTCTGGCTGACCCCCGGTCATGCGTCGGAGCCCGGCGTCTGGTACGCGGGCACGTCGCCGCAGGGGCTCTTCCGCTCCGAGGACGATGGCGTCACCTGGAACGGTGTCGAGGGCTTCAATCGCCACCCGTCGCGCAAGGCCTGGTGCGGCGACGACAAGGACGGCACGCCCGATGGCCCGACGCTGCACTCGATCTTCGTCGATCCGCGGGATCCTGCGCACATGTACTTCGGCATGTCGAGCGGCGGCGTGTTCGAATCGGTCGACAAGGGCCGCGACTGGAAGCCGCTCAACCAGGGCGTGCGCGCCGACTTCCTGCCGATGCCCGATCCCGAGTACGGCCACGATCCGCATTGCGTGCGCTTGTCCGCCGATCCCAACCGGCTCTACCAGCAGAATCATTGCGGGCTCTACCGCCTCGACCGGCCGGCGACGCGCTGGACCGACATCGGCGTGGCGATGCCGAAGGCGGTGGGCAGCGTCGGCCTGCCGCTCGTCGTCCATCCGCGCGATCCGGAGACGCTGTGGATGTTTCCGATGGACAGCACCGACGTCTGGCCGCGCACCTCGCCCGGCGGCAAGCCGGCGGTGTTCCGCTCGCGCAACGGCGGGCGCACGTGGACGCGCCAGGCGAAGGGGCTGCCGGCGAAGCAGGGCTGGTGGACGGTCAAGCGCCAGGCGTTCTGCGCCGATGGGCACGATCCGGTCGGCATCTACTTCGGCACGACCTCGGGCGAGGTCTGGGGCAGCAACGACGAGGGCGCAAGCTTCAAGGCGCTCGCGCAGCACCTGCCGCTGATCCACGCGGTGGAAGCGGCGGACTGATGGCGCGACGCAGCGACGAGGTTGCCGCGGTGGTCGAGGTGCTGATCCCGTCGCCGCTGCGCTCCTACACGGGCGGCGAGCGCCAGGTGCGTGTGGCGCTGCCCGTGCTCGCGCCCGAATCGCCGCCGACGCTGGGCGGCGTGCTCGCCGCGCTCGACGGCGCCTACCACGGCATCCGCTTCCGGATGATCGACGAGCAGGGCAAGCTGCGGCCGCACATCCGCATCTTCGTGGGCGAGCGCGACGCTCGCGACCTGCGCACGCCGGTGCCGCAGGGCACGACGGTGATGATCGTCGCCGCGCTGTCGGGCGGCTGAGCGCGAGCGCGGTCCGCGCGGTCGTCGCCATCCTTTCGCCCGTCGTCGCGCAACCGCGCGATCGCAGCAGCGCGTCGCGCCTCACGCTGCCACCCGTCCCGCGTCGCGGCCGCCGTCGAAACGTTTCACCGCCTTCCAGCGCGCGCCATCGAGGCGCGCCGCGGCGCCTTCTGACGCGCTGCAGCATCGGTTGCCGACGCCGCCGTTTTTACGATAGAATCCAAAGGTTTGCTTGCCTCGGATCGTTCATGGCGCAAGGCTCGGCCGGACACGACGTGAAAGCGTCGCCACCGCCGTCCCCGGCGCCCGACCGGCCCACCGGGCGGCGCGCGGGACCATTCGCGACGCTGGCCTCGCGGCCGATCCGCAGCGTGTTGGCATGGCAGGCGCTGGCGACTTTGGCCGGCGCGGCGGTGTCGGCGATCGCTTCCGGGCGCGCAGCGGCAATGTCCGCGGCGCTCGGCGGGGGCATCACGGTGCTGTCGACGCTCGTCTACGCGCTGCTGCTCGGCATCGGCGCCAAGGCGACTGCGGGCGCGTCGGTACTGACGATGCTGCGCGCCGAAGCCGCCAAGGTCCTCGTCATCTTCGCGGGGCTGTGGTGGGCGCTGACGCGGGTGCCGGACATCCGGCCGTTGCCGATGTTCGCGACGTTCGTGGCGGCGGTGTTGCTGTTCAGCGCGGGATTCCTCGCGCGCGATCGAAGGTAAGGGGAGCGGCGGCGCGCGAGCGCGGCCGGCAGTGAAGCGAAGGATTCAATCGGGATGAGCGCGGGCGTTCCGCGCATTCGGGTTCGGCAGCATCTCCACACGACATCATGACCGTCGCCAGCGAACAGACCGCAAGCGAGTACATCCAGCATCACCTGACGTTCTTCCAGCGTGGCGATGGGGGGTTCTGGACCGTCAACGTCGACACGCTGGTGGTGACGATCGTCGCCGGCCTCGTCACGTTCGGCTTCATGTGGCTGATGACGCGCAAGTCGACGGTCGGCGTGCCGTCGAAGAAGCAGGCGCTCGTCGAGCTCGCGCTCGAGTTCATCGACAACCAGGTCAAGGACATCTACCAGGGTCCGACCAAGCTGATCGCGCCGATCGCGCTGACCACGGGCTTCCTCGTGCTCATGCTGAACGCGATGGACTGGCTGCCCGTCGACATCATGGCGGGCTTCTATCGCAACGTCTTCCACATCGATCACTGGCGCAACACGCCGACCGCCGACGTCAATACGACGTTCGCGCTCGCGCTGTCGGTGTTCGCGCTGTCGATCTTCTACGCGATCCAGTTCAAGGGCCTCGGTGGCTGGCTGCATGAGCTCATCAGCGCACCGTTCGGCATGAAGCCGTGGTGGGCGGCCATCCTGCTCATCCCGGCGAATCTCGCCTTCCAGCTCGTCGAATACGTATCGAAGCCGCTGTCGCACTCGCTGCGGCTGTTCGGCAATATGTACGCCGGCGAGATCATCTTCCTGCTGCTGGGCGCGCTGGCCGCCTCCAGCATCGTCGGCGCGTTCGCCGGTGCCGTTCTGCATTTCTTCTGGGCCGTGTTCCACGTATTGATCGTGGTGCTGCAGGCCTACATCTTCATGGTGCTGACCGTCGTCTATCTTTCGATGGCGCAAGAGCACCACTGATCCTTCCGCAAGTCTTCTCAACAGCCATCAACGCAACGCAAGGGAAAGGCACAACATGGACAAGCTGCAACTGATCGCCCAGATCCAGGCTTCGATGGGCGTCGGCATCGGTTTGATGATCGGTCTGGGCGCGCTGGGCGCCTGCGTGGGCATCGGCATCATGTGCTCGCGCTTCCTCGAAGGCGCGGCGCGCCAGCCGGAGCTGATGCCGCAACTGCAGGTCAAGGTGTTCCTGCTACTCGGCCTGATCGACGCGTCGTTCATCATCGGCCTCGGCATCGCGATGTTCTTCGCATACGCCAATCCGCTGCTGAGCGCGCTCGGTTGACCCGCCCGGTCGACCGTCCTGACAGCAAGATCGATACGAGAGCCGAGAGGGGATACGCGTGAACATCAATCTCACGCTCATCATGCAGGCCGTGGCGTTCGCGGTCTTCATCTGGTTCAGCGCGCGCTTCATCTGGCCATACCTGATGAACCAGGTCGCGGAGCGCCAGAAGATGATCGCCGACGGCATCGCCGCCGGCGAGCAGGGCCGCCAGAACCTCGCCACCGCCGAGAAGCGCGTCGACGAGCTCGTCGCCGAGGCGCGCAGCAAGGCGAGCGAGATCGTGGCGCAGGGCGAGAAGCAGCGCAGCGAGACGGTCGAGCACGCGAAGCGCGAGGCGCAGGCCGAGGCCGACCGCATCGTCGCCGCCGCCAAGGCCGAGATCGCGCAGGAAGTCGCGCGCGCCAAGGAAGAGCTGCGCCGCCAGGTGTCGACGCTCGCGGTCGCCGGCGCGGGCAAGATCCTGAAGCGCGAGGTCGACGCCGGTGCACATGCGTCGATGCTGCGCGAAATCGAAGCGCAGCTCTGACGGGAACGGCGATGGCTGAACTCGAAACCGTTGCGCGGCCGTACGCGGAAGCCGCGTTCGAAACGGCACGCGACGCCAAGGCACTGCCGCAGTGGTCGTCGGCGCTCAAGGTCGCGGCGGCGGTCGTCGCCGATCCACGGATGCAGGGCGCGCTCGATAACCCTCGGTTGACGGCGGCCGAGAAGGAGACGCTGTTCCTCTCCGTCGCCGCCGACGGCTTCCCGGCCGGCGTGCGCAATTTCGCGCGAGTGCTGATCGAGTCCGACCGAATCGGCCTCCTGCCGCAGATCCGCGAGCTCTTCGAGGCGCGCAAGGATGCGGCGGAGGGCGTCGCGCGCG
>Ga0157372_10003119_pt1 | contig 17864 bp, 14 predicted proteins | sample C55metaG_FD_115307 | JGI IMG/M metagenome (GOLD analysis project Ga0157372, IMG submission 115307) | Corn rhizosphere microbial communities from Kellogg Biological Station, Michigan, USA - C5-5 metaG | ecosystem: Host-associated > Plants > Roots > Rhizosphere > Soil | place: USA: Michigan... | reverse complement strand
TTCTTGCGCCTCGCGTTATCGCCAGGGCTTTGATGACCGTGGGAGGTCTGGTATGAGCACGCTCGAAACGTCATCGATCGGTCGTCAGCAGGCTTTAGGCAGCCCGCTGGATCGCGCCGACGGTAGGCTGAAAATTCAGGGGCTGGCGACCTACGCTGTCGAAAAATCGCTGGATAATCTCGCTTACGCGGTAGTGGTTCAGTCAACTATCGCCTATGGACGTATTACCGCGATGCATACCGAGCGAGCGCGCCAGTCGCCCGGCGTGTTGGCGGTGTATAACCACGAAAGCGGATTAACCATTCATTCAGCCAAAACCTTTGGCGAAGGCGGCGCGGCGGCGCAGGCTTTTCTGCCGTTGCAGGACGATAAGGTTTTGTGGAACGGTCAGCATATTGCGCTGGTCGTGGCCGAAACGCTGGAGCATGCCACCGAGGCCGCCGCGCTAATCGAGACGGAATATGAACAACAGCCGCCTGTGGTGCATCCGACCCACCCCAACGCTAAACCAGAAACGGTGGATGCGTTAACGATTGACTGGGGCGACGCCATCCCCGCGCTGACCCAGGCGGAGGTGCAGGTAGGCGGCATCTATACCACGCCCAGAGAATATAACTCGCCCATTGAGCCGCACGGCTGTATCGCGCACTGGCAAAACGGCAGCCTGACGCTGTGGGAACCGAGCCAGTGGCCGGGCGGCGCGCGTCAGGTAGTATCGGAATGGCTGGCGATAGATCACGACAAGGTGCGCGTGATTTCACCCTTTGTCGGCGGCGGCTTCGGTTGCAAAGGCGGGATACAGCCGCATAGCGCGCTGGCCTGCGTGGCCTCGCGCGAGCTTAACCGGCCGATTAAACTGGCGCTGACCCGGCCGCAGACCTTTACCGCTTTCGGCGGCAGGCCGCGCACGCATCAGCAGCTGGCGCTGGGCGCCAACCGTGACGGGCTGTTACAGGCTATCGTGCACGACAGCTGGAACGAAACCGCGCTGAACGATGTGCACAAGGAGCCTTGTAATTCCGTAACGGCGCTGATGTACGCCTCGCCAAACTTTTTATCGCACCACAAGCTGATCCACCTGAATACCGTCAATCCAAGCTGGATGCGCGCGCCGGGCGAAAACCCGAGCGCCTTTGCGCTGGAAGTGGCAATGGACGAGCTGGCGTGGGCGCTAAAAATGGATCCGCTGGCGCTGCGCCTGAAAAACTATGCGGAGCAGGATCCGCAGGCCAATATCCCCTGGAGCTCTCGCCAGCTGCGCGAGGCTTATCAACAGGGCGCCGACGCATTTGGCTGGAGTAAACGTCCTCTTGAGCCGCGCAGCCTGCGCGAAGGCCGCCAGCTGATCGGTTGGGGAATGGCTTCCGGTACCTATCCGGTACGCCGTACGCCCGGCGAGGCGCAGATTGTTTTGTCCGCTGACGGCAGTATTGAGGTGCAGAGCAGCGGGGTGGATATCGGCACGGGCACCTACACTATTCTGGCGCAGACGGCGGCGGACGTGCTGCTGGTTGCGCCGGAAAGCATCACCGTGTCGCTTGGCGATACGCTGCTGCCCCGTGCGCCGGTTGCGGGCGGTTCGCAGCTGGCGAATTTGCTGACCGGCGCGGTGCATAAGACCGCGCAGGCGCTGCGCGATAGGCTGATAACGCTGGCGACTGCCACGGAGAAATCGCCGCTGTGGCAGCAGCCGCCTTCCGCCCTCTCGCTGGCCGACGGTTATCTCTGGCTGAGCAACAGCCCGGGATTACGGATTAGCTTTGCCGAGCTGCTGAAGCTTAGCGGCCGCGAAAAGCTGGTAGCGCATCAGGACACTTTCGATAAAACCGCCAGCGAGGAAGATCGCAACAAAGCGGATCGTACTTCCACTATGATGCTGCCGCCTACCGATGGCGGCGTGTCGGCCCACAGCTGGAGCGCTATCTTTGTCGAAGTCGCAGTAGATGAAGACTTCGGCACGGTGCGGGTTAAAAGAATGGTCGGCGCCTTTGATTCCGGCCGGGTTTACAATCCTAAGCTGGCAGAAAGCCAGTGGATTGGCGGCATGGTGATGGGCATTGGCCAGGCGCTGCTGGAGCAGGGACAGATAGACGATCGCGACGGCTGGATAGCCAACGCCAACCTGGCCGACTATCTGATAGCGGTCAACGCGGATATCCCTGAACTGACCACGATTGACGTTGGCAAGCCGGATTACCTGGCTACCGTGCTGGGCGGCAAAGCGGTCGGCGAGCTGGGGATCGTCGGCGTGGCGGCCGCCATATCCAATGCGGTCTGGCACGCCACCGGCAAACGCATCCGCGATTTACCCATCACTCAGGACAAGCTGTTATAACCGCAGGCGGGCTGGCAAACGGCCCGCGATTTTTATGCGGCGCCAGCGCTGTTTCGGCTGGCGTTTTGCTGCCGATCGCCAGCCCTACCGGCGCAAACCGCACCGCCCCCGTCAGCGATCGGCAGCGATCCCACTGCCCAAGGCGACGATCCCCAGGTTTTGATGACGATACAGAGCCAGACGGGCCGATCTTTAGTCCAGCTCAGCGCCTGGCGCATAACCCGATCGTTGAGCGACAGCAGGGCTCTCTCCTGCTGGCAGCTGTGAAGGCAGATCGATATCCTGCAAAATTGACGCATCCTGTAGCTCAATCGTATACAGGGGAAACTGCACCAGCAGGCTGCGTGCGCCCTGCTCATCGGTCAAGGCGCTGAGCGCCCTGAAAGCGCAGCGGCCAAACCCCACCGGATGCCCCGGACTGGCGCGAAAAACGGGGCGCACGATCCCCTCCTCAACCACTTTACTGGCTACCAGCCGCAGCGTGGCCGCAGAAATAAAGGGCATATCGGCCAGATGGATCAGCCAGCCGTCCCATGCCGCCGTCTGGCGAACGCCGGCGGCGATCGATTCGCCCATGCGGGTATTTTCCACCAGCACCGTCGGAATGCCCTGCTGCTCGCAGTAGTCCCGGATGGCCTGCTGCGCGGGCCGCGTCACCACGCATACCGGCAGGCCGCTCTGCTGCGCCGCCTGGCAGCTGTGAACAAACACCGATTTTACCTGCCCTGACGCATCGGCGAACGCCGCCTGGAGCTTATCGGTTGCGCCACCCGCTTCGGTAAACCGCTGTCCCTGACCGGCCGCGATAACCAGAACGCCGATCGTTTTTTCCCTGTGCTCATGCTTATCCATATCCCATTCCCCTTATTAACGTTCGGGGCTACCAGCGTAGCGCAAATTATCCCCTGTGGGGATGAATTCAGACTGCGCCTGAGCGCGCACGCTTTATTTCAGCTAACATGCTGTTAAGAAAACAATAACCGCCCAGGAGAGACTTATGACGCGGCCACCATCAGGATTAACCGTAGACGAGGCGCTGGATAAGCTGGATGCCCTGTACGAAGCAGCTGTCAGCGCGCTGCGCCAGGCGATTACCACCTATGTCAGCGAAGGCACCTTGCCGGATGCGGCCAGCCGCGCCGCCGGCCTGTTTGTTTACCCGGAGCTGCGCGTCAGCTGGCAGGGTGATGCGGCGGGCCACAAGCTGTCACGCGCCTTCGGCCGTTTTACCCGCCCCGGCAGCTATGCCACCACCATCACCCGCCCCGCGCTGTTTCGCCACTATCTTTCCGAACAGCTTTCCATGCTTTGCAGCGAGTATCCGGTAACGCTGGAAGTCAGGCCTTCGCAGCAGGAGATCCCTTTCCCTTACGTTATCGACGGCTCCAACCTGGGGCTGGATCGCAGCATGAGCGCCGGGCTGGCGCAGCATTTTCCGACTACCGAGCTGGCGCAAATTGGCGATGAGAACGCGGACGGCCTTTACCAGCCGGGCGAAAAGTTCCCTTTGTCGCATTTTGACGCGCTGCGCACCGACTTTTCACTGGCGCGGCTGCGTCACTATACCGGCACGCCGGTCGAACATTTTCAGTCGTGGGTGCTGTTTACCAACTACACCCGCTACGTTGACGAATTCGTGCGCTGGAGCTGCGAGCAGATAGCAGATCCGGATTCGCCTTACGAAGCTCTTTCCTGCGCGGGCAATATCTGCGTGACTGCCGAAACGCCGGATCCCCAGACCACTATTTCCGGCCTGGCGTGGAAAAACCACCAGATGCCGGCCTGGCATTTAATTGCCAAAGAGGGCCAGGGCATTACGCTGATTAATATCGGTGTTGGCCCCTCCAATGCGAAAACCATCTGCGATCATCTGGCGGTGCTGCGTCCGCATGCCTGGCTGATGATTGGCCACTGCGGCGGCCTGCGTGAAAGCCAGACGATTGGCGATTACGTGCTGGCTCACGCTTACCTGCGCGACGATCACGTGCTGGACGCGGTACTGCCGCCCGATATTCCGGTACCGAGCATTGCCGAAGTGCAGCGCGCCCTGTTTGACGCCACCAAACAGGTTAGCGGCATGCCGGGCGAAGAAGTTAAACAGCGCCTGCGTACCGGTACGGTGGTGACGACGGACGATCGCAACTGGGAGCTGCGCTATTCCGCCTCCGCTCTGCGGTTTAACCTCAGCCGCGCGGTAGCGGTGGATATGGAAAGCGCCACCATCGCGGCCCAGGGCTATCGCTTTCGGGTGCCTTACGGCACGCTGCTCTGCGTCTCCGATAAGCCGATCCACGGTGAGATCAAGCTGCCCGGCCAGGCTAACCGTTTTTACGAAGGCGCGATCTCTGAACATCTACAGATCGGCATCTGCGCGATAGATCTGCTGCGCGCGGAGGGCGATAAGCTGCATTCGCGTAAGCTTCGCACCTTTAACGAGCCGCCGTTCCGCTGATCAACAGGGCGGAGGTAGAAGCCTCCGCCTGTCAGAGACTGATGTCGCCAAAGCCAGCAGCTGGTATCGCTAAAGTAGTCATTCTTATCTCCGGCGAAAAAGCATAAAAACGCCGCGTTAAAACCGGGACGCGCCCTGCACCTCGATCCAGCGACGCTCCAGCGCAGAAACGGCTATCGCCTCCAGCACTTTCGATACCTGTAGCCCTTCGGCAAAGTCTGGCCACATCGGATCGCCCGCCGCGATGCCGTTGATTAGATCCCGGATTTCCACCGTTTTTTGATCGTTAAAGCCGATGCCGTGTCCGGCAGAAATGCAAAAGGCAGCATAATCAGGATGCGCCGGGCCGGTCAGAATGGTTTTAAACCCCTGTCGTCCGGCGGCGTCCTCATGCTGATAAAGCGCCAGTTCCGCCATTCTCTCCTGGCTGTAGCGGATCGCTCCTTTCGTGCCGGTCACCACGTAGGTCAGTCCCATTTTGCTGCCGCAGGCGATACGCGACGTTTCAATCACGCCGTGCGCGCCGTTGGCAAAGCGCAGCAGCGCGCTGGCCTGATCTTCGTTTTCTACCTCGCGCAGCACGGCGGGATTTTTTGCATCGGGACGTTGCCCGATCACCGTCTGCATATCGCCAGAAACCTCGCGGATTTCGCCTACCAGATAATGCGCCATATTAACGATATGCGCGCCCAGGTCGCCAAGCGCGCCCAGCCCGGCCAGCGCCTTCTGACAGTGCCAGTCCAGCGGCGCCTGCGGGCTGGCGAGATAATCTTCATTATGCGTGCCGTAAAAATGCACCACCTCGCCTATCTCGCCGCTGGCGATAATCTCTTTCGCCAGCTGGCTGGTAGGGTTTTTCATATAATTAAAGCCCACCAGCGTTTTCACCCCGGCCTGCGCGGCGACCCGCGTCATCTCCTCGGCATCCGCCACGCTCAGCGCCAGCGGCTTTTCAGAATAGACATGCTTGCCGTGGCGGATAGCCTCCAGCGCCATTTCTTTGTGCAGAAAATTGGGCGCGCAGATATCCACCACGTCGATCGCCGGGTCTGCCGCCAGCTCGCGCCAGTCCCCTGTCCAGCGGGCAAAACCCAGCGCCGCGGCCTGCGCTTTGGCGACCGCCGGGCTGACCTCCGCCACCATCTCGCGCACGATCTCGCCTTTCAGCGCAAAGACGGTGGCCGCCTGCGCATAAGCAATCGCGTGACAGCGTCCGATATAGCCGGTGCCGATCAAACCTATCCTGACTTTTTTCATTGGGGTTCCTTACGGGTGAACGAGGCGCGTCGATGGAATGTATATTTCAAAATCCGTCTGAACAATGTGAAAATGAAATAAACGTGATCATGCTGACGAAAATTGCTGCGTTATTCAGTGGTTACATTCACGGATTGCGAGGCGCTACGCAAAGCCTGGCCGACGGCGTTTTTCGCGTCGGGCGATGCCCGCCGCTTAATTGCCGATTAATGCAGCAGTCAGCGAAAAAAGTGCAAACAGGCTTTGACATCGCAAATCGCTATAGATATTATGCGCCCCGTTCCAACAATTCCTCTGTAGTTCAGTCGGTAGAACGGCGGACTGTTAATCCGTATGTCACTGGTTCGAGTCCAGTCAGAGGAGCCAGATTTGAAAAGCCCGCTCAGGGTTACCTGAGCGGGCTTTTTGCTTTCGGGGATTTTCCGTTGCGGCTGGCGGTTACCATCCCCCCATTCTGTCAGTGAGAACCGAAATCCTGCGCCTCGGTCAGCAATAAAGCCTCATTAAGCGCTGATGCCGTGATGGTAAAGGGCAAATGGTCCAGGCTGGCGGCGGGAAAGTGAATGCCGGCGGCAATCTGTGCAAGGCGGGCGGCCCGATCTCCCTGCAAGGCAGGCAAACGCAGCGGGCTGCGGAAATGACGCAGCAACGCCAGTAACGTGCCGTCGGGGCGATCGTTATGGTTCGCCACCAGCGACTGGATCAGCAGGCTGTATCCCACCTTTTCGCCATGCAGCCAGTCATGTAATTCGGGCTGATGGGTTAGCGTATCGTGGATCACATGCGCAAAGCCTGGCGTATCCAGCGAGCCGCGCACGCTGTTCGCCAGCCCGGCCAGCACGATATTGGCTTCAATCACTTTTTCCAGCGCCTGCGTAACCTGCTGCTGCTGATTATCACGTACCGCCACCTCGCCCCAGCGTTGGAATACCTCCACGGCCTGCCACGCCGCCGATACCTTCACATCCAGCGCAAGCTGATGCGGGTTGTGACGCTGATAAGGCTCAAACTCATACCATTTAGCCAGCGCGTCGACGATACCGGCGCGCAGATAGCGCACATCGCTTTGAGCAATCACCGCGCTATCGACCAGGATCAGCGCCGGCATGGCGTCCAGCGGCTGGCTTCTGAGGTGCCCGCCCGCCGCGTTATACACTATCGCCAGCGGCGACCAGGCTGCACAGGTTGCGGCCAGCGTCGGCAGCGCAATCAGTACGCGATCGCCCAGCGCGGCATTCACCGCTTTGGCCGTATCCAGCACGCGCCCGCCGCCAATCGCCAGAATGCCTTCTGCGCCCTGCTCCAGCAGCCTCTGCTGAAAGCGGGCGATGTTGTCATCGGTACATTCACCGGATAAATAGTCGAGCTGCCAGCGGATCCCGGCGCGCTCAAGGCTTTCGCTTAGCGCCGGATTGACGGCCTGCCAGGCACGCGGCGAGGTCAGAATGCGTAAGTGAACGGCCAGCGGGCGGATAAGCTCGCCCGCCTGCTGACACAGCCCGGCCTGCTGCACATAGCCAGCGGGTGATTTGATAGTAAACATATAAAAGTCCTTGTGATTCAGCGACGCCAGCTTAGCGAACGCACCAGGCGATCGCCCGATTTCTGCACCAGCAGCACCAGCAGCAGCAGCACCAGCACCGTTGCCGCCATCAGGGTGTTATCGAAGCGTTGATAACCGTAGCGAATAGCCAGATCGCCCAGCCCGCCGCCGCCCACCACGCCGGCCATGGCAGAGAAGCCGATCAGCATGACGGTGGTCAGCGTGATGCCCGCCACCAGCGCAGGGAGCGCTTCCGGCAGCAGCACACGGCTGACGATATGCCAGTGACTCCCGCCCATTGCTACCACCGCCTCGATGCGGCCGCGATCGACCTCATCCAGCGCATTTTCAACGATGCGGGAAAAGAAAGGAAATGCGCCAAGCGTAATGGGCACGACGGCGGCGGTGCTGCCCAGCGCGGTGCCGACGATCAGCCGCGTCACCGGGATCATGGCAATCAGCAAAATCACAAACGGCAGCGCGCGGCCAATATTCACCACGCAGTTCAGCACCAGAGAGAGGGGGCGATTGGCAAGTATCCCCTCTTTACGGGTAAGAAACAGCAGGACGCCAACCGGCAGCCCGATCGCCACGGTAAAGAGCGCCGCCAGCGCCACCATATACAGCGTTTCCAGCGTGGCATTGATCATCAGGTCCTGAAAACGATCCCAATTTACGCTACGCATCGCGCACTCACCTCCGTATATTTTGCCAGGAAAGCCCTGTCTGCTTCGCCATCCTGCAATAGCATCTGCCGCAGCCGCCCCCCTTTGTGCGCCATAATCTCTGCAAGCGAGCCGCTTTCAACCAGCCTGCCCTGCTCAAGCAGCGCGGCGCCGTGGCAAATTTGCTTCACCACGGCCATTTCATGGGTAATCAGCACGACGGTGATCTTGAGCTGCCGCTGAATGTCCGCCAGCAGCTCAAGAATGGAACGGGTGGTTTCAGGATCGAGCGCGCTGGTGGCTTCATCACACAGCAGATAGTCCGGCTCGGCCGCCAGCGCGCGGGCGATGCCGACGCGCTGCTTCTGGCCGCCGGAGAGCTGCGAAGGCCAGGCATTGCCAAAATTTTCCAGCCCGACCAGTTGCAGCAGCGCGGCAACCCGCGCCTTTCGTGTTTTTACCGGCACGCCGGCAATCTCCAGCGGCAGGTCGATATTGTCGTTGACGCTACGGGAATGCAGCAGATTGAAATGCTGGAAGATCATGCCCGTCTGCCGACGCTGCTGGCGCAGCTGCTTTACGCTGAGCTGGCCGATATCCTGCCCGTTAATCATCACCCGGCCGGAAGTCGGCTGCTCCAGCCGGTTCAGGCAGCGTAGCAGCGTGCTTTTTCCCGCGCCGCTGCGGCCCACGATGCCGAAAATAGTGCCCGCCTCTATCGTCAGCGAGATATCCGATAAAGCTGGTGCGGCTGCGCCGGGATACCTCTTACTGATTTTTTCGAGTTTAATCATGCTTAAGCCCTTCAACCGGGATCACCGAACCGCTGTAGTTTTTACGAATAAACTCAGCCACCTGCGGCGACTTCAGATCTTTAGCCAGCTGCACGATGCGGGGATCTTTTAACAGCTCGGGCGTCGTTACCAGCAGGTTGGCATACGGATTGTGGTCGGCCGACTCCAGCGCCAGCGCGTCTTTGGCCGGAACCAGGCCCGCTTCCAGCGCATAGTTGCCGTTGATGATTGCCGCATCGACATCGTCCAGCGCGCGCGGGATCTGCGGCGATTCAATCTGCACTATTTTAAGTTTTTTCGGGTTGTCACTGATATCGGCCGGCGTCACCAGCGTCGATGCGGTATCCCCCGTGGACTTCAGCTTCAGCAGGCCGTTCTTCTGAAGCAGCCACAGCGAGCGGCTCAGGTTTGGGGCATTGTTGGGTACGGCAATGCTGGCGCCTTTCGGGAGTTCCGCCAGCGACTTTACTTTGCGTGAATAAAGCCCCAGCGGCTCAATATGCACCGCCGCCGCCACGCTGAAAGTTTTGCCCAGCGCTTTTTCCTGATCCTTTAAATAAGGCAGATGCTGGAAATAGTTAGCATCAACTTCGCCGGAGGCTAATAATTCATTCGGGTTAATACCGCCGCTGCTCATTTCAATAATTTTTAAATCCAGCTTCGGATCGAGGGTTTTCACATATTCCAGAATTTCCGCATGGGGAACCGGATCGGCCGCTACGCGTAATGGCGCAGCATGGAGCGTCTGTGCAACAAATAAAGAGATCCCGGCTAAGGTGTAAAAAGCAGCTTTCATCATTTTATGTTCTCAATTTTATGGGTGTTTTTCGTGATTCAGATAGTCGGAATAGAAACGGTCAGCGACTTCAGGATGCGAGCGAAGGCGGCCTTTTAAATAATTCCAGCCCACCTCGCGTAATAAGGGATTTAACGGATCGCTGGTCGGTCCCTGGGCAAATTTCGCCAGTGACGGAGAGAGCTGATAAACCGGCACCACCGCGTCAAGCTGCGCGCCGAGGAAAAAGGCCACCGAGAGGCGTTCGCGTTCAGCCTGCGGCGAGACCACGCGGTGTACGGTCGCACGCAGATAGCCATTGGTCGCCAGCTCCAGCAGTTCGCCGATGTTGACCACGAAAGATCCGGGCAGCGGCGCGGCATCTACCCAGTTATCCGGCGTCACTTCCACCTGTAAGCCGGCCTGGTCGTCCTGCAACAGCAGCGTTAAAAAGCCGGAATCTTTATGCGCGCCGACGCCCTGCCGGGATTCGCCCTCCGCACGGCCAGGATAGCGGATCAGTTTGACGTGCTCGTTAGGGTACTCGCCATATAAGTCGTCAAAAGCATGGCGCGGTAGCGACAGCGCTTCGGCAAACGCGCGCAGCAGCGCCAGCGCCACGCCGGTCATCTCCTGCTGCCAGCGCGTTAGCAGGCTGCGCAGTTCAGGCAGGCTCTCTGGCCACTGATTCGGCCCCTGCAAGCGTTGCCAGGGCGCGTCAGGATTTCCAATGGCCGGGCGTTCCGCGCCGATATCAAACTGCTCACGGTAGTCCGGCTGGCTGCGGGTGATTTCGGCACCCGCACGGTTATAGCCGCGAAAATGCGGAGGGTTCGCCATTTTCACGCCCAGCTTTTCCTGCTCCGTCAGCGCAAAGAACTGGCGGGAAACGCGTTGTACATCCGTTAACAGCTGCGGAGAAATACCGTGACCGATCAGATAAAAGAATCCGACTTCACGAGCGGCATAATTTAAAGTTTCCAGAAAGTCCTGACGCTGCCGGGGATCGCCATTTAATTGAGAAAGATCAATCACCGGCAGGGAGAGCTGTTGCGCTGTACTCATTTTGTTTCGCCCTGCTTATAGAGAAGGTTTTACCTTGCCATTTCGCTCAGGGCTGTACTACGAAGTTATCTTTCTTTCGATATGCAAAAGCCGGCGACAAAATGCGGCGGCTGCCAGGCGGTTATTTCCGGCAGCGGTAAATCAAAGCGCTCAATTTCAACGAAACAGGTTTGCGCGCTGCATCCCTGCCCTAACCGTGAACTGCCGATATCGACGGTTAATACGTTGGGATTACCCTGCTTATCCAGCGAGTGTGATTGGGTAGGATCCAGCGGATCGTACCAGGCGCCCGTGGCTATCTGCACAACGCCCGGCAGGATATCTGCCGTTACTCTCACCCCAGCCAGCAGCGCGCCGCGATCGTTCCAGACTTTGACGATATCGCGATCCTGAACGCCGCGCGCGGCCGCGTCCTGCGGATGCATCCACAGCGGCTCACGCCCTTTGATCTTGCTCTGCTGGCTGATCAGCCCATGATCGTACTGGCTGTGTAAGCGCGTACGCGGCTGGCTGGAGAGCAGATGCAGCGGCCAGCGCCGTTTTTCCTCGCACTGCGCCGCCTGCTCCGGCTCGTGCCAGTAAGCATGTCCCGGCGCTTCCTCGTAACCCCAGGCGGCCACCGAGGCAGAAAACAGCTCGATCTTTCCCGAGGGCGTGGTCAACGGCGCGGCATCGGGATCGTCACGAAAAGCCTTAAGCAGCACCTGTGGCTCGTTGGGGCGCGCATACTCAAGCTTGCCCAGCGCCCAGAACGTGGCAAAATCCGGCAGGGTAATGCCCTCTTCCGCCGCACGTGGGCGTGAGTCGTCATAAATCTTTGCCAGCCAGTCACGTACGCTGCGCCCTTCGGTAAAGGCGCTGTCGAAGCCCAGCTTCGCGGCAAGCTCACTGAAAATCGTATAATCATCCCGCGCCTCGGCAAACGGCGGCAGGTGCTGGCGCATGGCGATCATAAAGCCGTCGTTGCTGGCGCTGCCGATATCCTCCCGCTCCAGCGAAGTGGTGGCGGGCAGCACGATATCGGCGAATTTTGCCTGTGCCGTCCAGTATTGTTCATGAACGATCACCGTGTCCGGCCGCCGCCATCCCTCAATCAGGCGATTAAGATCCTGATGATGATGAAAAGTATTGCCGCCGGCCCAGTAGATTAAACGAATATCGGGGTAGGTCAGCGTCTTACCGTCAAACTCAAAGTCCTTACCAGGATGCAGCAGCATATCGGCGATGCGCGCGACGGGAATGCGCGTACTGACAGCGTTCTCCCCTTTCGAGAGGCGCGGGCCGGAAAATCGCCGCCGATCGGCGCCCGCCAGATTGGTGGAAGCATAGCCAAACCCGATGCCGCCGCCGGGGGTGCCAATCTGTCCCAACAGCGCGGTAACGGCAACTAAAGCCCAATAGGCCTGCTCGCCCTGCCGGGCGCGCTGAACCGACCATGCCATATTGATCAGCGTCTTTTTCTGCGCCATTTGCCGCGCCAGCTGGCGAATGGTGGCGGCGTCCAGACCGGTGATCGGCGCGGCCCACTCCGGGGTTTTGGCTTCCCCCTCCTGCTCGCCCCGTAGATAAGCCGCATAGCGATCGAAACCTACCGTATAGCGTGCGACAAAATCGTGCTGAAAGAGATCTTCTTCAATAAGCACCTGACAGATCGCCAGCAGCAGCGCGGTATCGCTGCCGGGCCGGATCGCCAGCCATTCGGCATCCGGCAGGGTAGCCAGATCGTTACGCACCGGGCTGACGTTGATAAATTTGCAGCCGTTGTCGCTCAGCGTTTGCAGCCAGTAGCCGAGCGCATGTTCGTTGGCGCCGCCGCCGTTAACCTGCGCGTTGCGCTGCGGCAGGCCGCCAATGGCGACAAACAGCTCACAGTGCTGCGCCAGCTGCGCCCAGTGCGTATGCTGACGCTGAAGCTCGTCGAGATCGCCCAGAATATGCGGCAGCACGCGCTCGCCGGCGGCGATGCTGTAAGTGTTGGTACTGGCGGTATAGCCGCCAAACTGATTTAAAAACCGGTGCAGCTGGCTCTGGGCGTGATGGAAACGACCCGCGCTTGACCAGCCGTATGAACCGCCGTAAATCGCCTGATTGCCGTGCTGCTCTTTTACCTTTTTTAGCTCGGCGGCGACCAGCGTCAGCGCCTGTTCCCAGCTCACTTCCACAAACGGCTCTTTACCGCGACCTTGCCGATTCGCCGGTTTGCCCTGAAGATAGCCAAGCCGCACTGCCGGTCGTTTTACGCGGCTGTTGCCCTGGACGGCTCCCGGCAGCGAGAGGCCGATTTTTGACGGCTGTCTGTCCCACTCAACCGGCTCAAGCGCGGTCAACACGCCATTATTGGTGGTGACGCGATAGGTGCCCCAGTGGGTCACGGTAAGCTGATGTTCCGTAGCTGGCCCGGCGGTTTTGTCCGCATCGGCAATATGGCTTACCTTTGGCATAATTTTCCCTCTGGGGTTATTCACGACGCACCCGACGCGCCAGACGCGTGCCGAGAGTCTGTAGAAGCTGCACGATTACAATCAACACCAGCGCGGTGGTTAGCGTGGTGAAAGCGTCAAAGCGCTGATAGCCGTAGGTGATGGCTAAATCGCCAATGCCGCCGCCGCCCACGGTGCCCGCCATGGCCGTGGCGCCCAGCAGGCCGATAGTGGCGGTGGTCAGCGCCAGGATCAGCGAGGAGGCCGCTTCCGGCAGCATAAAGTGCCAGATGGTTTGCCAGGTGCTGGCGCCCATGGCGTTGGCCGACTCCAGAATGCCCTCGTCGACTTCCAGTAGCGAACTCTCCACCAGTCTGGCGATATAGGGCGCGATAAACACCACCAGCGGCACAATCGCGCCCGCCGTACCGATAGTGGTGCCGACCAGCCAGCGCGTCAGCGGCAAAATAACGATCAATAAAATAATAAAAGGCAGCGAACGCAGAATATTAACCAGCGGATTCAGCAACTGATGCAGCAGGCTATCAGGCAAAATACCGCCGGGACGGCACACCGCCAACACGACGCCCAGCGGGATCCCAAGCAGCGATCCGAACCCCAGTGAAACGCCGATCATCACCAGCGTATCCTGCAACGCCAGCAGAAACTGTTCGCCGGTGATGGCGGTATCGATAAATTCAAACATCGCTGATTTTCACCCCTGCATCATGGAGATAGCGAATGGCCGCGTCAGTATTCGTCGCGTCGCCGCTGATCTGCACAATCATAAAACCGAGAATGGTCCTCTGAACCTCGGACATGTTGGCAAACAGAATATTCACCTCTACCGGAAACTGCCGGATCAGCTGATTGATAATCGGCTGCTGCGCCGTCTGGCCGATAAACTCCAGCCGCAGCGCGCGGCTGTGGCTTTGCTCTCTGATGCGCTTCAGGGTTTGCTCCGGCACGCGGTCGTGGATCGCTGACTGCACAAAACTGGCGGTGACGGCGTCCTGAGGCTGCCCAAACAGATCCAGCACGCTGCCCTGCTCCACCACGCGGCCATGCGCCATTACCGCTACCTTGTGACAGATTTTCTGCACCACCGACATCTCGTGGGTGATCAGGACAATGGTGATGCCGTAGCGCTGGTTGATCTCCTGCAACAGCAGCAGAATTTGCACCGTGGTATGGGGATCGAGCGCCGATGTCGCCTCGTCACACAGCAATATTGACGGATTGGTCGCCAGCGCGCGGGCAATCCCAACCCGCTGTTTTTGCCCGCCCGACAGCTCATTGGGATAGCGCTGCGCTTTATCGCTGAGGTTGACGAAAGCCAGCAGCTCCGTCACGCGCTGGCGAATAAACTGTTTATCCCGCCCCTGCAAAATCAGCGGGATAGCGACGTTATGAAACACCGTGCGCGAATTCAGCAAATTAAAATGCTGAAAGATCATGCCAATCTCTTTCTTCACCGCGCTGAGCTTTTTTTTATTGAGCGATTGCAGCGAAACGTCGTTAATCAGCACCTCTCCCCGGTCGGGGACTTCAAGGTGATTAAGCAGGCGCAGCAGCGTGCTTTTTCCCGCGCCGCTTGCACCAATCACTCCAAATATTTCGCCTTTATTAATAGTCAGACTGACATTGTCTAACGCCAGCAGCACCTCTCCCTTGCGGGAGAAGGTTTTGCTGACCGAGTTAACGCTTATCGCCTCGCTCATTTGAAATAGTCAGGCAGCAGATAGCCATCATATTGATGGTGCGTGCGAATATAATTCTTAAACGCTTCAGACTGGTAGCCAGCCACAATATCTTTGGCAAAGGCCGCCTCTTTATTTTTTCCCGCAACGGTAACCACGTTAATAAACTGGCTGGTTGGCGCCTCCAGCTTTAACGCTGAAGCCAGTTTCATTCCGCTGGAAACGGCAAAGTTCCCCTGGATCAGGCCGAAATCAACGTCCGGCAGCGCACGAACCTGCTGGGCGTTATCCATCTCTTTCAGTACGATTTTATAAGGATTCTCGCTGATGAATTTTTGCGAAAAGGTGGCCGGATCGCTGTCGGGACGGATTTTCAGCCAGCCTAAGCTTTGCAGCACCAGCACCGCGCGGTATTCGTTAGGCGCCTGGTTAGGCACTGAAATCACCATGCCGGGCTTCGGCGTTGCCAGCGTGGTAATTTTGCTGGAATAAAGCCCCATCGGCGGCGTTGGCACCTGCACAATCCCTGCATTATCAATACCCAGGCGCGCGTTTACCGACTGAAGATAGACCGGGTGCTGCATGATATTGGCTTCGATATTGCCGCGGCTCACCGCGTCATTGACCTGAATGCCATCGCTGAAATCTTTATATTCAATCCTGTAGCCTTTCTTTATTAACCAGGGCGCCACGCCCTGCTGAAACTGCTCTTTATAAGGTCCCGGATTAAAACCAACACGGATTAATTTATCGTCCGCATGTGAAACCGAAGAAAATAAAACAAAAAGCAACCCTGTCGTTAGCAACCTGCGCATAAAAAACATCTCTCTGTATAAATAATCAAAACGATTAAATCACAGAGCGATTGCCGGTAAGAAGCCAAAAAAAGGCTGTCCCTGTGACTTTATTACGCTAAGGTTATGCAGATTATGCTATTGCATTCGGCGAATAAGATTATCCGTTTTATTGCTTACTGCCGGGACGTGATGCTGTTTTATGCCGTGGCCCACTGTGCGATAGTGGCACCCTCCTTTTATCTGTTCGGAATAATAATGCCGGTATTTTCTCCCTCTGCGCTGGTTAATGAATTAGAAGAGAATCTGTTCAGCGCGCTCGAAAAAATGGCCGCCCAGGTGGAGTCCTTGCAGCGTCCGCTCATCGATCTCTCTTCCGGCAGTCCCCGACAGCCCACGCCGCCAGCCGTGGTGGCCAGCCTGCAAGCCGCTGCGGCACGGCCCGAAAACCACGACTATCCCTCTTTTTGGGGAAAATTTACGCTGCGCCAGGCGATTGCCCGCTTTTATCAACGTCAGTACGGCGTTGAGCTGGATCCTGAACATGAGATCGCCGTTTTTCACGGCGCGCACATTGGCGTTACGGGCCTGCCGCGAGCTTTACTCAACCCCGGCCAGTATCTGATTTCAACCGATCCCTGCTATCCCATTTACCGCTCTGCCGCCGTGCAGGCGCAGGCTGAATTTTATGGTATCCCGCTTCATGCCGCGCGCCGGTTCCTGCCTGACTTTACTGAAGTGCCTGAAAAGATCGCGCGTCAGGCCGGGCTGCTGATGCTGAACTATCCGCACAACCCTACCGGTGCCATCGCCACGCCTGGGCTGTTTGCAGAGGCGCTGGAATTTGTCCAACGCTGGCAGATCCCGCTGCTGCATGATTTTGCCTATGCCGCCATTGGCCAGCGCGCTGGGGAAAAACCGCTGAGCCTGTTAGCCCGGCCAGAGGCAAAGCAGTGGGGTGTGGAAATCTATACGCTGTCGAAAACCTTCCTGATGGCAGGCTGGCGTTTTGGTTTTGTCGTGGGCAACGCCTCGATTATCAGCGCTTTTAAAAAACTGCATACGCATAGCTACAGTACGGTGTTCGGGGCGGTGCAGGACGCTGCCGTGACGGCGTTGGATCTGCCGGAGAACGAGGTGACGCACTTTGCCGCCATTTATCATCGCCGTCGCGAAAAGGTTATCCAGGCGCTTCGCGCGATGCGCTGGCCGGTCGACGAGCGCCAGGGCACCTTTTTCCTCTGGCTCCCCGTGCCTGCGGGTTTCAGCGCGCAACAGTTTACCGAAAAGCTGCTGCGCGACGCTCAGGTACTGGTTGCGCCAGGACACGGCTTTGGCGCGGGCGGCGAAGGTTTTGTGCGCCTGAGCCTGACCGCCAGCGAGGAAGCCCTGGCGGAAGCGCTGAAGCGGATAGCGGCGCTGAAGCTGTTTGCTTAAAAATGCACGGGATATAATGCAAAGGCTCCTTTTGTAGTTCAGGCGTAGGGGGTTCAACCGCCACGGCTATTTTACACTGGCCGTGGCGCTCGATTTACGGTATCAGCCCGCCAGGTGCCAAGCCTCTTGTGCTATGTCAGCCACCGCTATTCTGCCCCCATCGGCCTGTTCAACCTCATTAATAAACAGGCGGCGGCGTTCGCCTGCGGGCAACGAGACAGCCAGCCGCCGCCATGCCGGTTTAAACTGTCCCTGGCGGGAAAAGCTTACCCGTACAGCATCCGCCTCGCAGCGCATCTCCCAGTGCAGCAACAGCGCCCGGCCTTCTTTATAACCCCATGATTCGCCATCATCTTCAAAAAGGCAGCCGTTGGCAGTGCCGATCCCTCTGAGCGGAAACAGAAGCAGCTCACGGCGATCGTCGGCGCGGGCGTCAACATGCTGTAAACGCTCGCTTATCGGCAGCCCCGCTCCGGCACGTACCAGCAGCGGCAGCTTTTCCAGCGGCGCGGCGAGCGTGATCCACTGGCCGCCGCTGTACCACTGGTGCGTGTAAAAGTCGTACCAGCCGTTCGGGTTATCCGGCAGCCACAGGCGCCGCTCGCGCTGCCCCGGCTCTACCACGCT